>Ga0207416_1002837_pt1 | contig 17792 bp, 17 predicted proteins | sample PaiPotPPM11metaG_FD_184107 | JGI IMG/M metagenome (GOLD analysis project Ga0207416, IMG submission 184107) | Iron sulfur acid spring bacterial and archeal communities from Banff, Canada, to study Microbial Dark Matter (Phase II) - Paint Pots PPM... ...
ATCATATAGGACAAAACTGGAAATGTGACTTAAAATCAATGTTAATGATGAGGATCTGGATTATTGTTAATTAAAAAGTTGCAAACTGGCTGGTTCTTGGACTCTGCAGGTATAATAATATTGTACAAATTATTTATCTCGACATATTACTATTAGACCCAGTAATAGTACCTGATCTGGTCATATTATTGCTTGTCATATTACCGCCTGTCATATTGCTGCTACTGCTACCACTTGTTTGATTGCCAGGATGCATCGTTACAGCTGAAATTGGGCTAGCAAAATGAACAATTGCTAGTACGCTAAATATTATCGCTGCCGCTGTCGAAACGACTACCCATGCGAAATATTTAGTCATTAAGCCCTTATGAAAAACATCTTATATAAAGATATTAGATGTGTAAACAGTGGAAACCACGATGATTATAAGGAGATGTTACCCACATAATTACTTGTGGCCGAAGTTACATCGGTAGGACCCTCTGGAAATAATAACTATTCAAGTTCGATTTTTACTTACGCTAGGAACTATCATCCTATTACAACAGGATAAGCAAACTAATCAGCATTAGGCAGGTCTTCGTTATTTTGCTAGCCTTAAGGTAGGATTAATCATCCCTCTAATTTTAACATCCCATCTAAAACAGAAGAATATGGAGTCTATCCATGAGACTTCTAATGAACCTATAATAACTACAAATGACATAACGTACATCTAATTATAGTTTTAGTATAGAACAAGACAACCATGACATTCCAACGAGAAGCTGTAAACGGGCTGGAGTATGTGAATGATGAAATATTGTTACCTATCTTGTGGTTAAACCATATCATACGGCTTTCCCAAGGACTTCTGATAAGATCTATGGCGGCCATCTTTCTGCATTTGATATTGACAGGGGACGCTGATAGAGTTGGGTATCACATAAATATTTCAGGACATAGTACATAGCAATGAACGAATATTGGGATATACCAATAGCGGAATTTAATACCAATGCCTTGATGACGATCAACTAGATAAGTGCTACTACAGCATGTGTTATAATTTCTGATTCCGATGGAGTTACTATTGTTGTTATAATATCGCAGCCACCAGAACTACCAATTTACCTCTGACGGTTATTGGAGCCTAATATATCACTCGTATTTTTCTCAAGCGCTTTGCCAATGCTCCCAACTTTTTTCCATTGTGATGTTACTGAAGATACTTAGTAATGTCTGTCTGGCATATATAGTAAATCTGTCTATTCCCCTTGAAGAACTTGATCCCATTGCTTTTGGCAATTAATGTGCATATTCTTTTTTTGTCAAAAACAAGTGCGAGGCTACACAAATACTGGTGTACGCTTGAAGCATCTCAGGATCAATGGCACTGCCTGCACTGACTGTCGATGAGAGACTCGACATTCATGAAACCGAAGAAGCTGCTGATGTTGATTGTGTGTCAGCCCTCTTCACCGAGAATTGCTCCGTAGAAAATCCCACCGTGTTATTCCAAGGCAAAGAGCAACTACGCAAACTGACATACTGCCTGTCTATCAAGGTGAAGAAGCACAACGCCCGCCACTTGAACTTCAGCCTTACTATGACTGTCGAAGAAGCTCCTCGAGTTCGGAGTCAAGGCAGCTTTTTCATGATCATTTATGAAATCAATCCCAAAATCATTGCTACCGGATCCTATAATGATATTTTGAGAAAGGAGAACGGTCTGTGGAAGTTCTCTCAACGGAAGATCGAATTCAAAACGGGGCGAGAGATTTACAACGTTCTACAGTCTTGGGAGATTGATTTTGTTCGCTCTCACAAATCTGATTTCGCTACTTGTACTGTCCCTATGTACTCAGTTTGTGAATCTAGAAGGATTGCCGTATTATTGCTTGATAGTCAGTGATCACTTCTGCAATATTTTCTACAATCTCCATAATGGCTCTCACCAACAATAATTTTGGGATATAGTCTTTCACATAAGTTACGACAAACCATAGCATTCTAGGAAAGGGGGAACACTATTCAATGCCTTTGCAGCCTCACGCAGACAAACTCGAAAAATGTCACGCATTCGTTAGCTAAAGAGAAGGCCCCTATTTTATTGCTGATGGATGCGCTTTACCGAAATACGCTTTAACATTTGGTCTGTAAAGATAATATACTATTACTACATTGAATGCTATCCCTATTATACCACTAATGATTCCTGAAAGAACTGTATTGACGTTATTGCTATTACCGCTAATAGGAGATGCATTAAATTCAGTGCTGGAGGTAGTTGCAATTATTTGAATTGCAATTCCTATGAAAAGCAGTATTAATGTTATAGTCCATGCCCACCCTTTTCGTTTTAGTAACCCGTAAAACATTGCAAGGTAACCTAAACCGATTACTAACAATACACTGCCTATTGCTGCTGAAATAACACCAAAGAATTGCGTTAGACCCTGAGAATTATTAGCTGCTGTATTAGCTGTATGTGGAGCAACTGAGATTAAAGTTCCTACCGCGATGAAGGACACAGCACCTAACAGGAGAATGATACCTCCACTCATCGTCAGAATGGCTATTATTGTAACGCCTAAAGGTCTATGCTTTTGCATGATGTGATTTATTACAGCAATAATTACATTTACTTGGAATATAATACTGTTAGATGAACTTCTTATATTACTGATTAAACAAAATTAACTCTAGATGGTAATCGTTTTTGTTGTGATCTCAGAATATATGGATCTACGAACTTATATTTGTCACTTAACTCTATGGTGAATTCGCATCATTTAGCTTCCAACGTTCGCCATCTCCTTGTCGCTTTAGCACGGAAGAATTCGACAAGTGAGCAATAGTCTTACTCCCTATAAGGGAGTCTTGTAACTGAGTAGTGATGGCTGGGTCGAGTTCAACACGATGACCTAGGACGAGGCGCATTTTCCACTGTCTGCCAATAATTGCTAGAACAAGGATACCTTCCCTACATGCAAACGGTTCCCCTATACAGGCTCCAGTCCCTCCATATGACCCAAGGGATTTTGAAGTCTTTTTGAATAATTGCGGCAGTGGTTAATCTCCAATATTTGTGTTAAAAATCAGTGTTTGTATTTACCTATGATCAACCTAAAATCTTGATGGTCGGATGTATTCTAGATGTGTAATGCATTTAGAATAGTAGTCGTAAAGAAGCTGAAAAATGAGTGGTTATTACTACAATAACAAGTGACCATTTCCATCCCTGGTGGCATAACGGTGGATATGGTAATTTTACATGGGTTTGGCTAGCAGCCGCTGCTGAACGAACAAAGATACAGTTTGTAAGAGACAATTCATTTAGAAACAGCTTAAATAAGTAGGATTAGGTTCTGTAGAATGACTCGTGGCTAATCACAAGCCTCCTAACTGGTTTCGTTCCTTACAAATCGGAATTGGCATAATAGCTCATATTATCATCGGTGGTGATTATCATTGGATATCCGACCCTATCTCTAGATATAATAAACATATTTGTTTCGATCACCCTTGACCATAGGCGTTGAAAGGGTTGCCTCTGGTTTAATGCTACCAGCCATAACAAGACAGTCGATAGGTATCACAAAAATTGGCCGTTATATAAGTATAGGCATGAGAACTATTGCAACAACATTTGCAATTATCGCTCTGAGTTCCCCTCAATTTGCGTCCACAAAGAATTTTACGTTATTATCACTTTCTATAAGTGTGATCTTTAATGGTTTCGGTAAGATTGTACAAGGTGTATTAGATAGACGTTACTCAGACCGGTAAGGGTATTCCTTATATCCCTAGGCATTCTTAGCCTAGGTGTAGCAATTCTTGTTGGACATGCAGAACAATTTGGGACGATTTTTCTTACTCGCATTCTATCTCTTGTTCTCATTCTCTACGGGATGCAAATGGTTTTTTTCGGAATTATGGGGAAGTCAGCTAGTGAAATAATACCAATGAGTACTATCCTTCTTAAACTTAGGCCATCTTGCTGTTTGAGATCTCCTCCTCCTTTGATTGCATCTCCTAATTCTAAACCCATTAAGTCAAGTCTAGGTATAACGTCTTGAACGTTCTGGCTTTCCTTCTGCTATTATCTTCGTTGTGGTTGGAAAACTTCAATGGGTGTTCTAAACAATAAGAATCATAATCGACTCTTTAGCCTTCCATATACCCAAAATCCTACGCCGACTATTATGGCTAAGACTATCAGACCCACAAAAATTCCAGCAATCAGCTTTATGAGAAAAACTATTACTGCAATTATTACGATCAGAGCTATTATTGCGACGATTATCTCTACAATTGCTTTTCCTAAACCCATAGCTGCGCTAGCTTTCGGTATTAAGCAGTTAAATAAATGTCTTGGGATAACACCAGAGTCTGTTGCTGTAAGGTATTTATCGCAAGGTGAGCTTATTTCTATTGGCGTATCGCATTCGTAGTCCTTGAGCAGGCATAATGATGATTTTGGTTTTCATACATACAATTAGGCTAATGAATACAATACATGGACTATGACTACATCTTGCCCGGCTTCATAATGGCTCCGAACAACAATAATTTTGGAATAGAGTCTCTCACACCCATTGTCTCCCAAGACTGTTAATCTATCTGATTTTTGTTCGACAAAATATTATAGATAAATCTTCGAGAATCGTGTATTCTTATTAATTCTAATTTATTAGGTACAATACCGTATCACACCAATGCTAACCAGCATTAGTAGAAGAAGAGTGGAGATACCCGTAGAATATGTTATCTGGTTGGTTGTTTGATTGTTATGCATTAGCTGACAAGTTGGTGTTTTGGATAAAGCAACATAATGGCACTACTGTAAGACTAGAGGATACAACTTGGAGTGCTTCGATTTATGTTGCATCAGATGATAAATCTGATCTTTATTCAATATTGAATACCAATGATGAAAAGATCATTTCTTTGATTAAAGATCATGAATTCATATCGCGTTACGAGAAAATTACAGACTGCAGAAAACATGAAATATTAAAATTAACACTTTCGGACCCGACAAAAGCACCAATTCTGGCACGAGGAATTGAAAAATTATGTGCTAAGGGCAATATCTTCGACAAATTACGTTTCTACAATGTGGACTTACCTCCTGAACAATCTTACTTTTATGAACATGATATTTTTCCACTTGCATTTTCTAAGGTTGGCAATAATAATTATAACCGTCATCATGGCTCTAAACTAAGCTGGGTTCTCAAAGATAATGTTTGGTCAACAGACTACAAAGTACCAGATTTCAGAAGCATCTACTTGAAAGTAAAATTGAGGAAAGAGAGGAAGATACAAAGATATAGTGATAGAATTAGCTCGATAATATTATCTAAAAACAACAAACAAGACGAAGGGTTTTCTCAATCTATTGAAATTGAAAGTGAATCTGAAGTAGATATCATTGAAGAGCTTAAAACGGAAATAACAAAGAAGATTGATCCAGATTTTATATTTACAGATGATGGCGATTCATTTACATTTCCTTATCTAATTCATAGAGCTGAACAAAATGGTACAGCATTAATTCTGGGAAGAGAACCAACAATATCATTGAAGAGAAATCACAAAGACGGTACATCTTATTTTTCATATGGAAAAATATACTTTAAACCAACCACTGTCAGGTTATTTGGTAGAATACATTTTGACACCAACAACTCATTTATTTTGAACGATTCTGGATTAGAAGGTTTATACGAAATTACAAGAATTTGCAGAATGTCACTACATACAGCTGCTAGAGCTTCCATAGGAAAGTGTTTGAGTAGCTTGCAGTCTTATTATGCCACACAAAAAGAGATTTTAATACCTTGGAAGCCAACGTTGGCAGAACACTTTAAGACCTTTGAGGATCTGCTCGTCGCAGATAGAGGTGGATTTATCTTTGAACCTGAAAGAGGAGTACATGAACAGGTTGCTGAATTTGACTTTGTTTCGCTTTATCCAAATATTATGTTAAAAAAGAATTTATCCGCTGAGACTCTACTTTGTGATTGCTGTTGTCAAGATTCTAGAATGAGAGTACCAGAGTTAGATTATCATATCTGCGAAAAGAAAATCGGAATTATTCCAACATCTTTGAAGATTGTATTAGATAAGCGTGAAAAATACAAGGAGTTAAAAAATAATGCTACTTCTAATCCTAAATTAAAAGCCATTTATGACGCACGACAGTCCTCTTTAAAATGGATACTAGTAACTTCATTTGGATATCTTGGATTTAATAATGCGAAATTTGGAAGAATTGATGCCCATATCGCGGTATGTGCATTTGATAGACAAATTCTTTTACAAACTGTAAAGCTAGCTGAAAAATATGGATTTACAGTTCCTCATGGTATTGTGGATTCAATATGGCTGAAGAAGAGAGATGGTCTAGCTACTACGGTCGGTACACCAACGACAGTATCACCAGAATACCATGATAATTATTTCAAACTAAAGGACGTACTAGAACAAAAAGTGGGCTTTGCTATATCGTTTGAAGGAATATACAAATGGATTATATTTTTAAACTCTAAAATAAACTGCCAATTGCCGGTGGCAAACCGTTATTTCGGAGCATTTGAAGATGGCAGCTTAAAAATAAGGGGAATAGAAGCAAGAAGACATGATACTCCTCCAATTTTCTATAAATGCCAAAATGAAATTTTAGAATTAATGGCTATAGGAAACAATTTCAAAGAGGTAAGAAAATCAATACCTGCTGTTAAAGGCATTTTTCATAAGTATGCTAGACTTCTTAAAGAAAATAAAGTTCCATTAGAAGAATTAATTTTTACCAAACGAATTTCCAAGAATTCTGACGAATATTCAGATAGAAACACTATTGAGAATAGTGCAATAATGAACCTAAGTTATGAAGGAAGGTCTCTTAAAGCAGGAGAGGCTTTGCAATATATCATAGTTGATTATTATCAAAAGCACTCATCCAAACTAGAGAAAAGAGCTATACCTACTGAGTTAATCTTTGATGACAAGACTACTAATGCTGTCAATTATGACATACAAAGATATACAGAGTTACTTGCAAATACTTGCAATTCAGTTACTAAGCCGTTTGGCTTGACATTGCTAGCTCCTAAGTAGCAAGTAGCAAGTATGAAGCTCCTCATTTTAGATGAGTTTCCAAATTCTAGCGGTTGAAGAGGTTTTGTAAGATTCTCGGATATCCTAAAGTTACAGTATCATTAATAGGATATCTGCCTATTACGTTTGTATTGTATTGATTTCCAGCAATAAAACTGACGTCAACAATAAAAAGACTCTTGTAAATTGTGTTAAAGATCTGTATAGGATGGGTTTTACATCGCCAGTATCAGGTAACCACAGTGTTAGAATGCAAAACAGAAAATGGATGTGGATAACTCCTTCAGGAGTTCCACGTTACAATTTGCAAGAGGAAGATTTGGTCAAAGTACAGTTAGAAACTGGAAAGACTCTTGGTAGAGTGAAGCCAAGTATAGAATGGTATATGCATGTATCTATCTACAAAAAATTAGGAAAAGTAAATGCAATTGTACATACTCATAGTCCATATACACTTGGAATAGCTATATCTGGAATAGATAAGTTCCAACACATAATAGAGGAAGCCAAGATAGTAGTAGGAAATCCTGTTATAATACAAAATAAACCATCAGGATCAACAGAATTAGCAAACATGGTTTCCGAAGCATTTGGACAGGGCGGTGAGAAGTTGAGAGCAGTTATAATTAAAAATCACGGAGTTGTAGCTGTTGGAAGCAATATTCATCAAGCACGTGCAGTTGTCGAAGCACTTGAAGAATGGGCTAAAATATTGACAATATCAAAAATTTTTGGTGGGCCAAAATATTTACTTGATAACTAATACGATATCCTAGGTCTATCAGGTGACATAGGGAGGCCGACGACAGAACCGTCAACCACCAACTCAAATTCATCGTTCACGAATACTAGAGTCCGACAGATCGTTCTTGAATTTATGCGAGCCAGACGGGATCATTCTTAGTATGATTCAGATAGCGTCGGTCATATTATAGAGATCCATTACGAGTGGTAATTCTTTACAAACTATAAGTAACTTTCTATAATAAATTCAATAGATTGTAATGTTTCTGTTTATTTTGTCTGTTTACATAATAACTCAGGGATATAACATAATCTTAAAGTGGCTGAGTCATCTCCTACCGCAGTAAAAAAGTCATTGAAACAAGAATTCTTCGACTTTCTAATGATATTTGGAATTATTGGATTAGCTATTGCATTTGTCATAGGTCAAGCTGCTTCCAAACTAGTTACATCATTTGTTAATGATATCATAACACCATTTATTGGATTGTTTTTACCTGCTGGAAATTTGAACGCAGTGAAGATTACTGTAGAACATTCTACATTTATGGTCGGCGATCTCATCGCAAACATAATTAACTTTCTCATAATTGCTTTTATAGTATTCCTTGCATACAAGCAACTATCTAGATTCAAATTAGTTGAGGATAAGACTAAACCTGCTCCTGCGGACAAGAAATAGCCGCGAAAAGAACAAGTAGAACGAATTAACATTTCTAATTAGCAATGACCTAGTTGGGTTGGGGTGTGTGTTGTTACTCCTTTATCTGCTGGTCCTTCGTTACTTTCTACTACAATGGTTGTTAAGATTACTAACCTGTTGCTCACACATGGTTAATACCGATTCCGGATAAATCATGTAAATGGTGCGATGTCTATAAGAGATTACATACTTGAGATACTACTGATATCATAAATCCAAAACGACCCAAACAGCCTTCAGTGTATACAAGCGCGATATATCGATAGGATATAACACCCTCATAGGTGGGAAAGTCAGATAAGTATGACCATTAGTATATGATATTCAATGACTGTTGAACATGATGCCAACCATAATCAGAGAAAATCTGTAACAAGATTTTTTGTCTCTCTATTTACAAATGGACCAAATCTTTCAATAGAGGATATGCTATTAACCCTCCAGATCTATTTTTGCCTCGTTTAGGTCGAAACTAAGGAACATCTAAAAATCATATAAAATGAACTTACTTTGTATTAGCTATGCATGGAACACGAATATCCAAGGTGTACAGTTTGGATATCTCGTACTTTATCTTATATGTGGTGATGTTCACATTTTAATGGTAATATAGGCTGTAACACAGATTTACAGATTATACAAGACAGATGGAAATACTTGGAATCTTAGCAGAGGATCTGCAGTTACTACCTTTCCTTTCTACGTTCTAGCGTCATACTCATCCCATATTTAGGACGTAACGTAACGAGTGGCTTTAACTCTACCTTATGATCTGGGTCATGATGCATCTTCCATTCCCGGCAGATTGTAGCTATTAGTAATATTCCCTCCATCCATGCAAAAGGTTCACCTACACAGCCTCTGATACCTCCACCAAATGGAAAATAGCTAAATCTAGGGATATGTAACTTCGCTTCTTTCGTCCAGCGATCTGGATAAAAAAGATCTGGGTCAGAAAAGTGACGCGGATCATGATGCATTACATATTGACTCATTAAAATAATCGAGCCGGCGGGTAGAACATATTTGTCAACCTTGTAATCATTTATAGCTTGGCGAGCAATAGTCCATACTGGAGGGTATAGCCTCATGGATTCTCTAAAGACCTTTTCAGTATATTCCAATTTTGGTATATCTTCAACAGTCGGAATTCTTTTGGAATCTTTATCACCAAGTACAGAACATAATTCCTCATGGACACGACTCTCTTCAGTTGGATGCTGTGATAGTAAATAAAATGTCCAAGTGAGTGCATTGGCCGTTGTTTCATGTCCTGCAACAAAAATTGTCATTACTTCATCTTTTAATTGCGAATCATTCATTCTTCCAATTCCAGCTTCTGCATCTTGAGCTTGCAGTAGAGTATATAGTAAGTCCACATTAGACGTACCCTTACTTTCATTGTCCCGGTGTTCTTTAATCATACTATATACTATTAAATCTAGTTTCTTTTTTGCGCGTTGATAGCCTTTATTGACTGGTAGAATGGGTATCTTTGCTATTAGCTGACCAAAAGGCATTAGGACACGATTAGAGTATTCCATACAAGTTAGAAGTGCATTACCAACTTCGTCTTGTGATTTAATATCGGAACCTAGGACAGATTTACTAATGATTGCCAATGTTACATGCATCATCTCTTTATGTATATCCAAAGTAATTCCATCCTTCCATTGTTGACACATATGTGCTGCACTAGTAATCATAATCTCGCCGTAAGTCTTTATTCGATTGGGATGGAATGTAGGTTGAATTATTCGTCTTTGGCGATCATGAAATTCTCCCTCACTAGTAACAAGCCCCTCTCCTAAGAGGCGCTTTGTCGTTTGCCGCGTTTTATTTTTCGTAAAATTTTTGTGGTTTTTAACCAATACATCTTCTATGTAACCCGGATTATTGAGTAGGTAAATATGCTGCTGCCTTCCAAATTTAAAATGAGATATATCCCCATATGTACGTGTGATTTCCATTAAGGTCTTGATTGGGTCGTGCAGGAATCGCCGCAGTAATTTGTTAGGTAAAATTGAGTGGGGTCCAGGAGGATAATCGATAGAAGAAGAGACGGATGATGTCATTACGTCTTGCATTCTTTTACTTCGACTATGATATAAAGATGCATTATCCGAGGATAGTTGTCGCCCAAACCGAAATGGGCTTGTACCTCACAAGAAAAGCGTTTGAGTTGCTCTTTATATGCAGACCTCAACATGTCAATCTGGTGATCGGTTTATTTCTGTCAATCTTTTTTTGTCGGTTTACAACTATTACAGGTACTTTGAAAGGCAGTGCATTGACATAATATTTTAATCTAAACCCAGTTGCACAATATATTAATGGAACGAATAGGCCATTCTCCTTGACTAGCTGAATGGAAGCTATCATTGATTCTTTGATAGAAAAATCGTTATCAGCTTCAAGGCATAACTGGCCAAAAATTTGTCCAGATGTATTAGAAGTTCCATTAAGAAAAACAATCTTTGCTCCTCGTTTAAGTGCATTGTCAATTTCATCAAGCTTGTTATGAATAGCATCTAAAATCATCCTTAGGACCAGTTCGTATGTTATTTTACCTTCATCAACAAATTCCTTCCTTGATCGTTTTGCATAAGCAAACGACTGGATATCATAAGGCGTATTAAGTGATTTCATCTGAACTGGATACCCTTCAACAATAAAATCATAATCGTTGTTGAGAAAGGACAAAAGTAACTTTGAAGCTATTTTCTGCACAGATGCCAGCAAATAGAAGCTCTGATGTCACATTCCCTACGTCTTTAAACCATGCGTTTCTATAATTATCTGACTTATCTTTCAATTCCTTGTTGATGGACTCAATTTTTATAATACCTGAAATAGCAGATTCCAAATCTGAAAGCAAAGTGTCTTTTTTTGTGGCATCGTCGGCGTCAAGCTGCTTGCCTATCTTCTCTCTTTGTTTCAATAAACCTTTGAGTAATTTTCCCTTTACTTCTGTTGTCTTCAACTTGAAGGATTGACTGGCACGGCTGCACCTATAATACCAATATACTAGTCTTAGCAACAAAAGTACGTCTGGTTCCTCATGCAGATTTCTTGTTAAATAAAGATTATACAAGGAATCACGGAGAAACCATTTTACAAGTCTGCCTAACTTGAGTTCTTCATTTGCTGTTGTCCAGCCTGTTATTATATCTTCAACCGTTGCTCTTTCATAGATTAATGATTTAATATTAAAATCACATTTACAAAAAGTAACGTAACCCTCATTCTTCTTTGTAGGTTGTAATATCTCATCACTTGCAAGCAATTGTAATATATCAGCCTCATCAAAATCTGTGAGATCCCAGATTATTACATCTCCTATCTTTAATACTGGATACATGGACCTTATAATATCCAACTTTGATAGTTCATGTAGGGAGAGTTGGGAATATATTTTGATTGAAAACAGTAGATTGCGCGTGCCTACAGCTGAGACAACCCCAGTAAAAAAATTCTAATGGGGTATTAGCACTCAGTGATCTTGAAAACGCTGGCGATTGCAATTATGACCATTATTGTATATCCAAAGGAGCAGGCAGAGTAGGTGTGAAAGAAGCGTATGAAATACTGTATGGGCAGTGCTATCGACTTTAACAGATATTGGCTCTGAGTTGGCGACTGCCTTCAAATTCTCTGTGCTTACTCGTCGTCTGGAAATCCATAAACCAAATTTGCTTTTTCCGATTTTGTAGTGGTTCACACGCAAAAACTTCGTTATATGGATTCGAAAGGAATTCCACAAACAGGTGAAGCAATTCAAAAAGAAACAGGTTAGGATTACGATTGACGATACGTTCTGGTCAACAAATACCAAAGTTTAAAACCTAAAAACTTAGTTATGAGGAATAGTGAGTTCTCAAACAGATAGAGATAACCGTTTGAATAGTTTTAGAGAGAAATTCAGAAAGAATTTAGATGATACGAACCAGGAACTACGTAGCCACATAAAACAGATTCTTTCCAGAGACTTTGAAGACGAATTAAGTAAGGCTGAATTTTCCGCAAAAAAAGGTCATATGGTTGATGCTGCTGCGCATGAACAGCTTGCCGATATAATTAACAATTTCTTAAAAACATATGATTAGATACCATTATTTTCGGTAAAGAATCAATACGAATGATCTTTTGCTTTATGTTCCCTCATTTCTCTGCTTCCTTGAAAGGTTTTGCTGCAGATGTTAATCCGACCAACGCTTCCGAATTTCGTCTATTTCTGTAGCCATAATTGGTAATACTTCCCTCTACGCTTGCGCAGCAAGCCGAATATGTAGCAAAACAAACAAAATCTATAGAAATTTAATGTTTTAATCATTACCAACTGATTCATTTGTGCCGCAAGAAACGTCTCACTTATGGTCGACTTTTTCAGAACATCTTATGAGAAGTCCCGATCGCTTGTATTGTATGCGTCCATGTCTTCTTTAGTTTCCCAAACTGTTGTATTTACTGTGTCTTGTGGATTCTCATACTTTTCATCAATGTAAAACCCTTGAGGCGTTTTGCATTTCTCACATTTGCATTCTTAAGCCCTTATCGCCGTCTTAAAGCGACCATTAGTTATCCTGACGTATTGCATCCTAGCAAAGACCAGCCTTTTAAAACGTTTCATATGTTTTTCAAACCTTTTTTCCTTTACATAATTCTCTATCTTTTTACCATTTACTACTTCGTCAACCTCAGCTGCATTCGGCAGCAAGGACAAATATACCGCACATCATCTACAATATTTCTACAAATATAGACCTGTATTTTGAATTCTCACAAGATATTTCTACAGACCAATTGAAAGAGGGCTGGTAAAAGATGGATCATTAAAAAGGACTGGAGTATTAGTCACAGAGGGAAGATAATATGTGTAAGATCATATACATCTCGCTAAGATTTGCAAATCTCGTTATCGACTAATCCTTATTTATTAGGTATTTGAGAGAATCAAGCAAGAAAATAGTATCTGGTCTGGTTTGGAAGAATTACTCACTTTCGGAACTCTCCTAAGTGACTAACTAACCGATACAGATTAGTAGACGCCTACCGTAGAATTCCGTATGGGAAATACAACAAAAATGCAGAAAAAGAGTATCAATTCACCAGACGAAACACGGACCTTCGACAAAGGGAAAGTTGATCTTACAAAAATTGGTGATACTACCATAAGCAGAATGTATCTTGAACCTGGATGGAGCTGGGAAAAATGTATAAAGCCTATCGCTAAAACCGAAAGCTGTCAAGCTTCTCATACACACTATGTCGTATCAGGAAGAGTTAGAGTCAAGATGAATGATGGAAGTGAAGAAGAATACGGACCTGGAGACGTTGCTTATATTCCACCAGGACACAATACATGGGTAGTTGGGAATGAAGCCTATACAGCGATAGAATTCGCAAGCATGGAGAACTATGCGAAGAGATAATTAATAAAGTGAAACGGAGCTAGTAAGCAGAAGTTCGCGTGGAGTACTACCATAATTTCTTTGTCTTGTTACCATCCTAATCAGTAACCATTTCGTCTAGTTAGGGTTGTTGTACAAAGATGTAATTTTTCATTCCAATATCTTTATGAAATACTCGTTTGAGCTTAAATATAGATACGTATAAGATCTTAGAACAGTTTATTTCTTCACTCTTTCTTAGTCTTGTCATTCTCCCCCATGTTGTTGTTGTCGCTGTAGGCTCTGGGAATGGACAGTTTATTCCACCATTTGGCGTTGCAGGAGATTCTCGTACAGATGATGTGTTTGGAGCAGATACTTTCAATGTGGAGCAGCTGCTGCTCGTCGTAATTTGTACTGCATCAATTATCCATTGATACAAGGTAGATAATATTTCGTTTAAGATGCATATACAATTATATGATTTCGTCGACTACTACTTGTTTACCACAATTTTTTCTACCCAATGGAGTGAGACTGATTTCATCGTTTTCATATTCCTCTATATAGCCTAGTTGTCTTAGTTTCTGTATTATTGGAGGAATCACTATATCTCTGTTATATGCATCAAGTCTGTCTCTCCCATAAACTTCAATTTTTGAGAATCTAAATCGTTTGCCTTGGTTTTCCTGTGCTTTCTCACAAAGTAATTCAAGATACCTCGTTCCTAGGATCTTCCTGTCCGTTTCGCTTAATATCATTTGATCTCGTGAGAACGGATGAGAGATCAAGTCTGATAATTGGTAATTCGTTGGTACTTGATCTAAATAGATTCTCAAATCAGGATTAAATTCCATCAATACTTGTCTACACGCTCCGCATGGAAAAGCTGGTTTAACACCGGAAGAAGAGATAGCAATAGAGTCAAATGACTTGTAGCCTTCTGATACTGCCTTAAATAACGCAACTCTCTCAGCGCACACGGCTAGGCTATAAGAGGCGTTTTCTATATTGCAACCAGTGAATATCTTTCCTTCTTTAGATCTAATAGCTGCACCTACTCTAAACTTTGAATATGGGCTATATGCATTTTTTAATGCTGAATTTGCAGCTTCAATAAGTTCATTTCTCCCTGGTGAGGACAAGCGGTATGACCTAATATCACCTGTGCCGGGTAAATGAATTTTTTCTTCAATCTTGTCTAGAAAACATAGCAGAAGATCTGACCGTAATTTCGAAGATCCGTCAATCCTTGACGTACCAGCAGTTATTGCTTAAACGACTAGTTTTTATTATGTAACTTGTTTTTCACTCCGATTTGGTATTTGCAAAATCTACCATCTGATATCTAATATTCCCTCCACGCATTCATTCCTAAGACACAATCACCGACGACAAACTGATTGTTTTTTGACTCTACTACATTACAGATACTTTCCCCCTCAAGAGGTTTCCCCAATTCGAATTGAGGGACATAGCTTTTACGCCCTGTCATGCGGCCACGCATATAAGGATCGACTGACATCCAGTTATTTCCTATAGCCGGCTAATTCGCTGATTCAGCCTTGACTGGAAGAGCTAGAAACTAGACATCCTGATTTAGACATTCTAGTGGCTGTCTATGCGAATAGCGTCTATGATACAGGAAGGATTGCCAGTCAAACTAGGGTGAAACTACCAACAAATTGCCGAGAATGTAAGATAAGCAATACTGCACTATATACTACGATGACATCAGCCAGTCAAAGCCTTATCTGTTCCAGTCAGAGCATTTTAGGCCCTGGTAAAGTGATGGGAAACTAGTGGCAATATTCTATCCAGAATTAGTGACTCATGATCACTTCTTTTGTTGCTATTATCAAATGAGATCATGAGAATAGGATAATCTTCATTATCGAACGATATTGTTGCTCTTTTTACTTTTTCATATAATGTAATAGAGTATATTGCTCTCCCAAGTTTGGGTTCCATATCTTTTCGAGTCCTCATCCTCAATGCAGAGTCTATAAAAGATAGTTCTGATTCGTTGGATCCCAACAACGGATCCAGTCCCTTTCTATATTTATGTGCGATTATCTTTCCCGCGTTGTTGGCAAAACCAGCAAACCTGATAGAGTTGTCAAGTTCTACTACTTTATCACAAACTTCTTGTAGTATCGAACCATGCATACCGAAATTTTCATACGATATAATCTCACTGTACGTATTATTATTATTTTCGAATTTTAACACAATGGCCGTGTATTACTGCTGGCTACTAGTGGGACCTCATTTTAATCATTTCCTGTTATCATTTCATTTACTCGTTTTAACAGCTCCTCATTATCAATCGGCTTTACAATAGAATATCCTTCACCTTCTTGAAATACTTCTTTTTTTAAAGTCTTCATATTCTTGCAAATCAATCAAAGCTGTCAGGAAGCAGGCCTTAACTCTAGCATATACCTTCTTTATTTCTCTATATATTCTAGGTCCAAGCCATTCATTTGGATCCTTTTTTTGTATTAAAGAATCCCAATACCTGTTTGTATGACCTCTTAATCCTAGACATTAAAATGATCGTTAAATGAATCTACTTTAAAACCATTGGCCCCTAAGACCGTTTTTAGAGTAATGGCAAGATCCTGCTCAGCATCTACTAACAAAAGTTTTTTATTATCACCGTTTTTATCTTTTGTGATATCGTTATTGATTGTCACAATATTATATATTGGGTAGTTATGAGTTAGCTAATGGTAGGGTAAAGTAAAAGGTAGTTCCTCTGCCGCGAGCATTATTCTCAACCCATATCTTCCCACCATGAGCCTCAACAATACTTTTAGAAATAAACAATCCTAAGCCTGTCCCGGATTCAGACTTGGTTGCAAACTTTGAGAATAGCCTATGTCTTATCTCTGAAGGTATACCAGCACCTGAGTCTCTAATACTAACAATTATCTCCTCTTCCTTCTTGTTTTCACCATCTGTTACTTCTCTTTTTTTTAAAGAGATAGAAATGGTTCCTTCTTTATCTGTAAATTTAATCGCGTTGCTTAACAGATTAGAAATAACCTGAAATATTCTAACCTTATCTGCCTCTACAAAAATAGACATTTCTGATTTATCAGATGGTGATAATGTTATTTGTACATCGTTTGCTACTGAAATTTGAGTTTTAACATCTCTGATGATATTATGTATTTTCTCACTTAAATCAAATCGTTCCTTACTTAACTTCAGTTTTCCGCTTTCAATTCTTGTCACATCTAATATATTATCTGAAAGCCTCTGTAGTCTTTTTGCGTTCCGGATAATAACATCTAGTAATTCATGCTGATTACTATCCATAATTTTAGATCTAAGAAGCTCTGTTAAGCTAAGTATCGGCTGGATGGGTGTTCGTAATTCATGAGCTGCTACATTTATGAACTCTTGCTGCATTTTGTCATGTACCTTAAGCTGCTCATTAGCTATTGCAAGTTGTTCATTAGCTAGCTGTAGTCTGGCGCTCGATTCCTTAATTTGCTGATATAATTCAGTTTGTAGCCACAGATTTTCAAAAATTGAAACATATGATAAAACCCCGGCTTTACTAGTAGAGTAGGTAGATAACCCAATTGCCTCATCGAATGTCCCTTTTGAATCATCTCTTATTTCCATCACTAATGAAACTTTTTGATCTACAATAAGGATTGTAGCTTGAGTATCGAATATGGTCTGCTCAATATACCTAATATCAATATTATTATTATAATCATAACAAGGGTGGCGATCTGTTAATCTTTGTACTAATTGTTCGGTTGATTCATCTTTAGGCATCAATATTCTGATTTTTACGTTTCTTTGTTGTACCGCTTCTTCTGCTAACT
>Ga0207416_1002840_pt1 | contig 17784 bp, 11 predicted proteins | sample PaiPotPPM11metaG_FD_184107 | JGI IMG/M metagenome (GOLD analysis project Ga0207416, IMG submission 184107) | Iron sulfur acid spring bacterial and archeal communities from Banff, Canada, to study Microbial Dark Matter (Phase II) - Paint Pots PPM... ...
CCCGCCGAACACCAGCGCCGTCTCAATCGGCTGCACCTCGCCGGCCCCACTCACCGCCTTGTCATTCTGAGCGGAGCGAAGAACCCCCGCATTTTGCTCCTGCCCTGGCCCACCCGCCTCCGCCACCTGCATCCCGCCGCCGCGCTGACCATCGCGGACATCGAACATCTGCTCGATCGGCGTAATCCCGGCAATCGGCTCCTTCGAGAACTGTCCAATCCGGTAGCTCAGCGCACCCAGCAGTCGTCCGTCGATATACACCGGACTGCCGCTCATCCCTGCCACTACGCCTGTATATTCCGGCTTCTCCCCCCGCAGTCGCGCCAGAATCATATCCTGCCCCGGGCCAATCGCATCCTTCAGCACGCCCAGGATCTCCACCTGCATCGGCTCAGGGTTCACGCCTTCAAACACCGTGTACGCCACTCCGTGCAGCCCGCGCCGCACGTCAGCCAGCGGAAAGATCTTTCCCCCAATCGGCGCCACAGCCGGCATCGCCACCGCGGCCGAACTCGCCCCACCCTGCCCGCGCGCCCGCAGGCCTGTGCTGCCCCACACTGAGGCCAGCGCTACCAGCGCCATAAACCGGCGTTGGCGACGAAGTTTGCTTGTGGATCGCGTCACGTGTACAGACTAGAACCTTCCGCGTCGAAACGAAAGCCCAGATTTTGCGGCCCGTATATCTGACGTTTCGGAGACCTCAATGGTCGCATCCCGCCTCCATCAGCCGTCCCGCAAACGTTTGCATGCACTCGCAACAACAACGGCCTGTTAGTTCCCCGACGGGCGCGTAACTTGGTCGATGATAAGGATCTCGCTGGTGCCTCGGGCGGGCTGGAGTTTCAGGCCAAGTTGTTCCTTGAGGACGGTAAACAGGGAAGCATAGGTCGAGTCAGTCTCTTCCGGAGCCCATTCGATTTGGAAGTCGAAGTTGCCCTTCAGGCCGGTGTGGTCCTCAACCGGCCGGCCAGCCTGGCGGCGGAGTGCCGCCGCAACGTCATTCATCGACATCTTCGATGCCTTCATCGCAGCCCTTAAATTGTTGGAGTTCGTGCTCATATTCGGCTGCGAGTCGGGAGTGCTCGGCTTCAGCCCGGGACCCAGTTTTCCAGGCTTGTCGAGTTCCAGCCAGTAAACCGGAGCCTCTTTTTCTTCGCGGTGGTATTTGAACTGGAAGCGGTCCTCAAGCAGCGACAGGATGAGTTGCTGGAACTGCTGCGGGCTGCTGACCTCGACGTGATTGGCGGTAGTGGCGTTGATGTCGAAGGTCTCACTGTCGGTCCACCCGGGCGCGCCGGAAATGAGGTTATCGTCAAGCCCGAAGGCGATGCGGATCAGGGTGCGCACCGTCGTGGCCGTGGCGACAAAGCGTCCGCCGGGCAGAATCTGCCGGTTGGAAGGCTCATCGCGGTCGGACTCGCGCTGGCGGATGGAAGCAACCTCAAATCGCAAGGACGGTTGAACGTCGGGTTGCAATGCAGCCGGGGACGAAGTCGTGGAAGGAGTCGCCGATTGCCCTTGCGCAGCGAGCGGCAATAGGGCGACAACGATTGAAATTGCGAAGGCGAAGGCACGGGGCGTACGGAACAGTTCCGCCTGCGAGGTGGTCATTCTCTTCGTTACGTAGAGTTGTAGCCAATTGTTCCGGCCCAGGGGCGCGTGAACTTGCCGAAATTCTGCTCCACGGGCAGTTAGCGACCGTCTCCGCGGCATACGCTCTGCCTAACGCTTCCCCTGAGGGTCGTACTGGAAACACTGCTCGATCGGCACCCCAAGCACAATCGCCACCTTGAATGCCGTCTCAAGGGAGGGCGAATACTTATCCTGTTCGATCGCAATCACCGTCTGCCGTGTGACCCCGACCCGATCGGCGAGTTCCTGCTGCGTCATCTCCCGCAGCGCCCGGAGTTCTCGTATCTGATTCCGGATCGCGGGCATCAGAGCGCTCTCCGGTAAGCCACGATCTGCGCGGCGGTCTTCGTGATATCCGAAATCACCAGCATCCCGAAGAAGACGCTCAGGAAATGAAGTCCCATCATCCGGCTCTCCAATGGAAGGTGACCGACGGCCGCGTGAATCCACAACATACCCAGCCCGATCACCATCAGCGACGCGAGCGTCAGATACCCCGCACGATAGCCCCGCAACTCGATCAGGCGATCCCGCTCGTCCGTGACCCGGTTCCGCGTCAGCGACGCAATCACCGACTGCAGGATGATCTGCAACACGATGATCGTCACAATCATCCCCGCGACCTTGTTGACAGAGTTCTGCCGGTGCAGGACAAAGTAAGGTCCATACACAACCAACTCCGCCACAAGCGAGGCGTAAAGAGACTTCTCCCGGTAGGAAAGACCTGTCGCCATGGTGAAACACTCCTTGTCAAAAATATTTGACACCGCAAACCATAGCGCAGCACTTCTCTCCGTGTCAAATATATTTGACAATCAAGGCCAGCTTCACGATCACTCGTGGATTGCCATTTCCCGCTCCACCGAGCTTCCATCCCGGCTGAGTGTTCCGCTTTCCGGAATGAAAAGGCCCCTGTGCCTGCGCGTTCTAAGTGCCCTTTATCGTCAGTCCCGGCGATGATCCTTCATTGGAGACTTAAGATTCGATTCGCATTGTTAGTTTTCACAATGTGGTTGACAGTTGAAACCCCGGGGACTTACGGTACTCCCCTTGTCCGACCACCCCAATGGAGTTTCGCCCGGAGTACCGAATGAAAGTTGTTGCCTCTCTTCTCTTGTTGTTCGTCGTGTCGTTCGCCTATGCGCAGGACGATCGTGGTTCCATTACCGGTCTGGTCACCGACTCGACTGACGCCGTAGTCCCGAAGGCGGCAATTGCCCTTACCAACGAAGCCACCGCAGTCGTCACAACCACCACCTCCGACGATGCAGGAGCCTACAGCTTCCGATTCCTCATTCCCGGCGTTTACACCGTCAAAGTCACCGCGAACGGCTTCAAGCAATTCACCGCGACCCACGTACGGGTCGAGGTCGCCGGCCACGTGGGTATCAACGCCCACCTCTCCATCGGCGAGCAGAACCAAACCGTGACCGTGGAAGGAACCGGCGGCGCTCGCCTGGACACGCAGGACGCCTCGCTCGGCTTCACCATCGAAGGCCGCTCCGCCCAGGAACTCCCCCTTCTCTACAGCAACCCGTTCGAGTTGCAATTGCTCGCTCCCGGCGTCAACAGCACCACGCTGAACTCCGGCACGCACACCTATGAAGGCGGTCCTGAAAGCGCCAAGATCAACGGCGCGCAGTCCGGCCAGACTGAGTTCACCCTCGACGGCGCGCCCGATACCCGCAACGGTGGCGCGGTCACAACGGCCTATATTCCCTCCAAGGACACCCTCGGCGAATTCAAGCTCGTCACCTCACCTTACGATGCCACCGTCTCCCACACCTCCGGCGGCTCCCTCGACGCCAGCCTGAAGTCCGGAACCAGCAAATATCACGGCGGAGGCACCTGGTATTTCCAGCCGCCCGAGGTCGACGCCCCGCAATTCTCCCTCGGCAACAGCACCGCGCCCGTGGCCAAATACAACCGCGAGACAGCCGAAGTCGACGGCCCGGTGTGGCACTCGTCGAAGCTGTTCTTCATGGGCGGATGGGAGCGCCAGTTCAACCAGGCCGCCGCCAGCACCACGACCCAGACCGTCCCTACCGTCGCCGAGAAGAAGGGTGATTTCTCCGCTCTGTTGCCGCTGGGCACCATCATCAGCAACACGGTGGCTTGCAAGGTCGGCAGCACAACGTACTACGCCGCGCCCTACAATAGTTACCAGATCTACAATCCCTTCTCCACGCATCCCGACCCGAACTGTCCCGGCCAGGTCATCCGCGATCCCTACCCAAACAACGTCCTCCCCAACATCGATCCCGTTGCAGCAAAAATTCTGGGCTACTTTCCGGACCCGACTGGCTCGGCCGTTGCGGGTTCGAACGGCTCGAACAACTATGTTTCGAACGTCTCCAACATCGACAACTACTGGGCAGTCTCCACACGGATGGACTATCAGCTCTCGCCTAACCAGAAGCTCTTCGGCCACTTCATCGACAGCGAGCGTGTACAGCCCGGCAAGAACGCCTATTTCCCCGGTGCGAGCGGCCAGACCCTGACCCTGAAGAACTATGCCGAAGCCATCGACTACGTGAACACGCTGAACGCTACGACTGTCCTCAACCTCCGCTTCTCCTACACACGCTTCACCACCGTCACCTCACTCACCTCGCCTACCACCTCCACCGATCTGGGCGTCAACCCGAATGCAATCGCCGGTGCGAACCCCAAGGCCGCTGGCTTCCCGCAGGTCAAGGTCACCGGCTATGCCACGCTCGGCAACTCCGACCCGGGCTACGAGGCCGATAACATTCCTCTGGGTCTCGTCTCGATTTCCAAGTCGCTTGGCCGGCACGATCTGCGCTTCGGTGCGGAGTGGCGCGACTACAAGGCCAACCAGGCCAACCTGACGCAGGAACATCTCTCCATCTCTGCAACCGGCTCCTTCTTCAAGGGTCCGGAGAACAGCGGAGCCACCACCTCTCCGCTGGGACAGGGACTGGCGGGCCTCGAAGGTGGCGTCGCCGAAAGCACGGCGATGACTCTAAATGCCGCCACCGCAAACGACACCAGCTACTGGTCGGGCTTCGTCCAGGACGACTGGAAGGTTAGCCCCAGTTTCACCGTCAACCTTGGCCTGCGCTATGAATACGGCACGCCGATCCAGGAACGCCACAACAAGAGCGTCGCCGCCTTCGCGTTCAATACGCCGAACCCGATCGCCGCGCAGGCCATGACCAACTACGCTGCCAACCCCAGCCCGCTGCTGCCCGCTTCCCAGTTCAAGGTGAACGGCGGATTCCTCTACGCGGGCACGCCCGCCTATCCCAGCAGCAACCTGTGGACCGCGCAGAAGACCAACTTCTCGCCCCGCATCGGCTTTGCCTGGAACCCGACCGCGAAGCTCGTCGTGCGCGGCGGCTTCGGCATCTTCTACAGCCAACTCGGCGAGTACGTGCAGTACGGCAACGCGCTCGGCTACACCCAGACCACCAACACCGTCGCAACCCAGAACAGCGGCGTCACGGTGATCGCGAATCTCGCCAACCCGTTCCCCGGCGGACTGGTACTACCATCCGGCAACGCCAACGGCATGCTGCAGAGCGTCGGCACATCGATCTCGGGACTCTTCAACCAGAATCCCAAGTCGCCCTACAACGAGCGCTACTCGCTGGGCGTGCAGTATCAGCTTCCCGGCGACATGATCCTCGAAGCGGACTACGTTGGCAGCACTGGCCAGCACATCCGCATCACCCGCGACTACAACCCGCTGCCGAACCAGTACCTCAGCACGGATTCAACCCGGACCGCGGCCCAGGTGGCCATCAACACGGCCTTGAATGTCTCCACTCTGAAGAACCCGTTTGCCGGCATCACCGTACCAGGAGCTCCGGGCTTCATCACCAGCAGTACGATCTCGCAGACCGCGCTGCTCAAGCCGTATCCGGAGTTCACAGGCATCACGCAGAGTGACCCCTCCGGCTTCTCCAGCTACAACGCGCTGCAGGTCGGGCTCCAGAAGCGCTTCTCGCACGGCTATAACGTCAGCGTTTCGTACGCCAAGTCACGCTCCTTGGATGCGATCAGCTTCCTGAACGCTGGGGATGCGAAGCCCTGGTATGGCGTCTCCAATGGCGACTATCCGCAGAGCCTCGCAATCGCCGGTATCTACGAACTGCCCTTCGGTCACAACAAGCCCTTCTTCGGCGCCACGCACGGATGGGTCGACACGCTCATCCGCGGCTTCCAGGTGGAAGGCACTTACCGCGTCCAGAGCGGACAACCGCTCACGTTCAGCAACGCGGCCGCGCTTCTGCGACCAGGATCCACCTACGCCGACATCGGCAATACGAGAAACAAGAACTACCGGACCTGGTTCAACACCCGGGCGTTCATCAACAACCTGCCGTTCAACCCTCCAACTTCCCTGGACCAGTCCGGTGACGGTACCTGCCCGACCGGCGTGACAACCTGCCCCACCTGGAGCAGCCAGAGCCTGCAGTCCAACCTCCGCACCATGCCACTGCGCTTCAACAACGTTCGCCAGGACTACCAGAACGTGCTGAACGTTGGCGCGATGAAGAAATTCATCGTGCGCGAGCGCTTCAACATGGTGGCCCGTGCTGAAGCCTTCAACGCCCTCAATCACCCCATCTACAACAACCCCTCGACGGACCCGTCCAGCACCTCCTTTGGTCAGGTCACCGGCTTCGGCAACACCTCCCGGGTGCTGCAGTTCGCCATCGAAGGCCACTTCTAAACCGCGTCTACGCAAGGAAGCGGAGCCGGGGAAATCCCCCGGCTCCATTTTTGTTTCCGGCGCCACGAGCGCCCACCCAGTCAAGAAACTAGCGCAAGAAGTAACTAGCTAGAAATAAAGGAGTTATTGGAAAATAACTTGACACCCGCGGTATAATTAAAGAATAGGGGAAATCTTGGGACTCTCGCATTGCCAGGGATCGGTTCGTCGGCGACTGCTAAGACAGCCGTCATTCTCATAGGAACAGAGCAAGGGTAAGGGGTGCATTATGAATATCTTGCGGCGAAGTATCAAGGTAACCCATCTGGAATCAATATCCAGGGTATCAAAACCGGACTTTGATCCAGATTCAAGTCGCCTGTTTCGAATATTTTAGGACCTGAAGTAGGGGGGAGGGGGGTAGGGGTTGGGAATCACCGCGAAACGGGCACGTCGACGCTGTTATGCGTAAACTTGTCCGCAGCCTCCCGCGTCCAACCGGTGTGCCGCTTCCTCAAAGGACGATGATGACTCGATTTCGCCACCTCAGCCCGCGCCGTTTCGGCCGCCGTCCTGCCGGTTCGCTCCTGCTGAAGGCCCTCGTCGCAGCCTTCACCTTGGCCGCGCTGGCCATCGCATTTCCCGCCGCTCACGCCCAGGCAGCGCCCGCCCAGCCGCCCTCAACGCCGCCAGCCGTCCAGCAACCCGACGCCGGAGGCCCCGCCGTCGACAATGGCTCAATAATCATCCCCAAGAAGAAGGAGTCGGACGAGCCGCCTCCGCCGCCCGCCCCCGAAGAACCCAAGGTAAAGAACCCCGGGGGGGCGACCTACTCCCTGCGCGTCGACGTTCCCACCGTGAACGTCGACGTCAGCGTCATCCTCGACAAGAATCACCAGTTCGTCCCTGGCCTGACCAAGGACAAGTTCCTGGTCCTGGAAGACGGCGTCGAGCAGAAGGTCGACACCGTCCGCCTCTCCCAGGCGCCCATCACCGCCGTCATGCTGCTCGAGTTCGCCGCCAACTCCTGGTATGCCATCAACGACATGCAGAACGCCGCGGTCAGCTTCTTCCGCTCGCTGCGGCCGGACGATTACATCGCCGTGATGACCTACGACCTGCAGACCCATATCCTCTCCGACTTCACCAACAACAAGCAGATCGTCGCCGAGAGCCTGCAGTCGCTCACCATCCCCACCTTCTCCGATACCGACATGTTCGACGCGCTCTACGAGACGCTCGACCGCACCAGCCGCATCCAGGGCCGCAAATACATCATCCTCATCGGCACCGGCCGCGACACGTTCTCCAAGCTCACTCTGGACAAGATACTGAAGAAGATTCAGACCACGCCCAACGTAACCATCTTCACCATCGGCACCGGCGCGCTGCTCAACGAACTCGGCGGTGGCGGCGGCATGCGCGAACTCAACTACCTGCAGGCGCAGAACCAGTTGAAAACCTTCGCTGCGATGACCGGCGGCCTCAGCTTCTCGCCCATATTCCAGGGCGAACTCGCCGACGACTTCGCCCAGATCAACAACTCCATTCGCAACCAGTACATCCTCAGCTACCGCCCCACCAACATGAAGAACGACGGCAGCTACCGCAAGATCAAAGTCGTCCTCGTCGACAACGAAGGCCATCCGCTGCAGATGCAGGACGAAAAGGGCAAGCCGTTGAAGTACTCCGTCATCGCCCGCGACGGCTATAACGCGGCCCTGCCGGTTCAGTAGCAATGCGCATCGCTTCGCTGCAACCCTCCGTCACGCTGACGCTGGCCGCGCTCGGCCGCCTCGACGCGCTCTGCGCCATCACAAAATATTGCCTCGAAGCGACTCCTGAACTCGCCGCCCGCAATCTGCCGATCCTGCACGATTCCTGGTCGTTTGACCACGTCTCTGTTTCCGACCAGCCTGGCAACCTCGAAACCCTCGCCGCCGCGCGTCCCGACCTCGTCATCGCCAGCGTTCCTTACCGCATGGAATCGCTTGCCGCCATCCTCAAGTCCGGCTTGCCGGTCCTCGCGCTCGCCCCGCACTCGCTCGCCGACGTCTACGCGGACATCCGCCTCATCGCCGCGCCGCTCCACGCCGATCCCGAACCGCTGATCGCCCGTATGGAGAGCACAATCGCCGCCACCAGCGCCCGGAGCGCCGCTGCCGCTCGCCCGCTCGTCTACTGCGAAGAGTGGGGCAAACCGCTGATCCACTCGCAGCACTGGGTCGCCGAACTGGTCGAAGCCGCCGGAGCCGACTTCCTCGGCATTCCCGGAGCGCACACCACGGCCGAAGCGATCGCCGCCGCCGATCCCGACGTCCTGCTCTTCGCCTGGTGCGGAGCCGGCGATCGCGTCCCGCTGGACCGCGTGATCGCGCAGCGCAACTGGCAATCGCTCCGCGCAGTTCGCTACCGCCGCGTCCATTGCATTCCGGATGAATACCTGAACACGCCTGCGCCCACGCTGCTCGAAGGCCTGGCCTGCATCGCCGCCGCGGCCCACCCGGTGCTGCACCCGCCGCATCCGCGGATGATCACGCTCGCATGAACCTATTCCTGGAACAACTCGTCGACGTAGCACCACAGCCAACGTTCGTGCGGCTGTGCCGACGCAATCACCGGATGGGCCGAAGTGTGGAAGTGCTTGGTCGCGTGCTTGTTCTTCGACGAGTCGCAGCATCCCACGTGGCCGCATTGCAGGCACGTTCGCAGGTGCACCCAGGTGTCGCCCATCGCGACGCACTCGGCGCAGACGTGCGTTTTCGGTGCAACGTACTTGCTATGAGCGAGGTGTTCGCAGAGCGCCATTACTTCCTCCAGGTTGTGTTAAGCAGGCTTTCCACAGGAGGATACTTTTCCCGCCTGACAATATCAAACCCGATGCTGGCAAGGTTGATGCCGCCCCGTCCAAACCACTCCGGATCAACCACCGGCCCGCGCATAATCAAGACATGCGGGCAAGCATACGGGTCCCAACCAATACGCGTACCGAATGTCCCGGAAACGCGAGGATGGTCCGCGAATACCTTGCTTACCTGCGCGTCGAAAAAGGCATGCGTCCAGCAACCTGCGAGGCCTACGCCTGCGACCTGGACCAGTTCGCCGAACAGCTCGAAGAGCGCGACGCCCTGCTGGCGACAGCCGTCGAAGCGGACGTCAGCGGCTTCATGGCGCACCTGCGCGGCAACCAGGTCGACGCCCGTTCCATCGCGCGCAAGCTCAGCTGCCTGCGTGGCTTCTATCGCTGGCTGCTGCTCGACAAACGCATCGCCCACGATCCCACGGTCGCCATCGAGAGTCCGGCGCGCTGGAAAGTCCTGCCCAAGTCGCTCGCTGAGAGCGAAGTCGCCGACGCCCTCGATCGCCGCGCCGCTACCGCGCGCAGTCCCGATACTTCGGAACGCTCCCCGCGAGCCGGCGCTCTGGCCCTCCGCGACCACGCCATCCTCGAGTTGCTCTACGCCGGTGGACTGCGCGTCGGCGAGATCGTCGCCCTCGGGGAAGAGGACCTGCACCTCGACCAGGCACGCGTGCAGGTACGCGGCAAGGGAGACAAGGAACGCATCGTCCCGCTCGGCCGCCGCGCTGTCGAGGCCCTGGACGAGTATGTCAAACACGGCCGCCCGGCGCTGGCCCGCCCTGGGGTGCAGCGGGCATTGTTCCTCAGCAACCGCGGTCACGCGCTCACACGCCAGTGGGTTTGGGAGATGGTGCGCGGCGCCTTCGGCAGCGCCGAGGGCGGCACACGCAAAGCCAGCCCGCATATGCTGCGCCACAGTTGTGCTACTCACATGGTCGAGCACGGCGCCGATCTGCGCAGCGTGCAGCGGTTGCTCGGCCACGCCGACATCGCCACCACGCAGGTCTACACGCACGTCGCGATGGAGCACCTGAAGCGAGTTCATCGCGAGCACCATCCTCGCGGAAAGAGGAGGCAGGGAACAGGGAGGGAGCAGGGAACGGCGGTCAGTGCAAACGCTGAAGCTATGCCGGCGGTTCCCGAATGAAAGCGCAGCTTGCCCGAACCGAATTCGAAACGATGGCGGAGCAGTTTCTCGCCATGCTCCAGAACGAGCGCAACGCCTCCGCGCATACGGTGCGCGCCTACCGGCGCGAGGTGCTGAGCTTCGCCGCCTACCTCGGCGAGACGCTCGGCGCGCAGGCAAAGGTCACAGCGGTCGACCACCTGCACATCCGCGCGTACATGGGGCAGCTTTACGAGCGCGGCTTGACGAAAGCTTCCGCCGCCCGGGCACTCGCCGCGATCCGCTCGTGGTTCCGCTGGCTGGCAAAGGAACATAGGATCGCACAGAATCCAGCTGTGCTGGTGAGCACTCCGAAGCTGCCGCAGCACCTTCCCCGAGTGCCCAGCATGGAAGAGGTCAACGGCCTGATGAACTCCATGGACACCAGTCAGGGTCCGGCGACGAAGGACGAAGCGGCGGCGTGGCCGGAGCGTGACCGCATGATCTTCGAGCTGCTCTACGGCTGCGGTATTCGCAACTCGGAATTGGTGGGAATCGACATGCCCGACATCCAGTGGAAGAACGACGCCATCCTGGTAAAAGGCAAGGGCCGCAAACAGCGCTACGTGCCGCTGGGCGATGAGGCTGCGATTGCCATGCGCGCCTACCTGCCGCTCCGTGAAGCCGGGCTACGCGCCGCAGGCAAGGCGGCACTGATCCCGGATGGCCCGCTGGTGACGAACCTGCGAATGCGCGGCACGGCCCGCCTGACGACCCGCAGCGTCGGCAGAATCGTGAAGCGCATCGCACTGTCCCGCGGGCTGCCGGCCGACGTACATCCACACACGCTGCGCCACGCCTTCGGCACCCACATGCTCGAGGAGGGCGCCGACCTGCGCGCGATCCAGGAGATGCTCGGCCACGAGCGGCTCTCCACGACGCAGCGCTATACGCAACTCACGGCCGGCCAGGTGCAGCGCGTCTACGACGAGACCCATCCTCGCGCGCGCTGATCCTCCGGAGTCTGGTGCGCGGTCACTGCTTGACCACCGCAGCAAGAGCTGCCTCCATAGCTGCGTAGCCGGTTGTGTTCGGATGCACTCCGTCGACGAAGTATTCGGGATGCTCCGCCATCGGCGTGTAGTAGTCGACCAACAGATAGCCATTCGCCGTGGCCAACTCCGCGATCATGGCATTCAGCGCAATGACATCCGCGTTGAATGTGGGACTGTTGAGCATGGGAGGAAGCTGGCACAGCGCCGGCTCGACACCAGCAGCCCTGGCCATCGCTGCCATCGATCCGATCTCCTGCACGACCTGGTCCATTTGCCCATTCTCTGACCAGATATCGTTGGTTCCGGTGAGGAGTACGACCCGGGCATAGCGTTGATTAAGCACATCCCGGCGAAAGCGGCTGAATATCTCGGAAGTGTGCTGCCCTCCAATCCCCCCGTTGTGGATCGGCAGCAGCCATAACTGTGTGATGGAGTCACCCAGGAAGACGGTGCTCTCGTTCAAGGAATCGGCGAATCGTTGAGTTATCACAGGAATCAAGTTTAACGGGCGGTCGGCGGGCGGCGCCAGGGCTGGGCGAAAACAGGAGAAAGCCAACCTAACCAGCCCTCGTTTGTGTGGCTTCTCAGCCACAACAAAAGTCGATGTAGAAATGCGACCAGATTCGGTAGCATAATAGAGAGAGTGATGTGCGGGAATCGTCCCGCCGGGAAAAGAATCTCAAATGAAGGTTTTTTTCTTTTATACTTGTAGGAACCTATTGATCAGTTCTGTCCCGACGCTGCGCGGTCTGCAATAGCAGACGTGTCGATTGAACTCCGGAACCATTTCCGGGCGTAGAAATCGCAATACTCGTTGTGTCTTCCTGGCCAGGAAAACGTAGTCCTTCACGGAAGGTTGCCCATGAATCCATCAGATCGCCGTCACCGCATTCCCGACCAGCAGGGGCTCTATGACCCACGGAATGAACACGATGCCTGTGGCATGGGATTGGTCGCGAGCATCCGTGGGGAGAAGACCCACGAGATCATTCGCAAGGGCCTGGAGGTCCTGATCAATCTCACTCACCGTGGGGCGGCCGGTTGCGACCCGGAGACGGGCGATGGAGCTGGAATTCTGATCCAGGTCCCGCATGAGTTCTTTAAGCTGGAATGCGGCAAACTGGGAATGAAGCTGGGCGAGCCGGGAAGCTACGGCGTTGCCATGGTATTCCTGCCGGTGGACCGGCACGCCCGCCTGATGTGCGAGGGCGTTCTGGAGCGTATGGCCCAGGCAGAAGGCCTGACCGTACTCGGCTGGCGTGACACGCCGGTAAACGGCGATGCGATCGGCCGCGAAGCTCGCGCCTCGCAGCCGTATATCGAGCAGCTTTTTGTCGAGCGGCCCAAGGGGATGGACGAGGAGACCTTCGAGCGGCACATGTATCTCGCCCGGCGCCGTGCGGAGAATGAGATTGCGCAATCGGATATCGAGGACAAAGGGGACTTTTACATCCCGTCCTTTTCCTGTCGCACCATCATCTACAAGGGCCTGATGCTGGCGCCGCAGATTGAGAAGTTCTACGTGGAACTGGCCAACCCGCTAGTCGCCAGCGCGCTGGCTCTTGTCCACCAGCGCTTCTCCACCAACACGTTCCCCAGTTGGAAACTGGCGCACCCCTACCGCTACGTGGCGCACAACGGCGAGATCAACACCATTCGCGGCAACGTGAGCTGGATGAACGCGCGGCAGTCGGTGCTCGCCAGCCCGCTGTACGGCAAGAACATCGACAAGCTGTATCCCGTGTGCATCCCCGGCGGCAGCGACTCGGCTGCGCTGGACAATGCGGTTGAGTTCCTGTTCCAGTCTGGCCGCTCGCTGGCGCACGTGATGGCGATGCTGATCCCCGAGGCCTGGTCGGGCAATCCGGACATGGACGAGGAGAAGCGCGCGTTCTACGAGTACCACGCCTCGTTGATGGAGCCGTGGGATGGTCCTGCCGCGGTCGCGTTTACCGACGGCCGCTTCGTCGGCGCGACCCTGGATCGCAACGGCCTGCGTCCGGGCCGCTACATCGTCACCAAGGACGACCTGGTTGTACTGGCGTCCGAAGCGGGCGTGATCGAGGTGCCCGCTGAAGATATCCGCAAGAAGGGTCGCCTGCAGCCTGGCCGCATGTTCCTGGTGGATACGGTCGAGCACCGCATTATCTCCGACGCCGAGATCAAGAAGTCGTTGGCCGGCCGCCAGCCCTACGCTGAGTGGTTGAAGGAGCAGCAGGTGTTGCTCAGCCATCTGCCCGAGCCGTGGCGTGTCATCACTTCCGACCCCGAGACCCTGCTGCGCCGCCAGCGGGCCTATGGCTACAGCGAAGAAGATCTCCGCGTGCTGCTTGCGCCTACGGGCTCCAAGGGCGAAGAGCCGATTGGCTCCATGGGCACGGACACTCCGCTGGCATGTCTCTCGGACCGCCCGCAGCAGTTGTTCAGCTACTTCAAGCAGCTGTTTGCGCAGGTCACCAATCCGCCGATTGATCCCATCCGCGAAGAGATGGTGATGTCGCTGACCAGTTACATCGGCACTGAGCGCAACATCCTGGACGAGACGCCGGAGAACTGCCACACGCTGAAGCTGCCGCATCCGCTGCTGACCAATCGCGATCTGGAGAAGCTGCGCCGCATCTCCTCCGGTGATCTGCTCGCAACCACGCTGCCGACGCTGTTCCGCGCCGAGGACGGCGAAGTTGGCATGAAACATGCGCTCGACGACCTGAGCGGGCGCGCTGCGCTCGCGGTCAGCTCCGGTTATTCGCTCCTGATCCTTTCGGACCGCGGTGTCAATGCGACGCTCGCACCCATCCCCAGTCTGCTGGCGATGGCGGCTGTCCACAATCGCCTGGTGCGCGACAAGACCCGGACTCAGGTGGCCCTCATCATCGAGAGCGGCGAGCCGCGCGAAGTGATGCATTTTGCGTTGCTGATCGGCTACGGAGCTAGCGCGATCAACCCGTATCTCGCCATCGAGACGCTGCACGACCTGAAGCGTCGCGGCCTGATGGCGGACGATGTCACTGCAGAGTACGCGGAGAAGAACTTCATCAAGGGCATCAACAAGGGCCTTCTGAAGACCTTCTCCAAGATGGGTATCAGCACGCTGCAAAGCTATCGCGGCGCGCAGGTCTTCGAAGCGATCGGCTTGAACAAGGCCGTCGTCGACAGTTACTTCCCGCGCACGGCATCGCGCATCGAGGGCGTTGGACTCGATGTGATTGCGCGCGAGGCGCTCATGAAGCACGCTTACGCCTACCAGCCGCTGACCGAGTCGGAGACGGACCTGGTGGTTGGCGGTCAATATCAATATCGTGAAGGCGGCGAGTATCACCTGCTGAATCCGGCGACCATCAGCAAGCTGCAGGCCGCCGTTCGTCAGAACAATCCGACGACTTTCCAGGAGTACACCAACCTGGTCGACGACCAGAGCAGGAATCTCTGCACGCTTCGTGGGCTGATGCAACTGAAGTACGCGGACGAGCCGATTTCAATCGACGAAGTCGAGCCGGCTAAGGAGATCGTCAAGCGCTTCACCACCGGCGCGATGAGTTTCGGGTCCATCAGCAAAGAGGCGCACGAGACGCTCGCCATCGCCATGAACCGCATCGGCGGCATGTCGAATACCGGCGAAGGCGGCGAGAGCGAAGACCGCTTCAAGCGCGATCCGAACGGCGATCTGCGCCGCAGCGCGGTCAAGCAGGTGGCCAGCGGACGCTTCGGCGTCACCGCGAACTACCTGGTCAACGCGGACGAACTCCAGATCAAGATGGCGCAGGGCGCGAAGCCCGGCGAAGGCGGACAACTGCCCGGGCACAAGGTGGACGACATCATCGCGAAGCTGCGGTATTCGATTCCTGGCGTGGGCCTGATCTCACCACCTCCGCACCACGATATCTATTCGATCGAAGATCTCGCACAACTGATCTACGACTTGAAGAACGTCAATCCGAAGGCGCGCATCGCGGTGAAGCTGGTGGCTGAGGCCGGAGTCGGCACGGTTGCCGCGGGTGTATCCAAGGCGCACGCCGACGTGGTCCTCATATCGGGCGACAACGGAGGAACCGGTGCCTCGCCGCTGAGTTCCATCAAGCATGCGGGCATTCCGTGGGAGCTTGGCCTGGCAGAGACGCAGCAGGTGCTGCTGCTGAACGATTTGCGCAGCCGCATCCGCGTGCAGACGGACGGAAAGTTGCAAACCGGCCGAGACGTGACCATCGCCGCGCTGCTGGGTGCCGAGGAGTTCGGCTTCGCGACGATGCCGCTCATCTCGATGGGCTGCATTATGATGCGCAAGTGCCATCTGAATACCTGCGCCGTGGGCATTGCCACGCAGGACCCGGTGCTGCGCGCGCGGTTCGAGGGCCAACCGGAGCACGTCATCAATTTCTTCTTCTTCATCGCGGAGCAGGTACGTCAGCACATGGCAAAGCTGGGCTTCCGCACGGTAGATGAGATGGTCGGCCGCGTCGACCGGATCGATGCCGCGGTTGCTGCGTCGCACTGGAAGGCTAAGGGCGTTGACCTTTCCTCTATTCTGTTCTCGCCGACGCTGCCTTCGCATGTGAAGCGTCGCCGCACGCAGGCGCAGGATCATGGCCTGGACCAGGCGCTGGATCATGCTCTGATCAAGCAGGCCATGCCGGCGCTGGAATCGCAGCAGCCGGTCACCGGCAACTTCACTATTCGCAACGTTCATCGCACCGTCGGAGCAATGCTGGGCGGAGAGATCGCGCGGCGTTATGGCGCGGCCGGATTGCCCGAAGGCACGATCCATTTCCGCTTCCAGGGCTCGGCGGGGCAGAGCTTCGGCGCGTTCGTTCCGCACGGTGTCACGCTCGAACTCGAGGGCGACTCCAACGACTACCTCGGCAAAGGGCTGTCTGGCGGCCGCATCATCGCGTATCCGCCCAAGACCTCGAGCTTCCTGCCGGAGGAGAGCATTCTCGTAGGCAACGTCGTACTCTACGGCGCGACCGGCGGCGAAGTCTTCCTCAACGGCATCGCCGGCGAGCGCTTCGCGGTCCGGAACTCGGGCGCGACGGCGGTGGTCGAGGGTGTTGGCGACCATGGCTGCGAGTACATGACCAATGGCATCGTGATCGTGCTGGGCGCTACCGGCCGCAACTTTGCCGCGGGCATGAGCGGTGGCCGTGCGTATGTCTACGACGATCAGGGCGACTTCTCCACCCGCCGCTGTAATCATGTCGGCGTGGATCTGGAACCTCTGGTCGAGGAGGAAGACCTGGAACTGGTGCGAGGCCTGCTGCAACGACACATCGACTTTACCGGCAGCCCCAACGCTGCCTGGATCCTTGAGCACTGGGACACGACGCAGGCCCGCTTCATCAAGGTCTTCCCGCATGAGCATAAGCGTGTGCTGGGTGTTCCTCGGGCCGATGCGGTCTATGTTTCCCCTTCAAACTCGTCGCCTTTGGTGACAACGGAGCAGGTGCGCCATGGGTAAGGTCACTGGTTTTCTTGAGATTGCGCGTGAACAGCCAACTCGCCGCAAGGTCGAAGAACGGCTGAAGGACTGGCAGGAGATTTACGTTCCGTTTCCCGAAGAGAAACAGCGGGAGCAGGGCGCTCGCTGTATGGATTGCGGCGTGCCCTTCTGCCACAGCGGCTGCCCTGTCAACAATCTCATCCCGGACTGGAACGACCTTGCGTATCAGGGCCGCTGGGAGAACGCCATTCGGCGGCTGCATGCGACCAACAACTTCCCGGAGTTCACTGGACGCATCTGTCCGGCGCCCTGCGAAGCGGCATGCGTGCTGGGCATCAATCAACCTGCTGTCTCCATCAAGCTGATTGAGCGCAGCATCGTCGAGCGCGCGTGGGACGAGGGTTGGATCCGCCCTGAGCCGCCGCAGGAAAAGACCGGACAGCGCGTTGCCGTCGTTGGCAGCGGCCCAGCAGGCCTTGCTGCCGCGCAGCAATTGCGTCGCTCGGGTCACTCCGTCACCGTGTATGAAAAGAGCGACCGCATCGGCGGCCTGCTACGCTACGGCATTCCGAACTTCAAGCTGGAAAAGCAAGTCGTCGATCGCCGCCTGGAGCAGATGCGTGCTGAGGGCGTGACGTTCGTGACCAAAGCGCACGTCGGCGTGAACGTGCCTGTCGAAGACCTGGTCGAAGAGTACGACGCTGTTCTTCTCGCAGGCGGCTCCGAGCGCCCGCGCGACTTGCCGATTCCCGGCCGAGAACTCAAGGGCATTCACTTTGCTATGGAGTTTCTGCCGCAACAGAATCGGCGCTGCGAAGGAGACACGGTCGATCCGTCGATCGCGATCCTCGCGGAAGGGAAGCGCGTCGTGATTCTCGGCGGCGGCGACACCGGGGCAGATTGCCTGGGCACCAGCCTGCGCCAGAAGGCGAAGAGCGTCCATCAATTCGAGATCATGCCGAAGCCACCGAATGAGCGCGCCGCCTCCACCCCGTGGCCGATGTGGCCCATGCAGCT
>Ga0207416_1002842_pt1 | contig 17770 bp, 13 predicted proteins | sample PaiPotPPM11metaG_FD_184107 | JGI IMG/M metagenome (GOLD analysis project Ga0207416, IMG submission 184107) | Iron sulfur acid spring bacterial and archeal communities from Banff, Canada, to study Microbial Dark Matter (Phase II) - Paint Pots PPM... ...
TCGTTTTGGTGGTGAGGGCGCTCGCCGGGGGTTCCGTCCGGATGGCCGGCGGGAAGCGGGTGGGAGTACTGGGCGAGGCCGCCGTCTTGGTGGCCGCCCCCGGGAGTCATGGGGGCGGACTGAGCAGGCCGAAGTCGTTCGGGCGCGGGGTCCTTTTGGTCCTGGGTTTGGCGGTGGGTTTTCCAGGCCGAGAGGGTGGGGAGCAGGCCCTTGGGCAGGAAGAGGACGACGAGGCCGAGCAGGCCGCCGAACAGCAGCAAGCGGATCGCGCCGGCGTTGGCGCCGCCCAGGTTGGTGCTGGTGAGGTTGGCGAGGGGCTCGATGATGAACGCGCCGAGGACCGGGCCCCAGAGGGTGCCGCGGCCGCCGAGCAGCGCGGACAGCACGATCAGCATGCTGGTGACGATGTCGAACACGGCGCTGACGTTGAGGAACGTGACGTAGTAGGCGTAGATGCCGCCGGCGACGCCGAGGAAGGTGCCGCCGAGGACGAACGCGATCAGCTTGTAGGCGTTGGTCGCCAGGCCGAGGCCGGCGGCCTTGCCCTCGTCGTCCTGGATGGCGAACAGGCCGAGGCCGAGCTTGCTGCGGCGCACCCAGGCGGAGACGGCCACGGCGAGCACGAGCAGGGCGAGCAGCGGGTAGTAGAAGGGCCAGTTCTGGTAGGTCAGCGACCAGGTCGGGATGGGCAGGGCCAGGCCCTGGCTGCCGCCGGTGAGTCCCGACCAGATCGTCGCGACGATGCCGAGCAGTTGGAGCGCGGCGAACGTGACGATGATGAAGTACATGCCGCGGGTGCGCCGGGTCACCAAGCTGAGCACCGCCGCCGCGAGCGCGCAGACCAGGCCGCCGACGAGGCAGCCGAGGAACGGCGAGATATTGTCCCGGGCGGCGAGAATGCCCGTGGTGTAGGCGCCGAGGCCGACGAAGGCGCTGTTGCCGAGCGAGATGTAGCCGGCGTAGCCGCCCATGATGTTCCAGCCGGTGGCGCCGATGGCGAGCAGGAACGTGAGGATCAGCATCGTCTGGTAGTAGAGGTCGTTCGAGACCAGCGGGAAGACGGCGAGCGCCACTAGGGCGGCGGCGATGAGCGCCCGGCGAATGAGAACCGGGTTGATGAGCACGGGGCGGGTCATGTGGCGGCGTCCTGCCTGGCCGCCAGGGTGAACAGCCCCTGCGGCCGGATGAGGAGCACGAGGAGGATGAGGATCGTGGGGACCGCTTCCGACCAGCGGACCGAGATGTAGGTCGTCGTGACGGACTCGGCGAGGCCGAGCAGCACGCCGGCGGCGAACGCGCCGGGGACGCTGCCGAGGCCGCCGAGGATGACCACGCTGAGCGTGAGGCCGATCCAGGTGTCCTGCGAGTCGGGTGTGAACTGGTAGAGGAAGCTGAGCGCAGCGCCGCCGAAGGCCGTCGTCGCGGTGGCGATGGCGAAGATCCAGGTGCCGATCCGCTTCGGCTGGATGCCGATGAGGCGGGCGCCCTCCGGGTTCTCCGCGGCGGCGGTGATCGCGTGGCCGAGCCAGGTGCGCTTGAGGCCGAGCTGGAGCAGCGCGGTGACGGCGACCGCGAGCAGGAAGGCGTACAGCTGCGCGCGCGGGATCGTGAGCGAGCCTAGTTTGAACGCCTGGTTGAAGTACGCCGGGGTGGTCGCGGTCGGGTTGGGGCCCCAGGTCAGGGCGATGAGGGCTTCGGCGACCAGGGCGACGGCGAACGTGACGACGATGGTCAGCCCGTGGTCGTGGCGCTGCACCCGTTCGACGACGTAGCGGTAGATGAGGATGCCGAGCGCCGCCAGCGGGACGGTCACGATGAGCGAGCCGAGCAGCGGGTCGATGCCCAGGTGTGACCACAGGGTCCAGCAGAGGTAGGCGGACAGGATCAGCAGCGCGCCCTGCGCCATGTTGACGATCTTCATGACGCCGAACGTCAGCGTCAGCCCGGTGGCCATCAGCGCGTAGACGCCGCCGGTGAGCACGCCGAAGATCAGCGCCTGCAGCAGTTCGGTCATCCGTTGCCCCAGGCGGGCTTGCTGAGCAGGACGGTCTTGGTGGTGGCAGCCGAGGACGGCGCGACGACCTGCAGCGTGCCGTGCTGCCACTGGGAAAGCAGCAGGGTGCCTTCCGGGTCGCCGGCCTTGTCCCACTTCAGCGGGCCGACGATCGTGCTGACCGGGTGGCCGTGCAGCCAGTTAGCGAGCGCGGTCTGGTCGAGGCTGCCGACGGCCTTGACGGCCGCCTGGAGCACCTGGCCGGCGGTATAGGAGTTGGCCGCGTCCTCGGTGGGCGGGGCGCCGAACTTCTTCGTGTACGCCGCGACGAAGTCCGTGTTCCCCGGGTACGTCGCGGTGGAGCTCCAGGACTGGGCGGTGAAGACGCCGTCGGCGCTGTTCGCGCCGCCGATCGCGCTCGGATAGGCCTCGTCGGTCGGCGCGTTGGTCTGGAAGAGGATCTTGGGGTTGTAGTTGAGCTTCTGCAGCGAGCGGACGAACTGGGCGCCGTCGTCCGCGACCGCGCCCTGGATGATCATCTGCGGCTGCGTGTGGGCGATGGCGGCGGCGATCGAGTCGAAGTTCGTGGTGCTCGGGTCGTAGACCTGGTAGTAGACGGTCTTGACGCCGAGCGCCTGCAGCTTGGTCCTGAACACCGCGACGGCCGGGCTCGCGCTCGGGTCGTCCTGGGTGACGTAGGCGGCGGTCGCCGGCCGCTGGCTGCCGGGCAGGCCGGCGAGCCAGGCGACGAACTGGTCGGGCAGGCTCGTCGTGGTGCCCGGCTGGGCGAAGAAGAGGTCGCTGAAGCCGCGGGTGAACAGCGTGGCGGCGCCGCCCGACGGCTCCACGTACAGCATGCCCTGCCGGGCGGCGACCGCCGAGGCGGGCGCGTTGAGCAGGCTCGAGAAGGTGCCGAGGAGCAGGCTGACGTGGTCCTGGCTGATCAGCCGGGTGTAGTCGGCGGCGGTCTGGTTGGGGTCGAAGCCGTCGTCGAGCATGTCCAGCTTGACCTGGCGGCCGAGCAGGCCGCCCGCCGCGTTGACCTGGCTGGCCCACAGTTCGTAGCCCTGGTAGCCGGACTTGGAGACGTCGGCGACCGGGCCGGTCATCGGCAGCGACATGCCGATCGTGATCGGGCCCGACGCGGGGGCCGCTCCCGTGCTGCCCGCGGAACCGCAGGCCGCCAGGGCGGTGACGGTGGCGACGGCGAGCACGGCGAGGGCGGCGAGCGCCGCGAGGGCGGGGAGCCGGTGACGACTTTGTCTGTTCATGCTTGACTGCCTTCTTGCGCGAGAGTTCCTTATTGGGTGCTGTGCAGCGGGTAGGGCTCGCCGTCGAGTCCTGGGACGATGACGGCGGCCGGGTTGTTGGCGTGGGCGACGAGCTCGCTGCTCGCGTAGTCGGTGACGGCGCCCGACAGCAGTTGCGTGGGGTCCTCCATCACCACCCGCAGCCGGGTGACCAGGGCGAACCAGTCGTCCGGGCCGTTCAGGGCCGGCTTGGCGCGGACGGTGACCGTGTCGGGGCCGATGGTGGCGGGCTCGCCGGTGGGCGCGGCGAAGCGCGGGTAGCCCGCGAACATGCCGCCGGCCAGCTCGGACGTGGCGCGCAGCCCGGCCCACAGGCGGCGGTAGCCCCGTTCAAGCTCCCTGGCCTGCGCGGTGTCTTTCGCCGTCGGGTCGTACGGCTTGAAGACGGGGGCGTGCGGCGCGATGAAGACCCGTTCGGGCGCCAGCCGGCCACGGGAGACGGCGCGGACGACGCCGGCGACGCTGTGCGATTCCTGCGTGACGCCGGCGGTCGGCCGGCCGGTCTGGCCGGCGAAGATCACCATCGCCCGCTCCCAGTCGATGCCGGCCGCGTCGAGCCAGGTGATGAGCCGGTGCGCGATGTCCATGCCGGTGAGGTAGAACGTCGCGATCATGACCTTGTTGAACGGGACAGGCAGGTCGCCGGGCCCGGCGGGGCCCGCCAAGTGGTCACGGCGGACGGCGGTCATCGTGAGGTAGCCGGGGTCGTCCAGGGCCCGCTGGAGGAAGCGTTCGGTCAGCAGGCACGAGTAGTCGACCATCGCGGCGATGCTGTCCTCGCGGCCCGCGAACGCGGGCACCGCGATCTGGTCGCGCCACAGGGTCGCCGAGCTGGCGGCGCGGGCCGCCTTGGTGGCGTCGAGCAGGCGGGCGGCGTCGGCGCGCCAGGCGTCGTCGGTTTTTTCGCCTTCGAGTTCGCGCAGCTTGGCGAGGGTGGCGAGCGCGGGACCGAGGTGGGATATCCCCGCGAGCTCCTTGAAGCCGCGGGCGGCGAGCCGGTAGGGCTCGATCACCGGCTCGGCGCCGCCGCCCGGGTACAGGGCCAGGTCCGTGCCGGTGACGACCAGCAGCGGGCGGTGCTCGACCGCCCCGGCCGCCGCCTGCACCAGGTGCGCTCCGATGCTGTCCGGGCTGGCCGTGTAGGTGGTGAACAGTTCGACGAGTTCCGGGCTCTCGAACGTCGCGCGCGGCATCAGCGAGCTCCCGCGGTCAGCTGGTAGCGGACGGTTTCCGCGGCGAAGCGCAGCTCGGGGGTCAGGGAGTTCGTCACGACCAGCTCGACCCGGTCGCCGTTCTTGATGACCGCCACGTCGGTGCCGCCGCAGGTGGGGAACGCGGCGACCTGGTGCAGCTTCCCGCCGTCCCACTCGTAGACCTGCGAGTCGAGTGACGGCTGCGGGTCCGCGGGCGGGCCGAGGATGAAGTTGACGCGGATCAGCAAGATGCGGCCCGCGATCCTGGTCACGGCCAGTTCCCTGGCCCCGAGGCCGTCGAGGACCTGGGTCGGCGCGAACCGGCCGTCCGCCGCCAGGCGGAGCACCCGTGACGGCGCGGCGATGCAGGCGACGACGAGGTAGGTGCCGCCGCCTGCTGAGAACGTGGCGAACGCGCGGCCCGACTCGTCGGCGAGGGTCTGGCGCGGCGTTAGCTTTACGCCGTCCCAGACGTACAGGACGCTCGGTCCCGCGTGTTCGGCGTGCGCGACGAAGAACTCGCCCGCCGCCTCGAAGGCCTGCCAGTTGTAGGCCCATTGGGAGGGGATGCGCTGGAACTCCGCGAACGACTCGCCGTTCCACTCGTAGACGACCGAGTCCCGGTTCTCCCGTCCGGCGCGGACTACCCCCTGGGCTAGCCCGAGGAAGTGCCGGCCGCCGATCCGCCAGTGCTTCCACTGCTTGGCCGCGAACGTCTTTATCTGCTGGAAGGGCACAAACCCGGCGCCGCGCCACTCGAAGATCGTCGAGGTGGTCGCGAACTCATAGGGGCCCGCGCCGGTCCTGATGCTCGCGACCGCGAGGAACGCCCGGTCGGCGATCGTGAAGAACTCCGCGTCCTCGCCGCCCGGCGCCGGCAGCGTCGCCGCGAGCCGGCCGTCCGCGCGGTCAAGCAGCAACAGGTCGGTGTCGCTGTCGCCGCCGTTCATCCCCGGCGGCCCGCCGGGGACGTCCTTGGCGAGCTGCGGTACGGCGAGGAGGTCACGGCCGCCCGCCCGGACGGGCTCGACGGCGCGGGCGCCCGAGGTGGGAATCCGCTGGACCTCGGTCAGAGTCACTGGCATGGCATCACTACAGCAACGGCGGCGTGGGCCAGACAAGTAATCTGGAGTTACTATCGACGACATACAGCGTTAATGGATGTGACGTTCCCGTGTTGGACGTGCGTAAGCTGATCATGCTCGAGGCCGTCATGGCCGAGGGAAGCATCGCCGCGGCCGCCCGCCGGCTCCAGTACACCCGGTCGGCGGTATCGCAGCAGATCACCGCGCTCGAGGCGGAGGCGGGCACCCCGCTCATCGACCGGACGGGCAACCGCATCACGCTCACGCCGGCCGGCCGTGCCCTGGTCAAGCACGCCGAGCGGATCCTCGTGGAGCTCCGGTCGGCCGAGGCCACGCTGGCCGGCGCGGGCACCCAGATCACCGGGCTGCTGCGGGTGGGCATCCCGTTCCGTGAGGGCCCGCACATCATGAGCCGGGCCCTGACCGAGATGCGCAGAAGGTTCCCCGACATGGAGATCCGGCTCGCGGCGATCAGCGACGAAGACGGGCCGGAAGCAGTCCGCCGCGACCAGCTCGACATGGCCATCGTGTCGCGCTACGGCAACGCCAGGGAGCCGGACCGGGCCGGGCTGCGTGAGTGGACGCTCGGGCACGACCCGCTCCGGCTGTGCGTGCCGCCGGGTCACCCGCTCGCCGTCGCCCCCGGCTGCGCGATGACGCAGCTGGCGGACGAGGCGTGGGTCATGTGCCCGGCCACCTCGCTCGGCCGGCTGGTGCGGAGCATGTGCATCGCCGCGGGCTTCCAGCCCCGGGTCGGCGCGACCGTGCACGACATCGGCACCGCGATCAGCCTGGTCGGCATCGGGTGGGGCATCACGATCGCGCCCGAGCTCACCCCCGCGGGCACCCCGACACCGATCGCCCGGCTGCCGATCGAGGGCATCGACACGATCAGGTACAGCGTGCTCATCGTCCGCGACGGCGAGCACCTGCAACCGCGGATGGCCGCGGCGATCTCCGCCGTCCGCTCGGTCAGCGCCGAACTGCGGCCCGACCGGCGGTAGCGGGTGCTTCGCCGGGCGGGCCCGCTCGTAGGCTCGTAGGGTGGACATCCTTGTGGTTGGCGCCGGCGCGACCGGCGGGTACTTCGGCGGCCGTCTCGCGCTGGCTGGCCGCGACGTGACGTTCCTGGTCAGGGAGCGCCGCGCGGCCGCGCTGCGCGAGCGCGGGCTGCGCATCGCCGGCGGCGGCGGCACCGAGACGATCGAGCCGGTCCTCGTCACCGCCGTTCCGTCCGGCGCGACGGCCGACGTCGTGCTCGTCACGGTCAAGGCCGACGGCCTCGACGCGGTCATCCCGGAGATCCGGCCGGCCGTAGGAGCCGACACGACGATCGTGCCCGTCCTGAACGGGATGCGGCACATGTCCGTGCTCAACGATGCTTTCGGCCGCTCCGCCGTGCTCGGCGGTGTCGCGGTGCTCTCCACCCAGCTCGAAGCTAACGGCGACGTCAGGCAGCTCAACGACTGGGCCAGCCTGGTCATCGGCGCGCAGGACGGACGCCCGACGCAAGCCGTGCAGCGGACGCACGAACTGCTTTCCGGCGCCGGGTTCCCGGTCTCGGTCAGCGACGACATCGTGGCCGCGATGTGGCAGAAGTGGGCGTTCATCGCCGCCGCCGGCGCGGTGACCTGCCTGCTCGGCGGCTCGGTCGGAGAGATCGTGGGCGTGGAGCGCGGCGAAGAGACCGTCCGCGCGATCGTCGAGGAGACGAGGTCGATCGCCGCCGCGGCGGGCTACCCGCTGCCGGACAGCGCGGTCAGTCAGACGCTCGGCACGCTGACCGCGCCGGGTTCGTCGTTCACCTCGTCGATGTACCGCGACCTGCGGCAGGGCAGGCCGGTGGAAGTCGAGACGATCCTCGGCGACCTGATCGCGGAGGGCGGCCAGGCCGACGTGCAGACGCCGCTGCTCGACGCGGCCACGGTCGCCCTGCGCGTGCACAACCGGAGAGTGCTACCCGACTAGCGTCGGTGCCGCCGAACCGGTGAACTCCGCGCGGAGTTCCGCCAGCTTCTCGCGGTAGGCGCGGACGTTCGCCAGCTTGATCTCCTCGTAGCCGCGGACCATGTCGGGCAGGCCGGCGATCTGGGTCGCGAGTTCGTGGTTTCCTTCGGTCAGGCCGGCCAGCAGCTGGTCGACGACCTCGCGGTACTCGGTGATCAGCGCCCGCTCGGTGCGCCGGACCTCCGTCCGGCCGAACGGGTCGAGCCAGGTCCCGCGCACCCGTCGCATGGCGACCAGGGTGGCGAAGGCCGGGCGGAACCAGGGCCCGAGTGCGACCTTGTGCTTGAGGCCAAGCGCGCGGAGCACCGGGGGGTGCAGCCGGTACTGGTAGCGGGCGCCGTCGCCGAACTGCGCGCGGATGGTGTCGTCAAGCGCGGGGTCGAGGCTGAGGCGGGCGACTTCGTATTCGTCCTTGTAGGCGGTGAGCTTGTACAGGTTCTCCGCGACCGTCCGCGCAAGCGTCTCACCGCCGGTGACGGCGGCCTCGCGGGCGCGGGCGCGCTCGACGAGGGCGGCGTACTCGTCCGCGCACGCCTGGTCCTGGAACGCCGTCAGTTCGCGCCCCCGCAGCGCGAGCACCTCGGCGAGGCTGGTGGCGGGTGCCGTTGGCGTGTCCTGCTCGGCCTGGGGGGCCTGGGGCTCCGCTTCGCCGATCGACCGGCCGACGCGGAACGCCGTGATGTTCGCGTCCACCGCGACGCCGTTGAGCCGGATGGCGTGCTCGATGGCCTCCGCGCTGACCGGCAGGGCGCCCGCCTGGTAGGCGGCGCCCACCAGGATCATGTTGGCGTACTGCTCGTCGCCGAACCGGTCGGTGGCCAGCGCGGACGCGTCGAGGAAACGGGCCGAGCGGACCTTCGCCTCGATCGCGGCGGTGACCCGGCCGACCGCGGGGAACTGCGCGGTGACGTCGGTGATCATCTGACCGGTGGGCACCTCGGTCGTGGAGACCACGGCGACCGTCCGGTCCGTGCTCGCGGCGCGCAACTGGGTGCCGTCGGTGGCGACGAGCGAGTCGCAGCCGAGGTACAGGTCGCACTCGCCGTAGCCGAGCTTGGCGGAGCGTTCCGCCGGGCCGGTGCTGACGCTCAGGTCGGACACGACCGCGCCGCCCTTCTGGGCCAGGCCGGTCTGGTCGAGTGAGCGCACCTGGCGCCCGTCCGCGGCGAACGCGGTGCCGAGGATCTGCGCGATGGTCACCACGCCAGTGCCGCCGACGCCGGTGATGCGCATGGTGAAGCCGTCGGGGTCGAACAGCCGCGCCGGCTCCTCGATCGCCGCGGGCACGTCGGGCGGGCCCGCCTCGGGCTGGCCGGCTCGGGCGCGGACGGGCTTTGCGCCGGCGGGTATCACGGTCAGGAACGACGGACAGTCGCCGTTGAGGCAGGAGAAGTCCAGGTTGCACGACGACTGGTGGATCTGCGTTTTGCGGCCGAATTCCGTGGCCACCGGCTGCACGGACAGGCAGTTGGACGCGTGGCCGCAGTCGCCGCAGCCCTCGCAGACCCGCTCGTTGATGAACGCCCGCTGAGCCGGCGCCGCCACCTTGCCGCGCCGCCGCTTGCGCCGCTTCTCCGCCGCGCACTCCTGGTCGTGGACCAGCACGGTGACGCCGTCGATCGCGGCCAGTTCCTTCTGCACGTCGATCAGGTCGTCCCGGTGCCTGATGTCGGCGTTCCGGCCGAGCTGGCGCTTGAGCCGGGCCGGGTCGTCGGTGGTGACGACGACCTTGCGGACGCCCTCGGCGGAGAGCAGCGCCAGCAGCCGGTCGATCGGCAGCTCCCCGACCGCCCGCTGGCCGCCGGTCATCGCGACGGCGGAGTTGCGCAGCAGCTTGAAGGTGATGTTCGCGCCCGCGGCCACGGCGGCGCGAATGGCGAGGCTGCCGGAGTGGGCGAACGTGCCGTCGCCGAGGTTCTGCACGAGGTGGCGCTGCGTCACGAACGGCGCGATGCCCATCCACTGGGCGCCCTCGCCGCCCATCTGGCACAGCCCGATGACCTCGCCGACCTGCTCCTCGGGCATGAACGCGACCATGGCGTGGCAGCCGATGCCGCCGCCGACCAGAGTGCCGGGGGCGACCTTGGTGGAGGAGTTGTGCGGACAGCCCGAGCAGAAGTACGGCATGCGCTGCGCGAGCGGGAGCACGACCCGCTCGCGGGGCGGCCGGTCGCGGGTGGCGATCCCCGCGGGCTCCAAGAGCCGGACGAGGCCGTCGGCGACCGCGTCCGCGTCCAGTTCGCCCGTGGGCAAGAACAGCGGGGAACCGTCCCTCGACCGCTTGCCGTAAACCGCGGGGGCGGCGGCCCGCCCGTAGAGCGCGGACTTCACCGCGTCTTCGAGGAAGGGGCGCTTGTCCTCGACCACGATGATCTCGTCGAGGCCGTCCGCGAACTCGACGACGATACCCGGCTCGAGCGGGTAGATCACGCCGAGCTTGAGCAGCCGGATGCCATGCCGCTCGAGTTCGTCGTCGCCAAGGCCGAGCGCGGCGAGTGCCTGGCGGACGTCCAGGTAGGTCTTGCCCGCGGCCACCAGGCCGATCCGGGCCGTACGGGGCCCGGTGATGACGTTTAGCCCGCTGCGCTTGATGTACTCGACGGCGATCGGCAGCCTGGTGAGGTTCTGGCTCCGCTCGAGCTCGGCGAGCTCGGCGCCAAGCAGGCGGGCCCGCGGCTGGTGGCCGTAGGCACGCAGGCCGCCAGGTAGATCCGATAGGTCGGGCGCCTGCCAATTCGGTGCGACCTCGGCGGTGGACGCGCCGTCGGCCATGGCGGTGACCACCTTCATGGCCGACCACAGGCCGCTCGCGCGGGACAGCTCGACCGCGTGCAGGCCGTGGACCAGGGCCTCGGCGGCGTCGGCCGGGTAGAACGTCGGCATCATCAGGCCCGCGAGCGCCATCTCCGAGGAGCACGGCAGCGTGGAGGACTTGGCGGCGGGGTCGTCCCCGACCAGCGCCACCACTCCCCCGGTGGGCGACGTCCCGATCATGTTCGCGTGCCGCAGCGCGTCGGTGGCCCGGTCAAGGCCGGGCGCCTTCCCGTACCAGACGCCGGTGACGCCGTCGTGCTTGGCGTCACCGACCCGGCCGGCCAGCTGGGTGCCCGACACCGCCGTCGCGGCCAGCTCCTCGTTGAGGCCGGGCTGGTGCAGGATGCCGTGCTCGGCGAGCAGGTCGCGGTTGCGGGCGAGCTCGAGGTCGTAGCCGCCGAGCGGCGAGCCCTCGTAGCCGGACACGTAGGAGGCCGTCGCGAGCCCGTGCTCACGGTCGTGTCGGGCGCGGTCGAGCAGCATACGGACGAGCGCCTGGATCCCCGTCAGGTAGATCGTGCCGTCCGGGCGCTTGTAGCGCTCGTCGAGGGAGGCCACACGCGGGCTGAAGGCTACCGTCATGACGACACTCTAGATTCGCACTGATCTGTTGGTCTAGTATCAAGAGCCTTGATTGAGCCATTGGCTCAGTAATTCACGTGATGTTTGTCAGCGATGGAGCTGCAGGCCTGTGCATCTGGACCAACTAGATCTTGAGCTGCTGAACCTCCTGCTCGAGGAGCCGCAGGCGGGCATGCGCGAGTACGCCCGGGTGCTCGGCGTCGCCCGGGGCACCGTCCAGGCCAGGCTCACCCGACTGGAGCGCGAAGGCGTCATCGCCGGGCACGCCCCGGCGATCAGCCCGTCCGGACTGGGCTTCACGGTGCTGGCGTTCGTCCACTTGTACCTCGCCCAGGGGCAACTGGACAACGTGGTGTCCAAGCTCAACGCGCTGCCCGAGGTGCTGGAGGCCCACACCACCACGGGCGAGGGCGACCTGCTCTGCCGGGTGGCGGCGCGCAGCAACCTCCACCTGGAGGAGATCGTGCAGACCCTGCTTGCCCTCCCCGGGGTCACGCGGACGAAGACCGAAATATCGCTCAATCAGCGGGTCAGCTACCGCGTCCTGCCGCTGGTGCAGCAACTGCGGTCGGCCCATACCCGCCGCCCCGAGCGCGATCCAGGAACCTGACCGCGTCATCCCCCGTCGCCTACGTGACGGGCGCCCCGTGCTCATCGGGCCGTCGGCGCGGCTCGGCGGTGCGCCGCAGGGCCAGGGCCACGATGAGGGGCCACGTCACCTGGACGCCGGACACCAGCCGCTCCGCCAGGCCCAGGACGGCACCGTCCTGGGTTTCGAAGACGAGCCAGGCCAGCAGGACAAGGAAAGCGGCGGTCACGGCGATCGCGCCGCGGAACCTCAGGATCAGCGGCTGCGACGGTGCCCGGCGGACGGTGAAAGCGGGCCATATCGCGATCGCGACCGCGCCGAGCGAGGTCAAGGCGACGTGCTGCGGAGTCGAGCCGCGGATAGGGTCCGGCGATACCGCGATGCCGATGCTGCACAGGCCCGCGACCATCAGCACGATCCGGGCCGACACCCGGACGCCGGGCAGACCGGCGGCGGTCACGAAACAGCACGCCCCCACCAGGATCAGGGCGCTCGTCATGATCCAGCGGTCGGTTCCGCCCAGGCCGGACAGCCCGCTGACCGTGCTGCGGACCGGGCTGTAGGAAGGCGGCTGGAGCGCGTCCGCCACCAGCCAGCCCGCCACCATCACAACCGGCGACAGGGCGGCCGACGCTATCGCCCACCCCGGAACCGTCCAGCTGGAACTGCCCGCGCGCGCCCGCCACGGGATGAGCTCACCGAAGGTCGGCCGGGCCAGGGAAACACGCGCCGTCTTGTCGGGCAGACAGGCCATGTCATGCCCCTTCACGCGACAACCCAGGACGGGACCGGGTGGCCGCCCCGCCCTGGAAGACGAACGCGACACGACGGGCACGCGGACTGCGCATCTTCCTGAAGTGCCGGAGATTGTCTGGAAGTACCATCGGGTCTCCTGGGCGGGTAACCAAGGTCTAGGGCTATCCCATCTCGGGTCAGGTTATCACTAACCGGCTAGGCCTATCCGGATGGCCCCCTGGATGGGCTAGCGGTGAGTCTGTCGAGATGCGGGTAACGTCCGATTCCGCTCGCTGACGTGGGGATACCAGGCGCCCGACACGTTCTCAGATTGCCGGATAGCGTTATCCAGATGTCCTATAGTGCTTACGTGGGTACATCAGTTGAAGCCTCGCGCTGCCTGCGCAGTGACGCACGGGAGAACCGGGACCGCATTCTCGCAGCGGCCGCCCAGGCGTTCGCCGACGAAGGCGTGGGCGTCAGCATGATCGAGATCGCTCGGCGCGCGGGCGTCGGCAATGCCACGTTGCACCGTAATTTCACCCGGGAACAGCTGATCGAGGAGCTGTTCCGGGACTGGTCCGGCCGCCGTAAGGCCGTCGCCGAGGCCGCGCTGGCCGATCCCGATCCCTGGCACGGCCTGGTCAGCTTCCTCGAAGACCTCCTGGCCGACGGCGCCCGCAACTGCGCCATCCGCGCGCTGTTCGCCGTCTCTCCCGCATGGCGCGAGCAGGCCCGCGCCATGCTGGGCGACCTGCTCAGCCGCGCTCAGCAGGCGGGCGCGGTCCGGGTCGACCTAACCGCCGTCGACCTCACCATCGCCCTGATCGGCGTATCCCGGACCATGGACATCACCGGGGAAAGTTCACCCGGCCAGTGGCGGCGCCACCTCGCTATCGTTTTGGATGGCGTGAAGTCCTGCCATGCGCAGCGCCTTCCCGGGCTGCCTGCTTCGCCCGAGCAACTCGACCGCGGCCTGCGCGAGTGGAGCGGCCGCGCCCTGCGCAGCAGTTGACGGGGATGAACGTCACATTCAGCGACTTCCACGGCGGGCATAAGTGGGGCGGCATCATTAGTTGTCGTTAAGCAACTAATGATGCCTTGCCCGGAGGGTTCGCGTTGCCTGAGCTGAGCCGCCAGCGCCGGTACCTGGTACTGGCAATATGCTGCATGAGCCTGTTCATCGTCGGACTTGACTCGACGATTGTGAACGTGGCGTTGCCCGATATCGGCCGGGACTTCCACGCGCCGGTTTCTGGACTCCAGTGGACGATCGACGCGTACACGCTGGTACTCGCCGCCCTGCTCATGCTGTCCGGCTCCACCGCTGACCGGCTGGGCCGGCGTCGCGTCTTCCAGATCGGGCTTGGGCTGTTCACGATCGGCTCGCTGCTGTGCAGCCTGGCGCCCGGGCTCGGCTGGCTGGTCGCCTTCCGGATGCTGCAGGCAGTCGGCGGCTCGATGCTCAACCCGGTCGCCATGTCGATCATTACGAACACGTTCACCGAGCGTTCGGAACGCGCGCGGGCGATCGGCGTCTGGGGTGGCGTCTTCGGGCTCAGCATGGCGATGGGCCCCGTGGTCGGCGGCGCCCTGGTCGACTCGGTGGGCTGGCGCGGGGTGTTCTGGGTGAACATCCCCGTGGGCATCGCGGCGATCCTGCTCACCGCGCTGTTCGTGCCCGAGTCCAAGGCGGCGCGAGCCAGGCGGCCTGACGTCGTCGGGCAGATCCTGATCATCGCTATGCTCGGCTCGCTGACTTACGGCATCATCGAGGGATCGTCCTATGGCTGGGGCTCCCCCCGCATCCTGGCGTTCTTCGCCGTCACGGTGATCGCGGTCATCGGCTTCCTCTGTTACGAGCCGCGACGGGAAGAGCCGCTCATCGACATTCGGTTCTTCCGCAGCCTGCCGTTCTCCGGCGCAACCCTGACCGCGGTGAGCGCCATGTCGGCGCTCGGCGGATTCCTGTTCCTCACCACGCTGTACCTTCAGGATGTCCGCGGCTACCGGCCGCTGTTCGCGGGGCTGTTCTTGCTGCCGATGGCCGCCGCGATGGCGGTGGGCGCGCCACTGGCCGGCCGCATGCTCGCGAGGAGCGGCGCCAGGGCGCCGCTGTTGATCGCCGGCGCGGGGATCACCACCGGAGGCATCCTGCTGACGCAGCTCACCAATTCTTCGGCGCCTGGCTACCTGGTCCTTGCCTTCCTCGTGTTCGGCATCGGGATCGGCTTCGTTAACGCCCCGATCACAAACTCCGCCGTGTCCGGAATGCCCCGGTCGCAGGCTGGCGTCGCGTCCGGTATCGCCTCGACGAGCCGCCAAGTGGGCTCGTCGCTCGGCGTGGCCGTCATGGGCTCGGTGCTGGCCGCGAACCTGCACGGCTCGATGGAGGCCGGGTTCGCGGCCGCGACGCGGCCGGGATGGTGGACAATCGCCGCGGCCGGGGTCGTGGTCATCGTCCTCGCGCTAATCACGACTAGCCGCCGCGGAAAGGCCAGCGGTGAGCGCACCGCCACGCTGGTGGCCAACGCGGAGGAGAAGATCCCGGTTCCCGCGGGGCGGGCGGGCTAGCGGGGACGTTCGTCGATGATGCGGCGCATTTTGCCCATGCTGCGTTCGATGGTGGACGGGGGGTCTACCACCACGGTGGTGCTGACGCCGATGGTGTTCTTGATCTGGGTGGCCAGGTGGGTGCCTGCCGCCTCCGCGTCGGGCTCGGTCGCGTCCCGGCGGCGTTCTACGTGGACGGTCATGGCGTCCATGCGGCCGCTGCGGGACAGGTGAAGCTGGAAGTGCGGCGAGAGGGCGGGGATGGCGAGGATGAGCTCCTCGACCTGAGTCGGGAAGAGGTTGACGCCGCGCAGGATGATCATGTCGTCGGTGCGGCCGGTGATCTTCTCGATGCGGCGCATCGTGCGGGCGGTGCCCGGCAGCAGGCGGGTGAGGTCGCGCGTGCGGTAGCGGATGACCGGCATCGCCTGTTTGGTCAGCGAGGTGAAGACCAGCTCGCCCGGTTCGCCGTCGGGCAGCACCGCGCCGGTGACCGGGTCGATGACCTCCGGGTAGAAGTGGTCTTCCCATACGTGCAGGCCGTCCTTGGTCTCCACGCACTCCTGGGCGACGCCCGGGCCCATGACCTCGGACAGGCCGTAGATGTCGGTGGCGTCGATGCCCGCGCGGGCCTCCATCTCCGCGCGCATCTCGTTCGTCCACGGTTCCGCGCCGAAGATGCCGTACTTCAGCGAGCTGCTCGCCGGGTCGATGCCCTGGCGCTCCATCTCGTCGATGATGTTGAGCATGTAGGAAGGGGTGACCATGATGACGTCCGGCTGGAAGTCCCTGATCAGGGTCACCTGCCGCTCGGTCATGCCGCCGGAGACCGGCACCACGGTGGCCCCGAGCCGCTCGGCGCCGTAGTGTGCGCCGAGGCCGCCGGTGAACAGGCCGTACCCGTAGGCGACGTGCACGATGTGCCCGGGGCGGCCGCCGGCGGCGCGGATGGAGCGGGCCATGACGTTGGCCCAGGTGTCGATGTCGGCGGCGGTGTACCCGACGACGGTGGGGCGGCCGGTGGTCCCCGACGAGGCGTGCACCCGCGCCACCTGCTCGCGCGGCACCGCGAACATGCCGAACGGGTAGTTGTCGCGCAGCGACGCCTTGGTGGTGAACGGGAACTTGGCGAGGTCCGACAGGTCCTTCACGTCGTCCGGGTGGACGGCGGCAACGTCGAACATCTTCCGGTAGTACGGCACGTTGTCGTAGGCGTGCCGCAGCGACCAGCGCAGCCGCTCGAGCTGAAGCGCCCGCAACTCGTCAACCGAGGCGGTCTCGATGGGCTCCAGGTCGCCCGGGTAACCGACGGCCATGGCGGTCTCCTTACGCGTCGTAGTCGACGGTGATCTCTTCGGTCGTTGGGAGGGCCTGACAGGTCAGGACGTAACCGGCGTCGATTTCGGCCTGCTCGAGCGCGTAGTTGCGGCGCATGACCGCCGCGCCGCTGGTGATCCTGGCCCGGCAGGTGCCGCACACGCCGCCCTTGCAGGCGAACGGCAGGTCGGGCCGGGCCCGCTGGGCGCCGTCGAGCACGGGCGTGCCCGCGGGCAGCGTGAGCGTGGAGCTGCGCCCGTCCAATATCACGGTCAGCGAAGCCCCCTCTCCCACCGGAGCGTCATCATGGGTCGCCTCCAAAGGAGGCTCGTCGCCGACCCAGAACAGCTCGCGGTGGATGCGGGCCGCGTCCACGCCGAGCCCGCGCAGCACCTCGATGGCGTCCGTGACCATGGCGAACGGGCCGCACAGCCACCAGTGGTCCACGGCGGGCACGTCGACGGTCGCCGGCAGCAGCGCGGTCAGCCGGCCGGCGTCCAGCCGGCCGCTGTACAGCTCGACTTCCTGCGGCTCCCGGGAGAGGACGTGGACGATCTGCATCCGGGCGGGATAGGCGTCCTTGAGGTCGGCGACCTCGTCGGCGAACATGACCGTGTCGCTGCGCCGGTTGCCGTACAGCAGCGTGACGGTGGACTTGTCGTCCGCCGCGAGCACCGACCCGGCGATCGACATCATCGGGGTGATGCCGGAGCCCGCGGCGATCAGCACGTGGTGGCCCGGTACGGACAGGTCAGGGGTGAACGTGCCGGTCGGCGCCTGGACCTCGAGGGTGTCGCCGGCCTTGAGCGTGCGGACGAGCCAGCCGGAGACCGCGCCGCCGGCCACCTCGCGGACGCCGATCCGCGGCTCGGGGTTCGGAAACCCCGGCCCGGCCGGCGCGCAGATCGAGTAGCTGCGGCGCTCCTCGCCCACGCGGACGGTCAGGCTCTGGCCGGCGGCGAACGCGAACGTGCCTGCCAGGTCTTCCGGCACGGCGAGGGTGATCGCGGCGGAGTCGTCGGTCAGCGGCTCGACGCGCTTGACGGTGAGCCGGTGAAAGTCCGTTCTCATATCGCCTTCACCGCTTCGAAGGGTTCGCCGCACGCGGCGCAGCGGTGCAGCGACTTGCAGGCCGTGGCGCTGAACTGGGCCGTCAGCCGGGTGTCGGCCGAGCCGCAGCGCGGGCAGCGGGCCGGCTCGGGCCGACGGCCGAGCGTCAGCGGGATAGGGCGGCCGCGCGCCGGCGCCGGGGACGGCGGCGCGATGCCCGCCGCGGCCAGCTTGCGGTGGCCCTCCTCGGTGATCCAGTCGGTGCTCCAGGGCGGCGCCAGCTGGGTCTCGACGGTGACGCGCTCGAACCCGGCCCGGTTCAGCCGGGCCTCGACGTCCGCGGCGATCTCGCGCATCGCGGGGCAGCCGCTGTAGGTCGGGGTGATCGTCGCGACGAGCCCCCGCTCGGGCGAGTAATCGACGGAACGCAGGATGCCGAGGTCCTCGATCGTCAGCGTCGGGATCTCCGGGTCGGGGGTGCCGGCCGCGACGCCCCAGGCCGGCGTCCGGCTGGCCGGCGTCGGCGTCGGTGCGGCGGCGCG
>Ga0207416_1002843_pt1 | contig 17769 bp, 16 predicted proteins | sample PaiPotPPM11metaG_FD_184107 | JGI IMG/M metagenome (GOLD analysis project Ga0207416, IMG submission 184107) | Iron sulfur acid spring bacterial and archeal communities from Banff, Canada, to study Microbial Dark Matter (Phase II) - Paint Pots PPM... ...
GTTTTTACGTCTCGCTCGAGGACGAAGTCATGCGGTTGTTCGGCGGCGAGCGCATGACCAACATCATGGAGCGCGTCGGTTTCACGGACGAAGCTCCGATCGAATCGGGCCTGGTCACCAAATCACTCGAGCGCGCGCAGAGCAAGGTAGAAGCGCACAACTACGAAATCCGCAAACACGTTCTCGAGTACGACGACGTGATGAACAAGCAGCGCGAGGTGATCTACGGCGACCGGCGCGCGATTTTACGGGGTACGTTCGACTCGCGCGAATTCATGCTACAGACGCTGGAGGGCAAGGTCGACAGCGCCGTGCAAGGCAACGCGCCCGAAAACGCGCATCCAAGCGACTGGGACCTCGAGGAGATGCTCAACGAACTCGAGTTGATTTTCCCGGTCAAACAGTCGCTTTCGGTCACCGATATCGAGAAAAAAGATCGCGAAGAGATTCGGCGCGTGCTGCACGATAAGGCGCTCGAAGCTTACGAGGCCAAAGAGGGCGAGGTAACTCCGGAGATTTTGCGCGTCGTTGAGCAGCGGTATCTATTGCTGCCGATCATCGATCGGATGTGGGTGGATCACCTCTATGTGATGGATCATCTCAAGAGCGGTATCGGTTTGCGCGGATACGGCCAGATCGATCCGCGCGTCGAATACGAAAAAGAAGCGTACGAAATATTCGAGGATCTCAAGAGTAACATCGCCGACGAAGCGATCAAGGGCGTTTTCCGTGTCGTGATCGAGGAAGGTCCGCCGGGAGCTGCACAGGGCAATGGCCTAGCCGGTCCCTCGTTCGAGCCGATTCCGTCGGGCCAAATGATTCCGCAGCCGGCTCGCCCCCGCGACGTACGCACAAATCGCGACGACGAAGAGCCGGCCAAACCGATTCATCGCGACCAGCGCAAAGTCGGTCGGAACGAACTGTGTCCGTGCGGCAGTGGCAAGAAATATAAGAAATGCCACGGAGCCGCCGCCTAGCGGGCATAGGGGAATGCGCTAAAACCGGCCACCCCCTCGCGCGCGCGATGCCGTAACACGCGCAAGCTCATCCTGAGGACGCAAATGAGTAGGCGCGCCGAAGATAGACAGTTTCTTGATTCCATTTTATTGCCAGGTGAACGCCGCTTGTAATAAAACTTAGTTTTTCGCCTAACGCTGCGCTTCAAATAGTCGTCGGCTAGGTGGCGCGGGCCATGCGCTACGGGCCGCAACCTCAAAGGCCGCTAGCGTTGACGGGCTAACAATTCAGGGGATTACCGTTTACGTCGGTGGGGCAATAAAACCGAATCAGGTAATGGTCTAATGTTCCATCATTGACATGTATTCTGAAATTGTACCAGGTCATCATCCCCCCAATAGGCCCGCGTCTCGTCGGCGGTGGCGCCATCAGCCCGGCGACCTTTCCAGTCAGGGAGTCGACTTGCCCGGTTAGCGAGTTAACCTGCGATTGCAGAGATGCGTTCTGCGATTGCGACGTCGCCACTTGCGATTGCAACGTCGCCACTTGGGGTCGCAACGTCGCCACTTGGGATTGCAACGTCGCCACTCGGGATTGCAACAACGCCACTTGGGACCACAACCCCGCTACCTGTTGCTGCAGAGTTGCAGGGACGTTAGAGTTAGCTGCGAGCTCAACTGGAACACTTTGGTTTGAGGGGTTAGCCGATCGTGCGTTGCTTTGAAGCGCGGGCGCGAGAAGCACGATAACGGCGATCAAAGCTATGAAGAGTTGGCGCATGAATGATCCTCCTTGCGCGACGGTCTTGCCTACTTCTTCCACATCTTGTTAGTTGAGCACTGCTCAGATGCACTGGTTCGGTTCCCGCCGCTCGCAGCCAGGCGCGGGGGCGTCGTTTCCGAGTCCCTTAACTCCTATCCCGCTAAGCCGCTGCGCGCCAGGAGTGATCGAAGCTTGTCACGGTTAGCAGATGTTGTTGGCCGAATTCGTCTCATAGAAAGTTCTCCCTAATAAAAAGCGTGGTTATGACCACGACTCTTGATAAAGATTCATGATTTGTTTTGCGACCTCGCCACCGCGTTGTCGAGCAGGCGATAGGCCTTTAGTTCCAGTTCCTGGTTCAATAAAAATCATATAATTGTTTAGCTGCAGCGCCTCGCCGAGCACCATCATGCGTACGCGGATGCCGTCTTGCACTATGGCGATGCGGGGCACTGGATGTTCGAAAGCTATATCCCGGAGGACGGGCGAATCGTCCTGAACTCTGCACAAACCCCATTCGCCTTCGGGGGAACGGCCGCAGGGGATGCGGCCGCCGCGGAGCAGAGCTGGCCCGCGATAATTGATTTCTTCGCAAAGGCGCTGGACGGCGCTACCTAGCTCCATCGCGAGTTCTTCACTGAAAGCGCGCAGTTTGGGGGATGACGCTCGCGTCCTCAAAAATCATGCGACGATTTCGCCTTAATATGTCTTTTTTTGCATAATTCATCCGGGGAATATGGGCTCAGCTCTTTTCGGCTGATCGTATGCGAGTAGGCAATCCCGCTGCTCTTCGCATTCGAACTGCCTTTTGGATCTCAAACGACACGATGTTCCTCTATGCCCGAGCCGCCGCCTAGCGGGATAGGAGTTAAGGCACTCGGAAATGACGCACCCTGCGCCGGGCTGCGAGGCGGGGTCGATCGTCCTGCTGGTTTTAGGGATTTCTACCTCTAGCTCAAGGCACGCGCCCGGGCCGGAGCGCATTTACAGCAGCATGAGTCTCGAATTAGTCAACGCGCTAGCCGCGCTTGGGACATTCGTCGTGATTACGGCAACGGCAATCGCGGCGGTCATTCAATTGCGGCACCTGCGCACCAGCAATCAACTCACCGCATTCATGACGATCACCCATGACTTTGAAAGTCCCGAATTTCGAGAGTTGCAAACCTATATCCGCAATGACTTGCAGGCAAAAATGTGTGATCCCGGGTACCGCGACGAGGTTTTGGACCGGCGCGGGGTCGATCGCGTCAAACATCCCGAGGCCGTCGCATGCGCCTTCTTCGAGGGGCTCGGCCTTGTCCTGAAACGGCGCCTGGTCGACGAAGCCATCTTTCTCGACGCGTTCGCTCTCGTGATCATCCGAAATTGGGAGGCGCTGAGCCCATTCGTTGCAATAAGACGTGAACGCGGTGGGCCTGCCGATTGGGAAAATTTTGAGTACGTCGCGGTGCGTGCGTATCAGTGGGTGAAGCGTTATCCGAACGGGACGCTCCCGAAAAACTTTCCTCGCCTCCCAGTGGTCCGCCCGACACCTAAACAACACTAGTGTCATGGTTAGCTTGTCGAACCATGAGCAACCAGTGTCACCGCAGCCCCCGCGCCCGGAGCGAGGCGAGCTAGGCTGCGCCGGATTCCCTAAACTCTACTGTTTCTCGCAAACCTCGCTGCCCTTGAAAAAGAGCTTGCCTGCCCTATCGGGCCTGTAATAATCTTCGCGCTTTTTACGATCGCTGATCTTTGTAAAGATAATCCGTCCCCATGAACGCCGCTCTCCATTGGAATACGAGTTGCCGGTCCAGACTTGCTTATTCCCGACCCAGTCCGGTGCTGACCCGATCGAATATGTGCCGGACGCATAGAGGTCGAAATAGACCCATGAATGCGGCTTCGCTTGGTAAGTCATGAAGGCGTCGCCGCGGACACCGTGAAACCTGAATCAGCGGCCGCCGAAAATCTTGCTTACGGATTGCGTGAAGTTATAATCAACTTTTCCGCCGGTGGTCAGTTCGCCGCACCGCCAATTCCCGATCACAAAATCATATGAGCTCATAGCTTTCGGAATCGAATCAGCAAAGGCTACGGCAAATCCCGTGAAAACGAGCGCGCCGCCGAAACAGAGAGAGTGCAGAATTCTCATCATCCGATCATTACCCGAAGTCAGACCTAAGGAAACCGCCCCGTCCTAGCTCGCCTCGCCGGGCTGCGAGCGGGCTTAAGTCGGCGATCCGGGGAATACCAGTTGATATCTTTCAACGAGGGACAAATCGCATGGCACGCATCCGGTTGAATCAAATCTCCGTTCTGGTGCTGATTGCAGCACTCACCAGCTTAGTTTGGCAATCCACGTGCGCACCGGTTGCTGCCCAAAGCGCGCGCGAGATACGTACGATAAGTCCAAACGAGCGACTGCATCTTGCAGCCGGGACGAGGGTCACCGTCAACGGAAAGATCACGACGCTCGGCGCAATTCGGGTCGCGCATGCAAAACGGGTCCGTGAGTTCGCGCAGGCGGCCTCGCTTGGCGAAAGCATTGCGTTAAAGATTCGCGGGGAACACTTCCAGGTAGCAAGCAAAAGCGCGACGATTTCTAACGCCTCCGGAAAGATCTACGCGTTGCACACCGTCGCCGCCAAGAAGGGTGGGTTTCGACTCGAAACCGCGGTATCGTCTTCGGGTATGCTCGTCGGGATAGCGTCGCTGCACACCGGGAGTGCGTCTCCAGTACCTAAGGCAACGACTGCGCCAGGTCAATACCGGGTGCTCAACCCAGTGTTGTGGCCATGGTGGAGAAACGTTATCTTCGGATCGGCCATCATTCCAATCCCTAAATCGACACTTCAAACGTATGCGAAAGATTATCAGGACTTCTGCACAGCCGCGCAGGCTACTGCGTGCATCTACGAGCCTGTCGTCGAGAGTTGGCAAATCGCGTCGTCAAGCAACCCGGTGAATAACGTTTATACCCTGTTAACTATCGTCGATCCGTTGATTACGGATCCAACCGTCTGCCAATCCGAAGGTGGGTCGGTCGGCCAGTCTGGTTGTGTGTACAAGTACCCCTACGTGGAAACCACGGACTTCCAACCGGCCGCCTCTAATCCGTACGTAGTCAACTGTCCGGGCGGCTCGAATAGTTGGAACATCAGTATCGACCCGCACGGCGCGGTCTCAGTATACGCATACTTCGGTACATGGCAATTAACGTCAGTCGCCACATGCGTCGTTCAGGTATATACGTAATTAGTACACTTTGCTTTTGCAAAAATCGTGACCCCGGCGGCCCGGAACTTAAATGCCTGACTCTGTGCGATCCGATTTCGTTGATGGGCAACTCGTATCGTTTGCGGATTCGATTTGGACGGCGACGACGCCGGTTCGCTTCGTAGGGACGTGGTTTCCTCATGTAATGACGGTCGTGCGTCTTGCCACCGGCGGCCTACTGCTGCACTCACCCTGCCGCCCGTCGAATGAATTGATGAAAGAAATCGCGAGCATCGGAAAAGTTGCTCACGTCGTGGCTCCGAATTGGTTTCACGATCTCTACCTCAACGAGTACCGTGCGCTATACCGAGACGCGGTCTTCTGGGCTCCGGCGCTTTTACAACGGCAACGCAGGCTAATTATTGATCGCGTGCTGGACGGAGCGGCTCGCCCTCCTTGGTTCGACGAGATGCCTCATATCGCACTAGCGGGTCTTTTGACCTTCGATGAATGTATTTTTTTTCACAATGGTGCCCGAACACTGATCGTAACGGATCTGTTGATGAATCCTTCCGTGGACGATCGAATGCCAACAATTACCAGATTGGGCTATTGGTTTTTCGGGCTCAACGGGGAACTAAAAGTGTTCCCGATTCTCCGATGGCTTAGCCTCGGTAACAGGGAGTCGCTGCGTCAGATGGTGCGACAGATATCCGAATGGAATCCCGATCGGCTTGTTGTCGCTCATGGCACGCCCGTCAAAGATGACGTCGGCGAGCAGTTGCATGTCGCGTTTCGGTGGCTAGGCGTAACTTAGTTCTTTTCGTGACGACCTGGGCCACCCACCTCGCAGCGCAACTGGCGCCACGCAATCCGCGCCGCTCTCGTAGCGCTACGACGTCTCGATGTCGCAGAGCAGAAATTTCACGCCGGCGGTGCCGATTTCGAGTGCGTCCTTGATCGCGGCTTGGCCCTCCGGGCTCGCGATCGCGGCGCACGCGCTGTCGTACGAATCGAAGTACAGCTCGGCGACGCGGTAGGCCGGAGTCGGGCTGCCATTCTCCTTCGGGAACACCTTTGCGAGCTCGGCCCGCCGAAGGTTGGGGAGCTTTCCGGCTAGCGGGACGTGCACGCTGAGGTAGTGCTTGTCGAAAGCCGCGGGATCGGCCGGGTTATCGTAGATGACGGTCAGCTTGACGCTCATGCGCCCAGTGTACCAGATTTGCTCGCGCGCGGGCGACATGCCTCGAGCAGCGCGCCCTTATGCGGAGGGGGCAGCACGCGATGCGTCTCATTCCTTTTTGCAAAACGCGCTTGCAAAAAGGTTGCATGTCGCGCAAACTCCGGTCGCGAGGCGGCGCTGGGCGGAACACGCGCATGCTGCAGCACAGTTCCAACACGAAGTACTCCGACAGTCTTTACCGCGATGGCGAACGGTAAGAAAATGACAGTTTCCCGAAACTTGCACTCGGTAAGCGTTGTGTTGTCATGCGCAAGAAGCCCGCAGCGTTTGGCCGCAGGCTTTCTGTGTTTTAGTAGATCAATCGCCCGATGCGGTTGCCATTGGCTTCGGTGAACCACAGATTGCCGTCGGGGCCGGCCGTGATGCCTTCCGGAATGGAACTGGCGCTAATGCCGCTCGAGAATTCGGTCACGGTCCCGCTCGGGGTGATGCGCCCGATGCGGTTGCCGCTGTTTTCCGTGAACCACAGATTGCCGTCGGGGCCGGCCGTGATGCCGAGCAGAAAACTGGCGCTAATGCCGCTCGAGAATTCGGTCACGGTCCCGCTCGGGGTGATGCGCCCGATGCTGTTGCCGTAGTATTCCGTGAACCACAGATTGCCGTCCGGGCCGGCCGTGATGCCGACCGGATAGGAACTGGCGCTAGGGCCGCTCGAGAATTCGGTCACGGTCCCGCTCGGGGTGATGCGTCCGATGCGGTTGACGTTGAATTCCGTGAACCACAGATTGCCGTCCGGGCCGGCCGTGATGCCGCGCGGCAGGGAACCCACGCTAATGCCGCTCGAGAATTCGGTCACGGTCCCGCTCGGGGTGATGCGCCCGATGCGGTTGCCGTCGTATTCCGTGAACCACAGATTGCCGTCCGGGCCGGCCGTGATGCCTTCCGGAGAGGAATTGGCGCTAATGCCGCTCGAGAATTCGGTCACGGTCCCGCTCGGGGTGATGCGCCCGATGCGATTGCCGCTGTATTCCGTGAACCACAGATTGCCGTCCGGGCCGGCCGTGATGCCGTACGGCGCGGAACCCACGCTAATGCCGCTCGAGAATTCGGTCACGGTCCCGCTCGGGGTGATGCGCCCGATGCGAGGGCCGTAGTATTCCGTGAACCACAGATTGCCGTCCGGGCCGGCCGTGATGCCGCGCGGCAGGGAATTGGCGCTAATGCCGGCGGAGAACTCGGTGACGAGCCACGGAGAGATGCTGAGCGTTGTAGTGCCGCTCGTGCCCGCAATCGAAACACTAGGAGTTGCGCTAAACTTGGTGCCGTAGCTCGAGCCGCCGGGATAGGTGACGGTCACCGTGTTCGACGCTGAGGATGTCACGGTGCTGCCCGAAAGCGTCGTGCGCACGGTATCGCCCGATACAGTCACCGCTTGACTAATGGAGATCGTGAGCGGATTGCCGTTGACATCCGTATAGTTGCCGCTGCCGATGATAATGTTCCCGTACAAGTCTGTTGCATTCACTGACAACGTCGCGGTCTGTGTCGTGCCGCTCGCGGCTGCGGCCAAGCTTGACGGGCTAACAAACAGCCCGATGCTGTTCACCACGCCGTCCAGCGTGAAGCTCAGCGAGTTTGTCTGTCCGGCCGTGATCGTCCGGTTGAGCACCGTCGTTCCCGACAACCGATTGGCGCTTGAAAACGAGCCGCTCCCCGGAACTGCATCCCAGGCGGTAACCTGGAAGTCGTCCGTGCCCGTCGGCGCGGCGATCGGAATGGTGCACGTGCGTGATCCGTCGGAATTTGTCGTGCATAAGGAACTGCTCGACGAGACATCCGCTGCCAGCGTCGGCGTCGTGATCGTCGGGAAGGTTGCTGGGTGAGCGCCGTAACTGATTCCCAAGCCTTTCGTCGCGCGCGAAACGTACAGCGGCCGCCGGCTCGACGATGCCGTGGTGGTGGCCGATGGGATCTCAAGGCGCACTGCAAGTGGTGCGCTGGTAGTGCTTGCCGGCAACGATTGCATGCGCTGACCCGCACAACCGCTGAGCAGCACGGTGATGATGAGTGCACTTGCGTAGCGCGTCATGGTTGTAATCTCCCGATGCGGTTGCCGTTTTGTTCCGTGAACCACAGATTGCCGTCCGGGCCGGCCGTGATGGCGAACGGATTGGAACTGGCGCTAATGCCGCTCGAGAATTCGGTCACGGTGCCGCTCGGGGTGATGCGCCCGATGCGGTTGCCGGTGTTTTCCGTGAGCCACAGATTGCCGTCCGGGCCGGCCGTGATGCCGACCGGATTGGAACCGGCGCTAATGCCGCTCGAGAATTCGGTCACGATCCCGCTCGGGGTGATGCGCCCGATGCGATTGCCGCTGAGTTCCGTGAACCACAGATTGCCGTCCGGGCCGGCCGTGATGTAGTACGGCTGGGAACTGGCGCTAATGCCGCTCGAGAATTCGATCACGGTCCCGTTCGGGATGATGCGCCCGATGCGATTGCCGGTTCGTTCCGCAAACCACAGATTGCCGTCGGGGCCGGCCGTGATGCCGACCGGATTGGAACTGCTAAAGCCGATAAAGAATTCGGTCACGGTCCCGCTCGGGCTGATGCGCCCGATGCGGTTGCCGAGGAATTCCGTGAACCACAGATTGCCGTCCGGGCCGGCCGTGATGCCGTCCGGCTCGGAACTGGCGCTAATGCCGCTCGAGAATTCGGTCACGGTCCCGCTCGGGGTGATGCGCCCGATGCGGTTGCCGTTGTATTCCGCGAACCACAGGTTGCCGTCGGGGCCGGCCGTGATGCCGTACGGCTGCGAATTGGCGCTAATGCCGCTCGAGAATTCGGTCACGGTTCCGCTCGGGGTGATGCGCCCGATGCGGTTGCCGAATCGTTCCGTGAACCACAGATTGCCGTCCGGGCCGGCCGTGATGCCTTCCGGACTGGAACCGGCGCTAATGCCGGCGGAGAATTCGGTGATCACGGGCGGCCCCGGGACCCCAATGCCGCCGCTGGTGCTTGCAACTTTTAGCGAAACCGAAGCCGCAACGGAGTGTGTGTCGGTGAGGGTCAGCGTTCCGGTACCGGCCGAGCTCGGAGCAACGGTGACCGTCACCGTCCCGCCCGCACTCGCGGGCGCGCAGCTGACCGGCGAGCAGCTCACGCTCGCAAGCGATCCCGCACCGCTCACGGTGAAGACTCCGGTATAGCCGGCTTCGCTTACGCTGATCGTGCCGTTACTGCCGCCGACCACCAATGCGTTCAGATTGGCAGGCGAGTAGACGATCGGATTGACCGAGGCCGTCGCCGAGGTTGCGCCGCTGGCCGACGCCGTGATCGTCGCGCTCGTCAGCGTCTTGCTGGCATCATAGGTAACGGTGACGGAATTGGTGCCGCCGCTGTTCGGTGGAGCCGTCAACTGCGAGGATGAGAGCTGAATTGCACCGTTTGCGTCGCCGCTGACGGCCAGATTGATGGCAGAACTGTAATTTCCCGGCGCGATAATCGTGGCGCCGCTCGCATCTTTAGCCGTCACGCCCAGCGTGAAGGTATGCGTTGAGCCGTCGGCAGCGGCGACCATTGGATTGGGCGAGAGCGTAATCGTCGAGACCACGCCGCCCAGCGTAATGCTTAGGTTATTTGCGGTGTTCGCCGTGATGGTGGCGCTGAGGTTGCTCGTTGCGAGTGCGGACCCGGTGGCATCGGCGGACTGATAGATCGTTAGGGCAAAGACGTCCGAACCGACCGGCGCGCCAAGCGTCACGGTGCAGGTCAAGGCGCTGCTCGACGTGCTGCAGCCGTTTGTGCCGGATGAAAGCTGCACGATCGTGTCCGCGATGGGCGGACTGGGCGGGGAGCCGTTGACCGAAACGAAGCTGATGCGCAGCGAGCCCGTGTTGGGTGAAACGTACTGCGGTGTCCGCGCTGCACTGGAAGACGTGACCTTGGGTACACTGATCGTAAAAGTTGCACTGCCCTGCAGGCTGTTCGTCGTGGTCTGCCCCCTCGGCACCGAACCGCCTCCACTGCAGCCGGCGATGGCTACGAGACCAGCAATCAACGCTGCCTTACCTCGCATCAGTTGATCACTACCCCGCTCGTCGTCACGCCAACCGTGAGCGTTGCGGTCCGCCCGTTCCCGCCGGTAATCGTGAACGTGCATTGGCCGGCCGCAACCGGCGTGATCGTGAAGCTCGAAGAACTCGTCGTCGGCGAGATTGTCGCGATGCCGCTGCACGAATTCGTCTGGCCGGCAGCCGCCGTCGAGGCGGTAAACGTCCCGCCGTAATTGATTTGCGAGGCCGTGATCGTCTGCGCGTTTGCGCTTCCGACGGCAATGAACGCGAGGCTCGACTGCGATAGCACGATCGATCCCGGCGTTGGCGTCGGTGAAGGCGATGGAGTCGGTGAAGGCGATGACGTTGGTGCGCTTGTCGGCGCCGGCGGGGGGACGGGGAGCCAATTGCTCCCGTTCCCGCCGCAGCCGGCAACGAGAGCGGCGCCAAGCCAAGCGAGTGCAATGACCCGTAAGAAAGAGAACAGACGGATAGCGGGCCTCCGGCTAGTAACTGTACCATATTCGCCGTCGTTCATGCTCCGCCGACGTGTCATTTGTGAAATGGCGGGCCAATGGGGGCGCCTATCACCTATAGTATATAAAGGAAAGAGCTCGATGAAGTGCGGCTTCGAGTTTCCTAATCGTTGACGCGTGCGGAATCTTCCCCTGATTGACGAACGACTTGATTTGCGACCGACTCACGCCCGAGGCCGTCGCGACCGAAGAAATGCCGATTGCTTTGGTCTTCGCGCGCAGCGCGTCGAGTCTTTCGGCGGGTTCCGATACTCTACAACGGTGGTGGCGCCCAGCAGTTCTGCCGTGAGTCCTTCGGTCGTATCGGTCGGATCGACGATGATCTCTTTGCCGACGTGCGTCACTGAGGCAATTCGAACCGGTCGCGGAATCGTGAAGCCGCGCATGTTCTGCTGGTTCGGCTCCTCACCGCTCGCCGGAAGACGTTTCAATTCGATCGCGTTTGTGAGCAGTCCGCATGCGTCCGGCGCGAGGCACGTGACGCGCAAACGCCGTGGCATAAGGTTTTTCGCGCGTCGACTTTCCCAAGAGTGTAGCGCCGAAATCTAGCGCTTTTTGCAAAACGCATTTGCAAAATTGTGCATGTCGCGCAAACGCCCGTCGCATGTCGGCTTCCGCCGCACCGCTTGATGCAACGCCGATGCGCCATGCATTCGGGACTCAAGGGTTGCAGTTGGGACATGCCCGCGTATTTGCTCGACCAAGACGAGATGCCGCTCGGAAGACGGAATCGCGATCTTTATAAGGCCGATGCCATTTCCCGTAACTCGTTGAGCTCGTTCCGTGTGATCCGCATCCATCCTGGCAATAGCCGCAATTTGCTAAATGCACTCTCGCGCGATCATGCAGCCAGTTTTCGTGCCGACGAGGTCCACGTTCAGTCTCAGCGACTACGATGGAATTCTAGGACGCGACGTGCTGTCCCTAAAACGACGCGGAAAAGTGAAACTTAGTAGGGTCGCAGCCAATGGATCGGCCTACGGACCCTTGTAAGCGAGGTCCAACAATCGGAATACCTGCCCGCCCGGAGCGCTGAAGTACACGTGATCGCTCCCTGGGTGCCGGAATTCGCGAATGCCCGCATCGCGCAGCTTCTGCTGATATCGCGGAAAGTCGATCGAGCGAAACTCGATCCAGGCGCCATGGAAGGCGTGGGCGTCATCGATCGTATCTCCGGCATACTCCACGGGTGCGCGCTCGGAGAATTCAACGCTAAACCCGCTGCCGTCCGCAAAGGGCACGAAAAGCACAGGATATGGCAACCCGAAGTCGCGCTCGATAACGTTACACTCAAATGTATCCTTAAAAAGCGACGTAAATCGTTCGCGAGCGTCTGGGTGCACGAATATATGAACCCGCGCGCCAAGAGCTACAATGCCTCCCCGTTGCTCCGTCATTCTCGTCCGTCGATCCCTAAGGTGCCGCCCGGGATAGGAGTTAAGCGAACTAAGATGGATCCCCACCCCCAGACGGCCGCTATGACATTAGGGCTTTGGTATCTCGACACAAGGCAGTGTCTTGTACGCTGTGTGCTAGGGTTTCTTGACGGCGATCATCGTACGCGGACCCGTGGAAGTGATCTCGATGATCGTCGGAACTTTTGTCATCGCGTAATGGTGGACGTTTGCCGGAATTGAACCGAAGGAACCGGCGCCAAGCGCTACCATCTTTTGGGGTTCTATCTTGTCACCCAGGCCGACCCACAACGTGCCGGAGAGCACGGTGACGTTTTCGTCCTCACCGTGATAGTGCGCCGGATACGTCGTGTTCGCCGGAATCTTCAGCTGAATAACGTACAGACCCGGCTTTGAGGGGTCGCCGTACACGACGGTGATCTGGGAGCCTTTGAGCATGCCCGTTCCGGGCATCCAATGCTGCTTGCCGGCCATCACGATTGTCGGCTTGGCAGACGGGGCAGCGAAACCGATGCTGACGACTCCTGCTACAAACGCGGCCGCCAGCAATGCAACGTAATATTTGCGCATCTTCATGCACCTCCAAAAAAAAAGATTCTTAGGACCCATCCCATGACTTGCTAGCTTTGAGTGTCCTTATCCCCTAGGCTGCAGCTCGGAATAGGAGCTAAGCGGGCCCGGTCGCCACGCAGCTTCGCGTCCTCGCTGGGCGGACCCCCGCGCTTTGCAGCATGGAATGCGAGGCGCGTGGCGACCGGGCCCGCTTAGCTCCTAGCGATTCGCAGCTCAGCAGCTGGGCTTGCGGCGCCAAGCTGCGCCGGATTCCCTAAACTCTACTGTTTCTCGCAAACCTCGCTGCCTTTGAAAAGGAACTTGCCTGTCCTATCGGGCTTGTAAAAATCTTCGCGTTTTTTACGATCGCTGATCTTTGTAAAGATAATCCGTCCCCACGAACGCCGCGCTCCGTTGGAATAAATGTTGCCGGTCCAGACTTGCTTATTCCCGACCCAGTCCGGTGCTGACCCGATCGAATAGCTGGACTCATCGATGTCTATATAGACCCATGAATGCGGCTTCGCTTGGTAAGTCATGAAGGTGAAGCCGGGACGGTCGATGGGCTGAAACCTGAACCAGCGACCGCCGAGGACCTTGCTGACGGATTGTGTGAATCTATAATAAACTTTTCCGCCGGGGGTTTGCGGGGTTTGCGTGGCGGTCAATCCGACGCATCGCCAATTCCCGATCACGAAATCATATGAGCTCATAGCTTTCGGAATCGAATCAGCAAAGGCTACGGCAAATCCCGCGAAAATGAGCGCACCGCCAAAACAGAGAGAGTGCAGAATTCTCATCATCCGATATTTCCAGTCCAATCTTTAAGTTTTTTTGCGATAGGAGCGTTCCTACTCCACAATTTTCCAGAATGCATCTTTCCGAACGATTTTGCCTGCATTGAATTCAAAAAGGTCGCAACCGCGCACGCGGAGCTGCTTTCCTTCTCTCGTTGTTCCGGTCAACAGCCATTCTGAAACGCCGCGATCACCACATACGAAGTGGCGATCGTCGGAGTAGTGGACGTTGGGAAGGCCCTCAAAACGAGTTGCAAGAAGCGCACGCACGTCTTCACGACCCTCCGCGCGAGTACCCCAGGGATGTGGACCACGCGGCATCTCCAGCACGGGCCGATCGCCAAAAAATGCCATGATCTCGTCCAGATCATGGTGGTTAAAAGCTTCGAGGACGGACTTGAGTGTATGCACTGTCGCCGTTGACGTCATATTCACCTCCACTACGTCGCATTGCAATCAGGTCAGCTCCGGTCCTTGCTAAAACCCGCCTCGCTCCCTGGCGCGGGGGGCTCGTTTTGGATCGCCTTAACTCCTATTTGGATCGCCTTAACTCCTATCCCGAGCCGCCGCCTAGCCCGACTAAACGGCGGGGTTGACACCGCCGACAAATAACTGTATGGTTATATAACCAAATGGTTAACAATACGCAGCCGCTCGATGCGGTGTTCTCGGCCCTGGCAGATCCGACGCGCCGGCGCATCGTTGAGCGCCTCGCTCACGGTCCCCTGACGGTCGGGGAAATCGCAGCCAACTTCCCAATCTCGCAGCCCGCCATCTCCAAACACGTTCGTGCCCTCGAAGAATCGGGATTACTCACGCGCGAGGTGCTTGGGCGCGTGCATCGCTGCACGCTCTCACCCGCCGCGATGAAAACCGCATCGAAGTGGATCGAGCGGCAACGCAGCTTCTGGGCCGCCACGCTCGACCGTCTCGATTACGTTCTCCAACAATCTCCCAACGGAAAGAGGAAGAGATGAACAAGACAGCCACGCCATTCGCACCGGCGATCGTTCTGCGGCGCACCTACAAGGCTTCGCGGCAACGCGTTTTCGACGCGTGGGTAAACCCGGAAATTGCCGCGACATTCCTCGGGCCTGGCGAAGTCAGGGCTGAGATCGTTGAAATGAACGCTCGCCCCGGCGGGTCGTACCGGATCGTGATGCACATGCCGGATGGCACGACAATGCCGGTGTTCGGCACGTACCGCGAAGTCCGCGCGCCGGAGCGCCTTTCGATGACGTGGAGCTGGGAAGAAGACGATCCGGCGGACCAATACGAGTCGCTCGTGACGCTCCAGTTCAACGAAATAACCCCCGGCGAAACGGAACTCGTCCTAACGCACGAACAACTCAAGACGGTCGAATCGCGCGACAATCACGAGGGCGGCTGGGCCAAAATCGTCGACGAGCTCGGAACTGTTCTCCAGCAAGGGTAGATGCCCGACGGGGGCCTGGCAGTTACTGCAGATGCGGCTTCGGGCGGTACTCCAGGTCCTCGGGTGGGAATCGATGCTCGATGAGCTCGCCGTCTTTTTTCTTGTAACGAACGATGATCGTCCGCGTGTCCGCTTCGATGACTTCCCCTTCGATTCCCATATTTTTGATGTGCACGAGATCGCCACGTTGAAATTTCATGAGAGAGTAAACCTACCTTAAGCGGGTTTGATATACAATTGGCGTTTGGCGTAGTCAAAGAAAATCTGGTATTGGGATAGTACGACGAACTCGGCACGAAGACGGCTGCGTCGCCGAAATGAATTCCGCCGAATTCGAAATCAGTCAAGCGCTTGAGTTCAGCCGGCACGGCTCCGCCGATCGCGTTATGGCGCGAGCCTTCTTCTTGGAGCGGCGGCGCCGATCTGAGTTTACTCACGTACGTGTTGTAGGCCACCGTACCCGTCGCACCGGTGTCGACCAAGAAAACCCCGGGGACGCCTTCGAATGATGCCTGCACGCGCGGCACGCCGTCATCCATCTGCAGGGGCAGCGTGAACATCCCCAAGATGCTCTGAAAAACGGGCCGGTAATCGCTGAACTCCGTTACGTGCTGATGAAGGCCGGCGTCGAACGTGATGAACCGATCGACCAGAAACGTTTTCGCATCGTAATAACGATACTGGTCGCTTCCGCCCGGCGGGTTCATCTCGATCACGTATTCCTGCGGCTGCGTGCGAGTTAGGCCCAATACCGAAACTCGGTACGCCGGATTCTCGGGGTGGGCCAGCGCTTGATTGTTCGGGTCGACGTATCTGCGAAAGTCGCTGCGCAGCAGAACCAAACCGTTTTCGTCCTGATTCCAGGCCTGGCCGTTGAAAACGCCGGACGCGGTCGTATATGCTTTGCTCGTCACGACCGCGATGGAGTTCGGGCCGTCAATTCGGGTCGCGCGCAGGCGTTCGATTCCGCCGCCGCGGATGCGATCGACAATGACATAACGCCCGGGCGCGAGCGTTCCGCGTGCCGTCCTGCTCCTGGCCACGATCTCCGGTGCGCTCAGATTCGCGGGCAAGTATTGGTCTGCGGCGTTCGCAGCGCTGGCGCAAACCATGAGGAGGCCGGCCACTGTGAGCAGACGCCTCATGGCTTCCAGGATTAAGGGTGGCGCACCAAATCCCCGCCCAATTGAACCGCCTGCGCAGCGATGCTGACGTCGACGCCCGGTCCGCTGTCGCGCAGGGTGGTCGTGATGTTTCCGCCCGATCTGGTGCGGTCGGAGATGACGACCGAGCCGTCCGCGTTGCGCACCACGCTTTCGACCTGCCGCCAAGCTGGTGGACGTGCCGTTCCGCATGACGCGCGCGTCGCCGCGGTTGTCGAGCGAAATTTGAGTGGCGCCGAAATCGGTCGTGACTGCCGCCCGCCGATTCGACGTTACGCCGTTCGCATCGGGCTGCGTCACCGCGGTAGCGATGCGAAAGCCTCCGCGAAACGAATTGGAATCCAGCAGATCGGGGTGATCGTCCATGCTGTCGAAGCGCGTCTGCTGCGCGCCGTTAGCGGTCGTGCCGTCGAAGGCCAGATGCGGATCGCCCTGCGACGATCCTTGGGCACTGTTGAAGAACGGCTGCGCGGTGCCGCCGCCGGTTCCGCCGCCGAGCGCCGAGATCAGCTGCTGCAGCATACTCATCAGCTGTGAAAGCATCGCGCCCAGGCCGCCGGCCGCGTCCGTTGCAGAGGGCCAGGACGGAAACGGAGCGCGCCGGATTTCGTCCGTGCGGCTCGCCGCGCTGCCAGCCGCCGGCTGGTCGAGTCCGGTCCACGTGTTGTCGTTTGCACTCGGATCGTCGATCGCGCCGCCGATGAGCGATGCGATACTCTGTTGGATTTGCATATTCTCCTCCGTACGCATACATTCACGCGGCGGAGCTGCAATGGAAAGGGCCGGCTCAAGCGTCGCAGAAGGCCGCGAAAATGAGCGACTCGCAGCTCACCGCGATCGGCCGGCTCTCCGAGCGTATCGTGACGCTCAAGGAGCGCCTTTGACTATGCCGGCAAAACGCGGCTGATAAGCGAGCTCGACGCCCGCACGCGCAGCGAGGATTTCTGGGCCAATCCCGAACCGGCGCAGCGCGTCATGAAGCAGCTCTCCGAGTTGCGCGCCGACGTGGATGCGATGGGCGCTATCTCGCGCGCGCTCAGCGATGCACGCGAACTGCTCTCACTTTTTCCTGAAGACAATTCCGCAAGCAGCGAGATCGACGCGAACCTCGCGCTCTGCGAGAAGCAGCTCGACGACGCGGAGATGGCCGCGAACTTTGACGGTGAGTTCGACGCGCACAACGCCATCGTCAGCATCTATGCCGGCGCAGGCGGCGTGGACGCCGCCGACTGGACGCAAATGCTGGCACGAATGTACTTACGCTGGGCGGAAGGCAAAGGGTATGTGACCCACGTGGTGGACGAGTCGCCGGCTGAAGAAGCGGGCCTGAAATCCGTAACCTTTTTCGTGCGGGGGCGCAATGCGTACGGAACGCTGGAGAGCGAGCGCGGCGTGCACCGGTTGGTTCGCATCTCGCCCTTCGATGCGGCGCACCGCCGGCATACGTCCTTCGCAGCCGTCGACGTGATTCCGGAAATCGAAACCGGCGAAAACGTGCAAGTGGAGATCAACCCGGACGATCTGCGCATCGAAACCTTTAAATCCGGCGGAGCCGGCGGCCAGTACGTCAACAAGACCGAATCGGCCGTGCGCATCATCCACGAGCCGAGCGGTTTGATTGCCGCTTCGCAGCAGGAACGGTCGCAAGCCCAAAATCGAGACGTGGCAATGAATATTCTGCGGGCCAAGCTCGTGCAGCGCGAACTGGAGT
>Ga0207416_1002844_pt1 | contig 17747 bp, 17 predicted proteins | sample PaiPotPPM11metaG_FD_184107 | JGI IMG/M metagenome (GOLD analysis project Ga0207416, IMG submission 184107) | Iron sulfur acid spring bacterial and archeal communities from Banff, Canada, to study Microbial Dark Matter (Phase II) - Paint Pots PPM... ...
CCCAACCGCCGCAAACGCGCAGGTCAACGCCCCAACGACCGCCCATTTTTCAGGTCGAAGTAGCTAGGGCCGGCGGCCGGCCAGGTCGAGCAGCCGCCGCTGGACGGCAGCCGACCCACCGATCGGCTACTCGAGCGCCCAGTCACGAGCGGCGTGGCCGGAGTGGACGGAGTTCGTCGGGGACTCGACAACCGCGCGACCTTTGACCTGTCCCTCCTTACTTGACAGACTCCCGCCTGGGCTGGCCAGTGGGGGCTCGGGTGGCGTCTGTGATGCTCTACGGGAGCGATCCCTCGTTCCCTGCGAAGTCGAGGCTCGTCCATCGTTTCCCAGGCACTCCTACGTTCGCCCACGGGGCTCGGTGGGGCCTTCGAGTCTCGCCGAGGCAAACGGTGCACAATTTGAGCAGGGAGCGAGTTGATGAAGAGATTGATCATCGCCGGAGTGTTTGGTGCCACGATGCTGGTAGTTCCCCTCGTGGGCACCGCACACGCCGATCCGAATAACTACCGAGGCACGGTCTCTCCGCACGGCCCTGCCGTCGGTGGTGCGCGAACCACCGAGGTCGGGGCTCAGTGCGGCAGCGGAGCGGGCTCGGGAGCCTTCGCCGCGTTTGGGCCTGGTAACAATTTCGCGGGCGGGGCCGATGGAACGCAAACGGGACTGAACAACAGCGCCGTGTGTGGCAACCGCCAGGGAAATCTGCCCTAGACATCACCGAGACTTTCAACGCACGCGAGAGAGGCGCCCGTTCGGGCGCCTCTCTCATTCGTAACTCGCTCGACTGGCGGTGTGCTGAACGGCGAGTCGGATCGCTGAACCGCCGCCGGTGCCGCCCCCGCCCGCCCTGCCGACGCGCGGCCTATCGAGGCTGATAACGGCCGACAGTGAAGCTGATCATCAGGGGGACGGAAACAGCGAAGACGACGAGCAGCAAGATGATCACGACGAGCGGCGAGCCCCTAGCCCCGTTATGGACAAAGGCATAGCCGATCATCCCGGCTTGAACCACGTACGCGACCAGGGTCCAGAAGCCGACGACCCGGAAACTGCGCCACCCGAAATCCCCGATGCGGGCGAGCATGATCAGAGCCGTTCCTAAGAGGAGCAGGCCGACAATCAGCAGGGTGATCGGTAAACCAAGCGGTGGGCGACTCGGGAAATAGGAAGCCATGTAGATCCCGCCGATAACGGCCGCGGCCAACGACCCAGCCGCGAGCTGAACGATCGGCGGCAGGTGCCGGTTGATGCGTGTGAGTTCTCCTGCGGGCGCCTGAGCCGTCACTGTGTCGTCACCCGGGTCATGATCACAACCGTCGCGATCTGCATAATGCCGAGGATCCCTGCCGTGTACACAAACCGTCGCATGAGTCGGCCGATCAACTCGCCGTTCGGGTTCGGCTTCCTGAGTTCGAACAGAACGGCGATGTTTGCCGGCTCGAGAATGCCGAGCGCAATGACAGCCATGACCCCCACGATGGCGAACGATGCCATCAGCCATACGTGGTTCGGACTGGAGGGCTCCAAGTTATGGAGCGTGATGGCAAGTTGGAAGCCCGCCGCGAGCGTCATGAGCACCACGGTCGGCATCAGCAGAACCATTTTCGGCATGAACCGAGCAGAGAACTCCATGCGCGCTGGAATAGAGAGCCGCCCGAGGATCGGTCCTATAACAAGGCCCACGAAGAGGTCAATAGATGTCCAGAGCGCTCCCCCGGCGACGTGGAAGAAGTCGAGACCCCATCGCCAATCCTGGGATATGGAGAGGATGAGGAAGACAACCAGGACGCCGACGATCGGTAGGCCGCGCAGTGGAACGATCTGAATGGACCGCCTTGCCGCGTCTTGGGTGCCCTCCGCCTCGAACGAACCAGCGACCTGCAACTGGTCGGTCATCCACCCCCCGATCTCCTCGGAAGCGATCCGTGGAGGCAGCGTAGGCGTCGACACCGCGCCATGTCAGGGGCCGTGGCACCCGGTGGTGAGTCTGAGCCTTCGGTGCGATTAGGTGATCAGCTCGTCGGGGCACTGGGCGTCACGGCCGACCTCAGAAGCGCGGCCTCTAACATCGGCCACCGCCGACGATCGGAGCCATGGCGCACGCCGGCTGCCATGACCTCGTCCACGAGCGGGAGGATGATCGTCACCGGTTGCGATAGGGCTCCCGAGGCAACGGCGGGTCGCCGCTGGGGACTTGCCGCCGCCGTGACTTCGCTCGTCGTCGCTCTCCTCGTAGGCAGTCCGTCGGTCATCGGCGCGAGCCCGCGAGACCGAGCTTCGGCGGCACTCGCCCCTGACATGCCGTATCAATGCGCCCCCGGAAGCGCGGAGAGCATCCACGGCAAGTTCGGTGATGCCAGCGCCATCGGCTGGCAAGGGAACAACCAAGCTGTCGTGGCCTGTCTCGGCGGCAGCTTCTACGTGCAGAACGGCGTCGACACCACGTACGGCTATGGCATCTACAACGACTCCAAGACGACCTGGACCAACGCCGCCGGCTACCTGCCGGCCCTGGACTCGACGTTCCAACGGTTCGGGCTTGACATCTCGATCACGAACTTCGGTGACCAGGTGTCGATCGGCGGCAACCCATTCGTCGCTGTCTACAGCCGGGTCGCGATCCACAATCCGACGCGCCGCCCCATCCGCGCAGATCCTGAGCCCTCCCCCGGGCTCCTTCCCCTCAGCGCTCCGTCGGTCACCGTCGCGCCCGGCGCGACGGCCAACCATGACTACGTCATCGCAGTGGATCGCTTCGGTCAGGCGCATTCGTGGCCCTCGAGCGAGGCGCTGAGCACCGCAGGCGGCTTCGACCTGCACTTTGCACACATGCGAGCGTTCTGGGACGCTCGGCTCGCCACGATCAGCCAGATCGGGATACCCGACCGGCAACTCGCCGACGCCTATCGGAGCGGCTTCATCTACACCCAGATTGCCCGAAGCGGTGATCACATGAACACGGGTGTCAACAACTACGAGGCCGAGTACAGCCACGACGTCATCGGCATCCTCGCCAACCTCTTCACTCAAGGCGACTTTTCCAACGCCCAGGCGCTGCTCCTCAGCGCCCGCGCCGTCGTCGGATCGCAGGGCCAATACGAAGACGGGCTCTGGACCTACGCATGGCCCTGGGCCATCTACCTCCTGAAAACCGGCGACCTCGGCTTCGTCAGAGCCAACTTCTCCACCGAGGGACCGAACGGCTCCAAGACTCCGAGCATCGAGGACACCGCGCATCGCATCGCGCTTGATCGAGCGCCCAACGGGATCATGCACCGCACCATGGACATCGACTTCCCAGGCTCCTGGACGATCGACAACTACGAAGCACTGATGGGACTCACCGCCTACCGGTATCTCGCCCAGAGAATCGGAGACGCGGGCGAGGCCGCTTGGGCGACACAGCAGTACGACAGCTTGTTGGCCGCCACGAACCAGACGCTCACGGCCACCGTCCGCAAGTACCACCTCGGGTACCTGCCCTGCTCGATGCTCGATCCCAACAGCCTCAATACGTGTGCGGATCCGCGAGACGCCAACTGGGCGGCACCGTTCTTGTTCGGGCGCTGGGCCTGGGACGGCTACCTCTTCGGCGCCAACGTGATCGGTCCTGGCGTCGACCTCATCGACTCGACCTATGCCAGCGGCTTCCGTGCGCTCCGAGGCAAGCTTCCACCCAACACGTTCGGTGGTTACCCGCCCGCTTACTACTACTCCACCGGCTACAACGCCGGATACGGCAGCTGGGGACTGGCCAGCACCCACCACCGAGACCAAGGGATCCTGAGCTACGAGTTCATGATCCGCAACACCCAGAGCGGCCCCTATTCGTGGTGGGAGAGCGTCAGCGCTCCAAGCGCCGCGTCGCCCTGGATCGGGAGTCACCCCGGTTCCGGCCAGGGCTCGGCGCCTCACGCCTGGGGCATCGCCAACGCGAACAAGGTGCTCCTCGATTCCCTGGTGGTGCAGCGATCCGATGGCTCCATCATCATCGGGCGGGGGATCCCTAACGCCTGGGTCCGCACCGGCAGGATCTCGGTGACCAACTTTCCCGGTCGTGACGGCCGTCGACTCGGGTTCACCATCTCCATCCACGATCGAACAGTCTCACTTCAGCTGACCGGCGACGACCCCGGCGGCGCAGTCCTCCTGCAGCTCCCCGCCTTTGTCCACAACCTGCGTCACTCCGGCGTCGCGCGCATCGACGAGTCAACCGGCACCGTGACGATCCCGCCAAACACGCCGCACGTGACCGTCGATCTCGTTCACCACGCTTGAGGACGCGGGCGGTCTCACAGCCCGCGCCGGGCTGAACTCACGTTCCGAGGACGAAGACGCGGTCTACTGAGCCGCGAGTCTCAAGCCGCCATCTGGGACAGCCGCTTCCGACGCCTCACCAATCCATGCCCCCCGACTCGCTGTCGCCCGGATCGCGAGTCAATTTGAACGCCGGGCCGCCGCATCGCTCCTACACGGGCACCGGACGGCAGAGCGGTCAGCGCTTCAGACGTGGATGGCTTCCAAGTCAATGACCTCCGCTCGCTTGTACGCTCGCGCGAGGCGATCCCGCGCATCATCGATCTGCGACTGGGTCAGGCCTTCCACGACCAACAGGTGACGGACGGCGTCACTCGCCTCGCACAGCTCACGGTGGGCAGCCACTACTTCGCGTTGCTCAAGCACGTCAACACTCTATTCCGCCCTGGCCGCTTGAGACTCCGCCGTCAATCGATGCATCTCGTCGAGGTCTGACTCGCGATCTGTGTTAAACCGCGAGTCGCGGAGCTCGGGCTCCGCTCTCTCGCGATCGGGAAGCGATGCGGCCTCGACCTCGGTTCGCCTCTCAGCAAACGACCCGCGGTTCGGTCCCTATTGGTGGCATGTTGAGCGTGTGCGTCTGATCCCGAGTCGCCTCACCGCCCGCTTCGGTGGCTACTTCGACGACGACGCAATGGACAGCGAAGCGCCTCTGCCGGCTGCCCAATCGAGGCCCCGGACCTTTCAGTCTCTCCACCATCGAAACTTCCGCCTCTTCTTCTTCGGGCAGCTGATCTCCAACAGCGGCAATTGGCTCACCATCGTCGGCGTCGTGCTGCTGATCCTGCATCGCACGAACAGCGGCCTAGCCGTTGGCGCAATCACCGCCTGCCAGTTCGGACCGATCCTCCTGCTTTCAGCCTGGGGCGGCGTGATCGCTGATCGATCAAACAAGCGCCGACTGCTGTTCGTGACGCAGACGCTCGAGATGGTCGAGTCCTTCACGTTGGCGATCCTCGCCTTTCTGCCCCACGCGCCAACCCTGGCCTTCTACCTCACTGCCGCCGCCGGCGGTTGCATGCTCGCATTCGACAACCCCGTCCGTCGTTCCTTCGTCACCGAGATGGTCGGGACGGAGGACGTGCCGAACGCTGTCACGCTCTACAGCGCGCTGGTGAACGCGTCTCGCATCATCGGCCCCGCCGTCGCCGGTCTTCTGATCGTGTCGCTTGGATTTGGCTGGGCCTTCACTATCGACGCCATCTCCTACGTATTCGTGCTGCTCGCGCTGTGGATGATGCGGCCCGAGGAGCTACGCCGGGTTCCGGTAACTCCGAAGGGCAAGGGGCAAGTTCGCGAGGGGATCCGATATGTGGCGAAGATCCCAGAGCTGTGGGTGTCGTTTGTCATGCTGGCCATAATCGGAACGATCAGCTACAACTTCAGCGTCATCTTCCCGCTCTTCATCGAGAAGGGACTCGGAGGAGGTGATGGCGCCTACACGGTCGTCTACGCAGGTTTCGGATTCGGGGCACTCGTCGCTGCGATCGTCGTGGCTCGGCGGAGCTACGCGGACTTCCGCAGAGTGGTCGCCGGTGCAGCCTCGTTCGGCATCGCGATCGCGGTCTTCGCCGCCGTGCCTTCCGTCGCATTCGCGGTGCCGGTCGTGCTGCTCGTTGGGGCGACCAGCGTCATGTACATGACCGCGACAACCGCGATCATTCAGGTGCGAGCTGACCCTCAGATGCACGGGCGCGTCCTGGCACTGCAGAGTGTGCTCCTGATCGGGACGGCGCCGATCGGCGGGCCAGCCCTGGGCGCCGTGGCGGACGTGCTTGGACCGCGCTCCATCGTCATCATCGCTGCGATTGCCCCACTCGTCGCAGCGGGGTTCGGTGTCCTCGCCGGGCGCCGAGCACTCGCGCAGGCTCGCTTGACCTCGGGATGACCGGTCGGGCTCGGGCCGATTCGCGGCTGGGCTCAGGGACAGTGCCAGTCCGCTCTATGTGACGCGCGATCTCAGGGATCGCGAGTCACGAGCCGTCCTTGTTCGGCGTATGGCAGGATCGGGCCTCGACGCAGCGAACAATGGTCGAGGCGACGGATGAAAGCGGCACGACTGGACTCCGGGGAGCTCGTCATCCGCGACGAGCCCACGCCCGAACTTGCAGTGGATCACGCGCTCGTGCGGATCTCTGCCGCGGGCGTGTGCCACTCGGACCTTCACATGCGGAGAGGCGACTGGGCTGGCATGCGAGGGTTCGTCAACCTTGGTCACGAGGGGATCGGGGTCGTTGAGGCGCTTGGTCCTGGCGCTGATCGGTTCGTCAGCGTCGGCGATCGGGTCATCCTTGGCCTTGGCGGCACGGGTGGCGGCTACTGGTGCGGGGCCTGCGAGTACTGCCTGTCGGGCCACCCGCGACACTGCTCACAGGCGAAAGGCGTAATGGGGGTCTTCGCCGAGCAGTTCTCGGCCTACGCGCCAGGCCTCGTGAGGATCCCCGACAGCATTTCCGACCAAGAGGCGCCGCTCGCGTGCGGGGGCCTCACCGCCTACGGCGCGGTCAAGAAGCTGATGGACCATCGGGTGCGACCGGGGCGCTGGGTCGCGGTGATCGGGGCGGCGGGTGGGCTCGGGCACTACGCGGTACAGCTCGCGCAGGCGTTCGGCTACCGCGTCGTCGGTGTGGACGTCGGCCAAGAACGGCTCGAGTTTGTCCGGTCTCTCGGAGCGGAGATGGCGGTCAGCGCCGACGACGCGATCGCCACGATCAACAATGAGCTCGGGGGCGTTGACGCCAGCCTCGTGTTCGCGGCGAAGATGGCTGGCTACAACATCGCCTTCAAGGTGCTTCGACGGCGCGGGCTGCTCGTGGCGGTTGGACTCCCCGCGACGAGCGAGGGCCACTTGACGTTCAACCCGTTGGAGTTGTTCACCCGCGACGCGACGATCATCTTCTCGGCGGTCGGCACCGTGCAGGACATGCGCGAGCTCATCGATCTCGCCATCGCGGGCAAGGTCAAGAGTCACGTGTCGCGCACCGGTTCGCTCTCGGAGCTAGACGAGATCTTTGACGACTTGGAGTCCACCAAGTACTTGGGACGAGCCGTCATCACCGACCTCCGGAACTGACGACACGCGAGATGTCCGGCACCTCGGAGACGGTGACGGTCGGACCGAGCACCCCGTCTAGGCCCTTGAGGGTCATCCAGTGGGGGACCGGCAACGTTGGGCGTCCCGCACTCCGAGCCATCATTGAGCGGCCGGATCTCGAGCTGGTCGGCGTTCACGCTCACTCCCCCGACAAGGTCGGCCGAGATGCAGCCGATCTCTGCGGGCTCAGCGCGCCGACCGGCGTCGCCGCAACCAACGACGTGGACGCTCTCCTCGATCTGCACCCCGACTGTGTCTCGTACATGGTGCAGGGCGAGACGAGGATCTCGAAGACCCTCGACGAGATCGCGCTGGTGCTCGAAGCCGGGGCGAACGTGGTGAACACCGCGCTCGTCTTCCTCGTCTACCCGCCGGCGATGCCGTCCGCTTTTCGAGAGCGACTCGAGGCGGCGTGTGCGCAAGGTGGGACGACGCTCTTCACCAGCGGGCTCGACCCGGGCTGGTCGGGCGACGTCCTCCCGCTGGCGCTGGCCTGTGCGTGTCAAACCGTGGACTCGGTGCGAGTCACCGAGCTGATGGACTACTCGACGTACGAAGACCCTGGTTTCACGGGCGCGTTCTTCGGCTACGGCCGGCCCCTCGACTATGAGGCTCCCCTCTTCGCACCGGGAGCGATCGCCGGCGGATGGGGCGGCATCGTTCACCTCCTCACCGATGGCCTCGGCTGGGCGGTCGAAGAGCTGCGGGTTGACCACGAGCGGCTGCCAGCTCCCGAGACGTTCGAGACTGCCATGGGCACGATCGAGCGCGGCACGTGCGCCGGCGTTCGGTTCGAGCTTCAGGGCCTGGTCGGCGGCCAGCCGGCGGTTGTTGCCGCACACGTCAACCGGCTCCGTGCCGACATCGGGCCGCAATGGCCCCGACTCTCGGACAACCGCTCCGGTTATCGGATCGAGGTCCGAGGTGACCCCTCGTATACGTGCGAGATTGAGCCGATCGACGCCAGCGGCGACCACAACGAAGCCGGGATCCTCGGCAGCGCGATGCGCGTGATCAATGCGATCCCAGCCGTGTGCGCGGCACCGCCAGGACTCGTTTCGCCACTTGATCTTCCGCTCTTCAGCGCCCGCGGCCGTGGGCGGTAACGAGTTGATCGGAGCCAGGTAGGCCGGTGAGTGCGCCCGTCGTCCTGGTGCACGGTGGAGCACACGGCGCTTGGTGCTGGGCCCCGCTGCTCGCCCATCTCGAAGGAGAGACCCAGGCCGTGGATCTCCCGCCGAAGGCGGTCCGGGGAGTCCGAAACCCGAGCCCGATGCCCGAGGAACTCGCCTCGACCACGATCGACGACTTCGCCGGTTCGGTGATCGCCGATGTGAACGCGGCCTGCTTGGACCGGTTCGTGCTCGTCGGCCATTCGATGGGCGGGCTGACCATCGCGGAGGTGGCCCGCCGGGCGCCCGAGCGTGTGGCGCATCTCGTCTTCGTGTCGTGCATGGTTCCACCCGAGGGTGGCCTCGTGGTCGAGGGCGTCCCGTCGGACTCTCAGTCCCGTGCTCGGGAGCTGGTTGACGACGCGACGACGAGCCCACCGAGCGGTGGAGGCCTCAACGAGGCGACCATTCGGTACATGTTCTGCAACGACATGGATGAGGAGCAAACACGTCTGGTCCTCGACCACACCGGTCCGGAGGCACTCGGAGTGTTCGGTGAGCGCGTCACCCGACGCGGGATACCGCCGAATCTGCAAAAGACCTATATCAGGCTGCTACAAGACCAGGCGCTGCCGCCGGCGGATCAGGACCGTGCGATCGCGAACCTCCGCGAGTCGCCAGGCGGCACCGTCGACGTCGTTGAACTCGACACGGGTCATGACGTAATGATCAGCTCGCCCGAGAAGCTGGCACCCGTGCTGACGCGGATCGCAGCGTTGGCGTAGAGGCGGTGGCACAGGTGGACCAGTCCGGAGCGCGCGAACTGGGTGAGCAGATCGCCAGCCGCGTCCCTCGGTGGAGGTTCGCTGATTGGATGGAGGAGCCCCGCGTTCCAATTCTCGGGCCGGGCCGGGATGACTGTTGTCCTCAGTGTGGACGGCTGCTGCCGTGCTCGTTGAGCCCGGGTGGCGCGCTGGACGGAGGGCGAGGAACGCAGTTCCTTACCGACGCGCTGCGGGTATCCCTCTGCTTGGTCGATGGTCACCGAGCCGAAGTCGCTCGCAATTTCCGTGCGGATGAGATCACGGAGGCGGCGGTCGTCATCGAATCGGCGCTCCGTAGTCACCACTGGCGCTCGTGGGCACGCTTGATTCGGCGCGCAACCCGAACGACTCGTGACGGCTCAGGCGAGCAACTCGAGGCCGTAGGACAAGCGCTCGAGGGGATACGGGCCTGCGGACCGTTCGCGTTCTGCATGCAGCGAATACCGGACGGTGTGATCGAAGGACGCCACGTCGATGTGAACGACCTCCTCGATGTACTTGTTGTCAGCACGGCACGCTTCTGGCCGGACCGGCGCCCTTACCGGTGATCGCTGAGTTGCGATCTAGTAGTTCGCGAGTCGGTACTAGCCGAGCGATCGGCTCAGGATCACCCCGTGAATCGTGGCGCCACCACGATCGGCGCCGTGGGTGAGGCCACCTGAACCTCGACGGACCCGATGTCGCAGGCGCCTCCCGGCGGGCTGGGCCGAGGCAGGATCCGCTGGTCGGTCACGATGCCGCTCCCGAGTGGGGCGGTTTGGCAGGAGGTGTTCGAGATGGCATCGATCAGCGGGCTGCCTGTCTGAGGCAGGCGGGTCTGGGTCGGGCCGCCGTTGCCGGCGAGCGCGCCGACGTTTGGATTCCCGGCGTTCTGGCGGTCACTAGCAAGAGTGAAGCCACAGGAGCTGTCGTCCGAGAAGTTAAAGCCGCTGGAGGCCGGACTAGACGCTACGCAGTTCGCGCCCCCGCCGAGGGGCAGAGCGACGACCGTGGCGAATGAGCTAAGTGTCCGGGTCAGGAGGTTCGCACCCAGCGGCGACGCGTTCTGCACGATGGTCGTGTAGGCGAGTGTGGCGCTGGTGGTCGTGAACCCGCCCCCACCGGCGAGGCCGGCGGTGTTGTTGCTGATCGTGGAGTTCGTGCTCATGATGCTGGCGGCCCCTATACCTCCGCCGCCGGCCGTCGCCGAGTTGTTGCTGATGGTCGAGCGGACCAGCGTCACGCCTCCGACGGCGGAGATGCCGCCGCTGCCGCCAGTCGCGGTGTTGTGATCGACCGTCGAGTCGGTCAGCGTCGCCGTCCCAGCGGTTTCGATTCCGCCATCGCCGGCCGCGGAACTGTTGTTTCGGACGGTCGAGTTCGTGAGCGTGACCGAGCCGAGCGGTGCGAGGGCGCTGATGCCACCTCCGGTCGAACCGGCCGTGTTGTCGTGGACGACCGAGTTCGTAAGCACCAGTGGCCCGTGCTCTTTGATGCCCCCACCACTGCCGCCGTTCGTCCCGCCAGTGATGCTCACGTTCATGAGGGTGATTGACGCTGTTCCATCGGCCTGCAAGACGCCGTCACCCGTGCAGGTCTGCGTGATCGTGTGGCCATGACCGTCGACGGTCAGGGGGCCGGCGGTGACGGATCGGATCGGCGTGCCCCCGACACAGCTCAGGGTGATGTCAGCAGTCAGGTCGATGGTCGTGGTGCTATCGGTCATCCAGGCGTTGTCGAAGCTCGTCTCGTCTCCGGCGGGCGTCGCGGCGGCTGGCGACGGCAGCAACGCGATCAGCGGGAGCGTGACGCCAGCCGAAACCGCCAGCGCAGCGATGATGAACTTTCTGTGCATTCCGTCTCCGCCAAGGCGTGGACCTCGCGACGGCGGCAACATAGCCGCCCAAGCGATCCGGTTCGGGCCTCCGAGCAGTGGAAACGCCCGTTCCTCAGCGCCGTTTCAGCGGGCGGTTTCTGAGAAGCCCATGTGCGGATGGCAAGAGGCCCGTAAGGTTCGGGTGCAGCGCGAACCGGTACCCGCCCAGCCCTCGCGTCAGTCTGAGATGTCGCCTCGCACCCTCATGATTACTGCCCGACGACGGACGTCGGCAGCTGAGCGAGGCGGTTCGCGAATAACGTGACGATCCCTTCGATCGTCGTCTGCCCGCCGATCGCCGGCTGCGCCGCCGCGGGCTGTGCGAAGTAGATGCCCATGAGCGCGCGTCCGTGCCGCAGATAGACCGCCAGACCGGGGAAGCTCTTCCCGGTGCTGTCGGTCGTCGTGAAGCTGTAGGCCTGCCGTTCGACGCTTGGGACGGATGCCCAGCCGGCGTCGGGTGCGGGATTGAACTTCGTGGTGACCTTCGGCTCCCCGACCGGGCTCGCAACCGGGGTGCCGGGGCAGCTCGCCGCGACTCTCGTGAGCTCGCTGAAGGCCTGCGCCGTAGCGCTCGGGTTGCTGTACAGGACCGCCTCCGTGCTCAGCAGCTCAGTGCCCTGGGCGTCGAGCAGGGCGTCCTGCAAACGGGCCGTGCGGTGGGCCTCACTCGGAAACTTGCCGTTGCACAAGTCGAGCGTCGCCGTCGTCTGGCCTCGGAGCTGGTCACCTCGGACGAGGACCCGGACGCTGAACGTCGGGTCCACGTCAGAGGGCTGGAGGACGATCGCGGGCAATGCTGAGCTCGCAGCATCCTTCGGAGGCGCGGGCGTGGTCGACGAGCTTCGGCTGCTCGACGACGAGGAGCCACCGTTGATCCCCCACCGGACGAGCGCGAAGCCACCGCCGAAGAGGACCACGAGCAAGAACCCGACGGCCAGCACCCGAGGGCCCAGGCGCCGCGACTCACTCTCGGCCGCTCCCCATTGCGGCCCGGTTTCCCACTGGTCGCTCACATCTCACTCCGGCGCAAACCGGCCCGTGGTCGGGCTCCGGCTTCCTCGGACGGCAGGATCGAACGATACGGGTTCGCCAGCGCACCGAGCACGCGGGTGGGGGCTCGACTCGGGGAAGGCTCAAGTCATCGGTTCGTCGATGCCGTAGGCACGCGATCGGTGAGCGTCACGAATTCGCGAAGCTACCGAGGCCGAGACTCGGTCGGCTCCTCGAGCTGCTCCATGAACTCGAGTCGTATTCCGCCCGGCGCCTCGACGAACGCGATCCGCCGGACTCCGAACTGGCCCCGGACGACTCGTGGGCCCCACAGCACGGTGTGACCCTGAAGCTGTGCCTCGAGGTCGTCACACAGGAGCGCCGGGTGCAGAAAGCAGTCGGCAGGGAGGTCGCACGCGTCCTCGTAGATCGCCCGGGTGAACAGGGTGAGCTGGACCGGCCCGAGCCAGACCTCGGCTCGCCGAGCTCCCTCCCAGTCGATCGGCGAGGTGGTCTCAAACCCGGCCGATCGGTAGAAGGCCAGTGCCGCGTCGAGATCGCTTACCTTCACTGCGAGGTTCGCCAGACGGGTGACCGCCATCGGGCTACTCGTCGCCTCGGTCGTCAGGGCGTGGCTGTGAGCCGACGAAGACGAGCCTGGAAGCCGACGTAGTCCCAGAGCATGTCGGGACCGTCACGCCGGCGCTTCACCTCCACCGGGAGCCCGACCGGGCGGAGCACGTGGACGCCGTCCTCGTACGAGGCCACGACCACGATCGGGGTCTGCTTGTCGAACTCGGCGACGTCGTGCACGCCGTGCTCGACAGTGCCGTCGCAGCGCATGTCGTGGACGATGCCGCCGGCAGTGACGACGAGCCGATCGCCGCTCTGCTCGATTCGTTGCACGTGTCCGACGGCCGGATGCCGCGAGGCCGTCTCGCCCTCGACCATCACCTCGACGACTTCCCAAGTTCCTCGGAGGTCCGGCGCGCCGTCGACCAATGGATCGGCGCACCCATCCAGCACGGGGGCTGGCATCTGGTCGCCATAGCCGTTCGGCGGTGTGTGCGCGACTGGGATGTCAGCGACCGAGCGGGTCCTCTGGGCGCCCATCACGTCGGGAACCTAGCCCGAGGGGCCGTCGCTCGGATGCGCACGCGGCGATGAGGAGCAATGCCGCCATCGGCGATAATCAGACGCTCGCGCTGAGGGGCGGCGGATGGATCGGGCCGAGGTTCGCAGGGTTCTCATGGATCGTCTGCACGCGCTCGGCTGCAATTCCATCGCGGACGAGGAGTCCGGGGACCCGATCCCCGAGTTCTTCAAGGTCCCCGGCCTCCGGAAGGTGTCGGATGACGGCATCAGCGGCGAGCGGTGGACCGGCTCGCGTCACGGCCGCGACGTCTCGGTATGGCGCGGGTCGAGGTGGTTCCAGCTGGCGGACGAGGTGCGCCTGTCTGGACCCGCGTCCCCCATCGAAGCGACCGGTGCCGGTGGACGGTGGGCGGGAGCGACCGCGGCGGCGAATCCGCTCCTCGCCTCGGCCGACCCGGGACCGGGGCGAGTCAGGGTGCGAGCGGGTCCGGCCGGCGTTCGGATTCGGCGCCGACTGAGCAGCCGCCAGTTCCTGACCCCGGACGGAACGTCGATCCATTGGGCGGACCTGCTCCTTGCGGAGCGCTTGGCCGGCTCCGGGCCGAGCGCCGCGCCAGCGTGACGTCGGCCTGGTCTCACCACCACTTGTCTTCCGTGGCCTCGGCGGTCTCGCCGGTCCAGTCGAGCGCGTCGAGGTCCGCCATGTCCCGCTCGTCGAGGACGAAGTCGAAGATCTGGGCGTTCTCCTCGATCCGCTCGCGGTGGGTCGACTTGGGAATGACGGCGATCCCGCGTTGCACGCACCAGCGGAGCAGCACCTGCGCCGGTGAGCGACCGACGCGGTCCGCGATCCGTTGGATGTCGCGGTTCCCGAGATAGCCGCCTGTCCCCAGCGTGCTGTAGGCCTCCGGCGCAACGCCCTGTTCCTCGCTGAACTCGAGAAGACGGCGCCGGTACTGGAACGGGCTGAGCTCGAGCTGGTTCACGACGGGCCTCGCTCCTCCGAGCGCGATCACCGCCTGGAGCTCGTCGACGCTGAAGTTGCTGACCCCGATCGAACGACTGTGACCGAGCGAGAGCGCCCGCTCCATGCCGGGCCACGCCCAGGTCGGCCCGCGCTGCGGCCAGTGGATGAGGTAGAGGTCGACGTACTCGAGGCCGAGCCGGCGCAGGCTGCCCTCGGCCTCCGCGACCGGGTCCTGGCTCTCCGGAAAGAACTTCGTGGTGACGAAGACCTCGTCCCGCGGGACGCCGCTCTGTCGCAGTCCATCCCCCACGCTCTGCTCGTTGTCATAGGACTGGGCGGTGTCGATGTGCCGGTACCCGGCTTCGAGGGCCCCCCGCACCGCGTCGACGCACGGCGGGCCGTCCGGGATCTGCCACACACCGAGTCCGATGAGTGGCATCTGATGGCCGTCCGAGAGCACCCGGGCTCGCCCGTCGGCGGATAGGGCGTCGATCGCCACGTCTCGCTCCCTTACTTGGATCGGTCCCCGACCACCTCGACGAGTGCCCGACGCTATCTGCGGTTGCCCACCGAGCGGCAGTCCATGACCTGGACGGAGCAGCGCTTCGGTTCGCGTGCGACCACGAGATCGCAGTGGTTCGCAGGGTGGACTAACAATCCCTCCTGGGAGCAGCCCAACGAAGGGATCGCTGTGGACGTCCGCCGAGTCGTGACCGGGCGAGATGGCACCGGGAAGTCCGTATTCGTGAGCGACGGGCTCGCCGAGCCGGTGGCGGTGGGCCTCATGCCCGGCCTCGAGTTCGTGAACCTGTGGGGCGGTGATGAGACGCCGTCCTTGCCGACCGATGGCACCCGACCGGGTGCGCGGACGTACTTCCCGCCGGCGGGCGGCTACCGGTTCAGCCTCGTCACCCTCCCCCCTGAGGCATCGCAGTCGTTGCCGGAGAACCTGGACCTGACGCAGGCCATGGCGGAGGTGGAGGCGCAGCTGCCCGGGATGATGGATCACATGGAGCCCGAGAACCCCGGCATGCACACCACCAACACCGTGGATCTCGATTTCATCCTGTCGGGTGATCTCTACCTCGAGCTCGATGACGGGGCCGAGGTGCACCTCACCGCGGGTGACTGCGTGATCCAGAACGGCACCCGTCACGCGTGGCACAACCGGTCGTCGACGCCGTGCCGGATGCTGTCGATCCTCGTCGGAGCGCAGCGCAGCCAGTAGCAAGACCGCGCCATTCGCACCCGAAGTGACGGGTGAAGGACGCTTCGCGCCAAGCGCACAAGCCAAGGTGCCGACGCTGTTTGCGCCAGCGCGAACGGGGCGTGCTGGCGTTGGTCCCTATGAGGCGAGCGCGACCGCGTGGTCGCCTAGCGGCTGCGTTCGCCTTGCCTGACTCCAGAGCGCGAGGACCATCGGGACGACTACGACGAAGTTGTACCCGAAGTGCATGTAGGGCCGACCGAGGGGCGAACCGATCACGCCGTGCGAGCCCATGATCCCGGCAAAGCCTCCGATTGTGTAGAAGCCGCGGAACTCGAGGTAGATCCACCAGAGATAGAGGTGTTCGACTGCGTGCGCGCTCGCGGCCCCGAACGCGATCCAGAGCCACGGGCTCTTCGTGCCTCGCAGGCAGATGATGACGGCGCCCAAGGCCAGCCAGACCGCAACGTCGGACACGAAGTGGATCAACTCGAAATCCAACTGCCCAAAGACGCCGTGCGAACGTGCGAGGTCACCACCCGTGAGCGCGAGCTGGCCGACCTGGACGGTGTGCTCGCCCATGTGCAGGAGCTGGAACCCGACCACGGCGGCGAAGAACGCGTACACGGGCTCGCGCTTGGCGGTCCACAGCACCTTCAACCTCGCGAGGGGAAGCCACGGGATCAGCACGGCGAGGCCCAGCACCCAGAGTGGAGCTCCGGCAGCGAGCGCGGCCCCGAAGAGGGCCGCTGAGGCGGCCGGAGTGGCGAGGACGAGCGGCCGCGGCGCTCGCCGCCGCGACATCCCTGCCCGCCGATCGCCCCCGGGCCCGCCGAAGACGGTGCCGACCTCGTTGCGAGCTGGCGCCGGGCTCGAGCTCGTCCGCGACCGCCGGAACGCCAAGACGACGACACCGGCATCGACGAGGATCACTGCTGCGGCGGCGACAGCCGCGATCTTCCAATGCCTCACCGCCGCCGAACGCGGCAGTCGGGGCGCCAACACCGGCACATTCAGGACCATGTAGGCGAGAAAGCCCCCGACCACGAGGACCAGGACTGCGACGGAGAACGCGACCGCTGCATCGTGCGGCCGTCGACGGGGATCCGCGACGACCAGCTCGCCGGGCTCCCGGAACCGTGCACCTGCACCGATTGGGCGCACCGTCGACACCATGGCAGCCCCCGAGCGATCCAGCGTCTGGGCGCGCACGCTACCTCCCCTCCGAGTCCCGAGCGCGGGACCCTCGCCTGACGTCCGTCACTTGGACGACCAGACCAGCCCCTCGGGTTCCCGACTCGCGATCCATCAGACCGCGAGTCAGATGCCACGTCCTCGGTTCGCCGAGCGCGGCTTGCCGCTGCGGGACCGATCGGCTCGGTCGACGCCCCGCGCCAGGTCGCGGACGATGGCGCCCGCATCCTCGACGCGGCCGATGGAGCTGACTGCGGTACCGGCGTAGAGCGCCATCGCACCGACCGCGCCTCGGGCATCGCGCGTCGGTGGCAGCGTCGACCAGCGCGGAACCGGAACGGGATCGTCGATGGGCCCGACCTCGGCGATGGGCTCCCGTTGCATGTGCTCGGCTGCCTCGACCGCCGACCGAAGGACGCGATGTGGTGCGTCCCAGCCAACTCGGTAGGCGGTGGTCAGGACGGTCGCCTCGGGTCCATCGGCCGCGAGCAGCGCCCCGACATACGTCGGGTGGGCGCCGGTCTGCTCGCTGGCGACGAACCGGGTACCCACCCGTACGGCGTCGGCTCCCTCGTCGAGTGCTTCCGCCACATCGTCAGCAGTCGCGATTCCGCCTGCCGCCACGACGGGAACGCCGACCGCGGTCCGAACGGATGGAACCAGCTGTCCCCGGGGCAGCGTCCCGCGCACGTGGCCGCCCGCTTCGACGCCCTGCGCGACCACAAAGTCGCAGCCCACACCCTCCGCCGCGCGTGCCTCGTCGCTGCTCCCAACCTGCCATGCCGCGAGGGCGCCACCCCCATGGATGCGGCGGACGAGTGAAGCGTCGGGATCGCCGAAGAACAGCTCGACGACGCGGGCCCGGCTCGCCGCGAGCTCCACCTCTTCGAGATCGGTGAGGAACGGCATCAGGAAGTTCACCCCAACGGGCCAGGCATCACCGAGCGCGTCGAGGCGAGCGGCGAGCGGGTCGGCGTGCATGCCGAGCATGCCGAGCCCACCCGCCCGGGCAACGGCGGCCGCGAGCGCCGGGCTCGCGACGGCACCGAACCCCGCTTGCTGAATGGGCAGAGCACAGCGGACGAGCTC
>Ga0207416_1002845_pt1 | contig 17734 bp, 15 predicted proteins | sample PaiPotPPM11metaG_FD_184107 | JGI IMG/M metagenome (GOLD analysis project Ga0207416, IMG submission 184107) | Iron sulfur acid spring bacterial and archeal communities from Banff, Canada, to study Microbial Dark Matter (Phase II) - Paint Pots PPM... ...
AAGCTCACATCGATACTATCGGCACGATCGATCGTAATCGGACCCGCGGCGCAGGCCAGGACCGCCGCCGCCATCGCCGTTCGATGATCGTGCTCGGTTTCGAGCACGCGGCCGGTCGCTTGCGGCGTGCCTCCTTGGATAACGATACCGTTCGGCAGCATTTCCATGGCGATTCCCACGGCTGCGAGTAGTCGCTCGATGGCGGCGATGCGATCGGACTCTTTCGTACGCAGTTCGCCGATGCCGGTCATCTTGGTCGAACCTTGTGCGAACGCCGCTGCAACGGCCAGCAGCGGAATCTCGTCGATAGCGCGAACCGCAACATCGCCCCCGATTGTGGTTCCATGCAACTGCGCGTGGCGGACCGCGATATCGGCGACCGGTTCGCCGGAGACCGTGCGGGCGTTGCGCAACTCGATCGCGGCACCCATCGCGAGCAGCACTTCGATCAGACCGGTGCGGGTCGGATTGACCCCGACGTTGCGAATGACGATTTCGCTCTGCGGCGTGATCGTCGCCGCCGTGATGAAAAATGCGGCGGCCGATGCATCTCCGGCGACGTCGATGTCGCGCGGGGTCAGCGAGGTGGACTTCAGCGCGATAGTTTTGCCGTCCCAGGTGATATCGGCCCCAAAATACTGCAGTAGGCGTTCGGTATGATCGCGCGAAGATCGGTCGCCCGAGATCACGATCGGGGTCGCCGCATAGAGTCCGGCCAGCAGCAGCGCCGATTTAATCTGCGCCGATGCGGATACCAAGATGAAATGCGTGGTTTGGATTTCCGGCGTTCCCAAAAACTCGACCGGCATGTGTCCGTCGGTCGTACGAATCTTGGCTCCGAACGCGCGCAACTGAGCGGCAACCGGTTCCATCGGCCGCTTGCGAAGCGAATCGTCGCCGTCGAATCGAGCCCGAATATTTGCGCCGGCGCAGAGCCCGAGCATCATCCGGGCGGTGGAACCCGAGTTCATGCAATCCAACGGACCGGGCGATTCGCGTAACCGGCCGCCGCTCACTACGATATCCGCGCCGCCGGTCGTGCAGCTAGCGCCCAGTGCAAGGAGCGCTTCGAGGGTTGCTCGGACGTCGCGGCCTGGATTGATATTCGCAATGCGAACCGGTGAGAGCCCGTGGGCTGCAAGCATCAGCGCGCGGTGCGAGATCGATTTATCGCCCGGTACGCTCAACTCACCGCGAAGCGCTCCGGAAACGAACGTCCGCGGAGCAATCTGAGTTTCGGTCATTCCTCGTGAGGTTCGCTATCGATACTCCGAAAGGCCTCGCCCCGAGCGCGGTTTTAACGGAAACGGGCTGGGCTCCCAACCGTGTCCCGGGCATCCACGATGCAGATCGGGGCAGTCGCTACGCCGTACGCGACGACGGAGCCCGCTCGGTTTAGAGAAAGGTAGTGCGAATATAGGTTGCGACTTCGCGTACCTGATCCGCTGAGAGAGTCGAGGGAAAGAGCTTCGGCATGCCGCCGGAGGGGTTTTCGATGAACGCGATCGTCGCCGCCAGCGTTTTGCGTTGAGCGATTTTATGCAGATTGGGTCCGACGCCGCCCTCGCCGTTAGCTCCATGACACATCGAACAATTCGCAGCGAAGATTGCTGAGCCCGCTCGAACGTCGGCAGCCGGAGATGCCGTCGGCGTAGTCCCGCTCGCGGCAACGACCGCTGCGCCTGGTGCTGCCGCGGCCGTGGCGGGTGCCTGATGACTCGGCGTACGAATCCAAGGCCCCGCCCAGAGCAACTGGTAACTCGTGACCGGTCGAGCGCCGACCGACGACGCATTCTCCAACGTCAGAACGAGATTCGGCATGATGCTGAACGCAAGGTCGCCGATGTAGTTATTTTGGATTGCGCCCAGACCGTCGTTGGTTCGTTCGTAGCGCGAATCGATGTGAAGCCAGGCGTACGGATTGTAGATCGCTTCGTATGACATCCCGTTGCTGCCGGCGGCCAATGACGCGCCATCGTTGGGATTGTTGTCGTAACCGACGAGCGCCATGGCGTTCAGGCTGTATTTAGGTGAAGTTGAATAGGATACCAGGGCCATTTCACGGCCGAAGCGATCGTTTGCGCCGGATGGTAGCGGAAACGTCCCGCTCATCGCGGCGATGCCGCCTGTAAAATGCGAATTTGGGTTCATGAAGAGCAGCGAGCCTACGTAGCTCTGCCCCTCGCCGCCCGAATCGACATCACCGTCGAACGCGCTTTCGGCGGCGCCGGTGTTCGTGAGGTAGGCGACGGTGCCGATGAGGCCCTTGCTTCCCATCTGTGTGTACGATCCACCCCAGCGGTTGTCGCCGACGCCCACCGTATTTAATCCCACCGGCATCGCTGCGAGCGAGTAACCGGAGAGGGAGAGCGACTGGCTCAGCCATGGGGCGAACATCGGCGCCGGGAATTTCCCTATCTGCAGGCTCCCGTTTCCTGAAGAGAACCCGTTATATGCCGCCCAAACCTGATCGACCGCGGCTGCCGGAAAGCCGCCTTCCACGATGGGGACGGAGGCGTAATACGTGACATCTTTCCCGAGATATCCGGCCGCAAGAAGCTGTGCGAGATCGACGGAGACGTTGGGTAGTCCCGGCGTCGGCGTATTGGAGCCATTCCCCGTTACCTCAAACGAGACGGGGTCGCGGGAATTTTCTTCCATCTGTCTGTGCGCATCGAGCCCCTTAGTAAAGTTTGTCGCCAAAATATATCGACCGTACGCATTGAGATTCGGCGGCGCGCTGTGGCACAACGAACAACTGACGCCTTGTCCGTTTGCGAAGACGGGGATTGCCTGCGCGACGCGCGGATGTAACGCCGCGACGAGCATGGCGGCGATCGCGACTCGCGTCAGCACCTGATAGCGGGGATGCATACTTAAAACCGTTCCGGCTAGCGAGCCTGAGGATCGTGTCCTGGGAGTCGGCCTCCACGTAGGTTGCGAAGCCGCAAACCATAGCCTAGGGCAGCAAGCCGGATAGCGCTGTCCCATTTTGCTCGCGTGCACGGTGTGTTTCCACCGGGCCGGATATGTAGAAGATGGTAGGGAAGGTGGGATTCGAATCTGTGAACGCCGTTATCGTAGCGTCCCGGCCTGTGTCGTTTGGTTCCTCGGCGTGCTGAAGGCCGGGGTTCGATCGTATCGCTGCGTCTGTCTGATCCCGCGCCGTGCCGTCTACTACGTTACCGCTGCGTTACTAGTCGCTGCCATGGCCACCGGGTCCGGGCACCGAGCGAGCCCCCCCGGGCAACGGGCGAACCGTTTACCCTACCGCAGCCATTCGGATTTTATTTTTCATGGATTTAATCGCAGCCGTTAGGGCCTATGCAGGTTGGCGCATGATGGAAATACCAGATGGCGGCCAAGAAGGCGATGGCCACGAGAGCTGCCCAAAGCCGCACCTTGAACGCCGGATCTTGCGGTTCATTGAATGGATCGCTCACGGTATGCTCGGCGTCCCAACGCCGCACGAAGGCGATGTGCTCAAGCGCGCCGTCGAAGAACACCCAACCGAGGAACGCGCCGATAGCCGTCGCAATGACCGGCGCTAGGCCGCGTCCGAACATTGTCGGCACCCAGGTTCTCATGACGTGATAGCTTCCGTAGTCGGCAATAGCGCCGCAGATTATGCCAAATCGCGCCGCCGACAACCTATCGGTATGAAGCACTTTGCGGAGGAGAACCCATACGTTCTCTCGTGTCTCAACCAAGGGCGAAGAGTCGAGTCCCTGACCGAGTTCGAACGTCATCCTTTGCTGCTCCGTCAGCTCTCTCCACGGAGCGCCGAACATCAGGATAGCTTCATCGTCGCGATAGTCGTCGGGCACCGGCGGGACCTCTCCAAGCGCAGCGTCTTAGGGCTACGGGATAGCGTTACCGGGAGGAGCTCTTGCGTTTTCGTGTCGCGTTCGACGCGCGCGGCTTCGGTTCCACCTGGATGTAATCGTGTTCCGGCTCGATACCGGCAATCAGTGCCGCCACGACCTCGCATTTGACCCTAGCGTAGGCTCTGGAGCCGATCGTGAACCGGCAGCCGTCCCCCGTGTAGTTCGAGCATCCAGCGAAGCGGTAGCGCCGATCACGCCGCTTGCGCACGACGAGGTACCCGGTGCAGCACCATCCGCATCGAATCCGAACTCGACGGTAGGCTTGGACCCAGCGGGGATCTGCGCTGAGCTTCACGGCGACGGCGGGAACCCACCGATCTTCCTCTGCGGCCCGTTTCGCAAGAATCTTGAAAGCGCGCCAGATGCTGCGCGGAGGCTGAAGTCGACGCCGGCGAACCTCATCAGCGACGACGTCGACCAGGGCTCCGGAATCAGCTCCTTCGGGATTCAGCAACGCGGCGACCGCGCTACCGAGCGCGTCGATGTTATCGCTCAGAAGCACTTGAGCGTGCCGTGAGCGCCGCGGCGGTTCTTCTCCGCGAAGGTATCGCGAAGCCGCTCCGGACGCCGTCTCGCTCATTCGGCTACGAACGCCATTTATCGATTCCCCGCCTCAATCGTGTGAATGAGTTCCTCCAGCATCTTGTACCGGCGCGCGGCTGCTTCGTCAAGGCCGCGCGACCTCAGATTCCCCACGTCCCGGCTCATCCGGTTCCGGACGTTCCAGATCGCTTTTTCTTCGGCCGGCTGCGAGCGGGTGTAGGTGTAGCCTCCGGTAATTCCGAGCAAAGCGAGCGGATCGGTCAGCGCGTCGCGAGCGGCTCCCGGAGCTCCTCGAACGATCGGAGGTATCAAGTTTCCAGCCGAATTAGAGGCAAGCTGCTCGAGCTGCGTTTTGATGGGTGCGTTCTTGTCGTAGAGCGTGTGGAAGTTTGCACCACCGGGTTCCTTGGCCGGTTCGTATTGCGTCCTCGCTACATCGAGCAACGTGCCGAGAAGGGCGTTTAAGTGATTCTCTGCGAGATTCGACGTCGCATTTAGGCGGTTCTGAAGAGGCTGGTGCGGGTTGCCGATTCCGGTGAAGTCGCTGATGATCCGCTGTGGAAACGGCAGCGACGCATAGCGCTCGTGGCCGTTGTGATTTCCGAGATAGATCGTGAACGGTGGCGTGTGCCCGGAATTCGGATCCTTCAATCCCGCGTTCCAACGCGAGATTGACTCCATGGGAGCGTTCCACGTTTGCGGATGTGACGCGCCGCTCTTGATCCAAAACGGAATGATCGTCTTCAACCAAGGGTAGAAGAACAGCGCGCGATTGAGTGTGTGTTCGGCGTTGGTAACGTTGGCGTAATCTCCAAGTGCTTTGCGGACGTCGATCCCCGCGCGCTCCGCCGTCTTACCCTGTTCGACGAACGTCTTGAAGAGTGCGGTTGCAAAGCGACGCTCGAACGTACTGAATACCAACTTTTGGTTGGCGCCCCAGACGTTTGTGATTGCCTTACCAGCCTTCTCGGCGGGTGAGAGCTCATCCATGGTAGATGTGAGGATGCGCGCTGGGGTGCCGCCGAATACGAATGGCGCATGAGGCACGATCGCGCCGTAGTGTTTGGCTAGCGCCTCCCACTCGGGAGCACTGTCTCGCCAAATATTGACCTTTGATGCGGGACTCAGCGCGGCGACGTCTCCACCGGCGCCGAGGTAGTTATTTAGCAAATTCCAGGCGACGTGGTTGACGGGGTTGGCGATAATGCCAAGGCGTGTGAACCGGTTCATGTTGTCAATCCACGCGGCCACCCCCTGGGCAGCTTCATGCGGAGCGCCGGCATCCTGCAGAAAGTGCGCGAGCTCCGGATGGATTGAAGACGCCTTCAGCGTTGGAGAGGTTGCGTCTATTGCCGCTGCGGCTCGAACGTGACCGGGTTCTGCGACTGATTCGCGTTCGATCTTCGTGAGGATTGATTTTTGGATACCGGGGAATATCTTTGCGACCTCGCGAGCGAACGATCGACGATTATCGGCAACCGCCCGGCTATCGCCGAGTTTGGCAACCAATGCGTCGAGTCTTTGGCCCATGTTTCCGGCCAGGCCGGCGGTGCGCTTAGCAGCGGTGTATGCGGGATCAGAGATCTCTTGCGCGGCTTTCATGGTGTTGTCGTTCTGAACTGCGCGCATTAGCGTGCGAGAAGCTGCGGTCCGGCTCAGATTCGAGAGCGACAAAAAACCTTTGGTGGCGTCTCGTTGCGCTGCGATGCGTGCAACCTGCGGCGCGATTGAAGCCGTCCGCCTAAGCATTTCTGGCAAGGAAAGTCCCAACTGCTCGGCAGCCTTCCGCTGTGCTATAGCGCGAGCGCTCCGATCTGCGAAGCGCTGAGCGGAAGCAGCCCCTTCCGCGCCTTCGCCGAGAATATTTCCCTGGTGCCTAAACACCAACGGCTTCACGAGCTCGCTTTCGTTTCCAAACGCCTGTATGCCATGTTCGAAGGCGACATTGCGGTTGCGTTCAGTGAGGTGTCGGAGCAGCGTTTCAGCGGGATCGAAGTTGTCTGCTAGTTTACCGGATGCAATGGCGTCATCGATGGTGCCGTAAACCTTGTGCTTTCCAGGCGCGAGCGTGCCCTTTGTTACCGAAAGGCGCGAGGGTGCGTGACTGCCCGAGGTAGCGAACGATGACTCATCGAGGCTGGGGTCTGTAAACGCGCCGCGCATCGGAAAGTAAGTCTCTGGATCGTACGTGCGCTCCGGAGGAAGAAGGTCAGGATGAGTCTCTCTTTGGGATCTATCGAGCTCCTTAAGTGAGGCGCGAAGCTTTGCCGCGCGTTCGCCGAGAGTCGCTCCCTGCGTTTGCGCAACGTCGCGCGGCTCAAGCCCTTGCGAGCGACGCGCGATCTCGATGCGCTGCTCCCGCGTGGTTGCGTTTCCGAAAATGTTTTTGAGCGTATCTCGAGCTTCCACCTCCGCGCCTTGCATTCCCGAAAGCAACCTGCGGCCAAGGCTTTCGGCTACGTCGCCGCCGGCCACGTGCAAGCCGCGAAAACGATTAACGGTTCGTAGTATCGGCTCCGTGACATGTTGTGCAAGTGCCTCGGCGCCTGGAATGGCTCTTGCGATCGGCGCTACTGCTCGAAGCCCTTTACCAATAAGGCCAAGACCTTCGCCGGTGAGAAGGTTCGACGGATTGACCAGCTCCATCCCGAAAGTCGTCGCTGCGTTTGCAAAAGGGTGCTTCAGGAGCAGCTTGGCGAGCGGATCACCGTGGGCTGCCTCTAGATTCAATACGTGTGGCGTTCCCATGCCATACTGCTCGGCTGGGTCGACGACGTCGCGGTGTGCGAGATCCGTGAATACCTGGCGCATCCGCGATCCCGGGTCGATCCCGCGGCGGCCCTCTAAGTTGTCGATATAGGTGGCGTTGAGGATTGAGTACGGAGTCTCGAGGGCGTCGCTGGCAAGCTGAAGTAGGCTGTGGTGCGTCCGTTTCTGCGGCGAACCCGCCGGCCGTTCAGGCGCCGGCCCGGTGGATAGCTTGTAGCCCGGCGGCGGACCGGTTACAGAATAGCCATCGGGCAAACCGCTCACTGTGGCCTCCACGATCCGTCGCTGTACTCATAGAGCGTCGGCGATCCGGGTTTCGAAGCGATGCGTCCCGTTCTGGTCGCAGCATGGCCTGTCGGGGTCGGAATGATCCCGAATCCTTTCCAACCGTTTTCAGCGGGCGCACTAGGTTTCGCCTTGGGGGCCGGCTGAGCGCTCTTTGGCTGCGGTTGGGCTGACACGGCCTGCGGCCCATTTGGTGTCATGATGATTACCGGCGGCGCTTGGGGCATGACGAACGTCTGCGACGGTTGCGGGGAGCCGTACGTTCCGGTTGCAGGATCGTACGTTCGGCGATAGTTAATCTGCGATTGGTTATACTGATCGAGAGCGCCGCGAATTTGTGCACCGTACACCGTGCGCTCCATCGCGTTCATCGCGGCCGCTGCGGCTCGATTCTCGGCCTCGGCCTCGGTCATTCCCGTGTGGAGTGCTTCATTTCGAAAGCGAGCGTAAAGCGATGCCATTTGGACTGCACCTTTGCGATCGAGCAGTTGAAGCTGCTGCTGATACAATCCCTTTGCGTTTTGTGCTTGCGCCTCGGTTAGATTAGTTCGTGCTCCCGAGGTGTATGCCGCGTTAGCGAACCGCTGCTCGGTGAGTCCGATGGAATTTATTTCATCCTGAGTTTGCTGGACGAGTTGTTGATCGCCGGCGGCTTGTGCAAGGTCCATACGTCGCTGCAGGTAGCTCATCTGATCCTTCGGCGACATCTTGGACCAGTGGGTCGGCAGAACCAAACGCGACTCGAATTGGCGATTGTGCTCCTGCTGATTCGCGGCGGTCTGTCCCGCATCGATCTGAAGCTGCGTTAAGTGCGAGCGTTGAGCCGCGTCTGCCAGCTGCGAATTGACGACGCTCTGTCTCAACTGCTGATTGAGCGCGTCTTCTTGGTTGGTTTTTTTCTGTTGGGAGTATCCGGCGGCTAGATCAACTGCGGCCGATAGGGGTGACCAAGTTTTGATAACGGGCATACGTTGATTCCTTTCTCTCTAAAGCTATGACCTGGAGCGCTCATCCCTCTACGTCCGGCGGCTGGCAGTCGGAGCACATCAACCCTTCGGGGGCCTGGATGCACCGGCCGATACGATGACACGATGAGCAGAGCTTGCCATGCTCGCTCGCGCGCGCACGCGTAGTCACACTATCTTGGCGTAGTATGTCTTTAATTGGCGGAGTATGGATTGAAGCGGCGGAGTATGGTTCGCATTGTCCGCCAATTGTGACATTGTCCGCCACGTTTTTGTGTTCGACGCGATCGTGGCGAAGAGTGGCGGAGTGTGTGAGCGCCCAGCGCACCTCGCCTTGAAAGCCGCTTCGTTGCCGCGTGATTTTACCGTCGCGTGCGAGGACGGCGCGGGCGCGCTCGTACGTTCGCTGAGAGACTCCCGCTTCTAGGACGGCTTTGTCTAAGTCCCGAGCCTGCAATTCTCCGCCAGCGTTGTTGATTGCATCGAGGATCGCGGCCTGGGCTTCGTCGCGCGCGGAACGCTCGTTTCCATCGATCGCTGGCGCGAGCATCCGATCTGCCGTGAGTTCATCGGCCACGCCAATCCACCATAACCCCTCGTTATCGATCCGGAACTCGACCGGTTGGACTTGCTCGGCGACGTTGCTTTTGAGCTGCACGATCGCTCGGCGGCCGGTATCCTGGTCCTTTGCGACAAGTAATACGCTTCGCGCGAGACCGACGAACCCGATGGATCCTCCGACGCGATAGATCGAGCGTCCCGTGGGCGCCTTGTTCAAGTGCGCAATGGGCACGATAGCGACCCCCGTTTCGCGCGCAAGATCGGCGAGCGGCTGGAGTGCGGATCGCACCTCTGCGTCGCGGTGAGCGTCGACGCCCGCTAGGAGTGCGCCAAGCGGATCGATGAAGACTGCGGCGATATTGCCCCGTCGTTTGATCTCGCGATGGATCTCTTGAACGTGGTGTAACCCGAAGGATTCGCGTTGCCCGCTGGTATCGATCGTGCCACGGATGACGTGAATTCGCGCGAGATCGGCGCCTACGCACTCGGCTCTAATGCGAATCGTATCCTCGAGCCCGTCTTCGCCATTCCAGAGCAGGCAATCCGCCGGCGCCGCTGCCTCTCCGTCTGGGAGCGCGTTACCGCGCGAGATTGCGGCCGCGATCGCGAGCGAAAGATAGCTCTTCCCGTCGCCCGGGTCCCCGACGATCATCGACACTTTGCCGCGCGCTATCCGACCGCGCCAGAGCCACGCGATCGCTTCCGGCTCGACGTCGGCGAGCGTTGCGAGGTCGAGCGCACGACTAGGCGGCTGCGCGACCTGCCCATTAGCGGCGGGCGCTTTGTGCCCGTGTTCGATCTCGTCCAGGTGGCGCAAGCCGTCCGCGAGCAGCGCGTCGTCGATCATGCGGCTGCCTTGGCGGCGTACATACCGCGTGCGAGCTCTAGGACGGTCTTCCGCGCGCCCGGGCAGTCGCTATCGCGGAGATAACACGCTAAAGCGCTCGCCTTGATTCGTGAGCGCTCCGCGATCGCACGGATGGCGGCTTGGACGCATGCCTTCCAGCGATCATCTGCGTTGTCGCTCTGCCACCATGCGCGCCGGTCGCCCAGAAGGCGGAAGTACCCGCGCAGCAGCCGATCGTATTCGGCCGGATCATGTAGCGCGAGCGCATCAACATCGAGGCCCGTCGCGATTACACTGGAAAATTCGTCCGCGGCCGTCATTCCTTTTCTCCAAGATGGTCGAGCGCGTGAAGGAGCGCGTCTTGAAAGCCATCCTCGAAATGTGCGATCTGATAATAGCGGCCGCCCGGGCCTTTAACGCCCCGCGGCTTTGCGAATCGCTTCCCGTCCGACGTGTTGAAAAGCGAAGCGTCTATGCGGCCGAGCCCATCGACGACCACTACGAATTGCGCGACGAGTGCTCCGGCAGCTTGCACCGAGCGTAGGTTCTGGATCTTAAAAGGGATTGTGGCCGCGCCCGTGGCAGGGATGCTTTGTACAGATGCCCCGCCGGAGCCGCCACCAGAGCGGCTCCTTTTCATTTTCCAGGTGCCCCTTCCAAGAAACGATCGAGTGCCTTGCGCGCGATCAGGACTCGTCGACCAACCTTTACAGAGGGGACCTCCCTCCGTTTGACCGCTTCATAGAGTGTTGTGGGCGCGATCCCGAGAATTGCGGCGGCTTCCGCGACGGTGTAGATTTCTCGACCAGGCTCTGTCATCGGGGAACTTATCATAACGTATATCGCTCCGTTCGTTTTACATAAGGCCATTGGAACTAGGTTGAGCATAACACCTTGACAGCGGATACCCTTGACGCTACGCTAACGTATATCGGGCTGAATTTGCCTGGTCGTGTTTGCTTGATTACGGGAAAATATGCGGAAAGCGAATGGCTAGGAACGTCACTAAGCGGGAGTGGAAAGTGCGGGCCCGTTGGAGCGCTTGGCTTAGTGAGCTCGTTGGCGACGGCGACAAAGTGGCGCCGGCCGAACTAGCGCGCGTAATCAATCCCCATGGCCGAGCGAGTTGGATGATTTACGATTGGCTTGAGGGCGAGACGACGATCAGTCCTGAGAAAGCCTTCACTGTTGGTGAAGCGCTGCGCATCGCGGGCGTCAGCTGGACCTGTGGCCCTCTGGCAGTACATGCCGCCGGCTACTTGCCCTGGGCGATCGTGGCGCTTGGCCTCTATAGCAACATGCTGAGCGATGCCTCGATCGCCGTCGAGATGCTTCTCAACGCGCGCGATGCAAACGCTACTCGTTTGGTTGACGGCCTTTCCGTGCCGCCCGAACCCCGCGAATGCCAGAGCTTCGCGGATATTCAGAATGGGGCGCGTGCCCGTTGCGAGCAGTTGCTAACAGATTCGCCTGAAGTGCATTTCGTTGGCCCGGTTTTCTATCACGAATCGTCTCACCGTGTGTTGACGACCAGCTTTAAGGTTGCCTACAAAATCGCGATGATCGACGACATGGAGGACGACGAACGGGAATTTCTATCGCTCTTGGCGCTCGCGCGGCTCACGCAGTTTCGCGGCAGCTTGCCGATGTGGATGAGAGTAAACGAGATACTCGACGGCATAAGCCAACGAGCCGAGAAAGGCAGAAAGTCATGAAAGGCCACTTTGCAAAACGCACCTACATCGACAAGAAGACTGGAAAGAAGAAGACGGCGTCGACGTGGACGGTGTGGTTTGACGAACCGTGCGGAACTGACGATCGCCGGCGGCAGAAGAGTAAGTCCGGATTTCCAACGCGGAAAAAAGCCGAGGCGTGGTTCAATCAAAAGGCCGACGAACTCACGCGCGGTATCATCGCCGTCGACGAGAAGACAACGCTCGCGCAGTTTCTCAAGTCATGGTTACAGGCATCGTCTAGTGGCGTAAGCCCAGCTGCGCTGCACAGCTACGAGAACCACGTGACCTTGCACATCGAGCCGCTGCTTGGAGCGTTGCGCTTACGCGACCTTCGCCCGCAGCACATCGAAGGCGCTATCGACAAATGGCTGAGCCAGCCTCGAAAAGACGGCCGCCCAGGCACCCTTAGTAGGCGTACCGTGCGGCACATCTATGCAACGCTGAACGTGGCGCTCAATAAAGCAAAACGGCAGCGCCTCATCCACGTCAATCCTTGCGAGCTTGTCGATTCTCCAAGGTACGAACCGAAGGAGATGCGGTCGCTCGATGCGACGGCCGGTGCCGTATTGCTTAAGGTGTTCGATTCAACGGAATTAGGCAGCGCGATCGTGACCGCTCTCGGCACGGGACTGCGTCGCGGAGAACTGCTCGCGCTGCGCTGGGGAGACGTTGATCTCGATTCAGCGCTGCTTACGGTTCAACGGTCGCTTGAGCGCGTCGAGGGCAAACCGAATTTCAAGGAGCCGAAGACGAAGCGATCGCGCCGCACAATCAGCTTGCCGGCGTTCGTCGTCGAGCGCCTACGGAAGCATCGCGTCGAGCAGGCGCAGCGCTTCCTCGCATTAGGCTTCGGTCGCCAGATCGACGAGACGCTGCTTTTCGAACGCCTGGGCGAGCCTTGGGTTCCGAACACGTTTGGCTTGGCGTTCGCGCGCATCTTGCGCGAATCCGGATTGCCGCATATCCGATTGCACGATCTGCGCCATTCGTTTGCCTCTATGGCGCTTGAGGCCGGCGTCGACTTGAAGACCGTGTCGACGGCCCTCGGGCATTCCACGATCTCGACGACCGCCGATATTTACGCGCACGTGACGCCATCCCTCATGCGTTCGGCGGCCGATCGTCTCGATCGCGCGCTTGGCGGGGCGATGCGCAAAGCCAGCGGCGACTGATAGGCTCCGGCCTTTTGATTTCGTGCTCACAGCCCGGCTGAGCGCGACCGTAGACCAAGACCGGGTAAACTAAGGCGCGCCCGCGATGCGTGAACATCCGGGCGCAGGCCACCGAAAGGACTCTTTCGATGACAGTCTCCAATTCGACAACCGACAAGCTCGCTCTTAGCGCCATCTGCGGGCACTGGCTGGGCCGGGCTTGCATCGAGTTTGGCGTCGAAACACTGGGCGACGTGCCCACAGGCATGGCCCTCTCACTCGTAGGGCTGCAGATCCTCGATCGCTCGATTACCGCTGACGGTGGCTTCGAGGTAGGGTTCCAGCTCGCGATGCGCATGGTCGCAGCGGTCATGAGCGATCCGCTGGGTGACCCGCTGCCGGACGTTCGCTCTGCGATCGGCGAAGCGCGAGAGATGCTGGACTACCTGCGAGCGGACCATGCGAAGACGTTCCGGCCATCGGGAGGTGCACGATGACGCCGCAAGCGCAGCTCGTTACCGACGTCGTGGACGCGGCCGCGAGGATCGCTCGCTCCGCAGCCGGCGAAGTGGATTGGGCCCGTGAGCCGGTTACCGACCGCGAGCGGCGCGTTCGTGCACGCTGGCTGGCGCGGCGCCTGCAAGGCGACATGTGGGGAGCCACGGATATCTGCTGCCATGCCCTGGTGCTCCGCGCGAGCGAAGCCGTAAGGGGCAACCGGGCCTTCGAGCTCCCTGGCGATCTCGCGTCGGCGGAGATGGCGGCTCGAGCGATTAGAGATGCGTTTAGCACTGTACGCGAAAGCGCTGAGATCGCCCACATCATGCAAGAGCTCGACGAAGAGGAGACTTCCCGATGATCGTACTGTCTAACAGCCCCGCGGCGCTCGTGTTCCTCGACCTTGTCTATGCCGAGTATCTGCGCCAGCGCGCAGCCGGAAAGGTAGCCCAGCCCGAGTTGGCGGTGAGCGCGGATCGCACCTGATTTTCGAGCTACGTTATCGAATCGTTACTAGTCACGGGGAGCGCGCCGGTTCGGCGGCTCCCTGTTTCATTGAAACAAGCCCGTGGTTATGGGCTTTTGCTATCTCCGGGCCCGGCGTCCAGATGGTAGGGAAGGTGGGATTCGAACCCACACGAGTTGCCCCGGCCGCTTTTGAGGCGGCTGCGTCTGCCGTTCCGCCACTTCCCCGTGGACGACTATCGGCGATTCGCGCCGCCGCCTGATGCTCCTTGCAGGCGCAGCTCGATTCGGACCGACGTATGGGCGGGGTAATCGAGCCGGTCGAGGCGATAACCGCGGCGCTCCAGGCTCGATTGTTGCGTGCCGGCGGGCCAGGTCACGGACAGCAGTGAGGGCAGGGCGAACGCGCTCAACGAGCGGCTGGGGGCCGACGCCTCAAGCGTCACTACGAGCGTCCGGGAGCCGGCCGCGAGTTCGTAGGTCTTGCGAAAGCGAACGCCCGCGCTACCAAGATCGGGTGCGGTATAGTCGCAGCGCAGCCGGGCTCGAGTTGGATCCGCGGCGTCGACCGTGCAACGATAGGCGCGGTTGAAGGTCCCGGCTTCCAGCGGGTGCGTGTAGCGGGCGATGTAGTCGCGGGGAGAGGGCGTGGCCGGCGTCTGCACGTCGTCGCGAAACGCTCCGATTGTCGTGAACGCGTTTTGTTCGGAGCCGTCGTGCGTGAAGACGAACGCACGCGCGCCGGCGCCGGGAGCCACGACGACTCGCACGATTCCGTTATCCAGCACGTCGTCGCGTGCGCCATCGGCGAGCATGTCGGCGCGGTACGCCACCGCACGCCCGTTGGGAACGGTGCGCCAAGTGGGAGCAATCGGTGCCGGTGTCAGCGGCGAGGCCGATTCGGTTGGGAGTTGCATGACGGTACCGTCGGCTCGGATGCGCAGATCGACGGCGCCGCCGGCGGATATGCACATCGACGGGATGGCGATGCGTCGCCCAGCGAGATCGATCGCGGTCGCAAGGGTCGTGCGTACGGCCGTGCTCGGGTTCATCACGTCGAGAATGCCCGAGCGGCCGTCCGGCGAAAGCAGCAGCGATGCGTCGGTTATGCCTCCCGTCGAGGAACGAGCGCCCGCCGCAAGCGCGTCGTTCGCGTTACCGACGACGATGCCGCCGCGCTCGCGAAAGGCGCGGAGCAACGCGACGACGTGCGGCATGAATCGCAGCGGAAATCCCGTTGCGGGGACGATCAGCACGTGCGTCCGGAGCAGATCGTGCAAGCTATCGTAGCGCAGATCGACCAGCCGGCACGTCAGCGCCAGGGCGCGACAGCGCTGCTGGCTCGCGATCGTCAGCGCCGCGAGTTCGGCTACGCGCCGGTTATTCATCAAGGCCGATTCGTAAGCACTCGTCAGCCACGCGATCGATGCGTCGCTACGCGGCCGGAGTGACGCAAGGTACGTGCCGTATCGTTGCACGAGGTGCCCGAAAGCGGCGGTGGGAGCGTAGCGCGGCGACGGCTTGCCCGCGCGCGTTAAGGCGGCATCCCAGGCATACGACCAGTTCGCCCACGGAGCTTCCCATCCGGGCGGATCGAGGGTATCTTGAACCGGAAAATTCACTACGCCGTGCGCGCCTTGTTGCAGCATCTGATGCAGCGCGAGCGTGGTATTTTCGGGGGCGGCGGCCCGCGGCGCGATTTCGTCGGCGCCTTGGAGCCAGCCGGCTTGGAATTCGCTGGTCATCACGGGCCGGCGGGTTTGGGTCTGCAGAAGGCCGGTTGAAAACGCCAATTGCGCGAGATCGTGGTCGCCGATGCGATAGGCGTCGCTCTGGTACCAGTTGCCCCAGGCCCACACGGGCGCGGAAGCGGTGACTTTCATCTGATACGTGTTGATAAACAGCGGGACGTGCGTGCCGGCGGTTTGTTGGACCGTCGTCTTGAGCCAACTCATGTATGCGTGCCAATCGGGACCCGGCCACGTGTCGTTGTCGATGTATGCGCCCTGGTCGTCGTCGAGCGCGACCGCGATCACGTCGTGCGACCACGGGGCGATCTCGTGGAGGACCGAGTGCAGCCATGCAGCGGCCGCGCGGAGATGCGTGCCGTTGCGTAACCACTCGGCGGAGGCGGCGTCGGCATGCGCATTTTGCAGCGTTGCGGTTGCCGGATAGCGACCCTGCAGAATGTCGTGGAGGGGCATATCGTATGCGGGTTGCTCGAGCAGCCACGCGGGATAGCCACCGTTGCGCCATTCGTTCCGAATCACGGGGCCGGGCCGAACGATCGCTTTTAAGCCGAGTTCGTGAATGATGGAAAACAGCGCCGGGAGATTGCGACGCGGGTCGGTCTTCCCGGTAAAATCGATCGTATGCCGGTTCGGCTCGTGCCAATTCCAAATGAGATAGAGATCGATCGTGTTGATCCCCATGGCTTTGTACGCCAGAAGATCTCGGCGCCATTGCGTGCGCGGCGTACGCTCATAGAAAAAAGCCGCACCATAGACGAAGAAGGGTCTGCCGTCGACTTGGAACTCCGGCGTGTCGCCTTGTTGAACGATCGCCGACGTATGCCACGTTTGCCATCCGCCTGATGCGGCGCGAGCGTGCAGCGGTACGACTAGGAGCGCGAGCAAGAGGACCGCAACGAACGGCCACGCGCGCTGCGTACGGGCCAGAAGCACATACGCGAGAATGCCGATCGTCAGCCAACCCATGCCGAGTGCCAATGCGGTAAAACCGGTATACCATAGCGCGAGCGACCACCCCGCCAGCGCGACGAGCGAGGGTAACGGGTACAGCGGCATCCGAAACGGTGCGGCCGGATCGCGCCGCCGCAGCAACGCGAGCCCGAAGATCTGCGCGATACTTTGGATCAACACGATGCCCGCAGTTAGAAACGCGATTACTTGATCGAGTGAGAAGAAACTTGCCACGAGGGAGAGAGCACCGACGGCGAGCAGCGCGCGATGAGGAAAGTCCTTACTCGCATGCAATTTGGCGAAATACGGTAGGAACGCACCTTCGCAAGCCGCCGCATACGGTATGCGAGAGAATCCGAGCAAGTTGCCGTACAGGGATGCAAACGCGGTCACGAGCACGAGGACGGTGCAGATGCGCGCCGCAAGGACACCCCAAGTTCGCTCGACGACCAACGCTCCCACGTACATGGCCTGCGCGGTCGGTTGACCGTGTGCGTCGAGCAGCGAACGCCAAGGAATGACACCCAGCACGCCGATCTGCAGCGCCACGTAGAGCGCGGCCACGATCAGCACCGAGAGGAGAATCGATCGCGGAATCGTGCGGTGCGGGTTCACCACCTCGTCGCCGAGCAGCGCGACATCGGAGTACCCGCTGTAGTCGTAGAGAGTGATGTAGAGCGCCGTTCCAAAACCCGCGAGCAAGCCGGTTCCGACGTGTAACGGAGCATCCAAGTGAAAGACCGTCGCGAGATGCGCGTGCGGAAGCGCTGCAACGATGATCAAGGCCAGCGTCGAAATCGCCGCGACTGCCAAAACGATGCCGGTGATCGCGACGCGTCGCGTCTTGCGATAGAGGAAGGCGATGGTGGCGAGGCCGACCGCCAGCGCCACAGCGTCGTGCAGCCACCACGACGCACCGATCGCCGGGGCGAGATAGGCTGCGTAGTTGGCGAAGCCGATGTACCCGCTCGCCAGCAAGCAGGGCGCCGCGAGCAAGAACTGCCAATTAAAAAGAAAGGCCAGCGCGCGCCCGAGCCGCTGGGGTCCATAAGCCTCGCGCAGGTATGCATACGTGCCGCCGGAGCCGGGAACGCGAGACGCAAGCTCCGCCCATACGAGCCCGTCGCACAGCGCGACGACCGCTCCGCCGATCCAACCCAAGAGCGCGAGCGGCCCCCCGAGCGCGGAGATCACCAATGGAATCGTTACGAGCGGCCCGATACCGATCATCGTGATGACGTTGAGGGCGACGGCACCGCGAAGATCGATCGCTCGTTGCATCGAAGCCTAGTTCGCATGCACCAAACGTCTCCCTACGCGCGCTT
>Ga0207416_1002846_pt1 | contig 17730 bp, 14 predicted proteins | sample PaiPotPPM11metaG_FD_184107 | JGI IMG/M metagenome (GOLD analysis project Ga0207416, IMG submission 184107) | Iron sulfur acid spring bacterial and archeal communities from Banff, Canada, to study Microbial Dark Matter (Phase II) - Paint Pots PPM... ...
CTCCCCAGCCCCCCAGCCCCTGCGTGAACGCCCGCACCGAGCTTGCGTAGCCCGATTGCTCGCCAAGCGCTTGCAGCGTGGACGACAGGTTGAAAATCACGCCGATCAGGCCGCCGATCGCGGGGAACAGCAGGGCGTAGGAGCCGGCTGTGGGGTGGTTGAGCAGTCCGGCGACAATGACCCACCACAGCCCGAGCATGATCGCGCCGGTGGAGCCAGTTCCGGCCATCCGGAGCTTGAGGTTGAGGCGCAGCGCGACGCGGCGCCGCTCGTTGCGGCCCTTCCAGAACAGTTCAGTCCAGCGGTCGAGCAGGTAGCCGGCGAGCCCGTAGAGCCGCACCTCTTTGGCAAAGCCCCGGCCCGTGAGGATGCTCGTGTGGTAGTCGGCCAGGCGGCGCTCACGCGTCTGCGTGCGCAGTAGGGTCCAGTTGTGCTGGCCGCTGGACCCGTAGAGGGCGGCGGACGGTAGCTTGGCCGCGACCGTGATCAACACGAGCAAGGGCGACAACGTAGCGAGCGCCACGGCATAGCCCAGGAAGGTGGGCACGGCTTGGACGACCTGGAGCGCCTGTTGCAGCAGTTGCGGTCCGCGTGTCTCTGCGTCCGCCAGCACCTGATTGAGCTGGTCGTAATAGCCCTGGTGCTCGAAAGCGGCCAGCTCCAGCTCGGACGCCTTGCGCATCACGCGCTCCTGCAACGTGGAGCCGGCCCGCTCGCGCGCGGTCGCCTGAAGCAAGGGCTGGCTACCACCGAGCACGCGCTGCACTAGCAGCGCAGCGACGAGCAGACCGAGCCAGAGATAAATCTGCTGTCCGTCGTCTCCTTTGAGCTGGGCAGCCAGGGCATCGACCAGCGCCTTGGTGAGCGCCAGCTGCGCCGGTACCAGGAGCCCCTGTCCCAAGGCGACGGCGACCCACAACGCGCAGGTCAGCGGCGCCATCCGGAAGACCAGCCAGACGAGCCAGATCAGGTCTGCCAGCATCTGCAGGCGCCCGGGCTGCTCGGCTTGCAACTGGGGCGCCGGCTTGGGCGCTGTTTGATGTTGCCCCGGTCGAACCGGAGTCTCTGTAGAGGGCATCGGCTTGCTCCATCCGTTATCTAGCAGGCGGTTGGACACGGCCATGCGTCCGCGCCTCCGCCTGCCCCTAAAGGAGCAGGCTAAGATAACAAGGCCGGCTGCAGCCGGCTGAATCACCGTACGGCGGGTAATGGGTGGTCCTAGCCGCCTTGAGGCGGCTTCGTAAACTTAGCCTGCTCCTTTAGGGGCAGGCGGAGGCGCCAGGTAGATGCCGTGCGCCATCATTCGCAATCGCTCCCACCCAGGTAGTCACGCACCTCCACCAGCTCGTACTCCGGTGACGCTTGGACGCAGTGTCGCAGGATCGGCAGGTGCCCGGCGCCGATGATGCAGAGGATGCGTTCGTCCGGCACTTCGGTAATGCGCTGGAGATTGGCGAAGATGCGCAGGTTGCGGTTGTACCAGCTCGTCACGCGGTCCGGCCCCGGATACTCATCCTCTGTACCGACCTTGAAGGAGTCCACCAGATACATTCCGTGCCCTTGGAGGATGGCCTCCGGGTCATTCATCCGCAGGAAGATCTCCCGCAGTGTTCGATGTTCCATCTGCGCGTCATCCCGCTCCATGAGCTGCCGGTAGCGCGGCCACCACTGTTCCAGAAGATGCTCCTGGCCGTGTGCTTTGGCGTACGTCGCGGGGTCCGGCCGCGGCTGGTAGTGCCGGTCGCTGGCGTCGATGCAGTTCACCTTCCTATGCCCGACGCGCCGGGCTAGCCGGAAGCCGAGTTGGAAGATCTCATTGGCCGGCAGTTCAAACTCGTCGCGAAGATAGGACTGGTAGTCGCGGTCTATTCCTGCCTGATTGCTCGGCGCTGTCTCGACCGCGAGCCTGGTCGGCTCGAACGCGGCCAGCCGCTCCACGAGCGCGGCAATCTCCTGCTGCCGACGCCGGGAGAAGACATCGAGCGTAAACTTGGGCCTGAAGGCGTCCAGGCCGGGGTTCTGGAAGTGGAAGGCGCCGAGCAGCAGCATCCGGGCACTCGGAGCGCCTGGAAACGGATCAGCGTGATTGGACATAATCCGGCCTCCTTGTCGTTCGGTGCGGCGCCTCCACCTCGAATCGCCTCACGTCCAACGAGTCCCGAGCGACCGCAATGGTGGCACGGCGATTGGTGTCGCGGTCGGTGGCGGTCAGCACCACCTGTGCCTCGCCCGCCGTCTTGACCACTCGCTCCGGGTCGAGCAGGAGCCGTGGAGCGGTGCGCCAGAAGGCGGGCCACTCCGGCTGCAGTCCGGAAGCAGGGAGGTAACCGTAGAAGTTGCCGACGTCGCATTTGAAGCACGACCAGTGCAGCACGTAGAGCGGGGCCCTGCCGGTGCTCGACTCGCGGTCGCGGCGGAGCAGCGGCTCGCCACACTTCCAGCAGCGCCGTTGGCGACCGCTGGCGAACCGGCGCGCGCATTCGGCCCACCGGATCCGCTCGTGCCACCACGCTGCCTCGAGCGAGGCATAGCGGCTCAAGGGCACGATGTTGGGCTCCGTCCAGGCGCTGGCGAGGTCGCAGGCGGGGCAGCGCCAGCGCAGCCAAAGCGGTCCTGCCGGGTCAACGCCCGGCAGCAGCTGGGCAATGAGCCGGCGCTGGCCGCAGCGCGGGCACCAGACGTTGATCTCCTCCGGCTCCTCGGTGCATGTGCCGGCTATCGCCTGGAGCCGCCGCAGGCCGCGGTAGACGAGTCCTTCCGCGGCCCGAGGTGTCACGCCGAGCTCCTGCCCGATCTGCTCGTGGGAACTGCCTGCGACAAACGCGGCAACCAGCGCAGTGCGCTGCTGCTCTGGCAGCGTCCGCAGGAGGCCGCGCAGGTGCTCGGTCGTCTCGATGCCGACCAGGCTGCGCGCGCTAGCCGGATCGGGCACGTCGCGTGGCTGGGGACCCTCTCCCGCACCCAACCAGCCCGGGCGCGGCGGCACGTCAAGCGAGACCTCGGCAAGGCGCGCCCGCTCGCGTCGCAACCACTTCCGGCCGACATTGTGCGCGACGGAGGCGAACCAACTCGGGAACGCCGACGGATTGCGTAGTGCCGGCAGGTCGCGGGCCAGCATCAGCAATGCTTCTTGCATCATGTCCGCGACGTCGAGCTCGTGGGCCGTGTAGGTGCGCGCGATCGTCTCCGCTACTGGCCGGCACAACGTGATCAGGCGCTCCAGCGAGGCGCGGGCGCGCACCGCGTCCTGCTGAGCCAGCGCGTATTGCGCGACCAGGCCCGATACTTCCTGATCCTGAGTGAGCGAGCGCCAGGGCGTGCGTGCTTCGATTCCGACAACAGGATCAGGTGGCGGGCGTGTGTCCTTCGGTGCCAATACGACGCTCCAGTCCAGTATGTTGCATTCCCATAGGCATAATAGGTCCACAATGGGGCAAAATCCCACGCGGAGTCAACCTCTCCCCCAACCCCTCCCCTACGAAGGGAGGGGTTGGGGGAGAGGTTCAGAACCCGTAGCGCCGCCGCAAATACTGCTCCACCGACGGCGGCACCGAGCCAGGGATGATACGGCGCCCCTGCTCTGCAGCTTGCCGTACGAAGGTCGAGCTCAGGTGCATGTATTCGGGTCGGGCGATCAGTAGGACCGATTCCAGCTCCGGCGCCAACTTGGCATTGGCGATGTCCAGGGCGAACTCGGCTTCGAAGTCGGTGACGGAGCGCAGCGCACGCACGATGGCGGCCGCACCGTGCTCGTGGGCGAAATCGGCGGTCAGACCGTCGAACGCTTCCACGCTGACACCGGTAAGGCCGAGCTCGGCAATGGCCGCCTCCAGCATCTCCCGGCGCTCGTCCACGGTGAAGCTGGGGTGCTTCGTCGGGTTGCGACCGATGCCGACGATCACCCGATCGAACAATCGGCGTGCTCGAACGAGAATGTCCAGATGACCGAAGGTGGGCGGATCGAACGTGCCCGGATAGAGCGCCAGATGGCGGTCAGGAGCCACCGGTACCCGGTTCCGACCATTCGGCGCCCGCTGCCAGGCGTTCCTCTTCCTCAAACCAGGCGCTGCAGAGTTTGGCTACTTCCTCGAGATCGAGCTCCGCAGCGGCAACGCAATCCTCCATCTCCTGGGGACTACAGGCGCCGGGGATGGTCGCCGTGATCTGGACGTTTGCCAGGCAGAAGCCAAGCGCCGCTTCGCGTAGCTCCAGTCCCTCCGCCTCGAAGAACTCCTGCATCCGCTCCACGCGTTCCAGCAGATCAACTGGCGCCTCACGGTAGGCAAAGTGGGCGCCGGGCTTGGCGCCCGTCGCCAGGATGCCGGTGGCAAACGGCCCGCCGTTGATGACGCCGACGCCGAGTTCCGCCGCTCTGGGCAGGAGCGCCTCCCCGGCTGACCTGTCCAGCAGGTTGTAGCGATTGTGCGTGACGACCGTCGCAAACTCGCGCGTCTCGAGGGCTTGGATCAGCAGGTCCGGTGGCCCGCCGGAAACGCCGATGTGTTCGACTACTCCCTCCGCCTTCATTCGGCTCAGGGCGGCGAAGGCGCCCTGCCGCGACATAATGCGCTCCAATGAGCTGCGCTCGATGTCGTGGATGTGGACCAGCGTCAACTGGTCCGTTCGTAGCCGTTTCAGACTGCCCTCGAGGCAGCGCATGGTTGCGTCGTAGCCGTAGTCGTAGCCATCGGGTAGGTAGCCTACCTTGGTTGCCACGACAGGCCGCACTGAGCCGCGCATGCTCGACAAATAGCGCCCGATGAGCTCCTCGCTGCGTCCCCGCCCGTACAAGGGCGCCGTGTCCCAATAGTTGACGCCGAGCTCCAGCGCGCGATCGAGCGTTTGAAAGACCTGGTCGTCCGGCACCCCGCCATAGAGCGTCACGCCGGCGCCGCCCCAGCCGATGGCGCCGACTTTGAGTCCCGTGACGCCCAGGGAGCGCTGTTGCACCGTTGCCACCTCCGTTAGCTGTCAGCCATCAGGTATCAGCCATCAGCAGCGCTGGCATGGCGGCGATGATAGCACGCCAGCCAGGTATCAGGTGTCAGCGATCGGCACGAGGCGCTCGGACAGCGTCGCGCTCGATGTAGTGGCACGCCGGCTTATGGTATCTGCAGCTACCTTGCTGACACCTGACACCTGATACCTGACAGCTACCTAAACACGTACAGGACGCCTACCGCGGTGACGCTCCAAAGGGCGATAGTGATGAGGAGTGGACGATCTTGCAGCAGGAGCTCGTCGGGATTGCCACCGCCGTGCGGGCTGTGAATCAAGAAGAGATAACGAAATATGGCGTAGAGAACAAAGGGAATCGTGAGCATCATGGTGTGGTTCGCCGGCACGGTCTCTCCGAAGAAGGTGTAGAGCGAATAAGCCACGACTGTGGAGGAGGTTACCACCGAGATCAGCTCTTCCAGCAATTCTGGGGAGTAGTCGTTCAAGGTGCTGCGGTAGGCGCCGGCGCGCTCGCCCAACACCAGCAACTCGTGCCGGCGCTTCGCCAGAGCGAGGAACAGCGATAATAGCGCCGCGCAGACGAGCAGCCAGGGCGAGATTGAGGCCCGGACGACCGCGGCGCCGGCAGCCGCGCGAATGACAAAGCCGGCCGCGATGGCAAACACGTCCAGCAGCACCAGATGCTTCAGACCAGCCGAGTAGACCAGCATGACCGCTACATAGCCGGCGCCAAAGGCGGCGAACGCCGGCGCCAGCAAGAATGCGCCGAAGAGTGCGGCGCCAGAGAGCGCCACGGCGCTCACGGCCGCCACCCGCGCCGGCAGCTCGCCGGAAGCAATGGGTCGCAGGCGCTTGCGCGGATGGGCGCGGTCGCGCTCCATGTCCGCCAGGTCATTGACCAAATAGACGACACCGCTCAAGACACAGAACACGGCAAAGCCGGCAGCGGCGCGAACGAAACTGTCGGCGTGGAATAGGCGTCCTACACCCACCACGCCTGCGAACAGGACACCGTTCTTGGTCCACTGACGGGGACGCAGCGCGCGGATCAGCGGGACGACCGGCAAGCCAAGGACCGCGCTGGCAGGAGTGTCCACGCCTAACCCTGCTGCCCCGCGGTCACCCGTCGCGTCCTGGGTGCTGAAGGGACGCGAGTACGCAGGATCAACATAATTCGTGAGCCCGTCTGCCGGAACGCTGTCCGCTGCCGGCGCAATCGAAGCCACATACACACGAATAGATCTCTCGGCTCGGCCGCCCACCGGCTCGCCGGAAAGTGTACCGCGCCCCGGTACGCGGCTGGCGCGGGCTACAATCGGCGCGCGTAGGCAAGAGAGGAGTCGCGCTTGAAAATTACCGACGTGCGCGCCACGGTTCTCGTCACTCGCTCCATCGTTGTCCAGGTGTTCACCGACGAGGGACTCGTCGGCATCGGCGAATGCAGCCCTATGCATGCCACGCTGATCTCCACCTTCGTCGACGCGGTGCTGAAACCCCGCGTCTTAGGGCTGGACCCGCGAAACGTCGACGAGGTCTGGACGAGCATGTTCTACGCTCCCTACAAGCTCGGCGTGCAAGGGGCCCACCTGGAGGCAATGTCGGGCATCGACATCGCCTGTTGGGACATCCTGGGCAAAGCGGCAGGGTTGCCCATCTGGCAGTTGCTGGGCGGCCGCTATCGTGAGCGCGTCACCATGTACAAGAGCATCGGAGGCGGCGCTCGGATGTCTCCCCAGGAGATGGCAGCGCAGGTGGAGAAGGCGCTGGCGGAGGGTTATCGCGCCATAAAGATTCGCATGGATTGGGGCGTGGCTCGTCAAGATTGCGATCCGGACAAGGACTTCGCGATGTTCCGCGCTTGCAAGCAGCTTACCGGCGACAGCGTGCCGCTGAGTTTCGATCCCAACAACGGCTATTCGGTGAGCACGGCGATCCGGCAAGGACGGCGTTTCGAGTCGCTCGGCATCTACCACTACGAAGAGCCGGTGGCGCAGTATGACTACGCCGGTATCGCGCAGGTTGCCCAGGCATTGGACGTGCCCGTCGCCGCCGGGGAGCAAGAATACACGCGCTGGCAGTTTCGCGACCTCATCGCCCAAGCACAGGTGGACATCATCCAGCCGGACATCGTGAAATCAGGCGGCATCACCGAGACACGGCGCATCGCGGTTTTAGGCGACATCTACAACAAACACTTCGTCCCCCATCAGACGCAGCCAACCATCGGCACCGCGGCCAACGTGCATCTGATCGCCTCGCTGCTGCATGCCAACCGCCCGCAAGAGTTCACCGGGCGGAATCCGCGACTCGACGGCCTCTTCCGGACCCCGCTGGACCTCAAGGATGGCCAGATCACCGTTCCCACCGGTCCCGGTCTCGGACTGGAGCTGGATGAGGCGGCGCTGCGAGGCATGTCGAGCGACGAGTAGCCCGCTTGCAGCGCCATCCGTGGATGCCGCCTCACCTGCCGCTAAAGCAGCAGGCTAAGATTACAAAGCCCGCTAAAGCGGGCTAGGATACATCAACAGCAGCGAAAACGATGTGATTTGGCAAGAACCCTCTCGAAGAAGGCGCGCCCAGCCCGCTTTAGCGGGCTTTGTAATCTCAGCCGGACCATTTATGGTCCGGTGAAAGACTCAGTCTGTCCACGCCTCCCGAAGCACGCGCCACGTCTCCTCGAGGGACTGCGGGATTAGGCGAGTGCCGCTGACAACCGACATGAAGTTGTTGTCACCGCCCCAGCGTGGCACGACGTGCATGTGCAGATGGTCGGCGATGCCGGCTCCCGCGGTCCGGCCGAGATTCATGCCCACGTTGAAGCCGTCGGGGTGCATCGCCTCACGCAAGACAGCTATGGCGGTGCGCACCATTGCCCAGAGCTCGTCCGCCACCTCCGCCGCCAGGCTGGTAACGTCGGCGATATGCGCGTACGGCACGACCATGAGATGCCCGTTGTTGTAGGGGAAGGTGTTCAGGATGGCGAAGCAACGCTGGCCGCGGGCCACCACGTAGGTAGCGGCGTCGTCCTGGCTCGCGGCGGCGGCACAGAACACGCAGCCGTCGGGTTTCGGACCGGCAATGTACTGCATCCGCCAGGGCGTGAACTTGACCTCCACCAGCGCACTCAAACGGCAACCAGAGCCCCGGCTTCCACGGCTCGGCACGCGTCGGCGACGATCTTCATCGCCGTCTCCGCTTCACGCTGGGTGATAACCAGAGGCGGGGCGACGCGAATGACATTGCCGTGCATACCGATGGGGGCGATGAGGAGCAGGCCACGCTGGAATGCTGCCTGCACGAACGCTTCGGTTAGCGCAGCGTCCGGCTCCTTCGTCCCTGGCCGTACCAGCTCGATGCCCAACACCAGGCCTTGTCCGCGCACGTCGCCGATCCAGCTATGCGACCGCTGCAGCTCCTTGAAGCTGTCCAGCAAGTAGCTGCCGACCCTGGCTGCGTTCTCCCACAGCCGGTCGCGCAGGATGATCTCGATGTTCACCAGCGCGGTCCGGGCGCAGAAGGCATTGCCGCCGTGCGTACTGGACATCGTGCCCGGGCTCAGGCTGTCCATTATTCGCGATTCGCCCAACAGCGCCGCCACGGGTAGTCCGCTGGAGATGCCCTTGCCCAGACAGAGCAGATTCGGCGTGATGCCGTAGTGCTCGAAGCCGAACAGCCTGCCGGTCCGGCCGAAGGAGGCCTGCACCTCATCGATGATCAGCAGCACCTCGTGGTCGTGACACCAGCGCTCCAGCGACTGCATCCAGCTGACCGGCGGGATGATCGAGCCCGCGCCGCCCTGATACGTCTCCGTAATGACCGCCGCGATGTTGTGCTCGGTCTCGCAATCGATGACTTCCTGGAAATAGTCGAAACAAGAAAGCGAGCAGCCGCCGCCGTGGCACCAGGTGCAGCGATACTCATAGGGAAAGGGTGCGTGGACGATGCCGGGCAGGTACGGTCCGAAGCCCCGATTGCCGGCGCCGCTGCGTTTGCCACCCAGCGACAAGGCGCCCATGGTTCGCCCGTGGAAGGCTCCGTGGAAGGCGACGATCTCCGCCTTGCCGGTGTACTTGCGCGCAACCTTGATGGCCGCCTCAGTCGCCTCCGATCCCGTGGTGAGGATGAACGCCTTGTCCAGATTCGGCGGCGTGATCTCGACGAGCTTCTGGGCCAGCGCGGGCCGGTACGTGTTCAGGAAGTCGTAGGCGTTCACGACCTTGTCGGCCTGGTCGCGCATGGCCGCGACCAGCTCCGGATGGGAGTGGCCGACGTTGGCGACCAGCACCCCGGAAGTGAGGTCCAGGAAGACATTACCGTCGACGTCCTCGACCCACACGCCTTCGGCGCGCTGCCACACGAGCGGGACTTGCTCACTCATGCCACGCGGCTCGTAGCGGCGGGATGCCTCAAGATAGGCTTGGGCCTTGGGCCCGGGCAGGGCGGTCCGGATCGCGGGTTGCATCGTATTCCTCCTCGTCGTGGGCAGATGGTAGCACACCCTCCACGGAGCGCCGGCCAGAGGCGACCCCGAGGCTTGCCATCTGCCCGCGCGCCAGGTACGCTTGCGCCGCGGATGCTGACCGAATTTGCCCAAAAGGAGGCGAGTGTGCTCAAGGGACTGCTGAAGTTTAGTCTGATCGGCTGTGGCTCCTTCGTCGTGTTGATGATCCTGCTGGTGGCCGGGCTGCTGGCCTGGGACTATGTGGATCAAAAGATGGCCGAGCGACAGGAAAGGGCCGAGGCCGGCGGACAGGATGCCGCCGCGCCGGCTGCGACGTCGACGCCTGTCTAGAATCGATGCGGTTCAGTGGATCCGGCGGCACAGGCGGGGGAGGAGATGCCGGAATAGAGGAGAAGAAGCATGGCGGCCACAACCGAGACGCTGCGCAACGTGATCCGTGTGGAAGACGGCGTCGATTTCCGTGGCAATGGCGGCCTGGTAAAGCGGGTGCTCTATCCGGAGACGTGCGGGTGCGAGAACGCCACACTGGCCGTCGTCTACCAGAATCCGGGTGAGGAAGTTCGGATTCACCAGCATCCCGAGGAGGAGTTGTACTACGTGACGGCTGGTCGCGGCTCGATGACGCTCGGCGACGAGGAGTTTCCGCTTGAGCCGGGGATGGGCGTGTACATCCCGAGCAATGTGCCGCATGGCCAGCGCTGCACGGGACACGAGACGCTCAACATTGTCTGTGTCATTGCGCCACCGTTCGCCCGACGCCTGGCTCGGGATCAGGCTGCGATCGCCGCGCGGACGGCGGGCTAGGTCTCACCGGTCGGTAGGCAATTCCTCCTATCAGACTTGCTCGCTGGCGATTCCATACCTACATTGCCAGCGTAGGAGCACCGGTCTTTCAGGCTGCCGTTATGTTTCGGCGTCCGGTTTGGCTTTGCCGTCCCGATGGGAGCCGACTTCGAGAGCGAGGAGAGGCGACCGCGAGAAGGCTTTGGAGTTGTCGACGGCCGTAGCGTACGTGCAACGGATCACGGGGGCGCTGGGAGCTCGGTGCATCGGATACGGGATGTTGAGGGAGTTTCACTACGATGCAAGGAACAATCGGAAGCGGTCGCAGCGGAGCCTGGGCGCGCTTCGTGGCCCGGGCGGGTCTGATGGCAGGCTTGGTAGCCTTGCCATTGGCGCTGGCCCCGGCCGGCGCCGCTCTTGCCCAAGGCGTGTGCAGCACAAACATCACGGGACCCTATCAGGGTACGCTGATCGTCAGTAGCGGCAACACATGTGTGACCTACGCGCACATCACCGGCAGCGTTGTCGTGCAGTCCGGCGCCTCGGTCGACATCGAGTACTCGACCCTGGATGGCGCGGTCGAGAGTACCAGGGCGAACGACCTGACCATCTGCGGCAGCACCCTGGGTAGCCTGTCCGCGATCAAAACGCGGTACAACGAGCAGATCGGCGGCGGCTTGGATACTCCTTGTATTCGGGAGAGCGAAGGCCAAACCGAGCAACGCGGCAACACCATCAAGGGCGGTGTCACGCTCGACGGAAGCTGGGCCTTCTCCGAGTTGGAGAACAACAAGATCGGCGGCGGCGTCACCGTCGAAAACTTCAAGGGCGAGGGCGAGGAGATCGAGGGCAACTGGATCGGTGGCAGCCTGACCTGCGTGAACAATGTGAACGCGCCTGTCAACGATGGCTACGTCAACACGGTCAAGGGCGCTAGAAATGGCCAGTGCTCGGGTATCGACACCGGGCAACCGTGCTAGTTGAGATTGGCTTGCATGCCGAATCTATGGAGTGCCGCATGGGCCGGGCGCAGAACGCCCGGCCCTTTCCTCGTCATGTGGAACGGTCCCGACAGTACTGGTGACCCTAGCGGGTGATTGCTTGACGCAAGGCCGCCGCATGGGGGATAGTCTAGTGAGCATATCCGCGCGGACGGCGTTGGCCTGTGCCCCGAAGGCGGGCACGCCGGGCGCGGAACGGGAGAATGCATGGCTGTACTGGCACTTGAGGACGGCACCCTCTGGGAGGGCGACGGCTTTGGTGCAGTAGCCGAACGCGTCGGTGAAGTGGTTTTCAATACGTCCCTGGCCGGCTACCAGGAAGTCCTCAGCGATCCATCCTATCGTGGCCAGATGGTGGTGATGACGGCCACCCAGATCGGCAACACCGGCGTCAACCTCGAGGACACCGAATCTGGCGGCCCCCAGGTCGAAGCGTTTATCGTCCGTGAGCTCAGCGCGATTCCCTCAAGCTGGCGAAGCTGCCAATCGTTGCACTCGTATCTGGCGGACGCCGGAGTTCCTGGCATCGCCGGGGTAAATACGCGCGCGCTCACCTTGCATCTTCGCACCAACGGTGCGCTGCGTGGCGCCGTCTCCTCGCATCCGGACGCCGACGGTCGCGCGCTTGTCGCGGCTGCTCGGGCCTGGTCGGGCCTGGCTGGTCGTGATCTGGTGCGCGACGTCACATGCGCGGCGCCCTACGCCTGGACCGAGCGCAGTGACACCCAGTGGGGCTTGCCGCAAGGCGTGGCGGGCCGGCGGCCGCGTGTGGCCCTGTACGACTTTGGCGCCAAGCGCAACATCATGCGCCGGCTCAGTGCATTGGGCTGCGATGTCGTCGTGGCGCCGGCGGCGCTGCCGCTCGAAGCGGCGCGTGACCTGGCGCCGGCCGGCTACGTGCTCTCCAACGGTCCAGGCGACCCGGAGGGGCTGCCCTACGCAGTGGAGACAGCGGCAAAAATGCTCGACTCGGGCGTGCCTACCCTCGGAATTTGCCTCGGTCATCAACTCATTGGTCTGGCGTTGCGAGGAAAGACGTTCAAGCTGAAGTTCGGTCACCACGGCGGCAATCAGCCCGTCAAAGAGTTAGAATCCGGTCGGGTGCGCATCACTTCCCAGAATCACAACTACGTTGTCGATCCGACCAGCTTGCCGAGCACGGCCCAGACCACCGAGCACAATCTGAACGACGGGACGCTGGAGGGGATAGCCATGACCGACCGCCCGGTTTGGGCGGTCCAGTACCATCCGGAGGCGTCGCCGGGCCCCCACGACGCCGACGACGTGCTGGCCCGGTTCGTCAAACATCTGCACGAGCATGCCGCGTCGCACTGATATCCGGTCCGTGATGGTGATCGGATCAGGTCCCATCGTGATCGGTCAAGCCTGCGAGTTCGACTATTCGGGTACCCAGGCGGTGAAGGCGCTGCGCGGCGAGGGGCTGCGCGTTGTCTTGATCAACTCCAATCCGGCCACGATCATGACTGACCCCGAGCTGGCCGACGCCACCTACATCGAGCCGTTGACTGCCGGCATCATCGAGCAGGTGATCGCGCGGGAGCGGCCGGATGCCTTGTTGCCGACGGTTGGCGGCCAGACCGCGCTGAACCTGGCCGTGGAGCTCGCCGAGACTGGTGTGCTGGATCGCTATGGCGTGCGGCTGATCGGTGCGCCGCTGGCGGCGATCAAAGCAGCGGAAGACCGGCTCCTCTTCCAGGAGGCTATGGCTCGCGCCGGGTTGGCGATGCCGCGCGGCAGCGAGGCCCATTCGGTGCAAGAGGCGCACGCAATCGCGCGCCGGGTGGGCTTTCCTTTGCTGATCAGACCATCCTTCACCCTCGGCGGCGCCGGCGGCGGCGTCGCCTACGCATGGGAGGAGCTGGATGCTGTGGTCGAGCACGGGCTGCGCGAGAGCCCGGTCCACCAGGTGCTGGTGGAGGAGTCTGTCCTGGGCTGGAAAGAGTTCGAGCTCGAGGTCATGGCCGACGGCGCCGGCGGCTTTGTGGTGGTGTGCTCCATCGAAAACGTCGACCCGATGGGCGTCCACACGGGCGACTCCATCACGGTCGCGCCGGCCCAGACCCTTACCGACAAGGAGTACCAGCGCTTGCGCGACATGGCGCGCCGCGTGATGGCCGAGGTTGGCGTCCAGACCGGTGGCGCTAACGTGCAATTCGCGGTCAATCCCGCGGACGGCCGCACGCTGATCATCGAGATGAACCCCCGCGTCAGCCGCTCCAGCGCGCTGGCTTCCAAAGCCACGGGCTTTCCCATCGCCAAGCTGGCTGCGCTCGTCGCCATCGGCTACTCGCTCGACGAGCTCAAGAACGACATCACCGGGGAGACGGTGGCTGCCTACGAGCCTTCCCTGGATTACGTGGTCGTGAAAGTGCCGCGCTGGGGCTTTGAGAAGTTCCCAGGCGCCGACGTCGGGTTGGGTCCCCAGATGAAGTCCATCGGCGAGGTGATGGCCATCGGGCGGACCTTCAAGGAGGCGCTGCAGAAGGCGGTCCGCTCGCTGGAGGATGGCCGCGACGGCTTGGGCCGACCCGACCCTGCGAAGCCTGGTGCGCAACGCGCCCACGATCGGCCCGGGCCACAGCGACTGTTCGGTCTCTACGCGGCACTGCTCGATGGCCGCTCGGCCGACGAGCTGGCCCGTGTCACCAGTATTGACGTCTGGTTCCTCGATCAAATGGCGCAAATTGCCTCGCTCGAACGCGGTCTGCTCAACCGGCGCGGGCAGGCGCTGGAGGAGGCGTTGCCGGCTGGTCTGCTCTGGAGGGCCAAGTCGTTTGGCTTTTCCGATCAGCAGCTCGCTCGGCTCACCGCTTGCGACGAACAGACCCTGCGTCGCTACCGTGAGCGCCTCGGCGTGCGGCCGACCTACGCCCGTGTCGACACGTGCGCGGCGGAGTTCGCGGCGCAGACGCCCTACCTGTATTCGACGTACGAGCGCCCGGTCGTCCGAATCGATGGCGCGGTGCGGACAAGCGGCGATCTGGCCGAGGAGGCCCCGCCGAGCGGTCGCCGCTCGGTCGTGATTCTGGGCAGCGGACCGAACCGCATCGGACAGGGCATCGAGTTCGACTACTGCTGCTGCCACGCCGCCTTCGCGCTGCGCGACCTGGGCTACGAGACCATTATGGTCAATTGCAATCCGGAGACGGTCAGCACGGACTATGACACCAGTGACCGGCTCTACTTTGAGCCGCTCACGTTGGAGGATGTGCTGGCCATTGTGCAAAGGGAACAGCCGGTCGGCGTGCTGTTGCAGTTCGGCGGCCAGACACCCCTGAAGCTGGCCCGCGCCCTGCAAGATGCCGGCGTTCCCATCTGGGGCACGTCTTACGACGCCATCGACCTGGCGGAGGACCGCGAGCGCTTCGGCCGTCTCCTGGACCAGCTTGACATTCCCCAGGCGGAGCACGGCTTCGCCTACAGCCTGGACGAGGCTCGCGCTGTAGCTGGTCGCATCGGCTATCCGTTGCTGGTGCGTCCGTCCTACGTCCTGGGTGGCCGCGCTATGGCCATCGTCTACGACGAGGCGGCGCTGGCGATGTTTGTGGCCGAGGCGGCCGCGGCCGCTGAGGGGCGCGCGGTGCTGCTGGACCGCTACCTGGAGGACGCCGTCGAGCTGGACGTGGACGCGGTCGGCGACGGCCGGGGTGTGGTGATCGGCGGCCTCATGGAGCACATCGAGGAGGCGGGGGTCCACTCCGGCGACTCCGCCTGCGTCTTGCCGCCCTACAAGGTCGCCGCCCACCACCTGGCGCGATTGCGCGATTACACGGTCAGGCTGGGCATGGCGCTCGGCATCCGCGGCCTGCTGAATGTGCAGTTCGCCATTCAGGGCGACACCGTATACGTCCTCGAGGTCAACCCACGCGCGAGCCGTACGGTCCCCTTCGTCAGTAAAGCGACCGGTGTTCCCCTGGCCAAAGTGGCGGCGCGCGTCATGGCCGGCCAGTCGCTGGACGAAGCTGGCCTGCCACGCGAGCCGGCGGTGCATGGCGTCTTCGTCAAGGAAGCGGTCCTTCCCTTCAGGAAGCTGCCCGGCAGCGACGCTCGGCTGGGGCCGGAGATGCACTCTACCGGCGAGGTCATGGGCTTCGCGACCGATCTCGGCCTCGCCTACGCCAAGGCCGCGCTGGGCGCGGGTGAGGGTCTGCCGGACACGGGCACGGCGCTGCTTTCGGTCAACGACAACGATAAGCGCTACGTGGTGGCGCTGGCACGCAAGCTGAACGACCTGGGCTTCCAATTGATCGCCACGCACGGCACGGCCGCCAAGCTGGCGGACGCGGGCCTGGAGGTGCGCTCGATCAACAAAGTGGCGGAGGGGTCGCCGCACGTCGTGGACGTATTGCAGGCCGATCAGGCGCAGCTGGTCATAAACACGCCGATTGGCTCGATGGCATTCGAGGATGGCGCGGCGATCCGCCTGACCGCGCTACGTCGACGGGTGCCGCTGGTCACGACGATGTCGGCCGCCAACGCCGCCGCCGACGCCATCAAGGCGATGCGCGATCAGGCCCTCGAGGTACGAAGCCTGCAGGAGCACTACCGGCTGAATAGCAAGGAGGCGCTGCCGCTCGCCGCTGAGACACCCGGCCTCGTTGGCGGTCAAATCAGGGCGTGACCAGCCCGGCATTCGATCCCGTCAGGCGCGGGGCGCGACGACCTCGGCGGACTCCTCGATGAAGGCGGCGTGCAGGGCGCGGGCGGCGCGCTCCACCTCTTGCTGGTCGATCAGGCACGTGATGCGGATGTCGGAGGTGGTGATCATCTGGATGTTAATGCCGGCGCCGCTGAGCGTGCCGAACATGCGGGCCGCGTAGCCCGGGTGGCTCTGGATACCGGTGCCGACGATGGACACCTTTCCGTAGCCGCCGGCGCTGCTGATCACGCGTGCGCCGATCGCGGCGCGCACCGGCTCCAAGAGCGCTTGCGATTGGGCGACGTTTTCCTCGGCGACCGTGAAGGACATATCGGTGACGCCCTGGTGGGAGACGTTCTGGACGATGATGTCGACGTTGATGCCGGCGTCCGCCAGCGGTTGGAAGATACGATGGGCGACCCCAGGGCGGTCGGGCACGCCGACGACGGTGATCTTGGCGACGTGCGCCTCGTTAGCGATGCCGCGCACGCGGTTGTACTGCTCCATGCCGTCCTCCTCGGACCGAATGATGGTGCCGGGGCCGTCGTGGAAGCTGGACCGAACGACCAACGGCATACCGTACACCTGCCCGAGCTCCACCGCCCGCGGGTGCAACACTTGCGCGCCGAGCGTAGCAAGCTCCAGGATCTCTTCGTGGCTGATGACGTCCAGCTTCTTCGCTGCCCCCACCACGCGCGGATCGGCGGTGAAGATGCCGTCGACATCCTTATAGAATTCGCACACGGATGCCTGGAGCGCCACGGCGACGGCAACGGCTGTGGGGTCGGAGCCGCCACGCCCGATGGTCGTCACTTCCCCGTCCTCAGTCAGCCCCTGAAAACCGGTAATGATGCAGATGCGTCCGTGCTCCAACTCCCGCAGCACGCGATCGGGCTTGATCGCGGTGATGAGGGCGCGACGGTGCTGGGCGTTTGTGTGGATGCCGGCGTGGCTCGCGGTGAGCGACACGGCCGGAAGGCCCAAGGTATGTAGCGCCATCGAGAGCAGCGTCGCCGAGACGGTCTCTCCGGTGGACATCAGCAGGTCCAGCTCGCGTGGATCGGGGTTGGGGGTGATCTGACGCGCCAGCGCGATCAGCTCATCAGTGGTATCGCCCATGGCGGAGACGACCACGGCGAGCTGGTTCCCGGCCTCAAAGGTGCGAGCGACTCGCCGCGCCACGTTGAGGATGCGCTCGGCAGTCGCCACCGAGCTGCCGCCGTACTTCTGGACGATCAGCGCCATGGCTCCCCTTCGACGGCCAGAGTATAACAGGACATAAGGGGCAATCCCGGTGGACCAGTTGCCGCTCAGCCCGGCGGCGCCGTGTTACGATGTCCCTTCGATGATTCACATTGATGTCGTGACCTTGTTCCCGGAGATGTTTGCCGGACCATTCGAACACAGCATGGTGGGGCGGGCGCGGCGGGCTGGGCTGGTGGAGATTGCCGTTCATCAGTTGCGCGACTGGGCCGCCGATCGCCACAAGACGGTAGACGACTACGCCTACGGCGGTGGCAAGGGTATGCTCCTCAAACCAGAGCCGGTATTCGCCGCCGTCGAATCGCTGCGCCGCCCCGGTCAGCCGGTGATCTTGATGGACGCGGCCGGCGAGCCGTTCAACCAGCGCCTCGCTGCGGACCTCGCCCGCGTCGAAGCGGTCCTCCTGCTCTGTGGTCACTACGAAGGTATCGACGAGCGCGTCCGCGAGCACCTGGTCGACCGCGAGCATTCTATTGGCGACTATGTCCTTACCGGTGGCGAGCTGCCGGCAATGGTCGTGATCGACGCCGTCACCCGCCTTGTCCCCGGCGTGCTTGCGGAGGGGTCCGCCGAGGACGAATCCTTTGCGAGGGCAGGCGACC
>Ga0207416_1002847_pt1 | contig 17723 bp, 17 predicted proteins | sample PaiPotPPM11metaG_FD_184107 | JGI IMG/M metagenome (GOLD analysis project Ga0207416, IMG submission 184107) | Iron sulfur acid spring bacterial and archeal communities from Banff, Canada, to study Microbial Dark Matter (Phase II) - Paint Pots PPM... ...
CTTATGGATCTCGAGTACGGCTCGGCCGTCCTCGAGATCCATAAGGACGCGGTCAAGCCGGGTCAGCCGGTCGTGATCGTGGACGACCTGCTGGCGACAGGTGGAACGGCACGGACTACCGCGAACCTGGTTGAGCAGCTGGGCGGCAGGGTGGTGGGAATCTCTTTTTTGATCGAGCTGAAATTTCTCAAGGGGGCCGAGAACCTGGCAGAGTACAACGTCGTGTCCCACCTCCAGTTCTGATGGCCGAAGTCAAGCCCATCCTGGTCGTCGGCTCCGTCGCGCTCGATGCCGTCGAGACTCCCGCCGAGTCCGCGTCAGAAGTCCTGGGCGGGGCGGCAAGTTATTTCTGCCTCTCAGCTTCGCTCTTCGCGCCCGTGCGGCTTGTGGCCGTCGTCGGAGAGGACTTTCCCGGCGAGCATCGCGAGCTGCTCAAGGCGAGGCGCATCGACCTCAATGGCCTGCAGGTCCTGCCCGGCAAGACCTTCCGCTGGTTCGCCCGCTACTCCGGTACGCGTCTCGAGGAACGCCTTACGCTCGACACCCAGCTGGGCGTCTTTAAGGATTTTCACCCGACGCTTCCGCACCGCTACCGGGACTCGAAGCTGGTCTTCCTCGCCAACATCCAGCCGGAGCTGCAGCTCGAGGTCCTTTCCCAGGCGCGCCACGCCGAGTTCATCGCCTGCGACACCATGAAGCTCTGGCTGGACACCGCCTTGCCGGCACTCGAGCGGCTCTTCCGCCGGGTGCATTGCGTACTGATGAATGATGAGGAGGCGGTCCAGTTCACCGGCCGGCGGTTCCTTCCCGCCGCCGCACGGGCGATCCTCGACTACGGCCCGAGCGCCGTCATCATCAAGCGCGGCGAGAACGGCTCTCTGCTGTTCATGGGCGACCGTGTCTTCAGTGCGCCGGCCCTACCGCTGGAGGCGATCAAGGATCCGACAGGAGCGGGCGATGCCTTTGCCGGCGGGTTCCTGGGCGCTATCGCCCGCGCGGGAACTGTCGATGAAGCTGTTCTGCGGCGCGCCATGCTCTACGGCAGCGTGCTGGGCTCGCTGGCGGTCCAGGACTTCAGCGTCACGGGCGTCGCTGGAGCCGCCATGAGCGAGGTCGAGTCACGCTTCGATAGGCTTGTCGATATGATTTCTCTCGCCCCCACGGGGCAAAAACCCTGACCATGGCCATAATTCCCGCTCAGCGCTACGACGTAAAGGACCCAAAGCTCGCCGCCGAAGGCGCGCGCATGATCGAGTGGGCGGCCCAGGAGATGCCGGTGCTTGCGCAGATCCGGGAGCGCTTCTCCAGGGAACAGCCCCTCAAAGGGCACCGGCTTTCGGCCTGCCTGCACGTCACCACTGAGACCGCTAACCTGGCGATCACGCTCAAGGCCGGAGGTGCCGACCTCGTGCTCTGCGCCTCGAACCCTCTATCGACCTCTGACGCGGCAGCCGCCTCCCTCGTACAGGACCACGGGATCAGCGTCTTCGCCATCAAGGGCGAGGACAACGACACCTACTACCGTCACATCGCCGCGGCGCTCGAGCACCACCCGACCATGACCATGGACGATGGCGCCGACCTGGTCGCTGCGCTGCACAAGGACCGGACCGACATCATCGGCGACGTCATCGGCGGTACCGAGGAGACGACCACCGGCGTGGTGAGGCTGAAGAGCATGGCCGAGCATAAGGTGCTGCGCTACCCGATCGTGGCGGTCAACGAAGCCATGACCAAGCACTTCTTCGACAACCGTTACGGTACCGGACAGAGCACGATCGACGGCATCATCCGGGCCACCAATGTGCTGCTGGCAGGAAAAGTTTTCGTTGTGGCGGGCTACGGCTGGTGTGGACGGGGGCTGGCCATGCGTGCCCGCGGCATGGGTGCCCACGTCATCGTCACCGAGGTCGACCCCGTCCGCGCCCTCGAGGCGGTCATGGACGGCTACCGCGTCATGCCGATGAAGGAGGCCGCCATAGAAGGCGATATCTTCGTCACCGTCACCGGAGACATCAACGTCGTCGATGAGGCGCACCTCAAGGGGATGAAGAGCGGTGCCATCCTGGCCAACTCCGGCCACTTCAACGATGAGATCAACCTCAGTGCCCTCGACGGCATGGCGGAGGGCGTCCGCACCATCAGGCCTTCGCTCGAGGAGTACAAGCTGCGAGATGGGCGCCGCCTCTTCGTCCTCGGCGAGGGGCGCCTCGTCAACCTCGCAGCCGCCGAGGGCCATCCGGCCGCCGTCATGGACATGAGCTTCGCCAACCAGGCCCTCTCCGCCGAGTATCTCGTCAACTACGCCCGCGAGTTGCAGCCCAGGGTCTACCCGGTCCCCGAGGAGATCGATCGCGATATCGCCCGCCTCAAACTCGCCGCGATGCAGATCGGGATCGACACGCTGACCGAGGAGCAGTCGAAATACCTGAGCGGTTGGGAGTCGGGCACGCGATGAAGCGGTCGACGCACCTCTTCACCTCGGAGTCGGTGACGGAGGGGCATCCGGACAAGGTCGCCGACCAGATCTCGGACGCGATCCTGGACGCCATCATGGCAAAGGACCCGCTGGGACGGGTCGCTTGCGAGACGGCGGTGACGACCGGGCTCGCCTTCGTGATCGGCGAGATCACCACCGATACCTACGTTGAGATGCGCGACATCATCCGCCAGACCATCCAGGAGGCGGGCTACGATCGGCCCGGCTTCGGCTTCGACGCCGACACCTGCGGGGTCATCGTCTCCATCGACAAGCAATCCCCCGACATCGCCCAGGGCGTCGACACCGGCGGCGCCGGGGACCAGGGCATGATGTTCGGTTTTGCCTGCGACGAGACTCCCGAGCTGATGCCGATGCCCATCCACCTCGCTCACCTGCTTGCTCGCCAGATGGCGCGGGTGCGCAAGGACAAGACGCTGCCCTACCTGGGACCCGATGGTAAGACTCAGGTCACCGTCCAGTACGTAGACGGGCGGCCGCAACGAATCGACACCGTCGTGCTTTCGGCGCAGCACTCCGAAGAGACCAGCCTGGAGCAGATCCGCGAGGACCTGCGCGAAACGGTGCTCGACGTCGTCGTTCCCGCCAAGATGCTCGACCAGCAGTCTACGATTCACGTCAACCCGACGGGACGCTTCGTGCTGGGTGGCCCCCGCGCGGACGCCGGCGTCACAGGGCGAAAGATCATCGTCGACAGTTACGGCGGCTACGCTCGGCACGGTGGCGGCTGCTTCTCCGGCAAGGATCCCTCCAAGGTCGATCGCTCCGGCGCCTACGCCGCCCGCTATGTCGCCAAGAACGTGGTTGCGGCCGGGCTCGCCACCCACTGCGAGATCCAGGTCGCCTACGCGATCGGCGTGCGCAAACCGGTCTCGGTCCTGGTCGAGACCTTCGGCACCGAGCGCGTCCCCGTCGCCACCATCGAGCACCTGGTCAACAAGCACTTCGACCTCAGCCCGCTCGAGATCATCCGCGAACTCGAGCTGCGCCGCCCGATCTACAAGCAGACCGCCGCCTACGGGCACTTCGGTCGCTCCGATCTCGACCTGCCCTGGGAGCGAACCGACAAGGCCGATACGCTGGCGGACGAGGCCGGCGTCCAGCGCCTCCAGGTGGTGGAGTCCCAGAACGCCTGAGCGCGGCCCCGTCCTTGTCACCGGGGTCGACGGCTTCGCCGGCAGTCACCTCGCCGATCTCCTGCTTCGGCAGCGATATGAGGTCCACGGCGCGATTCGCAAGCCAACTTCCGATCCTCGCGCCGAGTTGCGACCGGAGGTCGTCTGCCACCCGGTAGACCTTCTCGACCGGGAGCGGGTCGAGGCGGTGGTCAGACGGGTGAGACCCAGCCTGGTCTTTCACCTGGCCGCGCTCAGCAGCCCGGCCGCCTCATGGGACGACCCGGCGGGCACGATAACCAACAATGTGGGCGGGCAGGCAAATCTGCTCGATGCACTCGTCCGGATCAGTCCGAAGGCCAGGGTGCTGGTGGTGGGATCGACTGACGAGTACGGACGCGTACCCGGTCGGAATCGGCGTATCGACGAAGGCACCGAGCTTCGCCCTCTCAGCCCCTATGCCGTAAGCAAGGTGGCGCAGGACTACCTTGCGCTCCAGTACTACCTCAGCCGGGAGCTCAGCTGCGTCCGGGTTCGTCCCTTCAACCACGCCGGCCCGCGGCAGGCGCCCCAATTCGCCGTGGCGAGCTTTGCCCAGCAGATCGCTCGGATCGAGCTCGGGCGCCAGGAACCCAGCCTCAAGGTGGGCAACCTCAAGGCGAAACGAGACTTCACCGACGTGCGTGACATGGCGGCTGCCTACCTGCTGGCGCTGTTAAAAGGCAAACCGGGCGAGGTCTACAACCTCGGTTCGGGCAAGGCCGTGGCGCTGGGCGAGATCGTTCAGGCGTTGATCCGTATCAGCAAGCGGAAGATCCAGCTGGAGAAAGACCCGTCGCGCACGCGCGTGGCGGAGGCGGAGGTCTATGTCTGCGATCCCCGCCGCTTTCAGCGGCTGACCGGCTGGAAACCGAAGATCCCGCTCGAGCGCACGTTGCGCGACACCCTGAACTACTGGCGACGCTGCGAGGCTGGAAGCGGATGAGCCGGCACGTGGTCATCCTTGCCGGAGGCAGCGGGACACGCCTGTGGCCCCGCTCCCGGGAGCGGACGCCAAAGCACCTGCTCACCCTCCACGGGCGCCAATCCCTCTTGCAGGCGACTTTTGCCCGCGTACGGCGACTCTCGGACCAGGTCTATGTGGTGACCGAGCGATCGCAGGTGCCGAGCATCAAGCGGCAACTCCCCGAACTGCCGGAGGAACGTTACATCGTGGAACCGGCTCGGCGCGGAACCGCCTCGGCGCTGGGACTCGCTGCGCTGACCATTGCCGGCATCGATCCGACGGCGACCATGCTGTCGGTACACGCCGATCACTACCTGGGCCAGGACGAAGATGCCTACGTCAGGACGCTGGATGCCGAGGCGGGCTGGGCTGAACGGCACAGGTCACTGGTGACGGTCGGGCTGACACCCCCCTACGCCTCGACCGCCTTCGGCTACATCCGGCCGGGAGAGCCGGTCGAGCCGGTCGGAGGCGCTGTACCGGCCTATCGAGTCAAATCGTTCGTCGAGAAGCCCGACCTGCGAACGGCGGAGGAATATCTGAAGTCCGGGGACTACCTCTGGCACCTGGGCCTCTTCAGCTGGCCGGTCGACGTGCTCTTCAAGGAAATCGCCGAGCATGCGCCGGTACTCCACGCCAACCTCGAACGGGTCAGGACCGCGCTGGCGTCAGGAAATCGCGAGCAGGCGGACGATGCCTACCGTGCGCTGCCGAACGAGGCGATCGACACCGCTGTCCTGGAACGAACTCATAACCTTTTGATGGTCCGCGCCAGCTTCGAGTGGCACGACCTGGGTTCGTGGGCCGACCTGCACGACATCCTGGAGCAGGATCAGGCGGGCAATTTCGTCGAGGGCGAGCACGTCCTCATCGACTCGAAGAATTGCATGATCCACGCCGAGAGCAAGCTGATCGCGGCGGTGGGACTCGAGGACATGGTCGTGATCGAAACCGACGATGCCATCCTGATCTGCCCCAAGGCGCGCTCGCAGGACGTCAAGCTGATCGTCGACCGGCTGCGGCAGATGGGGAAGACCGACTACCTCTGACCTCCGGAATCCCGGCGTTGGGAATCGTTTGTAAACTGTGGCGGTGCCGAAGCGCGCGTTGATAACCGGGATCACGGGGCAGGACGGGTCCTACCTTGCCGAGCTGCTACTCGGCAAGGGCTACGAAGTCCACGGCGTTGTGAGGCGATCGTCATCCATGAACCGAACCAGGATCGACCACCTCGAGCACAGCGATCCCTCGCATGCCCCGGGAGGCGGGTTCGTACTCCACTACGGTGACATGACCGACTCGGGGGGGCTCAACCGGCTGGTCATGACGCTTCGGCCGGACGAGATCTACAACCTTGCCGCACAGAGCCACGTGCTGATCTCCTTCGACCAGCCTGAGTACACCGGCGACACGGACGGTCTGGGGACGACGCGACTGCTCGAGGCGATCCGCACCGCGGGTCTCAACACTCGCTTCTACCAGGCCTCTACCTCCGAGATGTTCGGTCTCACGCCGCCGCCGCAGAACGAATCCAGCCCCTTTCACCCGCGCAGTCCCTACGCGGTGGCCAAGGTTTACGCGCACTGGATCACGGTCAACTACCGCGAGGCCCACGGCATGTTCGCCTGCAGCGGCATCCTCTTCAACCACGAGTCGCCGCGGCGAGGCGAGAACTTCGTCAGCCGCAAGGTCACCCGGGGTGTAGCCTCGATCGTGGCGGGCCGCTCGAGCAAAATCAGGCTCGGTAACCTGGAAGCCAAGCGCGACTGGGGCCATGCCCGCGACTACGTCGAGGCGATGTGGCTGATGCTTCAGCAGGAGGCGCCCGACGACTACGTGATCGCCTCGGGTACTGACCGCAGCGTGCGCGACCTGATCGTGGTGGCCTTCGGCCTGGTCGGGCTGGAGTGGCGCAAGTACGTCGAGATCGACCAGGCGTACCTTAGGCCGGCCGAGGTTCCAGATCTACGCGGCGACCCCTCCAAGGCGCGGGCGAGGCTGGGCTGGGTACCGAAGATCAGCTTCGAGGACATGATCCGCGAGATGCTGCAACACGATCTCGAGGCGCTCGGAGTGAAAGCCGATCAGTACCTCCAGGCGAGGCCGGCAACAGTGGCATGACCGTACCGGTCGAGATCACGTTCGGAACCGACGGTTGGCGGGGCATCATCGCCGACGACTTCACCTACGATTCGGTCCGGATCGCGACCCAGGGGATCGCCCAGTACCTGATCAGCCGTCCGAATCCGACGGCAGTCATCGGTTATGACACCCGCTTCTCTTCCGACCTGTTTGCCCGCGAGGTGGCGCAGGTGCTCGCCGGCAACGGAGTGAAGGTCTTCCTGATCGACGCGCCCGCGCCAACCCAGGTATCCACCTTCGCCATCCTCGACAAGAAGGCGAGCGGGGCGCTGGTGATCACCGCCAGCCACAACCCTTACCACTTCAGCGGGCTGAAGTACAAGCCGGAGTACGCCGGCTCGGCCTCCCCCGAGGTCACCGCACGGCTGGAGCAGGAGATCGTGAAGGTCCAGCGGGGCGGGCGGGTCAAGCAGGTGCGCTTCGACGAGGCTAAAGAGAAGGGCATGATCGAGATCTTCAACCCGCAACCTGCCTACGCCGCCCAGGTGAATCGATTGGTTGACCTGAACCGAATCAAGGCGGCCGGGCTGCGCATCCTGCATGAACCCATGTACGGCGCCGCGCAGGGATACATCCGCGCCCTCCTGTCCGGCGGCAAGACGAAGGTGGAGGAGATCCACGCCGAGCGCAACGCCTCGTTTGGGGGCATGCACCCGGAGCCGATCGCACACTACATGCCCGAGGCCATGGAGAGGATGCGTGGGGGCAAATTCGACCTCTGCATCGCCAACGACGGGGATGCGGATCGCGTCGGCATCATCGATGAGCGGGGACAGTTCATCAACCAGCTGCAGGTGATGGCGCTGCTGATGATGTACCTGGTCGAGAAGCGGGGTCAGAAGGGGGACGTGGTCCGCTCACTCACCTCCACCTCGATGGCGGACAAGCTTGGCGAGCGCTTCGGCGTCAAGGTTCACGAGCTGAAGGTTGGCTTCAAGTACCTCGGGCCCAAGCTGACCGAGGTGGACGGGATCCTGGCTGGCGAGGAGAGTGGCGGCTTCGCGTTTCGCGGGCATATCCCCGAGCGCGATGGCGTCCTCTCAGGGCTGTTCTTCGCCGACATGATCGTCCAGTACGGCCAGCCGCTCTCGAAGATCCTCGAACACCTGATCGAACTTGTCGGCCCCCATTTCTATGCGCGCCACGATATCCACCTCGAGAGGCAGGATTATGGTGGCCGCCGCACCGAGCTTTACGTGCGTCTGCAACAGGAGCCACCAACCGAGATCGGGGGCGAGCGGGTCGTCCGGACACGCAGCGACGACGGCTTCAAGTACTACCTCTCCGACGGCAGCTGGGTCCTGATTCGCTTCAGCGGCACGGAGCCACTGATTCGTGTCTACAGTGAAGCCGGGTCCAAAGAGCGAGTCGACCAGCTGCTCGCCTCGCTCGAAGATCGCCTCGGACTCCGGCAGCATGCCTGACCTGGTCAAAAAGCCCTGGGGCTGGGAAAACCGCTTCGCGGTAACCGACCGCTACCTGGGCAAGGTGATCCACATCGACGCCGGCGAGATGCTGAGCCTCCAGTATCACGAGCACAAGGACGAGACCGTCCTCGTGGTCAAGGGCGTGATGGAGTTGCAGCTGGAGGACGACCGGGGTGAGATGCAGACCCACCGTCTTACCCCCGGCATGTCAAAGCGGATCGTTCCTGGAAGAAAACACCGGATGGTGGGGGCGGAGGAGTGCGAATTCTTCGAAGTCTCCTCCCCTGAGATCGACGACGTCATCCGTTTGGAGGATAAGTACGGCCGCCAGGGGACCAGCAGCGCCTAGCTGAGGCGACCTTTCCACAGTTTCCACAAGCGCGACCGGCGGCGTCGAACATACGTTTTCGAATACAAATTCGGTCTTGCGCCTGCAATACTTTCCCCAGCCCCAAACGGACGTTTCCCTGCTACACTTCCGGCCATGTCGGAGGCCCTGGCGAGTTCTTCACCGACCCTTACTCGCGCCGGGCAGCCGCGTACCGCCCGTTCCAGGGTCGGGACAGCGCCTCGTCCGACCCAACTGGGCACCCGCTACCTGGGTCTGCTCACCGCCTGGGCGATCGTCATCGGCCTCGGCTTCGATACGCTGCTGTTCACGCCGAACCAGGTCTGGGAGGGTACGGCGGGCCTGGCTGTGCTGGTGTCCCTGGGGCTGCTCTTCCTCCACGCGCGTAATCGCACGCCGGGGTGGCTCAGTCTCGACCACTACATCTCACCGGTGCTCGCCATCATTGCCGCGGGAGCTTTCTCCATCCTTGCCCCCGACTACAGGGTGCATACGCTCGCCATATTCCTGATGGGCGCCGTGATCTTCATAAGCAGCTATGTCGACCTCTCCCGGGGGATGGGAAGGGAACGCCCGCTCCACCGATTCCTGCGGGACGCGACCACCTTCTGTTCGCTGCTGGCTCTGCTCTACCTTGTCCTGCAGTCGGGCGAGCTACCGAACATCGTGAAATTCAGCTGGATCTTCTTGATCAGCCTCTTCAGCGGTTACCGCAGCTTTCGATTCGCCACCCGCCGCGAAGGGGTGGCGTTGCTCACCGCATTTCTGACCGCGGGAACAGTGACCTTCGGCGCCTTCGGCATGGTGACCTACCTGAACCAGGGCAGCCCATACATCGCGGTGGTGCTGGCCTTCGCCTGGTATGCCTGGCAGGGACTGCTGGTACACACGCTCGACGACACGCTGACCAGGCGCATCTTCTTCGAGTACGGCCTCTTTGCGGTGATCTGCGTCTACCTGATCATCCTGGCCGCCGTTACCGGCCGACCGGTCGGCTAACTAGACTCCGAGGTAGGCTTTCTGGACGTCGGGGCTGGCCAGCAGCTCCTTGCCGGTCCCTTCCTTGACTATCCGCCCTGTCTCCAGGACGTAGCCGCGGTGCGCCACGTTGAGCGCCTTCAGGGCATTCTGCTCGATCAAGAGTATCGTCGTGCCCTCCCGGTTGATGTCGGTGATTACCTTGAAGATGGTGTCCACCATCAGAGGGGCAAGTCCGAGGGACGGCTCGTCCAGTAGAAGCACCTTGGGCCGGGACATCATCGCCCGGCTGATGGTGAGCATCTGTTGCTCACCGCCGGAAAGGGTGCCCGCCAGCTGGCCCTGGCGTTCTTTGAGCCGCGGAAAGAGCGTGTAGACGCGATCGAGATCCGCCTTTGTCACGCCACCCTTGCGAATGTAGGCGCCTAGATCAAGGTTTTCCCTGACCGTCATCCGCGCGAAGATCCTTCTCCCCTCTGGAGCGTGCCCGATGCCCTTGACGACGATGTCCTCCGCCTGCAGGCGGCCGATATCCTCGCCGCGCAGACGCACGGCGCCCGAGTTGGCCGGTGTCAGGCCCGAGATGGCGCGAAGCGTCGTCGTCTTGCCGGCACCGTTGGCGCCGATGAGCGAGACGATCTCCCCCTCGTCAACGTGAAGGCTGACCGAACGAAGCGCCTGGATACGACCGTAGAAGACGTCGATCTTTTCGACCTCGAGGATCGCTGCCAACTAGCGGCCCGCCGCCATCAGGCGCTCTTGCCCAGGTATGCCTCGATCACGCGCGGATCGGAGCGAACCTTCTGGGGCGTCCCCTCGGCAATCTTCTCCCCGTAGTCGAGCACCACGATGCGCTCCGAGACCTCCATCACGACCTTCATGTCGTGCTCGATCAAGAAAACGGTGATGTCCTGGGCGCGCACCTGCTGGATCAGCTGCATCAGCTGCGCTTTCTCCTGCGGGTTGAAGCCGGCGGCGGGTTCGTCGAGCATCAGGAGCTTGGGATCGCTGGCGAGCGCTCGGGCGATCTCGAGCCGGCGCTGGAACCCGTAGGGAAGGTTGCGGGCGTACTGCTCGGCGTATTTCTCGAGGCCCACGAACTGCAGCAGATCCATTGCCCTGGCGCGGACCCGGCGCTCCTCCGACCTGGCAAAGGGTGTTCGAAGCAGCGCATCCCAGACCTGGGCATGCATCCGGGGGTGCTGGCCGACCATCACGTTCTCGACTGCCGTCATGTAGGAGAACAGGCGGATGTTCTGGAAGGTTCGGGCGATGCCCAGGGTGGTCACGGCATGAGGGCGCAAGCCCAGCGGCATCGGTCCGCGTCCGAGCGCCTCCCGCACCCCGTTTGCCACCGTGTAATAGCCGGCCAGCGGCGGCAGGTAGCTGCGCCAGTACTCTCGCACTGGGTAGACAGATTTGCCGTTGAAAATGATCTCCCCGCTAGTCGGCTTGTAGAGGCCAGTCACCAGGTTGAACACGGTTGTCTTGCCTGCGCCGTTGGGCCCGATCATGGCGAAGATCTCGCCTTGCTCGACGCTGAGCGTTACCTTGTCAACGGCGAGGAGCCCGCCAAACCGCTTCGTCAAACCCTTCAGCTCGAGAATCGGCATTGGCGCCCCTCTATGCCGACCCGCGGAGATCGGAGACGGCCTCGTCGGTGGTCCCAAGCTCCAGCTCTACTTTCCGCTGGGTGCTCGGCAGCAAGCCTTGCGGCCGCAGCAACATGATGCCGGCCAGGATGATGCCGAAGATCAAGTAGGTGGATCGCTGGACAATTCCGCTGACGTCGAGGTTGTTCAGGAAACCGATATTGAGGGCCGCTACTGCGCTGGCAATCCAGCCTGGGAGTGCGATCAGCAGTTTGTGTTGGAGCAGGTAGATCAGGATGGCGCCAACAATGACGCCCCGGATGCTTCCCATCCCGCCAAGTACCACCATCACCAAAACGACAACGGACACGGCCTGGAAGCTGAACGATTCCGGGACTACCACGAAGAGCTTGGACGCATAGTAGGTCCCGGCAAAGCCACTGAAGGATGCGCCCATGGCGAACGCCAGCAATTTCGTCGTGACGGTGTTGATGCCGGTGGCCGCGGCCGCCACCTCGTCCTCTCGAATCGCCATCCAGGCGCGACCCAATCGAGAATTGCGGAGGTTGTTGATCAGCCAGATGGAGACGATGATGATGATCAGGATCAGATAGTAGAAGGGGACGGGGTTGAAGCCGAAATTGCCGTTCCAGCCGAGGATCGGTGGAAGATGCGGCTGGTCTACGCCGATGATGCCATTAACACCACCCGTCAGCGGGCTCGCGTTCCGGACGACCCGCGGCACGATCTCGCCGAAGCCGAGTGTGACGATCGCCAGGTAGTCGCCACGTAGCCGGAGCGTCGGTGCGCCGAGCAGAACCCCGAAAAGGGCCGCGATAAGCGCTGAAGCGAACAGGAGGACCCAGAAGGAGATGTGGATGTTGAACTGGCCGGATGCGAGGATGGCGAAGGCGTAGGAGCCGATGGCGAAGAATGCCGCATAGCCAAGGTCGAGCAGCCCAGCGTAACCAACGACGATGTTGAGTCCAAGGGCGAGCAGTACCCAGACCCCACCGTCCGCCCCATCATCAACCAGGGACGGCAGGATTAGCGGAACCAGGATGAGAATCAGAAGTAGGAGGAGATAGGGAGCGTTTTGAGCCCGCCCCACGGCGCCTAGCCCGTGGATCTCCAGGCGTCGCAACCGGGCCAGTGGCCCGGCCCCAGCGGGGTTGCGCTGTCGATTCATTTCTCCGGCACCCGCATCCCCAAAAGTCCCGTCGGGCGAAACACCAGGGTGAGGATCAGGATGCTGAAGACGACGACGTCCGACCACTGCCCGCCGCCCTGGAAGTAGCCGCTGACGAAGGCGATGATGATCCCGATGACGAAGCCGCCGATCGAGGCGCCCACGACGTTTCCGATGCCGCCGAAGACTGCCGCCGTGAAGGCGATCAGGCCGCTCCGGAATCCGACGTCGAAAGCGATGGTCTGGAAGTAGAAGCCGTAGATGATACCTCCGGCGGCGGCGAGAGCGGATCCAATAAAGAAGGTGATGGCGATCGTTCGGTTGATGTTGATCCCCATCAGCCGGGCCGCATCCCTGTCCTGGGCCGTCGCGCGCATCGCCCGCCCGATACGCGTGCGCCCGATGAACTGGTTGAGCGCCACCATCAGGGCGACCGCGATCAGGATGATCAAGATATTGCCGATGCCGATCGAGGCGACTCCAAGGTTGACGCTACCTGATGGCAGCAGGTTCGGGTAGGACACCTGGTTCGGTCCCTTGATCAGGAAGAGGATCCCCTCCAGCACGAACGACATCCCCACGGCCGTGATCAGGGGCGCCAGGCGCGGAGCGTTCCGAAGCGGCCGGTAAGCGACGCGCTCGATGAGGACGCCGAGGAGCCCGTTCAAAGCCATGGCTGCGGCGAAGACGAGGATGAGGCCAGGTAGAACGAGGGCGGCCGGTGCGTGATCGATGTGCAGGAGCCCGATCACAGTGAGCCCGAGGAACCCGCCGACGGTGAAGATGTCGCCGTGGGCGAAGTTGATGAGCTCGATGATGCCGTAGACCATCGTGTATCCGAGGGCAATCAGGGCAAAGATGGCCCCGTTGGTCAGCCCAAAGGTCAGCTGCTGGACAAAGAAGCGCATCCCTCCTCCATTTCGCTGGCGATGCCTACCGGTTGCCACACAGTGTAGCCAGCAGCGGCGCTTGAGTTCAAGAGTTGGGGGCAGAGCCGCAGCTCTGCCCCGCGTCTAGCCTGTGGTTACTGGACGGTCACCTGGTCGACGAAGGTGCCGCCGGTGTCGTTCGCCGAGGTCCACTTGTAGATCGTGATGATCTTGAGCGTGGTGTCGCCGTTCGAGTCGAAGCTGGTGGTGCCGATCGCCCCTTTGAAGCCCTGGGTCTTGGCGACTTCGGCGCGGACCTGGTCGCGGGTCGGCGTGTTGCCGCCGGCATCGTCGATCGCCTTCTTGATCGCGGCGATGAGGATGTTCGCTGCGTCATAGGCCTGGGCGCTGTAGGCACCGGGATCGGCGCCGTACTCGGCCTTGTAGGCGGAGTTGAAGCTCTGGGCGGTGGCCAGCTTCAGCGGATACGGCCCGGCAACCGTGAAGTAGCTGTTGGCGGCGTTCGCCCCAGCGTCCTTTGCGAATTGGTCGCCCGAGATGCCGTCACCGGCGACGTACGGGACGTCGATGATCCCGGCCATCTGCTTGCGGATCTGGCCACCCTTGGTGGCCGTGGTGCCGCCGAAGTAGACGACGTCGGCGCCAAGCGACTGCGCGCGGCTCAACAGGGACTTGAAATCGGTTTGCGAGGTGGGGTCGAACCCCCCCAGATCAGAGTTGAGCACGGTGCCGCCGTCCTTGGTGAACTGGGCGGCGAAGTTCTTGGCGATACCGAGGCCGTACTGCTGCTGATCGTTCAAGACAAAGGCCTTTTTCTTGCCCAGCTTGTTGTAGGCGTAGTCCGCACCGGCGGGGCCCTGGATCAAGTCGGTGGTGCAAACGCGGAAATAATTGTTCTTGCCGTTCTGGCGGATCTTGGCAGCCTGACCCTTGCAATGACCGTCAGCAGGCTCCTGCGTGAGGCACTCACTCGTGTTAGACGGACTGATCATGGCGAGGTTCGCGCTGTTCGCAATGGGAACCTCCCCGGCGGCGACGCCGCTGTTGAAGGGACCTACCATGGCGAGGACGGTGTTATCGGCCACGAATTGCGCGACATTCTTGGCGCCCTGCGCAACGTCGTGGACGCCATTGACGGCATCATCGAGCGGGAACGACTGCAGATTGAAGCAGGCGTCTGTGTGGCTCGAGGCGCCGCAGACTTTCGCCGACTGCTTGATCGCCAGCTTGGCCCCGTTCTGGGTCGGCTGTCCGTCCGAGGCGTCCGAGCCGCTCACCGGCAGGTCGATCCCTATCTTGATAGTCCCCTTGATGGTCTGACTGCTGCCGCCGCCGCCGTTACCGCCGCACGCCGCCAGCGCTAGGCTTGTCACGGCAAACCCGGCCAGCAACTTTGGCATATTCATCCGACGTCCCTCCTTGTGTTCAGCCGTATTGCTCGGGTGCCCGTGGGGCGCCCAAGGCGTAGCTCTTTATACACGGTGGCCGAATACGGCTGCAAGCCGTTTACCGCTTTCTCTAATACCTCTTAATAATGTCGAGGCGGCCGCACAAGCATTTGACCCCTTCGCCGTTGTCTCCACCGGCAATACGTACGCGAGCTTGACAGCGGTTTCGCACCCCGCGTAGGGTATACGACGCACTCAGGAGGGCATCGATTGGCTGAATTCGCAGAACGCACCAAACCCAGGGCCCAGTACGTCGACGAGGCCATCGAGCTCGCCCTGGCGAGCCGATGGGCAGAGGCCGCCCAGGTCAACCGTGCCATCGTGGATCGCTTCGGCGTCGACGAGGACACCTTGAATCGCCTTGGCAAGGCATATACGGAGCTGGGCCAGGTCGAGGACGGCGTCGAGGCTTACAAGAGCACGCTCAAGATCAACCCGGTCAACCCGATCGCCGTGAAGAACCTGGCGAAGCTGCAAGCGCTTCGGGGCGGCAAGACAGCCGTGCCCAGCTCCAAGACAAAAGTCGACGTCGACGCCTTCATCGAGGAGACCGGCAAGACATCGATGACTGCCCTCCACGTCCACAACGAGGGCGACCCATGCAGCCAGGTGGCCGGCGGTGACCCGGTCAAGCTGATCGTTGCCGGCGACACCATGAATGTTGAGACGGCGCGCGGCGTCAAGCTCGGGCACCTCGACCATGCTCTCGGGCGACGACTGATCAAGTTCATCGATGGCGGCAACCGTTACTCGGGTGCGGTCGCCACCTGTGACGGCAACGCTATCAAGATTCTCGTGCGCGAGGCCTACCAGGATCCCAAGTTCTTCGGCCGGCCGTCGTTCCCGATCAAGAAAGGCGCGCGCGACGAGTTCCGCCCCTACGCCAAGGATTCCCTGATCAACCGGGGCGCCGACGCCGAAGAGGCCGACGAGGACTCGGAGGAGGCTACCGAAGACCTCGACGGGATGCACACGGTCGAGTCGTCAGACGACGACGTCGAGATCCCGGAGGCCGACGAGGACACGCGCAAGGAAGACGTCTACTAAAGGCTCGCCCGAATAGGGAACTACAGCTAGCCGACCCGCCAGTAGATGCCGTCCTTGCGGTTGAGGAGCTGGTCGTCGACCAGCGCCCGCCGCAGCAGGCAGTAATCCGGCCAGATCTCGGCCAGCCGGCTGTCAACCTCCGACTCCGGCATCCGGGTGCCCATGGGCAGCGCGCGGACCGCCTCCTCGAGGATCAACCGCCGCCGGCCCGCCCGGGCAGGCCAGCGCACGATTCGCCCTTCACGCCAGAATGGCCGGAGCATTCGATCGACCTCGCCGGCGTCGCGACGATCCATCGCCACCACGACTCATTGTAGGAACGGAATTCCGCAAAGCCCACGGGTAGACTGGGGCGGGCATGCTGCTGGCGATCGACCTGGGCAACACGAACCTGGCCTTCGGGGTTTTCGAGGGGGCGACCCTCAAACACGATTGGCGCCTCGCCACCCGGCGGGACAGCATGCCCGATGAGCTCGGGCTGACGATGCTCCAACTGCTTCGCCAGGAGGGCTTCGACGCCGCCCAGGTCGATGCCGTGGTGGTAGCGAGCGTGGTGCCGCCACTGAACGCCAGCCTGGTGCAGGCGATCCAGCGTTACTTCGGCCGGGAGCCGATGATGGTGGGCCCAGGGATCAAGACCGGCCTCAAGATCCACTACCGGGATCCAAAAGAGGTCGGAGCCGACCGGATCGTGGCCGCGATGGCGGCTTTCAAGGCCTACGGCGGACCCTTGATCATCATCGACTTCGGCACCGCGACCACTTACGACGTGGTCTCCGCTGAGGGTGACTACCTTGGCGGCGCGATCTCGCCTGGGATGGGGATCTCGGTCGAGGCCCTTTACGATCGGGCGGCCCGCCTGCAGCGGGTCGAGCTGAAGGCACCCCCCCAGGTCATCGGGCGGACCACGGCGGAGAGCATGCAGGCGGGCATCATCTTCGGCTTCACCGCCCAGGTGGAAGGGATGGTTACCCGAATCAAGAAAGAGCTCGGCCAGGAGGCGCGCGTGATCGCGACCGGCGGTCTTAGCTCACTGATCGCCGCGGAGACGACCGTTATCGAGCTGGTGGACGACCGGTTGATGCTGGAAGGGCTTCGACTCATCCATGAGATGAACGCCTGACGCAGGGCTGCTAGGCTGTAACCCCGTGAAAATCGCCGGACACAACCTGATCTCGCCGGTCTATGTCGCTCCCATGGCGGGGGTCACGGACGCGCCCTTCCGGAAGATCGCCCGCGAGTTCGGCGCCGGGCTCGCCTGCACCGAGATGATCAGCAGCGAGGCGCTCATCCGCAGCCACCGCGAGTCGTTCCGCCTGATGGACCTCAGCTGGGACCAGCGGCCGGTCTCGGTCCAGATCATGGGCGGGGACCCTGCCGTGATGGCACAGGCGGCCCGTATGGCCGAGGAGGCGGGCGCCGACATCGTCGACATCAACATGGGCTGTCCGGTTCCCAAAGTTGTAAAGACCTCTGGGGGTTCGTCGCTGCTACAGGATCCCGACCGTGCCTGCCGGGTTTCGGCTGCGGTGGTTGGGGCAGTCAGCGTCCCGGTGACGGTCAAGATCCGGCTTGGCTGGGACTTCGAGTCCCGAAACTACCTGGAGATGGCCACCCGCCTCGAGGCAACCGGCATCCAGGGGCTGGCTGTCCATGGGCGCACCCGCTCGCAGCGCTACGACCCCTGGGCCGACTGGCAGGCGATCGGCGAGGTAAAGGCCGCCGTCCGTATCCCGGTGGCGGGCAGTGGCGACCTGCGTACGGCCGACGACGCCGTGCGCCGCATGGCGGAGACCCACGTCGACGCCGTGATGCTCGGCCGCGGCATCCTGGGCAACCTCTGGCTGATCCGCCAGACCGTTGCGAAGCTGACCACCGGCGAGGACGTCCCCGAATTGAGCTGGCCGGACAGAATCGCCCTTGTCCGCCGGCACTGCGACCTGGTGCTCGATTACTACGGACCGGAGCGGGGCTCGCGGCTGCTGCGCAAGTTCATCGCCTGGGGGCTGAAGGGTTTCCGTGGGGCGCCGCGGCTGAGGA
>Ga0207416_1002848_pt1 | contig 17720 bp, 18 predicted proteins | sample PaiPotPPM11metaG_FD_184107 | JGI IMG/M metagenome (GOLD analysis project Ga0207416, IMG submission 184107) | Iron sulfur acid spring bacterial and archeal communities from Banff, Canada, to study Microbial Dark Matter (Phase II) - Paint Pots PPM... ...
CCGCGCCGCTCTTTACCGCCGATTCGAAGTTCGAGTCGCACTGCGGGTGGCCGAGCTTTACGCACCCGGAAGAACAGCGGAACGTGCGCTTGATCGAAGACCGCAGCCACGGCATGGTGCGCACCGAAGTGCGCTGCGCCCGCTGCGATTCGCACCTCGGCCACGTCTTTGACGACGGCCCAGGGCCCTTGGGCTCGCGGTACTGCATTAATTCGCTCTCGCTCGATTTCACTCCGAAAGCCTAGGCCGCGTGTTCGTCCAGGCTGCCGGGCGACGGGTGGACGCGCAATGGATCGCCCCGCGCATAGATGGCGCGCCGACGTTGGTTTTTTTGCACGAAGGGCTCGGTTCGATCGGGCTCTGGCGCGGTTTTCCGCAGGCCATCGCGGACCGTACCGGCTTCGGCGCGCTGGTCTATTCGCGTTACGGCAATGGGCGGTCGCAGAGTTTATCGGCCCCGCGCGACGTGCGATACATGCATGACGAAGCCTCGATCGCGCTGCCCGAACTTCTCGACCGCTTCGAGATCGAGCGCGCGTTATTGGTCGGCCACAGCGACGGCGCGTCGATCGCGCTTATCTACGCAGCCGAACACCCCGGGCGCGTCTCGGCGCTGGTCGTCGAGGCACCGCACGTATTCGTCGAAGAGCTCTCCGTCCGCAGCATCGCGGAGATCGGTGAGCGGTATCGAAACGGCGATCTGCGCGAACGCATGGCGCGCCACCACGACGATGTCGACGCAACGTTTTTCGGCTGGAACGACATTTGGCTGCATCCCGATTTCCTCGCCTGGAACATCGAGCCGGTTCTAACGCGCATCGAGGCTCCCGTCTTGTGCATCCAGGGCGCGCAAGACGAATACGGAACGCTCGCGCAGGTCGAGGCGATCGCCCGCGATGTAAAGGGCCCCGTAGACCGGGTTATTCTCGATCGATGCGGGCACTCTCCGCATCGCGAGCGAGAGCGCGACACCACCGCGATCCTCGCCGGCTGGGCAACGGCGTCCGTGGGCTAGTAGCTCGGGTGCCGCTGGCAGCGCTCGACCGAAGGGTCGTCACTAGGGAATATTGTGAACACGCTCCCGCGTGGCACTTCGATGTTTTTTCCGTTGTGGAAGTAGTTGAAGATTCCGACGGCGGCACCGACGCCGGGAACCGGAATAGCGCCCAGAAGCCCGGGAGCATCGCCGCTTTTTCCGGTACGGTTCAGGGCGTTCGTGTGGTGATTGAGGACGACGCCGAGGTGGGTGCCGCCCGGAAGGACGAGGTATCGCGGCTCCAAGACCAGGGATCCGGCTCGGCCTCCGCGGCCGGCCGGCGATGCGATCGCCACGATCCCATAGCCCATCGTTCTGGCCGGGATGACGACGCGAGCTCCCGCGGTCACGGCATTGACGGTTTGGAAGCGGAAGAAATCGCCTGGGCGCGCTTGCGCGGAATTGACGGTATCCATCATTTCGACCGCTACGACCGTGCACGGATCGAGCGCGGACGCCGCGGATGTCGCAATCGGGAACGTGCCTAATGCGAACAGTAACGCCGATAAGGCCATGGAAACGAAGCGAACATGCATCCTCGCGCGCCTTGGCAACCGGCCCGCGCCTTCCCTTTCGGGCGGGGGTTCCGCATAAGGCGAAGAAGGCACGCGTTCTGGAACGTCTGCTAGGAGGGCGGATGAGCGATTCGACTGCGTCTGATGCCTCGGTGCTAGCGCCGAATCTTTCCCTTGCCCTCGAGCGCATCACCGATGGTTTCTTCGCACTGGACGCCGACTGGCACATCGCCTATATCAACGCCGAGGCGCGAAAATTGCTCGACGCGCCGGGCGAGATCCTCGGGCGTTTCTGGCTCGATGCGTTCCCGAAGGCGCGCGGCCGTTTGTTCGAGCGCGAATACCATCGCGCGATGAGCGCGCAGATGCCGGTCCAGTTCGTCGAATTCTCCGAGACCGCGCACCGATGGTTCGAAGTAAAAGCCTATCCCTCGCAGGATGGGTTGTCGGTATACTTTCGCGACGTATCCGAGCGCATCGAAGCGCAGCGCGAGATCGATCGCAACGTGTTACGCCAACAGGCCTTGATCGATTTCGGCCGCGCCGCGTTGGGCGGCCGCCCGTTCCCCGAACTCGTGATCGAGGCGATGGAATTGTTGCGCGCCATCGTCGACGTTGCCGTGGTGGAGGTCTACGATTTCGAGCGCCGATCCGGCGGGTTTACCGTGCGAGCCGCAGAGGGTTGGAATACCGGTACCGCCTTCGACCCGGCCGTACCGGCGCTCGCGCATGTCGGATCGGCGGTGAGTACCGGTGAGGCGTTCGTGTGTTCGGACATGCGCATCGAGCCGCGTGCGCGGGTGCTCGCTACGCTTGCGGAGCACGGTGTGCTCTCCTGCATCGCAGCGGTCATCGGAACATCGAACGAGCCGCTAGGAGCGCTCGCCGCGTACGCGGGGTCGCCGCGGACTTTTACGGCCGGCGACGTTCGGTTCGTGGAATCCATCGCGCAGGCCCTGGCCGAAGCGTCGGCGGCGCTGGAATCGAATCGTCGCATGGCGCAGGTTCTCGAAAGCATCCGCGATGCGTTCGTAGCGGTGGATCGCGACTTGCGTATCACCTACGTTAATGCGCGGATGGCGATGTTCTGGAACGTCGATGCCTCGGAGATGATCGGCGTTCCGCTCGAACGCTTCACCCAAGCGTTCGACGATAACGGCCACGCGCTGGAATCGTTCCGTATCGCGCTCGTCAACGATCGCGCGTTGTCTTTCGAAACGCTGTTTGGCGACCGATGGTTCGAGACCCGCCTCTATCCTTTTAGCAACGGGGTCGCCGGATACGTTCAAGACATCACCAATCGAAAAAAAGAGCAGCAGCGCGTTCTAAGCCTCAACGCAGAACTCGAGCGCCGAGTCGCCGAGCGCACCATGCAGCTGGAATTGGCGAATAAGGAACTGGAATCGTTCTCGTATTCGGTCTCGCACGATTTGCGCGCACCGTTACGCGCCATCGACGGCTTCTCGCAGGCGTTGGTCGAGGACTACGAGCCGCGGCTCGACGAGCGCGGGAAGAACTATCTGGAGCGGGTGCGCAAGGCCGCGCAACGCATGGCCGATCTCATCGACGCGCTGCTCAAACTCGCGCGCGTGGCTCGGGTCGACATCTCGTACTCTGAAGTAGACTTGAGTCATTTGGCTCAAGGGGTTTTGGACGAATTACGGGAGGGCGATCCGGAGCGCACGGTCGCCACGGCGGTAAGCCCAGGTCTACGGGCATCGGGCGAGCCGCAACTCCTACGCGTGGTGCTCGAGAATCTCATCGGGAATGCTTGGAAATTTACGCGCGGAATGCCGGACGCTCGTATCGAAGTGGGTTGGTCCGGCGAGTCGAAAGAGTTCTACGTGCGGGATACGGGGGCGGGCTTCGATATGACCTATCAAAACAAGCTGTTCGGTGCTTTTCAGCGGTTGCATTCGTCCGAAGAGTTCGAAGGAACCGGGATCGGTTTGGCCACGGTCGCGCGCATCGTCCACCGGCACGGTGGCAGCATTCGCGCCGTCGGGGAGGTTGGGAAGGGGGCGACGTTCTTTTTCTCGCTTCCGTACGACGCCGGCGGGACCGCTTAAGTGAAAAAACCCTATATCTTGCTGGTGGAAGACAACGGCGACGACGTAGAATTAACGAAGCGCGCTTTTTCAAAAAACCATATCGTGAACGAGATCGCGGTCCTCACCGACGGTGCGCAGGCGATCGATTTTCTTTTTGGAAGCGCGAGGCCATACGAGGGGCTCCCGCAATTCATTTTGCTGGATTTAAAACTTCCCAAGATCTCCGGGTTGGAAGTTCTCGAGCGAATTCGCTCCGACGAAACGACCCGTTACATTCCGACGGTGATCCTCACCTCGAGCAAGCAAGAAGAAGACTTGCTCGAAGGCTACCGCCTCGGGGCGAACAGCTACGTGCGTAAACCCGTCGATTTCAACGAGTTCGTCGAAGCGGTCCGTCAGGTCGGGCTGTACTGGCTGGTCCTCAACGAGCCGCCACCTTCGTCCGGCGGAGGGATGTAAGCCGTGATCGCATCGTGATGCAGTTGAAAATACTGTGCGTCGACGATTCGCCGGACGACGCCGAACTAAACGCCCTGGCTCTGCAGCGGCATGGATTCGACATCGTCTCGAAACGCGTCGATACGCGAGACGACGCACTCGCAGCGCTCGGCGCCGAAGACTGGGATCTCGTTCTGTGCGATTATTCGATGCCGAAGTTCAGCGCGAATGGGATGCTGGATCTGTTACGCGATCTGGGCACGGACCTTCCGTGCCTCATCGTTTCCGGGGCCATCGGCGAGGAAGCCGCGGTCGAAACCATCCGTCTGGGAGCCTACGACTATATCTTCAAGAATAACCTCAAGCGGCTGGGCCCGGCCGCCGAGCGCGCGTTGCGCGATGCCGAATTGCGCCGTGCCCGCGCGCTGATGGAAGTGCAGCTGCGGGAACGTGAAACGCGATTGCGGTTGCTCTTCGAACAGTTGCCCGCACTGGTGATCTCATGCGATGCAAGCCTGACCGTGACATCGGTCGAGGGCGCGCAATTGGCTCAGGTCCCCGACGATCCGGCAGCGCTGATCGGCACGCACGTCGCAAGCTCCGCGCTGCTCGCCGACGAATCGCGCTTCCCGATACGGCACGCGCACCTTCAGGCGCTGCAGGGCGGATCGTCCGAATACGAGATGATTTGGAACGGCAAAACCTTCCGCGGCCACGTGGAGCCGTTGCGCGACGTCGACGCGCGCATCGTCGGGACGATCACGGTCGCGTTCGACATCACGGAGCGAAAGGTCGCCGAGCAGCGCTTGCAATATTTCGCGCAGTACGATCCGCTCACCGATCTGCCGAATCGCGCCCTCCTGGAAGATCGCACGACCCAAGCGCTGGCGATGGCCGAGCGCCACGGCGGGTCGATCGCATTGGTCTCGATCGATATCGACGCGTTCAAGGACGTGAACGAACTCTACGGTAACGCCGGCGGCGACGAGGTCTTGCGCGCGATCGCGAGCCGCATTCGCCGGCTGGTCGACCCGAGCGCGACCATTTCGCGCGTGGGTGAAGATCAGTTCGCGGTCCTGCTCGTCGATGTCGGTTCGACGGAGGAGGCCCACGCATTTGCGGAACGCCTCCATACCTCGTTCGACGGTCCGTTTAGCGCCGGAGATATTGAAGTCTATCTTACGGCCAGCAGCGGGGTCGGCGTATTTCCCGAAGACGGACGCGAGACGGCGGCGTTGGTGCGCGCTTCCGAGGCCGCAATGCTGGCCGCCAAGCAGGCCGGCGGCAACGCGTGGCGCGCCTTCGTTCCGACCATGATTGCATCGTCGTCCGAACGCCTCTCGCTCAAGCGCGATCTGCGCGTTGCCGCATCGCTCAATCAATTCGTGCTGCACTATCAGCCGATTTTTCGCTCCGCGGACCTGAGGTTTGCCGGTTTCGAGGCGCTCGTGCGCTGGGAGCATCCGGAACTCGGTTTGCTGCCGCCCGATCACTTTATCGCGCTCGCCGAAGAATCGGGCGCCATCGACGAACTCGGCGCATACGTTTTTCGCGGAGTCTGTCGCCAATTGCGAGAGTGGGATGCCGCGGGCGCGGCCATTCCACGGATCTGCGTCAACATCTCGGCCCGACAGTTCGAGCGCCCCGGGCTAAGGGAGATCATCGCCGATACGTTGCGCGAGACCAACGTCGCCGCCGCACGCATCGAGCTCGAATTAACGGAAAGCTCGATCATGCGCGATATCACCAGCGGCATCGCGATGCTGCATGAGCTCAAAGGCCTAGGGGTGCGACTCTCGGTTGACGATTTCGGCACCGGATATACGAGCCTGAGCTACCTGCGACGCTTTCCTATCGATGTGCTCAAGATCGATAAGTCGTTCCTGCGCGATATGTTGCCCGGCTCGCAAGATGAAGCGATCGTAAAAGCGATCGTCACGTTGGCACACAACCTGGGTTTGGTCTCGGTCGCCGAGGGCGTAGAATCTCGCGTGACGCTCGAACAAATCCGCGCGATCGGCGCCGTCGAAGTTCAAGGCTTTTTTCTGGGAGAACCGTGCATCGCGCAGGAGGCACTAGCATTCCTCGGCGAGACGCCCACCGTCCGCGTTTTGGGGCCTTAGGCCGTCCGCGCCGGCGGCGGTTCCGAACGAGGAGCGTTATAGCGCTTGCAGGCTCGCCTCGGAAAGCGTCGCGTCAGGGAGCGCAATTATCGTCGGCTCCCGGACGCGTCTATTCGGACAACTACGGAAAGCCCGTCGGAAGGGCAAGCGAAAGCCTCAAACACCTCTACGGCCGTACGACGTGCGTTCTCTGCAGCTTCGTGCGGCGACGAACCGCAAGCCGTGATTCTCGGCGTTTGACACTCCGCAACGTATCCGTGCCCCAAAGGCGTGACGCGAATGTGAAGCGGGTCCATACCCTTTCCTCCTAACGAAAGCCGAATTAGAGACCCCATCGTAACTATTGGAGCCCTTTGCCGTCGGTTCGAAATCGACATTAGCAATTATGAAATGAAGGCTATCGACCCTGACACCGCTCGGCAGGCAAAGATGCCCAGCCTCCAGCGATCTCCGCTTTGCGGAGCCGTTAGCGACGCGCTCGGGAATCGTTAGTGGAATGCTCTGCGAGGTTACTCATCGCCGCGCAACGAGTGTGAGAGCGCGATGATCCGGCGCCCGCGAAATACGTGTTCGGCGGGTGGACTGCCAACCGTGCGCCGCGTGTGGGACGTCGCATTGTGGAAATATGAACGCCATAACCCTTTACCGTTTACCGCTCAATTAGGAGAAAAGTAAAGATGCAAAATAGAGGCGGAACTACCGATCAACATGCGCAGGCGGGCCGGGCTGGAGGCGAAGCGACAGCAGCGAAATACGGGCGCGAATTCTACCAAGAAATAGGCCGGAAAGGCGGAGAATCGCGGGCCAATCACGATGCGAGCGCTTCGCACCATGAAGCTGCCGGCCATCGCGAAGCCGCGGCCCATCACCATCGACAGGCGGCATATCATCACTTACGGGGGGAGAGCGAGCTGGCTGAAGGTCATGCGGCGCAAGGACGTTCTCATGGCGAGCAGGCAAATGCTCACTCGGAAAACGCACGAAATGGCGTGAGCGAGGATACCCGCGGCGGAAGTCGCGAACAGCATGCGGAAGCGGGCCGCCAATCACATAAAAACAATAATTAACAATCCGCAGACCGCGGAAAGGCGGGCGGCCCGGCGCCCGCCTTTCCGCTACAGCGTTTCCAGAGGCTCGGTAGCGATGTTACTTCTGTTCGGTCGTCCGGCCTAGGACGTGCTGGTCACGCTCCGATTGGGAATATGCCGAATCTGCGTGATAGCCCAGGAGTACGGCGATCATATGAGACCGATTGCGGGCGTTCGTCTTTGCGAGTGCGTTCTTGATGTGGTCTTGAACGGTGCACTGCTCGACAAAAAGCGCTTTTGCGACCTCTTTCACCGAGTGCCCTCTCATGAGCAACCGAATGACTTCGGACTCCCGATTGGTGATGCCATGGGTAGCGAGCGTGTCGGCCAGGGTGCGTCTCGATCGAATTGGGTCGAAGACGAGAGTGGCGACAACAGCGCCATTAGCGGAGGAAGGGATAACATGCACGATCATGTCGTTCCCTAGCCTGCCGCTAGTTCGCGCGCATCGCGATGGATCGCTCCAGTCCCACGGTTGTGTCAATGCCGAAAATAGACTCGCGACATAGGGCTGCAGGCGCCCGCGTTTTAGTCGCAATATCGGAAAATAGGAACTAGCGATGGGCTCCTCTGAGAACCATGTCGCAATAGGATGGCGGTGCGAATCGACTTGGATCATTCCGACAGTTGCAATCGTGCGCGATGCGACCCCGTCTACACAGTTATCCGGCAGAGCGTCGCATAGACGAAGCAGATTGGTTGCTTCGTGAATCACCGCCGCGCGGCGCTGCTCTGTCGGCTCCGTCGAATCCGCCAATAAGAGATATAGGCGGGATACGTTGCTGGAATGCAGTTGGCTAAATACTAAAGCCGTGCGCCCGTTAAAACGTACGGCGCCGTGGAGCATCTCACCGTTGTTGCCGGTAAACTCGATTTGGGAGTAAATTAAATCGTATGCAGACGCCTTCGGCCTGACGCCTTCATGGCGGAGCATTTGGATTTCACCGAACTGCCCTAATCTCGCGTAGCACCAGCCGAGAATCGCCTCCTTCGAAAGGGTCATCATATGGGCCATTAGTCCCACTCCAGCTTTCGGTATGCGGGCGTTACGGCTCCTCGGATAACTAATGCGACCTCTCACTTTGTGTTCGTTGTCCCCCTTAGCCCCGGGCATTAAACCTGACGAGCTAGGTGAAGTCGACGATTTGTTCGAGGCCGCAGAGTGCGAAGATACGCCGTATCTGGGGCTGAAGATTAGTAAACCGGATTCGAGCCGAACGGCCGTTTTTAGCCATGCGTGCGTGTAATGAAACAAAGCATGCGATCGCGGTAGAATCGATGTAGGAGAGCTCGGCCGCGTCGATAATGGCAAGGTCCGAATGGCTTATTGGCTCGAGCAGGCGCGCCAATTCGTCCTTCCGGGCGATATCGTATTCGCCGGTGAGCACCAGCGTTGCCGGAGCAAGCCCCTGCGTCTTTTCGGGGATCGGACGGTTCTTCGCCGAAATCTCCGGATCCGTTGCACGTTCGAGCATCCCATCTCCCCCCGCATCGCCAGCCCGAAAGCTGGATTCGCTTTACTAGAACTCTCCGAGCAGCATAAAGCGGGCTCTTTTTTTCAGTCGGTCTGATTTTGACATAAGCGCCTCTAGTTCGATGCTACAATCTATGTTAAAAACAGCGCGTGTTTGGCAATCCAGCCTTCTGCCAGCTGTCGGCGACTGCCGGGGGACCTTTTTTGCGTGCCTCTTCCCCTTACGACGAATCGTTTGCTGGGTGCTCTGCCTCCGGCGGAATTGGCCGCGATCCGGCCATCTCTCCGGTCGCTCACATTAAAGCTGCATACGCCACTCTACGAAACCGGCGAGCTCATCGAGCGAATCTATTTTCCGCTCAATAGCGTGCTGTCGGTGGTGACCATTATGCTGGACGGTAGCGCCGTGGAGATAGGCACGATAGGCCACGAGGGCTTATCGGGGAGCCAGCTGATTTTTGGAGCCGAGAGGCCGGCGAGCCAAATGATTTGCCAGATGGAGGGCGAGGCATGCTGGATGGATGTCCAGGGTTTCCGTCGTCACCTCGATACGCTGGCAGTATTTCGGCAGCTCGTTTGCCGATATACCGAGGCCATGTTCAATTTTATGGGGCAGTCGATCGCATGCAATCGCCTCCATCGCGTCAACGAGCGCTGCGCTCGCTGGTTGCTTCTCACACAGGATCGCATCGGTACCGACTCGTTTTACCTGACTCAAGAGTTTCTGGCGATAATGTTGGGCACGAACCGTCCTGCCGTAACGGTGGCTGCTAGTACGCTTCAGGAAGCTGGACTTATTCAATATCGGCGCGGGCGCGTCACGATTAAGAACCGGGAGGGACTTGAGAGCGCGGCCTGCGAGTGCTACTCCGTTACCGCCGCGAACTTCCGCGCGGCTTTGGATACTGGTCGGGGGCTGTCGCCGGCCGGGTAGCGGCCGCTTCCCACTAGGGCGTAGGCTTGGAGTTGGGCGCCCCGGGAACTAAACCTAAATGCCCGTTTTCGTAATCCAAGATGATTTTGAATTGCGAGAAAAACGCCGCGCCTAGATGCCCGTATGCCGTTCCTCGTAACGATTCGGTCGTGCCGATGCGTTGCGGCGAGGTTTGATACGATCCGATCGTTACGCTGGGAATGCGGCCGATCAACTCGACGCTGTTGCCGCCGATTCCGCTGACCGATCGCTGTTCGGTGGCGCGAAAGAGCGTGGGATGTTGTTGGTAGAAATCGTAGGAGAGGTTGATATTCGATTCATCTCCCGTGTCCACGGCGAGATGAGCTTGCAACTCCCCGAGCTGGACGTTGACGACGGGGATGAAATCTTCAAAGGCCATCGGCACGGAGATGGCATTATCGGGGGCGCTGGCGCCGAGCCAAAGCGTGTGCGAAACGGGGTCGATTTCGATGGTGGTCGCCGCCAGGACGTCGGCTCCGAGTACCACGTCGTACCCGTAGTGGCTAATGTCGTGGAGTACGACGTAATCGGCATCGGGAAAGCTTGCGTTCCCAATGGTGAGCGGCCCGACGCGCACGACGTCGGTGACGTAGCGTCCCAGGCCCGCCACCGAATAGGCGCCGACCGACGGCGCCTTCAGGCGCTCGGCCAAGCCTTGGCTGATCGAAAGACCGGAGTTTCCGGTGTCGAGCAGACAACGCACCGCGACGCCGGCGATCGTGCACGGAAAGACCGGCACCGCTTTGCCCGGATCGGTCGGTATGCGTACTGCGGCACCCGCGAACGTCACGGTCAACCCGTGGGGCACCACGAAGGGGCTTGGCGAGGCCTCGCGTTGGTCGTAGCGCTCTAGAACGGTGTCATTGTGGAGAACGAGCGAAGGCAGCGTAATGCCGCCGTCGACCCGCTGGTAGTGACGGTATTCGAAGGTTCCGTCACCGTCTATATCGCGCATGTACCGCACCAGCGCCGTAGCGGGATCGACGAAGACTTGCATTGGCACCGCATCGGTGTCGGATACCAGCAACACACGATAGCGGGCGCCCGCGATCGTGGCCGTTCCGGCATCTTCGATACTGCCGCCGCCGGACGTGAAATCGCGGGAAAGGAATGCGAGCGAAGAGACGGTGCGGATCCCGCGCAGATAGGTTTCGGGCAAGGTCGAGCGCGGCAGCGTCGTTCCGTTGATATTGATCGAATAGAGCCGGCGCCCGTCGAAGTATGTGCCGGGGCAAAGAGCGCCATTGCATTCGCGGGTGACGAAGCGCACCCCGAGCGCGTCGCTTTGAATGGTGGTCGTTTCGCCGTCGATGGTCAGGCGGCTGACCGAGCGCAGATGCGTGCGCCAAACGGGGCCGCTGGCGGCGCGCATGCGCGCCAACAAGTGGGTCGGTTCGGCGGCGCGAGCTACTCCCAAAGGAAAGAGCCCGAGTGCGCAGCAGAGTACAAGCCGTGCGGCGAAGCCCATAGTATGCAGTTCGAGTTACTGGATCGGTATCTTCTCGATGGCTCCCCGGAAAAGGGCGAGGTGGTTCGGCGCCTCCTCGATGACCCGTCCGGCGAGCCCGCAGCCGGGCCTTTTTACGAGGGGATGCGGATTCTGGGCGGACGCACCCCGGATCTGACGTTGATTGCGCTGCGGATCGTGCTTGGGGGCAAGCGAGCCGACGATGCGTCGGTCGTCAAGCTGCGCGGGCTCGTCGAACGGGCTCGCAAGGGCGGCCCGGACGGAGCCGAAGCGCGTGAGGCGTTCGCACGGGAGTGGGCGTAATGCGGCGAGGTTTCGAAACGATGCGTATATCGGCGAGCGTTCTGTTAGCGCTATGAATCGACAGCGTTTCGCCGCGGCCGCGGCACTTTTGGCGGCGACCATCTTTTGGGCTCCGCAGGTACTCGCAAGCCCGCCCGCGCACGCGCCGAGCGCCATCTCCGGGCGAGTGGACTCGGTCGATTACGGCCAAGGAACGATGGTCGTGCGCCGTGGCCAGGAGCGCATCACCATTGCCGTGGTTCCCAGCACGCAGATCTATCTCCACGATTTCGGCGGAACGTTTGCCGACGTGCGGCCCGGAGCGCAGGTCGACGTCTTCGTAAGCGATATCGGTGGACGCTTGGTTGCGCAGATCATACGTCTGAAGTGACCGCGCATTCATGACCGATCTTGAGCGGTTGGCCCGCGGTGCTATTGTCGTCGGCTTCGACGGACATCGGCTCTCGGGCGATCTCGCAGAACGCTTGCGAGAGAACGCTTTCGCCGGTTATCTACTGTTCGCGCGGAACGTCGCTTCGTTCGCTCAAGTTCGCGAGCTCACCGACGCTCTTCGCGCGCTCCACGACGGCCTCGCGCCGAGCGTCGCGATCGATCAAGAAGGCGGCCGGGTGACGCGGTTGCGGGAGGGCGCGCAGACGATTCCGCCCATGATGGCGCTGGGCGCTACCGGCGATCGTGCGCTCGCGCGCCGCGTGGGCGAAAGCCTCGCGCACGACGTGCGGCGCGCCGGATGCACGGTGGATTACGCTCCCGTGCTGGATTTGGCCGCGGATCCGATGAGCGGCGCGATCGGGACCCGCGCATTTGCGACGGATCCGCTCGAAGTGGCCGAGCTGGCTTCGGCCGTTGCGTCGGGATTGCGCGCCGGAGGAATCGTCCCGACGTTTAAACATTTTCCGGGGCACGGATCGACCGCCGACGACTCCCATCTCATGCTCCCGGTTATCGATATGGTCGAACGGGCGCTGCGCGCACGCGATCTGCTTCCGTTCGCACGTTTGCTGCCTGGTGCGCAAGCGGTCATGACCGCGCACATCGTCGTTCGCGCGCTCGATCCCATACATCCGGCGACGCTCTCGCGCCGTATACTCACCGGCGTCCTGCGCGATGAGTTGGGGTTCCGGGGGGTGTGTTTTACGGACTGCATGCAGATGGACGCCATCGCGCGCGGCATCGGCACCGTCGAAGGCGTCGTCGCGGCGATTGCCGCCGGCGCCGACTGCGCGCTAGTCAGCCACGACATCGATCTTGCCGTCAAAGCCGGCGACGCGCTCGCTAATGCGGTTCGCGAAGGCCGCCTCGACCGAGCGCGGTTGGAGCAGGCCTGCGAGCGTGTCCGCGTACTGCGCGAAGCGCAAAGCACTCCGCTCCCGCTCGATACGCCGGCGCCGTATCCGGGTATCGGACGCGAGGTCGCGGCGCGGGCCATCACCGCCGTTCGAGGTGTGCAGACGCTGGATCCGGCCACGTCCATCGTCGTTTCATTTCAAAGTTCGACGACGGAGGGAGCGCAGGGGACGTTCGACGAGTACCCGTCGCTACGGGGCGAAGCGCCGGCGCTACACGAGATCGTGCTTTCGTTGCAACCGAGCGACGCCGAGCGCGCGCGACTCGTGGATACGTTGGCGCGAACGAATCGCCGGCCGATCCTGCTGGCCCGCAGGGCGCGCTTCTATCCCGAGCAGATGGCCGCCATTCACGCCGCTCTCGACGCGCGCGGAGATGCGGTGCTGGTGGCGCTTCGGGAGCCGTTCGATCTGACGTGGTTTCCGCAGGCGCGGCACGCGATCGCGGCATACGGGGACGACGATGCCTGCATCGCGGCGCTTGCCGGCGTTCTCTTCGGGCGTTGCGAGCCGGTCGGCACGCTTCCGGTCGGCATCGCGGAAAGATAGTGGTGCGGTTCGCACGTTGTGAGGGTGTCTTGAACGACGCATGCGGGGTGGCGTTTACCGGAGCGGTAGCTCGGATCGAACATCGCGGCGTGCCGGTGTACGAGCGGGCTTTCGGTACGACGCGAGATGACGACGCGAAGCGCCCCGTATACGTCGATACGCGATTCGATTTCGCATCGCTGACGAAAGTGTTCGTAGCGACCGTCGTATTGCACTTGATTGCCGTCGGCCGATTGGCGTTGGATGAAACGTTGGGCGGATGGTTCCCGCAGTGGCGGGGGTTACCGCAGGAACGAATTACCCCGCGGATGTTGCTGGCGCACACCTCAGGCATGCAGTCGGGGGCGGACTATCGTACGCTGCTCGACGAGCGCGTCGAAACGTTTGCGCTCGAACGGCCGCTCGCTGCGTCTCCGGGAGAGCGGGTGATGTACAGCGATTTGGGGTTCATCGTTCTGGGCGCGTTGATCGCGCGCGTCTCCGGTGCCTCGCTCGCCTCCGCGACTCGTGCGCTCTTCCCCAGCGTTTCGCTCGGGTTCGGGCCGCCCGCTCGGGAGCGACTCTCGATCGTTGCGACCGAAAGCGACGGCTGGCGCGGTCGCGTTCAAGGCACCGTTCACGACGAGAAGGCCGCATTGATGGGGGGCTGCGCCGGGCACGCGGGACTGTTCGGTACCGCGGCGGACGTGGCCGCGCTCACCGAAATGTACCTGGGAGCCGGCTGCGGGCGCAGTTCCGATCCGCTGCCTGCAGATTTGGCACGCGAGGCGACGCAGGAAGCCGCCTTCGACCCGGTCTTGCGGCGCGGGTTGGGCTGGGCGCTCAAGACGAGCGCGAGTAATTCGTGCGGCGAACGCTTCGGTGCGAGCAGCTTCGGGCACACGGGCTTCGTTGGAACGTGCGTGTGGGCCGATCCGCAACGCGACGTCCTGGGCGTTTTGCTCACGAACACCGTCTATTTCGGGCGCGGCGATTCGCGTGCGTTGCGGGCCGCGTTTTACAACGCGCTCGTCGAGGATATTGAAGCGTGATCGGGATCGGCCTGATGAGCGGAACGTCGCTCGACGGCATCGACGCGGCGCTCGTCCACATCGAACCGCTCGGTACATCCTATCGGTTGGAATTGATGGAATTCATCACGCAACCCTTCGATGCAGAGCTTGCCGTGGAGATTCGCGATGCGTTGCCGCCGCAGGCGGGAACGGTTGCATCGGTTGCGCGTTTGCATCGGAGTTTGGGCGTTGCGTTCGCACGTGCCGCTCGCCGCGTTGCGGGCGCTATGCGAGTCGATTACGTCGCATCGCACGGGCTCACACTCTTTCACGACGGTGCGGCGCATACGACCTTACAGGTGGGGGATCCGTTTGCCATCCGCGAGTCGCTCTCGGCGAGCGTATGCTACGATTTTCGCAGCGCCGATTGTGCACTGGGCGGGCACGGCGCACCGTTGGTTCCGTATGTGGATGCGCTTTTGCTCGGCAGCCCCTGCGAAGATCGCGTGGCGCTCAACATCGGGGGCATTGCGAACGTGACCGCGCTCGGCCGGCAAGCGCATCCGCACGACGTCCTCGGATACGATACCGGGCCCGGCAATATGTTGATCGACGCTTTCGTGCACGACCGTTCGAACGGGGCCTTGGCCTTTGACGACGGGGGCGCGCTTGCGCGAGCCGGTACGCCCGATGCCGCGCTCCTAGCGCGTCTCCTGAAGGATCCGTACTTCGAGCGTCCGGCGCCGAAATCGGCGGGACGCGAGCAGTTCGGCGCGCACGTGCTGCTTCGGCACGAAGCCGAACTCGCGCGCCTGAGCCTCGAAGATGGGGCCGCAACGTTTACCGCCCTGACGGTCGAATCGATCGCCCGCGCGATCGAAGGACTGCAGTTGGACGCACCACGCGTTCTGGTGAGCGGGGGCGGCGCCCACAACCGCGCCATCCTCGAGCGGCTCGCCGAACGGCTTCCGGCGATGCGTGTCGAAACGACGGCCTTTGTGGGTATCGATGTGGATGCAAAAGAAGCGGTCGCGTTCGCGCTCTTGGGCTACGAAACGCTGCGCGGTCGCGCGGCGAACGTGCCGCGTATCACCGGTGCTTCGCGGGCGATTCCGTTAGGATCGATCGCGCCGTTCGAACTCCCGGAGTTGCTCGCGCGGGTGGAGGTAGAGTGTCGTTCGCTGTAGGCGTCGATGCCGGTGGGACCCGCGTGTCGGCGGTCGTATCGTTGCCGGACGGTTCGCACCGCTTTGGGTATGCACCGGCGGCCAACCTGCGTGCGGTCGGCGTCGAGCGCGCTACGGATGCGATTGTAGAGGCGATAGCGAGCGCGTTGCTCGGGGAGCCGGCCGCCGCGGTGGCCGTCGGTGCTGCCGGTGCGGGCGACCCGGTGGCCGCCGCCGCGCTCTCGGCCGCACTCGAACGGCGATTCCCCGGCGCGCGCGTTGCGGTCTGCGACGATGCGGCGATCGCGTTGCGCGCCGGCGTTCCCACCGGAGATGCGCTGGCGCTCGTCGCGGGAACCGGATCGATCGCCTACGGCGAGATCGGCGCGGAGCGCTATCGTGTCGGCGGACACGGCTACCTGCTGGGCGATGAAGGATCGGGATTCGCCATCGGCAGCGCTGCGATACGATTGTTGCTGCGCGCTTACGACGGGCGGGCGCCCCAGGATCCGTTCGTAGCGGCGGTAGCGACGAGCCTGGGCGTGGGCAGCGCGCAAGAGACGATCGCGCGCATCTATCAAGCGGAGCGTCCCGTAACGGAGATCGCGGCAATCGCTGCGGTAGCGCTCGATTTCGCCGATGCGGGCGAGCGCAGTGCGGCGAAAATCGTGCAGGCCGCAGCCCTCGAACTCTTCGATTTGGTCAAGTCGCTGGTGCGTCGCGCCGGGGTCGAGGGCCGCGAACTGCCGCTGCTCTTTGCAGGCGGCCTGCTGGCGAAGAATAGCCTTTTAACCTATCTCATCGAAACGCGCGTCTCCAACGAATTACCGCACGTCGTGCCGCGCAAGCAGCCGCCGGATCCGGTGCTGGGTGCCCTCGCGCTCGCGCAAGGCCTGGGAGAGCAAGCGTGACGCGGATCCCGCAGACCGAGGCGGCGAACCCGCGCACAGCGACGATCGATGCCCTTTCGACGCGGCAACTGGTGAGCGTTCTGGTTCACGAGCAGCGCCGTGCGGCCGATGCGGTAGCGGCGCGTTCCGAGCAGTTTGCTGAGATCGTCGATGCGCTCGTCGCATGCGTGCGTGCGGGGGGGCGATTGCACTACGCCGGCGCCGGAACGAGCGGCAGGCTGGGCGTCCTCGATGCATCCGAAATGCCCCCAACGTTCGGTACGCCGCCGCATCTCGTCTGCGCGCACATCGCGGGCGGCGATGCTGCGCTGCGTGCCGCGGTCGAAGGAGCTGAGGACGACCGCGCGGCAGGCGCTGCGGCGATGCGCGGACACATCGCACCTACCGATGCGCTCGTCGCGCTTTCGGCCAGCGGCGGCGCACCCTATGCCATCGCGGCCGTGGAAGCGGCGCGCGCGGCCGGCGCATTCACCGTGGCGATCGTCAACGCTATGCCTTCGCCGCTCGGCGCGGCGGCGGAGCGCGTACTGTGGCTGGAGACCGGCCCCGAACCGATTGCCGGTTCCACCCGCATGGTCGCCGGCACGGCGCAAAAGATTGCGCTCAACACGCTCTCGAGCGCGGTCATGGTGCGCCTAGGCAAAGTGCACGGCAATCTCATGGTCGACGTCGTCGCGAGCAATCAGAAGCTGCGCGAACGCGCGCTCGGATTGGTGCAGAGCATCGCGGGCGTCGATCGCGAGCGCGCGCGGCAGTTGCTCGACGGTGCGGACGGGCGCGTCAAGGTCGCGGTGGTCATGGCTTTCCGCGGTATTTCATCCGATGCGGCCAGCGCGCTCTTGGACGCCCGCGGCGGCGTCCTGCGCGAGGTGCTGTGAGGCAAACGGCAATCCTCCGCATGTTATCGCGAGCCTAATCGCATCGTGCAATGGCTCGCGCTCCTACTCTCGTTTATTGCGCTGGTTCCGTTGGACGACCGGCCCGTCACCGTGCAACTGCCGGTGATGCTCGGCCGCATCGCGGGCGTCCCCGTGCGCGTTCCGCCGCGCCCCTTGCTGGGCCATTACTTGCACCCGGGCCAACCGGACCGCATCATCGCTTGGCTCAACGGGCCCCAGAACCGCGGCGCCGGCGCGATCGTTCTTTCGAGCGACATGCTCGTGTATGGCGGCCTGGTCGCTTCGCGCGTTCCCGATAGCGCGTCGTATCAGGACGGGTACTTTCGCTTACGCGCCTTGCGGCAGGTGCGCGCCACGCATCCGCATGCGTGGATTGCGGCGTTCGGCACCATCATGCGTTTGGCGC
>Ga0207416_1002850_pt1 | contig 17716 bp, 11 predicted proteins | sample PaiPotPPM11metaG_FD_184107 | JGI IMG/M metagenome (GOLD analysis project Ga0207416, IMG submission 184107) | Iron sulfur acid spring bacterial and archeal communities from Banff, Canada, to study Microbial Dark Matter (Phase II) - Paint Pots PPM... ...
ATCACAGCGTTCCCGACGCCACCGCCCTTGCCATCCATACACCTGCCGGCACCATCGTTCACACCGGCGACTACAAATTCGATCACACGCCCATCGACGGGCGACCCGCCGACTTCGGCACCCTCGCCCGCCTGGGCAACGAAGGCGTGCTGGTCATGATGGGCGACAGTACGCGCGTCGAAACACCCGGCTACACGCCCTCCGAGCGCGTCATCAACGAATCGTTCGACAAAATTTTTGCCAACGCGCCCGGACGCATCATCATTGCCACCTTCGCCTCGCTGCTCTCGCGCGTGCAGCTGGTAGTGCATACCGCCGAACGCTACGAACGGGTGATAGCCCTCGTTGGCCGCAGCATGATCAATAACGTGCAGATGGCGATCGACCTGGGTTACCTCAACATTCCTAAAGCCATGCTCATTCGCCCCGAGGACATCAACAAGTTCCCTGCGGAGCGCGTGGTGATCCTTTGCACGGGCAGCCAGGGGGAACCCACCTCGGCTCTCACTCGCATCGCCAACCAGGATCACCGCCAGGTGCGCATCCAGCCCGGCGATACCGTCATCCTTTCCGCCACCCCCGTTCCAGGCAACGAAAAGATGGTCAACCGCACCATCAACAACCTGTTTCGCCAGGGCGCGGAGGTACTCTACCAGTCCATCGCCAACGTGCATGTCTCCGGTCACGCCGCGCAGGAAGAGCTAAAGCTCATGATCAACCTGCTGCGCCCCACCTACGTCATGCCCATTCACGGCGAATACCGCCAGCTCATCCTGCACGCCAAACTGGCCTACTCGCTCGGCATCCCCGAAGACCACATCGTCATCGGCGAGGACGGCGACATCATCACCGTCTCACCCGCATCGATTCAAGTAACCGATCATGTCACCTGCGGCAACGTCTTCGTCGATGGCCTCGGAGTCGGCGACATCGGCCAGATCGTGCTGCGCGACCGCCAGGTACTGGCCCAGGACGGCATCCTGATGGCCGTCCTCACCGTCGATAAGGAAACCGGTCAACCACTGGCCGGCCCCGACATCGTCTCGCGCGGCTTCGTCTACATGCGCGACTCCGAAGAACTCCTGGAAAGCGCCCGCCAGCGTATCCTCGAATCCTTCGTCGGCCTCAACGGCCACGCCTCCGACTGGTCCTTCGTCAAAGACAAAATTCGCCACACCTTGAGCGAATTTCTCTACGAAAAGACCCACCGCCGCCCAATGATCCTGCCGGTAGTGATGGAAGTATAAGCAAATTGGACGCCCTCCGGGGCGTCCAACACCACCTGTTAACTTAGTTGAAGTTCCTCATCAGATCTCACATCATATTCTTGCAATCGGCGTGAGATGGCTGCATCGTACTCAATATATTGTCGGTACTGAGCGGGTGTACAGGCACCAATAAGTTGGACCTCGCGCCGGGCCAGCACCGGTTTCAGCAAACTGCTGGCATCAACGGAATAACGCTGTGGGCCTCCTCCCAGGAGCCAATGAAAATGATTGACAAAGAGCAGAATATGCCCTTCTGCCTGTCGCACAGCGAGAAAGAGCGCCTGTAGACGGGAAAGCACCTCATGGGGGGTATGCCATTCCTCCAAAGCAGGCCACCATCCCCCAGGAAAGTATTTCATGAATAACCGATCCAGCATCTCCTCCGAGCCTGATTCAGCCAGCGCAGCCTTCCACTCGCTTTCATCGAACAAGGGTTGCTCGGGTGCCACGAACGCATGGCTTCCTTCTGAACTGGCACCTTTGGCGAACAACGCCTCATAGTTCAGCGCAATAACCTCTCGGGTAGGTAAAGGGTCAGGCGCTTCGCCTGTCGCCATCCGACGAACTACTTCAAGAACAACTCGCCATCGCCGCATCTCATCCATATCCATCAGCAAGGGATTAGATTTGTTTGTATTCTTTTCCTGTCGAAGCAGAATCTGAACAACCCGTGCCACAAGCGCTTCATATCCTACCAAAGGAGGAAATATCCCCTGCCGTGCTAAATAGGTCAAATTGTGCCCATAGTGTTCAAGTGCAAAAGAATCTGTCGAGGAAGTTTTCAAGATAAGCCTCCTTTAGCCGCACATGTAGGAGCGGTCAGTTTGTCAGATCTCGTAATACTGTCTAATGAGCCTTCTAAGCGAAGTACATTCTTAGAAGTTTTAATCGCTCATAAACCGATAATGTTCTTTGATTAGTATAGCATAACTATCTCCCCGTATTGAAATGCTGACTCAACCTCTTTATCGAGGAAACAAACATTATCCAAATGACACTGCTTGATAAATTTCCCGATTCACTAAAATACTTATTCGGATAAAGATCGTTTCCTTATCCTCTCCTCATAAAAACAATCCACATTTTATTTCCTTCTGATTCGATGGTACCCGGGCCAAATCCATATTGTTCTAGAGTTGACGATAACATTCTATTAACGAGTGCCAGTCCACGCGATTCTGATGAAAAGTATGTTGCTAAATTGTCTGAGGGATATCCTTTGATTGTTTGTACACTATCACCAAGCCAATCAACTAGATCAGGGAGGTGGTTTCTAGCTTGACTGAGGGAATCCATCCAGGAAATTTGCAATTCACCCGAATCGTGATAAAAAGTTACTTCTAATTTCTTACCGTTCTCATCTATGTGCGTGAAATCCGATATTCCTTCTTTGTTATCGGAACCATAATCCATTTTTTGCCAACCAGCTGGGGGTTCAGATGGCTGTCCAGCAGCTGCCTGCGGCCCTTCCGTGGATATATTTTGAGGTTCAGCATCCGCCTCACCATTGCCAAGACTTTCATTCGCAAACGCTATATTGTCTTTGGTGCTCGTATTTTCTCCATCCGAAGGGTTCCCATCGCCTCCGCAGCCTACGGGCGGGGGACAATAATTGAACGTCGAGGGAGGAAGATTGACTCGGATGAAGGAGGTTCCACCGACTCCTCCCGTGGAAACACAAGCAAGAGAACCAAAACCGCCTACACTCACGCACCCGGGAGCAGTGCTTGCAGATGTGACAGGAACCAGGTGCGAGCCGTTGTCCACGAAGATATTCGAGCGGCACCCGATGGCACAGGCCGGCCCACTGGAATCGGATGTCTGGCTAGAGGTGTGATTGGTGCCTGCCACCCCATTGCTAGTGCCGGTGGATCCTATAGACAAGCCAGGGAACGATGTCAACGACTCCAACGACGTTGATAGATGCGGGATCGCATAGATGCCGCAGCCCTGCGAATAGCAGGAAGCGACAATCAACTGCCCGGTCGGATCGCTCAAAGTCTCCGGGTTGCCTGCCACGTAGGCATAGGGATCATCGCTCAGGAGGTTGCCCTGCACGGTGTCCGCCGGTTCCCACCAGCTGGTCATAGTAGCGCTTGTTGAAGTAGTCCAGCCCCCGTGCCATATACAGTATTATTGGGGTAGATATTCGTCAGGATCGAGATGCTTTACATCCTCAAGAGGGACCCTGACCACTCCGAAATGACCATGAGGAGTGAGATGTGTGAGATCCCCAATGACAAACCAGAACTGGTATGTCTTCTCATCCTGACTTTGTGCAACAATGAGCAGTTGTTCAGCAACCAGACCTAATAGATGGTAGATGGCGCCTCGAACGTCTTCCCATGAGCTGATAGCTGGTCCAATCGTTACTTGAATTTCTAGGCCCTGCTCAGTGATCTCTATAGCGAGCAAATGAAGTTCGTCCTGGTGCCTCCTCAAGGCGTGTTGGATATCAAGATACAGACCTTCATTATCTCCCTGATCCGTTCCCCAATTCTTCATCTGGCTAGTTTTCTCAAGGAGCTGCTTCATCGCCTCTCTTCTGAAAACGCCGTTTTCATTGTGGGTGGTGTAGCCTCTACATGAACGTCTTGGAGCAGGAGAACGATATTGGTGTTGGAAGAAGTCATGATTACCCTTTCGTTTCAGCAAAGACAACTGCAGGCGTTCGACATTTTAATGCTTGATGAAGCCGCTGCTAATTGTAGAAGGCAAGAAGACGTTTCGAGTTCGTTATTGGACTTATGTATGCTTGCCTGCATTTGCCACTACATATAGGTCAGTTTTCCTTCACCTCTCGCCGATCCCAGAGAAAGACATTGTCAAAAAATTCGCGAGTAGCCACAACAAAGTGTGCTTCGTACCCCTCAACTCCCAATTGTTCCGAGAAGTCATCTATGTCAATTCCTACGGTTTCCACAGGCAAACCTTCAAGCGTTGTAATAGAGAGTTCAGAGGTAATTGTATCACGCTCCTGGCTATAGTGGCTCATCCTCTTCTCATCACGCTGTCCACTTTTAAGCTCTGCAGAGATAAACTGAGCATAAGCTCGAAACACTGATTGGATGTTTTTGTAGGCAGGCAAAGGAATAAAACGTCCACCAACAATGCCCTGCCCGAAATCGGCTCTTGGTTCTACAAGTTTTCCAATCGGTTCGTGATGGAAAATGATAAGATAATCCATTAAGATTAGCCTCTAGAATATGTCAATAGCACTGAGTCTTAATCTTTCACATTTATCTCCTGGTAATCAACAGTTCTTCAAAACTGTATGCCAAAGATATTACTAAAGAAGATGTGAGTTTTGTGATTAAATCGACTAATCTATACTCAAAGGAAGCTTTGTTTATTTTAAGTCGATTGCAAAATTAATTTTACCCGATTAAAATTTCTCTCAGCCAAATCTTGTGTACCAATCCAGTAATAGATGCGACCTGTATCTCCCCAATTTGTATCTATAATGCGGTCACTATCTACCTGTAAAAGAAGCTGCCAATCAGTTGGTACACCTCCTAGCTCATCATACATATCCCATTGGACATTATCAGGGTGACCGAGTAAACGATGAATAGGAATGTGATAAGTAGCGCCAGCCCTCTTAGCAAATTGTGCTTGAACCTGGTAGTATGCCTGCTCTTCTATATCAGTTAAAGGATTCGATAAACCGAGCCGTTTGATGGAGGTAGGAGCATATTTGCTATAGTCTGGCAACGTTATTTCTGTGGAGCAAGTAACTCCACTTGTGCGATATCTTTCTCGCCTCGATATACTCTCTGAGATAGGAAGACGTTGTAGGTTGGCGAGAGAACTTTCTGTGTAATAGACATACCAGGTCGTTGCCTGATCAGACGTTCGACTCTCGAAAAAGGCTTTCTGATCAAAGAAGAAGAATATTATACCCGCATCTGGGAATAGATGATCTTTGTCATAAGGGGCGATCTCAAATAAGTTGATCTGCGCAACAAAAGGTAGGAGAACGCCGTTAGGCTCAGGCCATTCTATTCCTTCTGGCAGATCAGGTGAACCACCGAATTTGGTGCTCCCCAATCTAAGTGAGATTTCATCAACTGGGTGAGCCGTCAGACGGATAGATGGCAAAGCTACCTGAATAAGCTCTTTGCTTACTCTTGACAGCCCGCTCGAATCAAATATTTCTTGCAATGTACTCATACCATTTCTCCTAGTTGTTCTTAATTCTCTGCAGGCAGGGAATTCTTTATTTCTGGTGGCAAATCAGTTAAGTGGTTGTGGTATAAATCTAACTCTTCCAGATACTCTAACTCACCTATTTCTGATGGAAGCTCTTCCAGGAAAAAATGAGCGAGAGAAATGCTCGTGAGCACCCCACTTGTGTAAGTACATCGTCCTTCCATCGGTCCAGCATTGCTTTTCATCAATAGAAGAGCTATCACGTCCTGTTCAGACATAAATCCTCCGTTTTTCTGAAAAAAATACGATTACCTGAGAATGCTGACCAGCATACCCAGGTAATCAACCTCCAAAGCTAGCACAGCTTGCAGCGGCGCGTAGCTTTTTCGAACACTACAACCAATGCCCGCACAAAATCCTGTCGGCCATGAATTTACATGCCACGAAAACTACTTGATTGTACTCAGTGTATTGAACGCTATACTTGTCATTCTTTCGCTTCTACTATTTGCGCTTGAAAACCTCGGCAAAAAAAACGAAAATGTATTGCCCTCTTCGTCTTTTACTTCATACCTTAGGCGTTCCCACCGATAGTCACGAATAGACCGAATTGCTATTCGCGGCAAGAGTGCGAAGCCTTGGAATGTAGTCATGAGGTTCCTAACTCCCTCGAAAGTTAATCGAAGGCGGCGAGGGTCATCATCCTCGTTCTCGTACATACGTAACCAGAGTTCAATCGACAACTCATGCTGTTGATCTGAATGACAGTGTTGACTGAGATCAAACCTATCCAGGATATCAAACAGGGTAGGATTCAGTGCTTGATATGCACTTATTGCTTGCTCATCGGTCATAGTAAATACTCCCATCCAGAATACCAGGGAAGCCTACCAAACTCTCATTTGCTAAAGCGGATTCCTCCATACTTGCACAGTTTTATCACGACCTGCTCTCATCCTCCAGAGTTTCCCCTATCAAGCCCCCATTAAAAAGGTTAGCATCTTGTTGAGCAAAAGGAGGTTCCACTACTTCTGCTGTTGAAGCTGTCTTTGTATTCTTAATATCTTCTCTTTGTCTTCACCTAACTGATCTAGAGCCACCTCACGTTCGCCTAAAGTATAGGATTCTTGATCCCAATCAAGCCAAAATAGATAGGCAGCGTTTGTTGTTACAATGTACCCGGACATCGACTCGATCTCGCCAGGATAGGCACTTCCAGGCAGGGTTTTCCCCTCAGCCTCAGTATCAACAATTGCATACCTAGTTATGCCACGCTCAGCTAACAGTCGGCGAATAAGCTCCGCTTCCCGTGTAGTCAGTTTGCCCTCTTTCATTATTTTCTCCTCTTGAAAACGGCGTTCATCCGCCAGGGAGCATACCATGCTAATTACCACCTACCATATTTGATCCAGGATATAATCCCAGTTACTGGGTAGGAGATGTATTGCTGGGTCAGGGATAAAATACGTTTTTATTACCCCTTTGGAGTTGATAACACCGTATTCATTCGTAATCTCATTAAAACGTATTATATCACCATTCGAGCGCACTCCTTGATAGGTATCCGGTCCTAATGAACCTTGCATGAAATTCACGGCTGCTTGCTGATAAGCTTGTTTTTCTGTAAACGGCGGCGTGAACTCATTCTTATGTTTATCGAAGTGATAATCAAGTTTATCTTGATTTGCAAAACCTTGTCCTTCGACTTTATCTGAAGTCCCTGCCTGCCCTGCCTGACTCTCTTCCGTGGATATATTTTGAGGTTCAGCATCCGCCCCAGCGTTGCCGAGATCTTCATTTGCAAACGCTATATTGTCTTTGGTGTTCGTATTCTCTCCATCCGAAGGGTTCCCATCATCTCCACAGCCTACGGGCGGAGGACAATAATTGAACGTCGAGGGAGGAAGATTGACTCGGATGAAGGAGGTTCCACCGACTCCTCCCGTGGAGACACACCCAAGAGAGCTAAAGCCAAAACCGCCTACACCCACGCACCCAGGAGCAGTACTTGAAGATCTGACAGGAACCCAATGCGAGCCGTTGTCCACGAAGATATTCGAGCGGCAACCGATTACACAGGCCGGCCCAGTGGAATCGGATGTCTGGCTAGAGGTATGATTCGTGCCTGCCACCCCATTGCTAGTGCTGCTGGACCCTATGGACAAGCCAGGGAATGAGGTCAACGACTCTATCGATGTTGATAGATGCGGGATCGCATAGATACCGCAGCCCTGCGAATAGCAGGAAGCGACAATCAACTGCCCGGTCGGATCGCTCAAGGTCTCCGGGTTGCCTCCCACATAGGCATAGGGGTCATCACCCAACAGGTTGCCCTGCACGGTGTCCGCCGACAGGAAGGTTCCCACCAGCTGGTCATAGTAGCGCGCTCCAAAGTTATACAGGCCGCTCAGATCGTCCTTGTACTGCCCGGTGAAGCCTTTGGCCGTCCCCATGGAGCCTTTGATATACTGCAAGTTGCCATAGGGGCCGTAGACCTGGTTGCCGGAGACGGCGCTGGTACCCGATGCCCCGCTGAAATCGGCCAGGACGCTGCCCAGCGCATCGGTCAGGTAGAAGGTCAGTGCTCCAGAACCGCTCACTTTGCCAGACAAACGCCCGCCCAGGCTATAATAGTACTTGCTACTATTGAGCGTGCCAGAGCCGTTATAGACGTGTTCTTCCAGGCCAAAGGCGTAGATGGTCATCGTGGTGTTGCTGGCTCCACTGCCGGTGGTAAAACGCTGCAGCACACGATTGCCAGAGGCGTCGTACATGTACCACTCTTCGTTGCTGGTGGTCACGGTGTCATTCCAGCGCACCAGGTGATCCTGCCCATCGAACGACAGCGTCTGCGTATCCAGGCTGCTGCCGCTTTTGGTGGCGCGGCCGGTCATATTGCCGTGCGCGTCGTAGCTGGCGGTGTAGCTGGTCCCCGTCTGGCTGGTACAGGTAGAACCAGTCGCAACCACCGCTGTCAGGGCGTGCGGGTGATTGCTATCACAGGAGAGGAACTGCTGCGTGGCGCCGGTCCCGTTGTAGGGGCCGGTGCTGATCTGCCCCAGGTTGTTGTAGCTGTAGGCGGCATGGTAGCCCGCGCCGTTCAGGGTGTTACTCGTTGTCCCGTTCCCACTACAGGAGGAGGGCTGTGTAGTATTGTTCCCCGCCCACACCAGGCGGTTCTGCTCATCATAACAGAAGACCTGTGTTTCGCTGCCTCCTGAGTTCGTGATGTTCGGAATAGCTGCCTGCGTCGTGGAGAGGTTGATCAGGTTGCTGGCCGCGTCATACGTCAGCCCCTGGCAGAAAAAGGCTGCCGTGGGACAATTCGGCGGGGTCGTACAGGCCGTTTGCCAGCAGGCATTGGCGCTGTTGACACGCAGGTCGCCATCGTACTGGAAGGATTCAGTCGCGACTGTCGTGGTGCTGTTAGCAAGGAAATTGATACTACTGACGAGTGCCTGGGCATTGTATGCCACGGTTGCCACGTTGGCAGTGGCCGTGGTCGTGCTGCTCAACCCGGTCTCGACTCCGGTCGTGCTGTCATACACAGGGGTAGCGATATAGCCCAGCCCGCTGGGATTGCTACTCGTCTGCGCGCTCGTCACCTGGTTCGCGTCGTTATACTGGAGATTCAGCTTATAGGTTGGGAAGGTCGGAAAGGTGAGTGTCCCGCCGGTAGCCGTCACCAGCAAATTCTCGTTGATAGCGCGTCCGCGTACATCATACTGCATCTGTTCGGTCACTTTGCCCTGGGTGAAGTCGGGGCCTGGGAAATAGTTGATAGCGTAGGTCTGCGTCAGGCGGCCCTTGGGATAATCGTTGCCGCTCCAATTTGCGCCGGGCGCGCTCACATCATAGGTGTACTGCGCGAAGGGATTGACACCACTGGTACTGCACGCGCCTGTCGGGCTGACGGGACTGGGTGGCGGCTGGTCCTGCACGCAGCCCAACCGCCCCATCAGGTCATAGCTATAGCCCAGCGTGACCAGGCTGGACGCATCGGTAATGAGGCGTCCATCAGCGTCGTAGGTATAGTTGTGCGTACCCCGGTCGGGGTCATTGAGGGTGGTCAACCGCCCCAGGTCGTCATAGCTGGCAGTCGTGGTGATCGAGGGCGTTCCTTGCTGCGCTTCGTCAATCACCTTGACCTGCGTCGGTTCGCTCAGGACGTTATACTGAATGGCTTTCTGTTCAGTGAGCGTCGTGCTGCCGTAGGTGCCGCTGTAGAGCTGTCCATAGACGACCCGCCCCAGCATATCGACGTAACTGGTCGTCACGTGATTGTTCGGATCGATGTTCGTCACCTGGGCATACGTATTGGTATCGGTTCCGTTGGCCTGGCCCAGACCATAGAGCGTGCAGGAGGTCGCGTTACTGCCGAGCGAGGGGCAGGAGATGCCGGTTGAGCCATTCGCCACGAAGATCGGGTCGTCAAAGGCGATGGGCCGTCCCAGTGCTTCGTAGAAGGATACAGAGCCGCCCGGGGCTGTGTTGTTGTAGTCTACCGCGCTATTGGGGTCGATCCAGCCCGGGCTGTGCTGGGTGTTCGGAACCGATACGACGAAGGGATTGCTGTGCCAGACACTATGCGTCGTGTCGTCTTTGTACTCGGTCAGCACGACTGTAAAGTACGCTTTCCCTGCAACCGGGTTAGCGGGAGCGGGGCCGGGCGTGCTGGTCTCCACAACACGGCCCATCGCATCGGTGATCGTACTGGAGAACGCATTGGGATACTGGGAGGTGTTGCTATCGACCTCAAAACAGGGCAGCGTACTAGTGGCAGAACAGGAGGTGTTCGTACTGGACTGCGTCGTATACCCGCTGCTATCGGGCGGGATCAACTGCTGAGTGGTGAGATTGCCATTAGTGTAACTATAACTGGTCGTAGTCACCTGCCCGTTCATATCGGTACTGGTGATCGGCAATGACCCCTGCGTATCATCATAGGACACCGATGTAGAAAGGTTGGCAGAAGAGGGCGGCGCGAGCGGATATGTGACTTTCGTGGGCTGCGCGTTATGACCATCATAGGTAATGCAGGTAGTATAGTTCAGGTTCGCTGCCCAGTTGCTCGTCGAGGTGAAGATAGTCGGCCTACTGAGGGTGCAGCCATTGCTGCTGTAGACGCTAGAGTTGGCCTGGGCCACACCATCAACGGCTGCCACGACGTTCCCAAAGGCATCATAGCCGATATAGTTCGTGGTCATTGTATTGGTGGGGCCAGGACTGGCACAGTTCGTGTTGCTGTAGGTCTGAAGAGTTGTAGGCCAGCTTGCAGAAGGCGTGGTCACGCCTGAGCCTTCGTCATAGGTCGTATATTGGCACTGCCAGATATGCCCGCTGCTATCATCAACTTCGCTGTGCTTGACACTGCCTACGTTGTAGGTAGTCCAACTACCGCCAACAGAAACATTGGTGTAATAGGTCCACTTCTTCGTGAAAGTTGGCGCGTTGGAACTGGTGATATCTTCTTCCTGCAGTTGGTGGTAGCCGCCACTTACCCAACCTAAAGAGTTATAATCATCATAAGTGAATACACTCTGGAGCGAAGGCTGAAAGCTACTCGCACCATTGACCTCGTAGGTCAGTGTGTTCAGCACCATCACTTCACAAGGAGTATAGACCGGATCAGTTGCGCTGGCGCTCACACAGGCGGTCGCGCTATTGCTATGATTCACCATAGGGCCACCGGCATAATACATCGCCGTATAATGCAGCAGCGCACCTGAGACTACTTTGCCGCCCTGGTAGACATACTCACTCATCAGGCTGCCAGCCCCGTAGTTGGCAAAGTCTGTACCGGGCGTCCACCAGCCCTCTGTGCTGGCGTAGTTGTCCACCGTCAGGTCTCCATGCGGTCCGGTAATGGAAACCGAGGCAAAGCCGCGATATTCGGCGTGGTAGTAGTCTCCCCAGTCGCTATCGTTGGTTCCTCCATTCGTTGGCATCCAGTTATCGCCCACACAGTCATTCTGCCCCGCTTGATAGTTACTGGGAGAGGGATAGGGATAACAGGCGCTCCCACTGGTATACTCACCAGTAATGGCGAGTGTGTAACTGTATTTCGTCGTGGCATAACTACTGAGCGCGCTGCTATCCTTGCCCGAGGCTTGAATCTGCGTCACTACCTGCACCGTCCAGGCCAGTTGGTCGGGATGCGAGTAATTGCCGCTGCTGGGACAATCACTCGGATACTTGAAGCAATACAACGGGTCATGGCGGTCCTCAAAATTGCCATTGCCGTCGGTGCGATTGGGTGTGCCATTTGTGTTGTTATAGGCTGTGCCGTACTGGATGTTTTCGCCGATACCACTGTTGGTATCGATGTAACTGGTCAGGTACTGCCAGCTCGTCGAGATACTTCCCGCCGGCGTGCCATTGCTATAGTGCGCCGGGTCGTAGTAGGTGTTGTTTATCACGGAACTATACAGAAACGACATGATAGGCAGGTTGTGCGCCGTCCCCTGCTGGTAGACCACCGGTTGAATTTGCGTGAGCAGATGCTCGCCGGCGCAATAGCGCTGATTGCCTGTCCCAGGATCGGTACACAGCGCCGCCGGACTATCGTTATACGTGAAGTTGTACCCATAGGCAGGTTTGCTTCCGGTTCCATCTTTCCCGACGTAACTGGTGATCGATTGCAAGGTGAGCGTACTCATCACAGTAGGCGCCGTCGATGTGCCATAGTTCAAAGGATCGTCACATCGCAGAGTGCTAGTTGGGGGTGGAAACTCGCAGGTGGGGCTCTGATAGGGCGGAGCCAGGTAGGTAAAGTCTACCGTACCTGCCACATCGGTGAGCGGGGGATCGGTCGCGCCTTTCTCATCGCCATAGACGATTTGTTGGATGCCGGAGTCGCGGATGGTTGTATTGCCATTGGCCGTGACGATATCGCGCTGGTAGGTAACATCGATGACTTTATAATAGTTGTTAGCGCTTGACCCTTGATTGGGCGCGACGATCTTATTGACATCCCAGCGATAGTTGTGGCGAACGCCACCGGTGTCGGTGGAATATTGCAGCGAATCGGTTGTGCAGCCAAATTCGTAATAGGTGCTGGATTTGTCCCACACATGAAAGCAAATCTGACCGGTCTTACTACTGTTCACCTGTTGCACCAGTAAATAGGAGAGGTGTTGCGTATCATAGAACGTGCCGCTATACTGCGTGGAGAGGTTGCTATCCTGTACCAGTCGATCACTGACATTACCCACCCCGCTGATGAAATACCAGGTCTTAGCGCTGGCGCTGCCACTGGGATAGACATCAGCAGTGATCGCGCCCAGGGAGAGCGACCAGCCATCCCCAACGTTCTCAGCCGGTGAAGTAGGATTAGAACGTGAATTCGGCTCACTGCTGGAGTAATTCAGTGAGAGTTGTGGAGCAAAACCGGCCACGCCAGGCGGCACGAGCAGGGGATACCCGTAGGACAATTGCCCGGTATTTCCCTGAGCGGAAGCGGCTGTGGGAATAGGCGGCGCTTGATTATTCGCATCGCCACCAATCAAAAAGCTACCGGGACCAAGTACGTTACTGTGAGCAGTCAGCGTGTGGGCTATGGGATCATCGTGCAGAGGCAGTATCAAACCAGTAGTCTGCTGCTTCGCCTGGCGTGCGGCAGCAACAAGGGCGGGCCATGTAAGCAGCAAATGTCCTGGATCGAGATTGAGCGCCTCCATTTCCCAGGGCTGGTAGTGGTAGATGACCGTCACCGGGGCGAGCAAATGAATGCCACTCAGCGCCTGCCCCTTGCTATCGACAATCTGCGCCTGGTAGGTTCCCAGCAGGTCGCTGGCTCCAACAAAATGTCCCGATACTTCACTTACTTGCAGCGTCAGCGAGCCAGATGGAGTCGCGCCACCGGCAACTACAGCATGGGAAAGATCGAGCGATCCCGGCGCAACCTGTACCTCCAGGCGACCATCACTACCCACCAGGTTAAGCGATTGCGTTCCGTTGCCTCCGATGAGAAAAGCGGTATCCAACGATTGGCTGATTGATTTCATAGTAACGGGTTCAGTGCTGGGAGGCAGTTTCGCCGTATTCATAACATGAGGATTTTTCGGATTTGGAAAGGACGATGATCGCACAAGCGGCCCATGATAGTATTTAGGATTGCCACTCATCTTCAGAAATTGTTGAAAAGTCAGGCTAGCAGGTTTGCCTGCAGAGAAAGATGTGCTTGCAGCATAGGCTGGTCTGACCAGCATACTCCCATTCCCCATCACCTTCGAGAGCAGCAAGAGGCCCAAAAAGAAGATCAGGAAGAGGCGATGCCGGCTCAAAGAGCGCCGCGTTCGTGAAACATCATTTTGATGCCGATCAGCCATACCGTGTGAGTCAACATGATGTCGGAACATATAGACACCCCAATCTCTGCAAGCAGCGAGTAGCACACATTGCGAACAGTGACAAGAAAACTCTACATGGAGGTTCCACCAACTATCGGGAGGCAAGGGTTCAGATACGTGTATGGTAGGGGCGACCCTTGCGGTCGCCCTGGCCGCTGATTGTTGGTGAAACACTAGACAGACACGCTATGTTGACGCACAACAGCGGAACACCGGTAGGGGGGAGGAAGAGACACAAACCTGGCTCGCCTCTTCAGCGCGATCAAGATTCCTTCCCCCGGTATTCTGATCCTTCTGGTTGCGTTTCAAGCGTACCCGACCTTGACGAGTTTGTCATGGGGCGACGGGCGTATTTTTTCACTCAGTAATGAATTTGCTGCAAAGAGAGTCGCCTCATTTTACTTTAGAAAGATTTGCCCCGCTGAGTTTCATTCTTCTCACGGGGATGGCCTGCCTGCGGTGAGAGGGAGGCGAGAGGAGAATAGTGAGCCATCAAGAACCCGGTCAGCACCGCATGAGGGACGGTGTTTACTCCTAACCGTCTGTAGATGCTCTCACGATGTTTCTTTACAGTAGCGGGCGTAATATGCAGGAGATCAGCGATGGTCCGCGCGTCATAGTTCTGCGACATCAACACCAGGATTTCGCGCTCGCGGCGGGTTAACGACTCAAACTGCTGAGATGGAACGTGCTGATTACCCAGCAATGCCGCCACTTCCAGACTATAGATAAGCCAGCCGCACATATTCGCTACCAACTGCGCCTTCGCCAACGGAACGACGGGCATACCCGACCGTGCCGGGTCAACAGCGCTCACCAGTTCTCCGTAATAGCGTCCTCCGTACTGCAATGGAACAGAGGGAAGGGGAGCCAATGGGCCAGACCTGGGAGGCGCTTCACCGGGCTGATGCCACCGGACAGAAAGATAGCTCCGGCTGAGATGCATAATCTCCTGGCTGATACGCTCGATCACCCCTTCGCTTTGCCCAAACAACTCTTCGTTGAGGTCGCACAGCCGCAGGATGAGTTGTTCATAGTCGAAAGTATCTCTGGAAGGTGGGGTAGACGGTAGCTGGTCATGGCGCATATGCACATCCTGTTCTTCGATAAGCGGCAAATATAAGAACGAATGCCGAATGTCAACAAATTCCCTTTGTTTCCAATGATACATAAGTTGCCGTGATTCTTTCAATTAGATATAAGCGTACTCTTACTACCTGATTTCTGTAATGCATATACCAGGATTCAGCATATGAAATACCCAATCTCTGTATATGCATCATTCTTTTTGTATCCTTTTGTACTATTTCTATTCTCATTCATCTTGACATCTATTTCTCCTATTCTCTATACTCTTGTGTACAACCTCTTGCTCGTATGTTTGCTTTCTTACTCGTGTGTCATCAGAAACGATGACAGTAATCGCAGGAGTAAGCGGTCAGTCACACATTTTTCAAGGAAGAGGGATTCCTCACATTGCACGGAGAAGGGGACTTTGAATCGCCAGACCGGTCAGATCCAACAATATAGCTTCACCTTTGGCAACCAGTACCATATCTTCGACAACCGCTTACAGGCATTCATCCGCGAAGGAGTGGTCATCACCGCTCGCCTCAACACCGTTGATACCTCGTCCTTCACATGGCAAGCGAGCCTCGATGCCTCCATCACCACCGAGGAACTCTACTAAAAGAGGTGAATGTCAAGTTTTTGCATTAAGCCCGCCCTGATCCCTTGCATTTCCCCTCATTCTCAGGTACAATCTAATCAAAGTCTGCTTGCTTTCTGCAAAATGTAGGGGCGGCGGATGATGGGCGGTGGGGACGCTTGCGTCGCCCTCGCTTCCCACAACGTGGCGCGCTTCACAAAATCTCCCGCGTGTAGACGTAAATTCCATTGCAACACCTGCAACATCTGAAACATCCGCAACAAATTCCAACACAACATATGCAACATCTGAAACTTCAGCAACGTTTGAAACAACGACGCAATTACCCACTTGCTTCTCTGGAACAAATGCGCTATCATACTAGAGTCTTCGTGTCTCTTGCTAGCAGGATGGAGGGAACCAGGATGCCGGATCATGGACAGCAGAAAGAGCGCAAAAATCGGGTAGGACCCAGCGTTGACGGCGGGAAAACCTCTCGCGTCAGCCGGGCTGCTGGCAGCATCGGCTCGGAATCCATGCGCGTCGAACAGCGCACCGGCCCTGCCGCCACTAAACAGCGCGCCAACAATAGCCAGAACGCTTCCAGGCGCGCAAAATCTGGCGGCAACAGATCGCAGTCCGCCAGAAAAGGCCCGTCTGCCAATCGTCCCGCGCCCGTCGCGCCTGCCCCTCAACCTGCCGATTCGCGCGCCATCGCCAGACTGCATGGCAAATGGCGCTCGCTCGAACCGCACCACAAGCAGCGTATCTTCAGCATCCTGCTGCTTGGTCTCGCCATACTCCTCCTGGGCGGTTTGACCTTCTGGAATAAAATTCAAATCCTGGGCAGAACAGGGAATTTTGTCACCATCTTCTTCGGCTGGGGCGCGTACCCCCTGGCCATCGGGCTCATCATTTTTGCCTTCGCGCACCTCGTAGAAGGAATGCGCCGGGCGCGCTTCGTGCGCTGGTCGCTGGTCATCGGCCTGGTAATCATACTCCTGCTGCTCATGGCCGAGAGCCGCCTGTTCACCCAGACAGCCGGTATCGCCGGAATCATCGGCGACGTACTGGCGCGCCCGCTGCTTGGCTGGCCTGCTCCAACACCGCATATCCTGGTCATCGGACTGATAATCCTCGCCGCCATCTACGCCTTTCGCATTCGACACGGACACGTCAGATCGGTGGCAGGTTTTATCAAAAAATCTCTCGCCGACCCCAAAAAATCATCTACGCCGGGTCAGACTCCCTCTCCCTATCTTGGTCAGCGCCCGCAGTACAGCCAGTTCGCAAAGAACAACGCGCAGCAGGCTCCGGCCCGTCCTGGCACACCGCTAGACGACGAGCAAGAGGATGACGACATAGCCATTGACTTTGACGCGGATTTTGCCGGAGACGACGACCCGCTCAACGACATCAACCTCACCAAAAAGCAGGTTGGCAACGTGCCGCGTGGCAACCGCGCCGCCCAGCCGTTGAATCGCGACGAACACCAGGCCGCCGTCAAAGGCGCGCGCCAGCAACCCCTGCCATTTGACAAAGCGCATCAACCCGCCAACGCCAATGGCGCAGTCAAGCACGAGATGGAGCCGCTCGCGCCCAATCCACTCTTAGCGAAGCTGAAGATCATAACCCGCGCCGCGAAAGGCCCGGAGGTCGAATCGCCCTGGAAACTTACCGATATCACGCTGCTGAATAATCCCGAAGAAGTGAAAATGCACGCCCTGGGCGACGACACCACATCGCTGGCAAAGATCATCCAGGAGACCCTGCGCAGCTTCCGCGTGGATGCCGAGGTCAGGCAAGAAGATATCAGCATTGGCCCCACCGTCATCCGCTTTGGCATTCGTCCCACCGGCAAACCATCCATGAAACAGGACGAAAAAGGCAGGCCAGTGCCGCTCAGGGATGGCGCGGGCAACATCGTCTACGAGCAGCGCACCCGCGTCAGCCGCATCATGGCGCTGCAAAACGACCTCGCGTTGGTACTCGAAGCCAGGTCGATCCGCATGGAGGCCCCCGTGCCAGGTCGTCCCTACGTCGGCGTAGAAATCCCCAACAAGAATAGCCGCCTCGTCACCCTGCGCGAGGTGCTGGAAAGCAAAGAGTACGCCGCTGCCAAAGCCAAATCGAAACTGGCGATGGCGCTGGGCAAAGACGTGGCCGGTGCGGTGCGCGTGGGCGACCTCGCGCGTATGCCCCACCTGCTGATTGCCGGAGCCACTGGCTCAGGCAAGTCGGTCGCCCTCAACGCCATCATCGGCAGCTTTCTTACCCAGGCTACCCCCGATGACGTG
>Ga0207416_1002851_pt1 | contig 17713 bp, 17 predicted proteins | sample PaiPotPPM11metaG_FD_184107 | JGI IMG/M metagenome (GOLD analysis project Ga0207416, IMG submission 184107) | Iron sulfur acid spring bacterial and archeal communities from Banff, Canada, to study Microbial Dark Matter (Phase II) - Paint Pots PPM... ...
GGCCGCTGCCGCTGCGGCCGCTGCTCTATCTGGCGTTGATCCGGCCGCAGCGCTTCGAGTGGGCGATCGAGAAGGCGACGGAGCTGGCCGCCTGGCGCATCGTGCCGCTCCTGACGGAGCGCACGACGCACGCCGGCGCCGAGCCGAGCGCGGCACGGCTGCGGCGCTGGCAGACCATCGCCGGCGATCGCTCGGCCGCTGCCGCTGGCGGCGGCGCTGCGCGAGCCAGCCGCGCGAGCCCGTGCTGGCCAGGGACAGCGTGCGCTGCGGCGCCTGGGAGATCCTGACGGTCGGTCTGGTCTGGCATCGCCGTGTGCTGCTGGTCGGCTGGCACGTCTGCCCCTATCCGCTCCCCAGCGGCGCCTTCACCCCGGCGACGTGTGCGCTCGTGCGGCGCAGCGCGGCGTGGGCGCGGCGGGCCATCCGCCGCACGCCCTGCACGCCAAACACCCGCGCCAGTGGCCCGACGCCGCCAGCACGACGGACCGCTGGGCGGTGTTCCTGACCACGGCCCCACAGCGCGGGCGGCGGTGCGGGCGTATGCCCTGCACTGGAGGGCGGAAGGGAGGTATCGTGCTGGCCAGAGTGGCGACGATGGCCGCCACGGCTGGAATCTCGAACCGCTGCTGGCTCGGCAGGACGCCGCCGGCACCGACAGTGCGATCGTGGGGCTATGGGCGCTGGCCTTGCTGGTACAGAGCTGGGTGGGCGATGCCGTGGGCAGGCGCAGGTGCCCACGCCTGTGCAGTAGCTGGTACGCCAGGGAACGACCAGTGGGCGGCTGAGCGTGCTCCAGCGCGGCCGCCTCGCCTGGCTCGATCGCAGCGGCATCCTCGCCGGCTGGCTGGGAACCACGCTGGCGGCCGGTGCGGCGTGGCTGGCCGCCGCGCCGCCGGCCCACGCACCCGGCCGGCCCTGGAAAGCCACCGCCTGAGAGCCTGTTATGCTATGCCGCCCACTCCTCTGGGGTCGGGGGGGTATGAGGGCCAATGCCGCCGCTTAGCCCGCCTTACCGCAGATCTCACGCAGGTGCAGGGCGAGGTCGATGTACTCGTCGCAGGCGGCCTTCAGCTCGCTGGATGTGCTCTGCGAGAAGGCGATCGCTTCGACGCGCACGCCTTTGCTTGCTACCATCTCCACCAGGCGGCGGAAGTCGCCGTCGCCGGAGACGAGGCAGACGACATCGAGCCGGTCGGCCATCGTCAGCACATCCATCGCCAGTTCGACATCGAAGTTGCCTTTCATCGTGCCGTCGGCGAAACGCTTCAGCGGCTTGGTGATAATGCGGTAGCCGCGGTTGACGAAGGGCAGCACGAACTTCTGCAGCTCCAGCCGCGCGGAGGGATCGTCGCTGACGGGCGCATAGGCGATGGCGCGGACCAGTTCGCGGCCGCGGCTGTGAACCAGAAAGGTCAGCAGCTTCGTGAAGTCGATCTGGCAGCCGAGCCGCTCGGCCGCGTAGATCACGTTGGGCACATCCACGAACACGCCGGCGCGCTCGTGTGTCGCCGCGCCGCCGCCACCGCCTGTCGCCAGCCGCCGGTCGAGCGCGATCAGCGAGCGCTCGATGTTGCGCAGCAGTGCGACCTGGCGCTCCATCAGCGTGTTCAGCAACAGGTTCTGCCGGGCCAACAGGGTTTCAAGGCCGCTGGCGCCGCCTCCAAGTTCGGGTGCAGCGGGCAGCGGCGCAAACGCCGGCGTCTCCTGCAAGCCGCTCGGCTCCGCCACGCCAGCTTGCGGCGCAGTGCGTTCGCGACCACTTCGCGGCCGCCGTCGCGGCGTTGCGGTCGCGGCACGCAAGGCTGCCTGCTCCTCGGACGTGAGCGGCGTTGCCGGCAGAGCGAGATCGGCCGTTACCGGAGCGCCGTTCGCCTCTGGCTGCGCCCCGCGCACGAACTGCTCGAACTCCGCAATCTCGGCGCGGCTGAAGCGCGGCTCGGCGACGTCGCCGGGGCGCCGGGCCGGCTTGCGCTTGGTCGGCGGCGGCAACGGCTCAAATTCGACGGGATATGCGGGCAGCGACGGCTGACGCGTACGCGGCGATGCGCGGTGCGGGCGGGTGGCGGGGCGTAGCTCTTCGGCCGGTTCGGCCGGCGCCGTAACGACCGCGGCTGCAGCGGGCTCGGCCTCATCGCTGATGGCGCCGGCGATGGCGCCCTGGCCACCGCGGCCACGCCGGCCGCGGCCACCGCGGCGGCGGCGCCGGCGCCCGGGCCCGTTCGGCGCGCCGTCGGCTTCGGCGTCCTCTATCTCTGTCTCACCTGCACCGGCGCCGGCGGCTTCCTCTGCCGACGGGGACCAGGTGACCAACTCGTCTTCGTCCTCGGGCCAGACCGGCGCATCGAGGCCGGCCGGCCGGGCGGCCGCGCGTGCGATCGCGGCCAGCTCGTCGGCAGTCGCCGGGGCTGCGAGCCAGTCTTCGTCCGGCTGGGGTTGTGCGGCGAACGGGCCGGCGTCTTCCTGCGCCGGGGCCGGCTCCTCCGCCGTTTGCAGCGGTTCGGCCTCCGCCTCGGCATCGCGACCTGGCGCGGCCGGAGGGCGCCTGCGGCTGCGCGTCCGCGGTGGGCGCATGACGGCAACCGCATCGGGCGAGACGGCCTCGACGGCCTCAGCCGTTTGGGCGGCGTCCCCAACCGGCGCCGACGCGGCCTCCGACGAGCGGGCGCGGGCGGAGCCTCGCCTGCCGCGTGGCCTCGCCGGCTCGGCGGTTGCTGTTGTTTCAGAGAAGGACGGCGCCTCCGGCAGCCCGGGAGCCGCTGCGTTCGCGGGGGAAGTCGGTACGCTCGCCGCGGTCGCCGGCGAGGAGAACAGACGGCGTGGCAGAGCGGTGGTACCGGCAGTGGCCGCGGGCTGCTCGCTGACCGCAGTTTCGGCGGGTGTGGCCGCCGTCACGGCCTCGGATTCAGCGCGCCGGCCGCGGGAGGTGCGGCTGCGGCGCCGTTCGGGTTGTGCGGACTCCGACTCCGTCGTCACGCTTCACCCCATCCGCTGATGCTGAGCCTGGCGGCGACGCGCTCGGCGATCTGGCGAAACGCCTGCGCCTGCGGCGAATCCGGCTCGGTCACGATGACGGGCACGCCCGCGTCGCCGCCCTGGCGAATGCTCGCGTGCAGCGGCACTTCACCGAGGAAGTCGAGGCCGATCTCGTCGGCGGCTTCGTGGGCGCCGCCGTGGCCGAAGATCTCGGTACGCTCGCCGCAGTGCGGGCAGAGAAAGTAGCTCATGTTCTCGATCAGGCCGTAGACCGGCACGTTGAGTTTTTCAAACATGCCCACGGCTTTGAGCGCATCCTCCAGCGCCACGTCCTGCGGCGTGCTGACGATGACGACGCCGGCGATGGCGGCGTCCTGCGCCATGCTCATCGAGGCGTCGCTGGTGCCGGGCGGCAGGTCGATGATCAGATAGTCGAGCTCGCCCCAGGGCACGTCGTGCAGCAGTTGCCGCACCGCCTGTCCGATCATCGGCCCACGCCAGACGACGGGCATGCCCTTCGGCAACAAAAAGCCCAGCGAGGCGAGCTTGACGCCGAACTTCTCGACTGTGTGCAGACCCTGGTTGCCCTGGGCCATAAAGCCGGCCTCGTAGCCGAACATCGTCGGCAGGTTCGGCCCGGTAATGTCGGCATCGACGAGGCCGACGCGGGCGCCGGCCTGGGCCAACGCGATCGCCAGGTTGACGGCGACGGTGGATTTGCCGACGCCGCCCTTGTTGCTGGCGACGGCGATCACGTTGCGCACGCCCTCGACCGGCTTGGGACCGTTGGGGCGAATCGGCTGGCTGCGCACGTTGGCGCCCATCTCGACGCGCACATCGGCCACGCCGGGCAGCGTTTTCACGGCTGACTCGGCCGCCTGTTGCAGATCGTTGCGCACCGGGCAGGCGGGCGTGGTGAGGACGAACTTGAAGGCGACATCGCTGCCCTCGATCGCGAGGTCTTGAATCATGCCCAGAGAGACGATGTCGCGGTGCAACTCGGGGTCTTGAACCTGTGAAAGGGCGGCAAGCACCGCCTCTTTCGTGACAGTGGCAGGCACAGTGTACTTCTTTCTGCGCGATGGGCGCTCCGCGCCCATGCTAGCTGGCTGCGGCATCTCCGTGCGCGGCCGGATAACTCGCAAAGGACTCCACGGCAAGGGCATGCGCGCCGTTGACCGGCTGCGGCTCCGCCTTCGCCACCGCAAAGCGGCAGAGGTGCGCGGCGCGCGGGCCGCTGCCCTCGCACTGCACGGCGCAGCCGAGCAGGCCGCGCAGCACGCGCTCGTGCCAGCGGCAGGGAGCGCTGTCCTCACCGTTCAGTTTGCGGTAGAAGCAGTTGTAGTCGCGGATCTCGAAGCCGCGTTCGGTCGCGGCCCACTCGGCGAAACCGCTCTCGGCGTGCAGCAACTCGGCAACGGCGGCCACGCGCTGGCTCAGCGGCAGCCGTTCGAGCTGCGGGCCGTGGCGCGCGACGAAACGATCGGCGAGTTTGTCGAACAGCAGCGCTGCCCTTTCCTCAGCAGAGAGGCCGGCGATCTCCGTGGAGTCGAGCCGGCCTACTTCGTCGAGGAGCTGCATCGCGATGCGGTCGTAGTGTTGATGGAAACTGCCTTCACCTTTCTCCGTGAGTGAGTAGACGAAATGGGGGCGGCCGAGACGCTGGCGCTCTTCCGTTGAGCCGACGAGCGCGTCGCGTTCGAGCGTCGCCAGGTGCTGGCGGACGGTCATCGGCGCGAGGCCGAGCGCCACGGCCAGTTCATCGACGCTGCAGCCGCCCTGGCGTTTCAGCGCGGCGAGAATTTGGCTCTTGGTGGAGTGCATCCGCTGCAGGACTCCGCGGGTCCGGTTCGAGGTCGTGCAAGAGGCGCGCCGCGCGCGGCGGAGCCCGCAGATCCAGTCTAGGAAGGCCGGCCGGTAATTGTCAAGATTTAACAAGTCGATAGTGTAATTACCGTATAATCCTTGACGCGCACGGGGACAACATGATAGCATCAGGCGTTACCTGATAACAGGGGCCGTTTGGCCCTGGACCCAGCCCGGCGAGGGTGGTGGTCGGGAGGAAAATGGCATGCTGGAGAGCATTACCCTTGATGCACCAAATTCGGTGCTGCCCGAGCAGGCGGGCGAAGAGCTTGAGCCCGTTTGCCAGCACCACTGGCGCATCGCATCGCCAAACGGCGCAACCAGCGTCGGCACCTGCAAGCGCTGCGGCGCCGTGCGCGAGTTCCAGAACTCGTCGACGGACTCGATCTGGGAGAGCGACAGCAGCGACGGCAACCGCTGGCGCGGCCGCGGCCGCAATAACAACGTGGTAGCAGACGTTCCCGCCGCCGCGGCTGCCACGCCCATCTCCGAGGATACGCTCGGCAGTCTGCTCGGCAGCGGCTTCCGCAACCGGCTCGACTAGGCGGCAGCGCGGCAGCAGCGAGAACGAGGGGCGCCACGCCGGCGTCCCTCGTTTCATGTCTCATGTCCCGGGGCCTCGGCGCCTCGGCAGATCTGACGGGCGCGGAGAGGAGGTAGCCGTTGCCTCCCATCGTCATCGGTGGCCGACGCGGCGCAACGCTTGAACTCGTCTCGCCGGTAATGATCGCGGCCGGCTGCTTCGGCCGCGGTGCCTCCGCAGCGCAGCGAGCCTGGCTGCGCGGCGTCGGCGCGCTGGTGACGCACACCATCACGCCGGAGCCGCGCGGACGCGGCGCATTGCCGGCCGTCGCCGAAGCGGCCGGCGGCGTGCTCTATGCGAGCGGCCTGCCGAACCGCGGTTTCGAGCGCGAGCTGGCCGCGAGCGCCGGGAGCTGGGCCGGCCTGGGACTGCCGGTCGTTGTCAGCATCGCCGCCGACAACCCTCGTTCACTGGCAGGCATGGCGGCAGACCTCGATGCCATAAGCGGTGTTGCCGCCATCGAGGTCACGCCGTATCCGGCACCGGCGGGTGCGGCTGGCAGTCTGGCAGAAGGCGCTGCCGCGGTGGCAGCGGTCGCCGCCTTGCCGCTGCTCGTCAAGCTGCCAGCGCTGCCCGATGCGCGCGCCGAAGCCTTCGCCGCGCTCGACGCTGGAGCCGACGCGATCGTGGCGGCCCATGGCTGGCCGGCGCGGCGGGCGGGACAACCGCACGAGCAGCTTCTGCTCGCCGGCCCCGCGACCCTGCCGCTGACCTTGCGTCTCGTCATGGAACTCGCTGGCGCCGGCGTGGCGCCGCTGATCGCCTGCGGCGGCGTCGATGCGGTTGCCGCGGCGCGAGCCTACTTCGCGGCCGGCGCGTGCGCCGTGCAGGCTGGCAGCGCGCTGTTCCGCGATCCCACGCTCGCCGCGCAAATCGCGGCGGATCTCGCCGGCGAGGCTTCCAACCTTGACCCCGGCAGGAGCAGGGGATAGCCTGAGCGCACGGGCCACGGGGTGTAGCTCAGTTTGGCAGAGCGCCTGCTTTGGGAGCAGGAGGCCGCCCGTTCAAGTCGGGCCACCCCGACCAGCGGCGACCAATACGGGCGCGATCGGGGAGACGCCGCACGCCGGCTCCGTTGCGGCCTGGTCGCCCATCGGATAACCGTCGCACTACACGGGAGCCTGCGTCACGGATAGCAACATTCCCATCGGCGTCGTGATCGGCCGGATCAGCGCGATCGTCGGCCTCTCCTTCGCCATCGCCATCGGCATCTTGCTCATCCTCAGCGGCACCTACTGGGTCGCCGGGCTGATCGCTCTGCTCTGCGCGTTGCCCTTCGCGGCGCTGCTGCGCTTCGTGGAGTACCACGCCGAGCGCGGCAAGCTGCGCGGCTCTGGCCCGGCGGCGTGAGCAGCTTTTCCGTCTATTGCCAGATTCCTGCCCTTGACAGGGCGCGAACGCCGTTCATAGCATGGGGGTACAACTGAAGAGCGCCAGCGCCGAATGCCGCGTTGCGGCAACGGGGGACCCACTTTCTGGGGTGAATTCCGCCTTCGGGCGGATAGGCCAATCTCTTGAGGCCGAACCCGACAGCTAACCTCGTAGGCGTTCAAGGGAGGAAGTTCCGCCGGCATGGGCCGGGGGCTGCTGCCCTCGGTTTTTTTGTTGCCGTCGGTGCTGATCGCGGTCAAGCCGTCCTCTCCTGTCCTGGCGCTCGTTGCGCGGCCGCAGACGCGCGCCGCGGGGAGAGGAGGCTGTCTTCAATGTCTCGTCGTGCGTTCAAGGCCTCTTGCACCGTCGAGCGCCCCCGCCAGAAAGGCTGGTGGGGCGTCCCCGAGCAGGACGAACTCGAGCCCGAGGTGGAGGGCTCCGCGGCGCCGGCGCGCGAAGCCACGCGCCGCCTGGCCGCGCCCCCGCCCGCGCAACGTGCCGTCCAGGTCGGCAGAGCGTTGACGCCAGGCCAGATCGAGGCGATCCGCGTCGTGATGCGCCTGTTCGTCGACGAGGATGCAGCGCGCGGCGTGGACCCGCGCAGTTCGCTGACCTGCCATCGCTGCCAGGCGCCGCGCCGGGCCATCGGCAGTGTCCGCTATGAGCGTTTGACCTTCTGCAACGAGTGCGCCGTCGAGTATGAGATCGCCCGCGCCCGCGGCGCTGCCGATTCGCCCGTCGAGTTCTGCGAACGCGGCGTGGCACGGGCGGCGTCGGCGTAGCCCTCGGCGCGGTCCGCATTTCCCCACCTCGCTCTCCCATACGCGGGCGTTAGGAGACCTGTCGCCTGCGACGAGCGTATGGGAGAGCAGGGGCGATTTGGTGTGGAGCGATTCGCGGGGTATCGGGTTTCCCGGCGCGCGGTGGGTCGCGCTTGATGGCGCGAAGGGCGCACGCCGTGCGCCCCTGCAATCCGTTGCTAACCCGCCGCCGCACCGCGTTTCCTTCCCAGGATCGCCCCTCTCCTTCTCGCTATTCGACATCGCGCTCCGCGCGATTACACATTGGGAGAAGGAGAGGGGAAGGGGGTGAGGATGAGGGCCCGCTGGCGCAGCATGTGGTCGGCCAGCACCAGCGCGGCCATCGCCTCGACCATCGGCACGGCGCGGGGCAGCACGCAGGGGTCGTGGCGGCCGCGACCCTGGATCGTCGTGCCTTCGTGCTCGCGGCTCACAGTTGCCTGCTCGCGCATGATCGTGGCCGTCGGCTTGAAGGCGACGCGGAAGTGGACCGTCTCGCCGTTGCTGATGCCGCCCTGCACGCCGCCGCTGCGGTTCGTGCGGGTGCGCACACGCTCGCCCTCCATATAGAACGGGTCGTTGTGCTCGCTGCCGGTGAGGTCGGTGCCGCCGAAGCCGGAGCCGATCTCGAAGCCTTTGCTGGCCGGCAGGCTCAACATCCCCTTCGCCAGGTCCGCCTCCAACCGGTCGAAGACGGGCTCGCCCCAGCCCGGCGGCACGCCGCGTACGGCGCAGGAGACGACGCCGCCGAGCGAGTTGCCGTCCTTGCGCGCCGCCTCGACCGCCGCGATCATGTGTGCGGCCGTGGCCGGGTCGGGGCAGCGGATCGGCGTGCGCTCCACCGCGTCGCGCGTCACCGCTTCGACGTCGCACTCGACGCTGATCTGAGCGACTTTCGAAACCCAGGCGACGATCTCCACGCCCGCCTGTTCGCAAAGCAGCTTGCGGGCCACGGCGCCCGCGGCCACCCGCCCGGCCGTCTCGCGGGCGCTGGTGCGGCCGCCGCCCCGCCAGTCGCGGATGCCGTACTTGGCGTCGTAGGTGTAGTCGGCGTGGCTGGGGCGGTACTTCTCCTGCACCTCGCGGTAGTCGCCGGGGCGCATGTCTTCGTTGCGGATCAGCAGGCTGATCGGCGTGCCCAGCGTGCGTCCTTCGAAGATGCCGCTCATGATCTGGACGGTATCCGACTCTTTGCGCTGGGTGACAAGCGCGCTCTGGCCGGGGGCGCGGCGATCCAGCTCGGGCTGGATGTCGGCCTCAGAGAGCGGCAGCAGCGACGGGCAGCCGTCGATGATCGCGCCGATCGCCACGCCGTGCGACTCGCCCCACGTCGTGACGCGGAAAAGCTGACCGAAGGTATTGCCCACGCCTCGCTCCGCACTCCTGCCCGGTGCATGTCTGCCGGCGGCAACAGGCCGGGCGTTGTCGCGCTACGCCTTCAGCATAGCCCGACGGGGGTCAGAAGGGGATGTGCCCGCGGCGATTGGCTCGTCCGCGGCAGCGCCGGAGAGGCTCGTGCTGAGTCCGTCGACCGCGTCGTGCAGAAACCGCACGAATCGCTGCCGCTCCGGGCGTGGTTCGCCCGCGCCCGACTCGCTGATCCATACGTGGCCGGTGATCGCGCCGGCAAAGCCCTCGACCTCGCGCAACAGGCCGGCGCGCCGTTCGAGAATTGTCGCTCGGCGCGGCAGCGCCCGGTTCTCCACGGTGAGATGCACGCGCCGGCCGGAGCGCTCGAACAGGTGCCGCCCGAACATGGCCTCCAGCCGCTTGATCTGCGCATGCACCGTCGGTTCGGTGTAGTGCAACCGTTCGGCCGCCTCGGCGTATGAGTTACTGTCCGCCACCGTGACGAAGGCGCGGAGCTGGCGCACGGAGAGGTCGATCAGTAACGATCCGTGAGTTCTCACGAACGGATTGTACATTGATGCGCAAGGATCGCGGCGCTACGCTGCGCGCGCCGTGCGCCATGACGTGTGCCTCGTCTGCGGGCGATATTCGGCGGCCGCGGCGTTCGCGTTATGCTTTCGCAACCGCCGCAAGGAGACGTAACGCCGTAGAATGCGATGCGGAACCGGGAATGCGGCGGCGCCCGCCGAGAACGACGCGCGGAGGGATCGATGGGCAAACGTCAGGTGCTCGAAGTTCCGGGGGTAACACACGGCGCAGCGCCGATCCCGATGGGCGTGCGCGTCGGCAACATGATCTTCTCCTCGGGCATCGCCGGCATGGACCCGGCCACCAGCACCGTGCCGCCCGAGCCGGAGCGGCAGGCAGAGCTGATGTTCCAGAACCTGCGCACGCTGCTGACGGCCGGCGGCGCCACGCCCGACGACGTGGCGCACATGACCGTCTACATCAAAGACAACCAGTACCGCCAGGCGCTCAACGCCGAGTGGCTGAAGATGTTCCCGGACGAGCACGACCGCCCGGCGCGGCACACGCTGCTGTACGAACTCACGGGCGGCATGCTGATGCAGTGTGAGGTGACGGCCGTGCTCGGCTAGCACGGCCTTTCATCCGGAGGAAGAGGCCATGATCATCGACGTTCACGCCCATGTCGTCGCGCCGCCGGAGCTGTACGCCTTCGGCCTGATGCTGAACTCCAGCGGCGGTCATCATGGCAAAGGCAACCCCGGCATCAGCGACGAGGCACTGGAAAAATCGGCACAGTCCAACATCGCCACGATGGACTCGGTCGGCACCGACGTGCAGTTCATTTCACCGCGCCCGTTCCAGATGCAGCACAGCATGAAGCCGGGCAAGCTCGTGCATTGGTGGCTGGAGGCGATCAACAACACGATCGGACGCGAGGTCAAAGCGCATCCGGATCGCCTTGGCGGTATGTGCGGCCTGCCGCAGGTGGCCGGGGCGCCGGTCAGCGACTGTCTGGAGGAGCTAGAGCGTTGCATCAACCAGCTCGGCTTCGTCGGCTGCCTGCTCAACCCCGATCCGGGCGAGGGCGACGGCCAGACCCCGCCGCTGGGTGATGAGTACTGGTTCCCGCTCTACGAGAAGCTGGTCGAGCTGGATGTGCCGGCGCTGATCCACTCTTCGGCCTGCAAGAACGGCCGCGAGTCGTACAGCAACCACTTCATCACCGAAGAGGGCATCGCCGTCATGTCGCTGATCGACCGCGGCGTGCTGCAAACCTTCCCGAAGCTGAAGCTGATCGTCTCGCACGGCGGCGGCTCGGTGCCGTATCAGATCGGCCGCTGGCGGGCGCACCACTGGCGCCAGGGTGACGGGACCGACAGCTTCGACGACGACCTGCGCAAGCTCTACTTCGACACAATCCTCTACAACCAGGAGTCGCTGGAGCTGCTGTTCAAGATCTGCGGGCCGGACCGGTGCATGTTCGGTACGGAGAAGCCCGGCAGCGGCTCGGCCAAAGATCCGAAGACGGGCAAGTGGCTCGACGATTTGAAGCCCGTGATCGAGGGCATCGCTTTTCTCTCCGAGCAGGATAAGCGCATGATCTTCGAGGAGAACGCGCGCAAGGTTTTCACGCGCTTCAAGGTGCCGGCGCGCGTGTAACCGCTGGCCTCACCCCCTGGCCCCCTCTCCATGTCTTTCACATCGCGCAGAGCGCGATCTCAGATGGGGAGGGGGAAGCTGTGGCACTTGTTTTGCATATGAGCTTGCCGCCCGTTTGTTGACCGCGCGGCAAAAGGACTTGGAATAGGGGGCACGCGATGGCGGAGATCGTTCTTGGCATCGGCACGTCGCATACGCCACTGCTCAGTTTGCCGGCGGAGATGTGGCCGGAGTACGCGAAGCGCGACCGCAACAATCCCGAGTTGCTGACGCCCGAAGGAGTGCGCCTGACGTACGACGAATTGCTGGCGCGGGCCGACCCGGCGATCGCCACGAAGGCTACGCCGGAACAGTTCAATGACCAATATGCGCGGGCGCAGAAGGCGATCGGCACGCTGGAGCAGACGCTGGCGCGGGCCGCGCCCGATGCCGTCGTGATTATCAGCGATGACCAGGACGAGATCCTGTTCGACGACAATATGCCCTCGTTCGCCGTCTACTGGGGCGAGTCGCTGCGCATCCTGCCGCGCCGCTTCTCCGACTCGGCGCCGGATGTGATGAAGGCGGCGTCCTGGGGCTACGGCGACAAAGAGGTCGATGTCCCCGTCGATTCGGCGCTCGGCAAGCACCTGATCGAGTATTTGATCGACGTCGACTTCGACATCGCGCACATGCGCTACCTGCGCGACGAGTACGGCGGCCGCATCGGCCCGGCGGGCTACGTCGACCGCGTGCGCGAGACGCAGACAAAGCCGCAGGGCATGCCGCACGGCTACAGCTTCGTGGTGCGGCGCATCATGAACGGCAACGTACGGCCGATCGTGCCGTTGCTGCAAAACACCTGCTATCCGCCGAACCAGCCGACGCCGCACCGCTGCTATGCGCTGGGCAAGGCGCTGCGCGCCGCGATCGAGGCGTGGGACGCGGACAAGCGCGTGGCAGTCGTCGCTTCGGGCGGTCTCAGCCACTTCGTCGTGGACGAGGAGCTGGACCGCATGGTGATCCGCGGCATGCAGGAGAAAGACGGCGAGCTGCTCTCCTCGCTGCCGCGCAACCGGCTCGACTCGGCCACGTCGGAGACGCGCAACTGGATCACCGCGGCCGGCGCGATGGAGCATCTCGACTTCAAGTTGATCGACTACCTGCCCGGCTACCGCACACCCGCGGGCACGGGCGGCGGCTGGTGCTTCGGCACCTGGTCCTGAGTCGCGCCTAACCCCGGCGGGCCTATCCCTGGTTTCGCAAGCGAAACCTGTCCCTTCCCCACAGGGGAAGGGTTGATCCGAGGACGATCGATAGCTCTCGCAAAACCCCTCCCCTGCGGGGAGGGGACAGCCGAGCCCAAGGGCGAGGCAGGGGTAGGCGCGCGGCCGTTGGCACTACCGCCGCGCAAGCGTATGCTTGCCGCCACAGCCCGCGAACGGCGCCGCGTTGCGGTTCGGTGGCCGAAAACGCAGGAGGCATGGTGCTGGCGTCCGTCACGCAGCAGGGACACGAGGCGGGGGCGGCCGGACGATCCGGCCCGGCGGGCGAGGCCGTGCTGTCGGCGCGCGGCGTCTCGAAGCTCTACGGCCGCTTCAAGGCCGTGGACAGCGTCGATCTCGACGTGTTCGACCGGCGCATTCACGCGCTCGTCGGCCCGAATGGCGCCGGCAAGACCACGGTGCTGAACCTGCTCGGCGGCCAAATCCTGCCGACCGAAGGCGAGGTATTGTTCGAAGGCCGCCCGCTCGGCGCCAGCAAGCCCGCGCATCGCGCCCGCGCCGGCATCGGCCGCTCCTTCCAGCTCACCAGCGTGCTGGCAACCTTCACCTGCCTCGAAAACGTGGTGATGGCGGTGCAGGCGCGGCGCGGCATGCTGCGGCTGCTGCGGCCAAGCAGCCGCGCCGACGATATAGCACTGGCGCACGAGATCCTCGGCCGCGTCGGACTGGACGGCCGCGCTGAGGCCCTGGCGGGCCAGCTCGCGCACGGCCAGCAGCGCCAGCTCGAAGTCGCGATCGCCCTGGGAGCTAGACCGCGCGTGCTTTTGCTGGACGAGCCCTCCTCCGGCATGAGCCCGCACGAGCGCCAGAACCTGGCCGAGCTGCTGCGCCAGGTGGCCACGACAACCGCCGTGCTGATGGTGGAGCACGACGTGCATCTGGTGCGGACCGTGGCGGATACGGTTACGGCCTTCAGTGAGGGCCGCAAGCTGATCGAGGGCACGCCGGAGCAGGTGTTCGAGGCGCCCGAGGTGCAGCGCGTCTTCCTGCGGGGGCTGCACGATGTTTGAGCTGCGCGACCTGCACGTCTACTACGGCAAGAGCCACATCGTGCAGGGCGTGTCGCTTGAGGTCGGCGCGGGTGAGGCCGTGGGGCTGATCGGACGCAACGGCGTCGGCAAGACGACGACGCTGAAGGCGATCATCGGCCTGCTGCGCCACATGCGGGGCCAGATCCGCTTTGACGGCCGGGAGATCTCCAGGCTGGCCACGCACCGCCGCGCCGCGCTCGGCATGGGCTACGTGCCCGAGGAACGCGCCGTTTTCCCCGACATGAGTGTGGAGGAGAACATCCGCATCGGCGCCTTCTTGCAAAGCGGCGGTGATCAGCAGCGCTGTCTCGAGGCGGCCTACACCCTCTTTCCGATTCTGCAAGAGCGGCGCGAGCAAATGGCCGGCACGCTCAGCGGCGGGCAGCAGAAGATCCTGTCGCTGGCGCGCGGGCTGGCGCTGCGGCCGCGGCTGCTGCTGGTGGACGAGCCGAGCGAAGGGCTGATGCCGATGTTCGTCGCGCACGTGGGCGAGGCGCTCGCCCGCGCGGCCGAGGGCGGCAACGCCATCCTGCTGGTGGACGCTTCGTATGAGTTGTTGCGCCGCGTCTGCACGCGGCTGTACGTCATGGACCGCGGCCTGATCACCGGCGTCTACCGACCGGAGGAGTTCGCCAGCCCCGACGCGCTCGCCGCCGCCTATCTGGGCGCGGCGGCGGCAATGCCGGCGCCGGCCGCGGAGGCGACGACGGCGTGAACGAGTTCATCTTGCAAGCGCTGAACGGACTCGTCGTCGGCCTCTCGCTGGCACTGGTCGCTTCGGGCCTTGCGCTGATGTTCGGCGTGCTCGACATCATCAACTTCGCCCACGGCGACTTCTACATGCTCGGCGGCTACGTGCTCTGGTGGACGTTGCCGAAGACGCACAGCTTCGTGATCAGCGTGGTACTTGCGGGGCTGGTGGTCGGCGTCGGCGGGCTGATCATGCTGCTGCTGCTGGTGCGGCCGCTGCTGGACCGCGCGCTGACCTCGACGGTGCTGGCCACGCTCGGCCTCAGCCTGATCTTGCAGCAGTGGGCGACGCGCACGTTCGGCGGCGATACCAAGCCGGTCGAAGAGCCACTTTCGGCGCACATCAACATCGGCTCGGTGCAATATCCGGTCTACAGCCTGATCATCATCGTGGTGTCGGCGGCGATCCTGGTCGGGGCGTTCTACTACCTGAAGTACGCGAAGTGGGGCATCTGGCTGCGGGCCGTGGCGCAGAACCGCTCGATGGCCGCGGTGCTGGGCGTGCCGGTGCCGCGCGTCTACTGGCTCGCGTTCGCGGCCAGCTCGGCGCTGGCCGGCATCGGCGGCAGCCTGCTCGCGCCGATCAGCGGCGTCTATCCCACGGTCGGCGGCGACGTGATTCTCAACGCCTTCATCGTCGTCGTCGCGGGCGGCATGGGCAACTTCATGGGCGCGGCGCTGATCGCCGTGCTGCTGGGCGAGATCGAGTCGCTGGGCTCGATCACGTACGGTTCGGTCTCGCTTTCGCCGGTCGCGGTGAAGCTGCTCGCGATCGCCGTCGTGATCGTGTTGCTGATGGTGCGCTCGCGCCGGCAGAGCGCCCTGGCGCGGCTGTAGCGGTGGTGAAGGCGGTAGTGTCAATGTCGGAGCAGGCGCGATGATCAAGGCCGGCGGCAGGCTGCGCTCGACGCCGATCTGGCTGCAAGGCGGCCTGCTGGCGCTGCTCGTGCTTGCGCTCGTCGCCGTGCCGCCGCTGAAGGGCGGCTATCTGTCGCAGAAGCTGGCGCTGTATCTGATCTTCGGCCTGCTCGGACTCTCCGTGGCGCTGATCACCGGCTACGCGCGGCTGTTCAACATCGGCGTGGGCGCAACGTTCGGCGTGAGCGCCTATGCGGTTGCGATCGCCACGCAGCACGGCGTCACCAACCCCGTGCTGCTGCCGCTGTTCGGTATCGCCGCCGGGCTGGCGGTCTCGGTGCTGTTCGGCATTTTCGCGATCGTGGCTTCCGGCATTCAGTACATGATGCTGACCTTTTTAACGACGCTGGCCTTCTTCGAGGTGCCCAACTTCCTCACCAGGCTGACCGGCGGCGACAACGGCCTCGTGCTCAAGGGCGGCCTGCACCTCTCGTTTGGCCAGAACCCGATTCAGGGCAATGGCTTCTACTATCTGGTGCTGGGTGTGACGCTGTTCGTCTGCGCCGTCTGCTGGTACGCGCTCAGCTCGCAGTTCGGCCGCGCGATCCGCGCCATCGGCCAGAACCCGCTGCGCGCCGCCGCGATGGGGTATGAGGTCAGCCAGTACCGCATGGCGCTGACCCTGCTCTCCGGCTTCGTCGCCGCGGCCGGCGGCTGGCTGCTGGCGCTCGACAACCAGTTCGTCTCGCAGGATCTGGTCGGCCTGAACTACTCGCTCAACGGTCTGCTCTACGCGCTCGTCGGCGGCGTGGACAGCATTCTCGGCCCGCTGATCGGCGCCGCCGGCTTTCGCAACATCTCCGAGACGATCAGCCGGCACAGCACCGACTCGCAGCTCTTCATTGGCGTGGCGCTGATCGCCATCGTCTTTCTGATGCCCGATGACGGCGTTGTCGGGCTCTACCGGCGGGCGCGAACGCGGGGGCTGCGCGGCATCGGCGGCGGGCTGCGCTCGTACGTGCTCGGCCTGTTCACGCGCACCGGCGGCGACGAGACCGAGCCCGAGGCGGCCGCCGGGCTGCGGGCGAGCGAGGATGCGCGCGACCTGTAGGCGCACGCTTGCGCGGGTCGAGCGAGGCTGGCAGTATCCGGGAGTCACGCCGCCGCCTGTGGACGCGACGGCGCTGCAAAACAGGGAGGCAGGGCATGGATCTGGCCATCCGGAGATTTCGGCGTGCGCCGGCGCGCCTGCTGCTTGTGGGGCTGCCCGCGCTGCTGCTGATCGCCTGCAGCTCGAGCAACAACAATTCGAATAACAACAAGGCCGCGACGGCCACCAAAGCGGCAAGCGCCGCCGCGCCGGCCTCGGCATCGTCTGCCGCTGGCACCGCTGCCGCCTCGCCTTCAAAGGCGGCGGGTACGGCCGCCGCTGGGACGGCGGCTCCCTCCGGCTCGCCGGGTGCCGCTGCGCCTTCCGGTCCGACGCAGACGCCACAAGCGCAGGTACAGGCGACGGGCAGCCCGATCAAGATCGGCGTGCTGGCCGACCTGACCGGCGCCTTCGCCAACGAGGGCAACTACATGAAGCTCGGCGTCGACTTCGCGATCCAGCACATCAACGCCACGGGCGGCATCAACGGCCACAAGGTCGAGGCCGTCTACGCCGACCCGAAGACCGACCCTGCCGAAGCGGTGCGCCTGGCGCGCGAGCTGGTCCAGCAGGACAATGTCGATGTGCTGATGGGCGGAGTCGGCAGCAACGAATGTCTGGCCGTGGAGCAGCAGGCGCCGCAGCTCGGCGTCGTCTACGTCTCGGCCACCGGCTGTGCCAGCGACGTGTTCACCAGTACCGCCTGCAACAAGTTCTCCTTCCGCGTGGCGCCGACCGCCAACCAGACCACGGACCCGGAGTCGAGCTACCTGGTCAAGAGCGCCGGCACGAAGTGGGGCGTGATGTACGCCGACTACGCCTTCGGCCAGTCGCAGCTCAAGGCGTACAAAGACTCGCTCGGCAAGCTCGGCGGCTCGGTCACGGTGGAGATTCCCGTGCCGCTGAACGAATCGAACGTCTCGCCCTACGTCAGCAAGATCCCGACCGACGGCTCGATCAACGGCCTGGTGGTGGCCTTCGGCGGCGCCGACCTGGTGCGCATCATGGGCGCGATCCAGCAGTTCGGCATCAATAAGAAGGTCGCGATCACGACGCAGGCGAGCAAGGACTTCTTCGGCGGCACCGCGCCCGACGCCGTGGACGGCAGCATCGGCGTGACGATCCATCCGACCGACGGCATTCCCGGCAACACCTACGACGCGCAGTTCGACGCCGACTGGAAGAAGTTCGCCCCGCCGGAGCGCGTCACAATCGGCGTGCACGGATACACGGCGTACATGGCGGTGATGTCGATCCGCGCCGCCGGCGATGCTGGCAAGGTCAACGGCAAGGCTGACACCCAGAAGTGGATCGCCGCCTTCGAGAACCTGAACATGCCGCAGGGGCCGGACTCGCCTACCGGGCCGATGATCATGAACAAGAACGACCACCAGGGCCGCATGAACGTCTACATCATCCAGGAGCACGGCCAGAAGGAAGACATCCTTCAGACCGTGCCCGCGGCCGAGGTGCCGCAGATCGGCAGTTGCAAGGTGAAGTAGCAGGCGCGGGCCCCCATCCCCCCGCCC
>Ga0207416_1002853_pt1 | contig 17708 bp, 13 predicted proteins | sample PaiPotPPM11metaG_FD_184107 | JGI IMG/M metagenome (GOLD analysis project Ga0207416, IMG submission 184107) | Iron sulfur acid spring bacterial and archeal communities from Banff, Canada, to study Microbial Dark Matter (Phase II) - Paint Pots PPM... ...
GGGACCGGGCGGCGGGCGGGGCGCGGCCCTGCCGCTGCCGCGGGGGCGCCGCCCACGGCCGCGGCGCGGGCGAGGATCATGATCGCCGATGCGGAAGGGTGCCCCCGGTTCACCGCGAGCGTCATCGAGGGCGTTCGGATCGGCCCGTCACCTGCCTGGATGCAGCGGCGTCTCGAGGCCTCCGGCGTGCGCGCGGTCAACAACATCGTCGACGTGACCAATTACGTCATGCTCGAGCTCGGCCAGCCGATGCACGCGTTCGATTACGATCGCGTCGCGGGACACGGGCTGACCGTCCGGCGCGCCCGCCCCGGGGAGACCCTGGAGACGCTGGATGGAGTCTCCCGCACCCTCGACGGGGAGATGTTGGTCGTCGCAGACGAGGAGCGGGCGATCGCTCTCGCCGGCATCATCGGGGGCAGCCGCACCGAGATCGGACCGGGGACGGCGACCGTGCTGCTCGAAGCCGCGTACTGGAACCCGCACGCGATCGGCCGGACCGCGCGGCGGCTCGGGATCCGCACGGAGGCGTCGGCCCGATTCGAGCGGGGCACCGATCCCGAGGGCCCGCCCGGCGCCCAGGCCCGGGCGGCGGCCCTCATGGCCGAGGTCTCGGGCGGGCGTGTTCTGCGCGGGCTCGTGGACGTGTACCCGCGGCGCGTCGCGCCGCCCCTCATCCGACTGCGTCCCGAGCGCACCGTGGCCGTCTTGGGGGTCGCGATCCGCCGGACCGAGATGGTCCGGATCCTCCGGGCGCTGGGGTGTGCGGTCGACGGGACCGCGCCCCTTAAAGTCCGGGTGCCGACGTTTCGGCCCGACTTGACGCGCGAAGAGGACCTGATCGAGGAGATTATCCGGATCCACGGCTACGATCGCGTGCCGCTCACCCTGCCGCGGGGGACCACCACGCCGGGGAGCGTGGCGCCGGCGCTTCGCGCCGACCGCCGCGTGCGCGAGACGCTGACGCGGTGCGGCCTCGTCGAGGTGCTGACCCTCACCCTGGTCGCGCCGAGCGCGGCCGCCTCGGGCGGCGAGAACCCGGTGGGGCTTCAGAACCCGCTCACGCAGGACCACGCGGCGCTCCGGACGTCGCTTCTGCCCGGCCTTCTCGACGTGCTCGTGACGAACGCGTCGCGGCGGATCGGTGATGTGCACGTCTTCGAGCTCGGCCGCACCTTCCACAGCCGGGGGCGGCTGGAGCGCCCGGAGGAGCGGCGCGCCATCGGGATCGCCATGATGGGACGCTGGCGGTTCGGATGGAACGTGCGGGAGGAGCAGGCGGTCGCGGACCTCTTCCATCTGAAGGGGATCCTTGAAGCGCTCTTGGCGGAGGCGGGCGCCGCGCCGTGGAACGTGGTGGGGCATCGGGCCGGGGACGGATCCGGTGAGTGGTGGCACCCGACCCGCGCCGCCGAGGTCACGGTGAATGACCGCGTCGTGGCGCGGTTCGGCGAGCTGCACCCCGACCGGGCCGCGGCCGAACGCCTGCCGCACCGGGTGTACCTGGCCGAGGTGGATCTGGAGACGCTGTTCTCCGCGCGCGCCCAGGTACCGGTGGCGGTCTATGCCGGACTGCCCCGCCATCCCGAGGTCGAGCGGGATCTCGCCGTGGTCGTGCCGGAGGATGTGCCGGCCGCGGAGGTTGAGCGGATCGTCCACGAGGCTGCCGGGCCGCTCGTGGAGGCGGTCGAGTTGTTCGATGTGTACACGGGGGCCCCGGTCCCGGCCGGCCACCGCAACCTCGCCTATCGCCTGCGCCTCCGCGCCCCCGACCGTACGTTGACCGCCGCCGAGGCGGAGGAAATCATGGGACGGGTCCGAATAGCGCTTCGGACGCGCGCCGGCGCCCAACTCCGCGAGTAGCCGGCGCGGTCGGGGGCCGAACCGCCGGGATGCCGCGGACGATCACGTTGACCTGGATAGACTGGATCATCATGGCCATCGTGCTCATGTCGATCCTCCGCGGCGCGCGGTTCGGCGTGCTCGCCGGTCTCGTCGACCTGGCCGTGCTCAGCGCGGCGTTCCTCGCGGCCGCGGCGTTCTACCCCGGGGGCGCGGCGGTCGCCCTCCGGTACGTCACCGTCATGCCCGCGTCGTGGGCCGCCTTCGCCGCGTTCCTCGTGATCTGGCTTGGGCTCTACCTCGCGGCCGGTCTGCTCGTCCGGCTGGCCCTCGGCGGGGCCGCCGCTCCCGCATCCCGCATGCTCGGCGGCGTCCTCGGGGGGATCCGCGGGCTCGTGCTGGTGACCGCACTCCTCGTCGTGACCCTGGCCTCGCCGTTCCACGGCGCCGTCGCACCCGACGCCGAGCGCTCCCAGATGGTGCCCTACCTGCTGCGCGCCAACGACCGCGTCGAAGTCCTCCTGCTGCCGAGACTTCCGGTGCACGTCGAGCGCATCGGGCCCGGCGGCCGGCTGTTCTAGACCCCGCTCCGGCGCCGTGGACGCTAACAACCTCGAGATCGCCCGGATCTTTGGCGAGATCGCCGACCTGCTGGAGGTGAAGCAGGAGTCGACGTTCCGGGTCAATGCGTACCGCAAGGCGGCCCGCGCGGTCGAGAGCCTCGGCGAGGACGTGTCGACGGTCGCCGGCCGTGGCGAGCTTCGCAAGATCGCCGGCATCGGGCCGAGCCTGGCGGAAAAAATCGAGGAATATCTCAAGACCGGCAAGATCCTCTATCATGACGAGCTCCGTGCCGAGCTCCCTCCCGGACTCTCCGAGTTGATGACGATCTCCGAGGTCGGCCCGAAGACCGCCCTGCTCCTGTACCAGCGCCTCGGGATCTCGACCGTCGACGCGCTCGAACAGGCGGCCCGGGCCGGCAAGGTGCGGGCCCTGCCGCGGCTGGGGGCGAAGACCGAGCAGAACATTCTCCAAGGCATCGAGCGGCGCCGGCAGCAGGGAACCCGGCAGCCGCTCGGCGTGGTCCTCCCCCAAGCCCAGGCCGTGGTCGAGGCGCTTCGCCGCGTGCCCGGTGTCGAGCGTCTCAGCCTCGCCGGAAGCATTCGCCGGATGCGGGACACGATCGCGGACATCGACATCGTCGCCGCGACCCTCGCCCCGGACGCCGTGATGAACACGTTCGTCACGCTGCCGCAGGCCGCGCGGGTGCTGTCCCGGGGCCCGACGCGCAGCAGCATCATCCTCGGCCGCGCCGGGGTGCAGTGCGACGTCCGGGCGGTCGAGCCGGCCTCGTACGGCGCCGCCCTCCAGTACTTCACCGGCAGCAAGGACCACAACGTCCAGCTGCGTGAGATGGGCGTGCGCCGGGGGCTCCGCATCAACGAGTACGGGGTGTTCCGGGTCCCCTCCGAGGAGAAGATCGGGGGCCGGACCGAGGAGGACGTTTACGGGGCGCTCGACCTCCCGTGGATCCCGCCGGAGATTCGCGAGGGCCAGGGCGAGATCGACCTGGCCCAGCGCCGCGCGCTGCCCCGGTTGGTTGCCGTTGAGGATATCCGGGGCGATCTCCACGCGCACACGACGTGGAGCGACGGCGCGGACACCGCGGAGGCGATCGCGCGGGCGGCCAAGGCACGGGGCTACGAGTACGTGTGCATCACCGATCACTCGCAATCTCTCAAGTTTGCCGGCGGCGTCACGATCGAGGACCTCGCCACGCACGCGCGCGCGGTGGCGGAGCTGAGCGATCGCCTGGGGATCCGCGTGCTGATCGGCACCGAGGCGGATATTCTCGCCGACGGCTCCCTCGATTATCCCGACGACGTCCTCAAGACCCTCGATGTGGTGATCGGCTCGATTCACACCCGCCTCAAGATGTCCCCGGCGGAGATGACCCGGCGCGTGATCACCGCGATGCAGAATCCCCACCTGGATATCCTGGGACACCCCACCGGCCGGCTCGTCGGCGAGCGGCCGCCGATGGACATGGATATGGAGGCGGTGGTGGACGCCGCCTGCACGACCGAGACGGTGCTCGAGATCAACGCCTCGCCGGAGCGCCTGGATTTGCGGGACACCCACGTGCGGCTCGCCCGCGACCGCGGCGCGCTCCTCGAGATCGGGACCGATGCGCACCGGAAGGCGCACTTCGCGTACATCGACTACGGCGTCGGCACGGCCCGGCGCGGGTGGGTGGAACCGGACCGGGTCATCAACACGTGGCCGCTCACGCGGCTCCTCGAGTACCTCGGCAGGTGACCTACCGGCGCCTCCCGCGCGCGTTCTTTGCCCGCAGCACCCTCGCCGTTGCGCGCGCGCTCCTCGGCTGTTATCTCGTCCACGACGGCCCGGGCGGGCGCACGGCCGGCCGGATCGTCGAGGTCGAGGCGTATCGTGGCCCCCTCGACCCGGCGAGCCACGCCTATCGCCGGACGCCCCGCAGTGACGTGATGTGGGGACCGCCGGGCACCGCCTACGTGTATGTCAGCTACGGCAGCCACGCGTGCATGAACGTGGTCACGGAGCCGGACGGGCGCGCCGGCGCCGTCCTCGTGAGGGCGCTCGAGCCGGTCGCGGGGGTCGCGCTGATGCGGCGGCGGCGAAGGATCGATGACCTCCGGCGTCTTGCGAGCGGCCCGGGGCGCCTCACGCAGGCGATGGGCATCGCACTCGGGGACAATCGCGCCGATCTGGTCCGCGGCCCGCTTTACGTGGCCCGCGGCCCCCGGCCCCGGGCGATCGCCGCCACGCCCCGCATCGGGATCTCGGTCGCGACCGACGTTCGGTGGCGGTTTGTCGAGCGGGGATCACCGTTTCTCTCGCGCCCGGTCCGCTGATCCTGGGCTGGGCCGAGGGGCCGCGGTAACCCTTCACCGTACGTTGACCTCATGCGGTCGAGCATCTTATAATGTGATGGCTCCGTTCTGAGAGGCGATGGGGCTCGCCTGAACCGCCCTGACCGGGCTGATGGCTCCTACCCAACGATGCGGGTGGGGGCCGTTTGCTTCCCCGCGTGCCCGGAAGGGGGACGTCCGTGGACCACGTCTGGTTGACCGCCGCCCTGTGGTTGGGCCTCGCGCTCGTCGCCGTTCTGCTGTCCATCTGGTTTCGCGTGTCCGTCGCGCTGACCGAGATCATTGTGGGCGTCACCGCGTCCCTGGTGATCGGAAGGGTGTGGGGCGCGGGCACGCTCGGCGCCGGCGAGGGGTGGATCACGTTCCTCGCCTCCGCGGGTTCGGTTCTCCTCACCTTCCTGGCCGGGGCGGAGCTGGACCCCGTCGCGTTCCGGAAGAGCTGGAAGGAAACGACGATACTCGGCCTCGTGGGATTCTTTGCGCCGTTTCTGGGCGCCGCCTGGACGGCCCATGCCGTCCTGGGGTGGGATCCTCGGGCCAGCTGGCTTGCCGGGGTCGCGCTGTCCACGACATCGGTGGCCGTCGTTTACGCGGTTCTGCTTGAGCTGGGTCTCAACAAGACCGCGTTCGGCAAGACGATCCTGGCGGCGTGCTTCATCAACGACCTCGGGACGGTCATCGCGCTCGGACTCCTGTTCGCGCCGTTCTCCTCGCGGACCGCCGCGTTCGCCGCCGCGATGGCCGTGGGCCTGTGGTTCCTGCTGACAGGCACCGAGAGGTTGTTCCGCCGGTTCGGCGGACGCACGTCGGAGTTCGAAACGAAGTTTCTGCTCTTCGCGCTGTTCCTGCTCGGCGGCCTGGCCGCGTGGGCGGGCTCGGAAGCCGTGCTCCCCGCGTACGTGATCGGCCTCGTCCTGGCCGGTACCGTGGGACGGGACCACGCGCTGATCAGGCGGCTGCGGACGCTGACGCTGGGCCTGCTGACGCCGTTCTACTTTATCCGGGCGGGCTCGTTCGTGAAGGTGCCGGCCGTGCTGGGCGGCGTTGGCGTGTTCGTCGCGCTCTTCGTGGCGAAGGCCGTGAGTAAGTTTGTCGGGATTTTCCCGCTGACCCGGCGCTTCGGGTACCCGTCCGACGACGCCATGTACACAACCTTCCTCATGTCCACGGGGCTCACGTTCGGGACCATCTCGTCGCTCTACGGTCTCTCCCACGGCATCATCACGCAGACGCAGTATTCGTTTCTCGTCTCGACGGTGATCGCCAGCGCCGTGGTGCCCACGTGGATCGCCAACCGCTTCTTCCTGCCGCACCGCCACCTGCCGGCGGATCCGGCCCGAGATACAGCGCTGGTTGCAGGCGGCGAGGTATGACGCGCGGCGTTACCGGGCGGCGACGCTGATGGCAACCCCCACGAGCCCGCCGGCCAGGATGAGGAGCGCGGAGTTCACCGTCGTCCGCACGAGGGCGGCGAGCGCGAGGACGGCGATCACGACGGTCGGCGGATCGATGAGGGCCGCCCGGGCAAGCTGCCAGGTGACCGCGGCCATCAGCGCGACCGCGCTCGCGTTCACGCCATCCAGAAACGCGGACGCCCACGGCGAGGCGCGGAGCCGCGCGACGAACGGGTAGGTCGCGGCCACCAGCAGGAAGGACGGGAGGAAGACCGCAACCGTCGCCACGATCGCTCCGGGCAGGCCGCCCAGCACGTAGCCGATGAACGTCACGGTCGTGAACACAGGCCCGGGGGTGAACTGGCCAACCGCAATCGCATCCAGCAGCTGGCGATCCGTGAGCCATCCGAGGTGCACGACGAGGTCCTGACGCAAGAAGGCGAGCAGCACGTAGCCGCTTCCAAAGAGCGTCGCGCCAACCTTGAAGAACATCCAGAACAGCGGCAGGAGCCCGATGGACACGGCTCCGGGCGCTACGGCGGCGGCGCGGGCCGCCAGCGGGAGCGCGTCCGCAGGCGGGCGCGCCACGCGTGGGGGGGCGCCCAGCATCGCGACCGCATGGGGCGCGCTCGAGTGGCGGAGGACGCGGGCGAGCATGACCATGATGCCACCGCCGAGGAGCACCGCCACGACGTTCACTCCAGCGAGGGCCAGGGCCAGCGCGAGCACCGCCGCCGTCCCCAGCATGACATCCTTGATCGCCGCACGCCCCAGCCCCCACAGCGCGTGGCCGATGATCGCAATCAGGACCGGTGTCACCCCGTAGAAGATGCGCCCGACCGCGGGCAGCGCGCCGTAAGTCACGTACCCCCACGCACAGGCCAGCACGATCAGCATCGCCGGAAGGATGAACGCGACCCCGGCCGCGATCAGCCCGACGCCGCCCGCGCGCCGGTACCCGAGGTAGATCGCCAGTTCGGTCGAGCTGGGGCCGGGGATGAGGTTCGCGACGCCCAGGAGATCGAGGAACTGCTGCTCCGACAGCCACCGCCGCCGGCGGACGACCTCGTCCCGCATCAGTGCGATGTGCACGGCGGGCCCGCCGAACGCGGTGACGCCCAGCTTGAGGAACAGCCGGACGACGTCTGTGAGGTTCCTGCGCCTCTCGTTCATCGGCTGAGGTATTATAATAGCATGCAGGCCGCGCGGCTCCTGATGGTCTTTGTGGACGGGGTCGGCCTCGGCGATCCTGACCCGGCCACCAACCCATTCGTGCGGGCGCGCACGCCCACGCTCCGCCGGCTCCTCGGCGGGCCGCTTGCCGGGCCCGCGCCGGTCCAGACCGCCCACGCCGTCATGGTGCCGCTCGACGCCCGGCTGGGCGTCCCGGGGCTCCCCCAAAGTGCCACCGGCCAGACGGCGCTCCTCACGGGAGAGAACGCCCCGGCGCTCGTGGGGCGGCACATCACGGCGTATCCCACGCCCTCGCTTCGGGCGCTCCTCGACGCGCACGGGCTGTTCACGGTGCTGCGCCGGCGCGGGATCTCCGCCGCGTTGGCCAACGGCTACACGGAGGAGTACTTCGCCGCCGTCGCCGCCCGGAAGCTTCGCTACGCCGCGATCACCCTGAACGCGCTCCAGGCCGGGATCCGCTTGCGCGGCGTCGAGGACCTGCGGGCCGGCCGCGCGGTGTATCACGACCTGACCAACGCCCGGCTTCGCGAGCGGGGGGTGGCGGTTCCGCTCGTGACCCCGGAGGACGCGGGCCGGCACCTCGCGGGGATCGCCGGCGGCCATGCGTTCACCCTGTTCGAGTTCTTCGAGACCGATTTCGCGGGCCACGGCCGCGTGCCCGACCGCGTCGGGGTGGTGGAACGGCTCGACCGGTTCCTGGGCGCGGTGCTCGATGCGGCCGATCTCGCGGAGACCCTCGTCCTCGTGACGAGCGACCACGGAAATCTGGAGGACGCGCGGACGGACAGCCACACGCTCAATCCGGTGCCGGCCATCCTGGTGGGGGCCGGCCGGGCCGAGCTCGCGCCGCGCCTCCGGGCGATCACCGACGTGGCCCCCGCCTGTCTCGACGTGCTTGCCGCTCGGAGCACCGTCTCGTGACGCCCCGCACGCTTCGCGTCCTGGGATGGCCGGCGATCTCGGACCGCCTGGCGGGGTTGTGCGCCTCTGCGACGGGCCGCGAGCGGGCGCTCGCCCTCGAACCGGCGCCGTGGCTCGAGGAGGCGGAGCGGCGCCTCAAGGAGACGTCCGAAGCGCGGGAGCTCGCGGAGACGGCGGGCGGTCTGCCGGTGCGCGGCATCCGGGACATTCGAGAGGCGGTACACCGGGCCGCCATCGGAGGCGCGCTGGCCATCCGCGAGTTGCTGGACGTTCGTGACACGCTCGTGGCCGCGCGGACGCTCAAGGGGTTCCTGACGAAACGCCGGGCGGACGCCCCGGTGCTGGCGGAGGCGGGAGAGGGGATCGGCGTCTTCGGCGGGCTCGAAACGGCGATCGCCGAGGCCATCAGTGACGACGGCACCGTCATGGACGGCGCGAGCCCCGATCTCGCCAAGATCCGCCGGGAGCGGCGGGCCGGCGAAGCGCGGCTTCGGGAGCGGATCGATCAGGTGCTCCGGGCGCCGGCGATGCAGCGGATGCTGCAGGAGCCGCTGATTACGATCCGCAACGACCGGTTCGTCCTGCCCGTCCGCGCCGAGTTTCGCGAGCAGTTCCCCGGCGTCGCGCACGACCAGTCGGCGAGCGGCATGACGGTGTTCATGGAGCCGCTCGCGATCGTCCCGCTCGGGAACCGCGTGCGGGAGCTCGCCGCGGCCGAGCAGCAGGAGATTGCGCGCATCCTGGCCGCGCTCAGCGGGGATGTCGGCGCCGCGGCGGAGGATCTCGCCGAGACGCTCGGCGTGCTGGCCGGGTTGGACCTGGCCGCCGCCAAAGCGGCGCTCAGCCAGCGGATGAGCGCCGCCGCACCCCGTCTCAATGTCGCCGGCCGCGTCGACCTGCGCGCGGCCCGCCACCCGCTGCTGACCGGGGCGGTCGTGCCGATCGACGTGCGGATCGGCGGCGCGTTCCGCACGCTCGTGATCACCGGGCCCAACACCGGGGGCAAGACCGTCGCCCTCCGCACGCTCGGCCTCTTGACGCTGATGGCGCAGGCCGGCCTGCACGTGCCCGCGCTCCCGGAGAGCGAGGTGGGGGTATTTCCCCAGGTCTTCGCGGATATCGGCGACGAGCAGAGCGTCGAGCAGAACCTCTCGACGTTCTCCTCGCACCTGACCGCGATCGTCGAGATCCTGCGCCTGCTGGCGCGGGACCTCCCGAGCGAAGATACGCGCGCCGAGCGCGCGGCCGCGCTCGTCCTCCTCGACGAGGTCGGGGCCGGCACCGATCCGATGGAGGGCGCGGCCCTCGCCCGCGCCCTCATCGAGACCCTGCATGCGCTCGGCGTATGCACAGCGGTCACGACCCACTACACGGAGCTGAAGTCGCTCGCCTTCACCCACCCCGGCGTCGAGAACGCGTCGGTCGAGTTCGACGAGGAGACGCTGCGCCCGACGTACCGGGTGCTCATCGGAACGCCCGGCCGCAGCAACGCCCTAGTCATCGCCGCCCGCCTGGGCCTCGACCCCGCGATCGTGGAGCGCGCCCGCGGCTACCTGTCGCGCCACGAGACGGACCTCACGCAGAGCATGCAGAAAGTCGAGGAGGAACGGACGCTGCTCGTTCGCGAACGGGAAGCCCTGGCGCGGGCGCGCGCGGAGCTCACCCAGGCACAGGCGCGCGCGGCACAGGAGGCTGAGCGGCTCGGCGCCGACCGGCGCCGGGTGCTGGATCGGGCCCAGGCCGAGTTGGGAGACCTCCTCCGGCGTGGCCGCCAGGAGCTGGACGCCCTCCTCGCGGCGCTCCGGACCCGGCCGTCGGACGAGGCCGCCGGTCGCGTGCGGGCGCGCCTTCGCGACCTGCGCGAGGTGACCGAGATCTATGCGGAGGAGGCCCGCCCCCCCGTGGAGGGGACGCCGCCCGACCACCTCCGCCCAGGCGAGGACGTCCTCGTCCTCTCGCTCGGCCGGCGGGGGGTCGTACAGACCGGCCCCGATAGCCGGGGCGAGGTCGAGGTGCAAGCCGGCGCGCTCAAAGTGCGGGTGCCGCTCGCCGACCTCCGCCGTGTCGAGGCCGCCGGAGGGACCGGTTCACGCCGTCGGCCTGCCTCTAGCCCCGCCGACGATACCGTGGCCGCGGATCTCGGCAAGGCGCTCACGGTCCCGGCCTCGGTCGACCTGCGGGGCATGACTGCGGACGAGGCGTTGGCCGAGCTCGACAAGTACCTCGACGAGGCGACGCTTGCCGGGCTGGCGCGGATCACGGTGATCCACGGCAAGGGGACCGGCGCGCTGCGCCGGGCGGTCCACGAGCATCTCGCCCACCATCCGGAGGTGGCCACGTTCCGGCTCGGGGGTGACGGTGAAGGGGGGAGTGGGGCGACGATCGTCGACCTCTCGCGCGGATGACGGGCATGGACGACCACGGACTCCATCGGCACCCCGGACGGCTCGAGGATGCGACGCGGGCGCTGACGCTCGCGCTCGGCGTGACGCTCTTCCTCGTGGCGGTCGAGGCCGTCGGCGGGTGGCTCACGGGCAGCCTCGCGCTCCTGGCCGACGCCGGGCACTTGCTGGTCGACGTCGGGAGCCTCGGGATCGGCATCATCGCCTGCTGGCTCGCCCAGCGGCCGGCCACGGCGGAGATGTCGTACGGGTACCGCCGGGCGGAGATCCTCGCGGCGGTGACGAACGGCATCGCCCTTTGGGCGATCGCCGGCGCGATCATCTACGAGGCGGTCCAGCGCCTGCGCGTCCCGCATCCCGTCGCGGCGCCGGGGATGCTGGCGGTGGCAGTGCTCGGGCTGGCCGGCAACCTCGTCGCGAGCGCGCTGCTGGCGCCCGCCCACGGCGGCAATCTCAACGTGCGCGCGGCGTTCGCCCACGTCCTCGCCGATGCCGCGGCGGCGGTCGGAACAATCGCGGCGAGCCTGGTGATCCTCGCGACCGGATGGACGCCGGCCGACGCGCTCGTGAGCTTCGGCATCGCGGGCCTGGTCCTCGTGGGATCATGGCCGCTCGTGCGCGAGGCCGTGCGCATCTTGATGGAAGGAACGCCCCGGGGCCTCTCACTGGCTGAGGTGGAACGCGCGATGTGCACGGTCCCCGGCGTCCGGGGAGTGCACGACCTGCACATCTGGTCGCTCACCGCCGGTGTCGTGGCCGTGAGCGGACACGTCCTGGTGGCCGACCTCGGGGAGAGCCAGCGCCTGCTCGGTGACCTGGGGTCCCTCCTCGGCACCCAGTTCGGTCTGAGCCATGTCACGCTGCAACTCGAAACCGAGGAGTTCAGCGAGCCCTGGCACCCGAACTGCGCGCCCGGGACCGGGCCGCTGGCGGCGCGGTAGGGTATAATTTCGGGCGTGGCAACGTTGAGCCCGCGCGAGCAGCTCGCCCTTCTCGGGCGCGGTGCCGTCGAGATCATCACTGAGGAGGCGCTGCTCGCGAAGCTCGGGCAGGGGCGCCCGCTTCGTGTCAAGCTCGGCGTGGACCCCACCGCGCCCGACCTCCACCTCGGCAACGCGATCGTCCTCCGGAAGCTGCGGCAGTTTCAGGACCTCGGGCACCAGGCGATCCTTGTCATCGGCGACTTCACCGGGTTGATCGGCGACCCATCGGGGAAGTCCGAGACGCGGCCGGCCCTCACCCCCGAGGAGATCCGGCGGAACGTCGAGACCTATCGGGACCAGTACAGCCTGATCCTGGACCCGGACCGCACGCGCGTCGTGTTCAACAGCGAGTGGCTCCGGCCGATGACGTTCTACGACGTCATCAAGCTGGCGGGCCGGACGACCGTCCACCGGATCCTCGAGCGCGACGACTTCGAGAAGCGGTTCCGAGAGCATCTCCCGATCCACCTGCATGAACTGCTCTATCCCCTCTGCCAGGCGTACGACTCGGTCGCCATCGAGGCCGACGTGGAGCTCGGAGGCACCGACCAGAAGTTCAACAACCTGATGGGCCGGGAGCTGCAGCGGGAGGTGGGCCAAGAGCCCCAAGTGGTGCTCCTGACCCCGCTCCTGCCGGGACTCGACGGGGTCCAGAAGATGAGCAAGAGCCTCGGGAACGCAATCGGCATCACCGAGCCGCCGAACGAGATGTACGGGAAAGTGATGTCGCTCCCGGATGCGCTCATGATCCCGTACTTCGAGTACTGCACCCTTGTGCCGCTCGCCGAGGTGCGCGAGATCGAGGCGGCGCTCCGCGAGGGCCGCGCCCACCCGCGTGATGTCAAGCAGCGGCTGGCGCGTGAGATCACCGCCACCTACCACGGGGAGGCCGCGGCCCGGGCGGCGGAACAAGAGTTCGCCCGTGTCTTTACGGGCCGCGAGCTCCCGGAAGAGATTCCCGACGTCACGCTCAGCCGGCAGAAGCTGCGCCAAGGAACACTCCGCCTCGTCCACCTCCTCGCAGAGCTCGGCCTCGTCGAGTCGAACAGTGAGGCACGCCGCCTGATCAGCCAGGGTGGGGTGAGTCTCGATGGCCGGCGCGTTGACGACGTCGACGCCGAGATCGCCGTCCACGACGGCTTGCTGGTTCGAGTCGGACGGCGCCGCTTCGCCCGCGTCCGCTTGACCGCGTGACGCCGCCCGCGGCTGACCCACGCCCGGCTCCCTGGGAGGGCGCCGACCTTCCCCGCGGCGTCTACCGCTGGGGCATGGTGTTCGTCGTGCTGCTCGGCGCCGCGCTCCGCGTGGCCCACCTCACCCGGCCGTTTAACCGCCTGATGGCCTGGAACGAGGGACACTACGCGATGACCGCGTTGAACTTCAGCCGGTACGGCCCGTGGGTCCAGCACAACGAGATGGGGATCGACCACACGTTTTCTCCGGGGGTACCCTGGCTCATCTGGGGCGCGTTCAAGCTGTTTGGCCCGACCGAGTGGGCCGCGCGGCTCCCGATCGCCCTCGCCGGGATCGCCGCCGTGGCGCTCCTCGCCGCGTTCGTCCGCCGGCTCGTGCGCAGTGAGCAGATCGCGCTCATCGCGGCGGCGTTCGCCGCGGTGGCGCCCGGCCTCGTCTACTACGCACAGAACGTGCAGCTCGACACGCCCAGCATCTGCTGCGCGCTCGCGGGCGCCGTTCTCATGCTACGCTACCAGGAGACCCGGCGGAGGAGCGACTTCGTCTGGGCCGGTGTGTGGCTGGCCATGGCCGTATGGTTCAAGTTCACCGCCGCGCTCCTCTACCCGGCGTTCCTCGCGCTGTGGTGGCCGGCCCGGCCCGCGCGTCCGGCTGATGCGGCCGTGGAGGCGAGGACGTTCGTCGGCCTCACCGCGCTGCCGAGTGCCGCGTGGATCGCCGCCTACTGGGTGTCTGCGTTCCTGGGGGAGCAGGGGTTCACGTCGCGGTTCTTCCACCGGGATTGGGACCTGTGGGGCATCGTGAAGGCCCTCTCCGAGATCCCGCTTGCCGTCGAGGCGCACCTGTTCGTGCCGATCTTTCTCCTTCTGCTCGTCGGGATTCCGGTCGCCGTGCGGTGGCGGCGCCGGCTCGCGGTCATTGGGATCTGGTGCGCGCCCTGGGTCGTCCTGTACCTGTTCGCGCCGTGGGACAGCCTTGTCAACCGGTACTACGACCTCGCGGCGACGTACCTGCTCGTGGTGCCGGCTGCGCTCGGCCTGTGGACGTTCCGCGCGCGGCAGCCCGGCAGCACGCCGCGCCCACCCGCGGTCCGCACCGAGATGGTCCCCCGGGCGGCGTTCGTCGGGCTCGCCATCGTCCTCGCACTGACGGTCGCCTACGACGTGTGGGACCCGATGACCGACCGCATCGCGCGCGCGACCACGGCGCATGCGGCCCCGATCGACCCGACGCCATTTTACTCGGCCAGGATCGTCGCCGCCCTGCCACCCGGGCCGACGGTCGTCGACACGCCGCAGACGATGTTCTACGCGGGCGGGGACTCCCGGTGGTTCTACGTGACCGGCGGGGACGTCCGATGGAAGATCGACGAGGAGACGTACGATTACATCATCCTGAACGACTACGGGCACGGGCAGGAGCCGTACTACGCGATCGACAAGACGCTTCGGGACGAACTGGCCATCCACCAGTACATCCAGATCGCCCCGACGGCGTGGGCACACGCGCGCACCGATGTCGCGGACCTGGCGGATCTCCGCGAGGCCGGCGCCGGGTACTGGTCGCCCGCCCGCAACCTGCCGCCGCCCGGGCACGTCCTGTCACAGGTGGGCGCGTGGTGGGAACTGCCGCCGCGCGTGGGGCGCCCGCAGCCGCCGATGAGCGCGCTCGACCGTTTGATTGACGCTTCCCGGATGCATCCGTATACTATGGTGGTCTGGACGGGCCCTTAGCTCAGGTGGTGAGAGCGCACCCCTGATAAGGGTGAGGTCCGTGGTTCGAGTCCACGAGGGCCCACCATACCAAGTACAGCACCCGCGTTCAGTCTGTGACGGTGCACCCCGTACTGACTGCGTAGCGCCCACGGCTTAGCCGCCTAAGGTGGTTCTCATTGAGCATATCCCGGAGCACCCGGTAAATATACGCCCGGCTTGCTCTGGGCATCGCTGCCTGCAAGTCTGACACTGCGAACTCGCCCCTCGACATAGCAGCATCTCGAATAAGTGCTCCAAGATGGTCTCTTGATTCAGAAATGGATCTCAACCTGACTTCTATCTCCTTATAGGCTCGAAGAAGCATGTTGAGGAAGTAACGAGTCCAATAGTCTGGGTCGTGAACCTTATCATGCCAGCCGCTTGAGGACTCCCGCAGGGCGGCGTAATAGGCGTCCTTAGTCTCGAGAATGAAGCGCTCAAGCGGCACGTATCGGCCAACCGTGTAGCCTTCACGAGTCAGCAGCAGGTGCGCAAGTAGTCTGGCCACTCGGCCGTTTCCGTCATCGAACGGATGGATACACAAGAAATCGAGGACAAAATTTGCTGTAAGGATGAGAGTGGGTGCCACCTTCTCCTCTCGTGCCCGCGCTAGTTCCTCGCAGAGCGCATTCATAAACTGAGGCGTAACTGCCGCTGCGGGAGGGACGAAGGCGATTCCAAGCGCTTCTCCACCCTCATATCGCGCCTCGATAACGTTGTTCTTGGCCTTCCAACGGCCTGCATTTGGGGATGCTGTGTACCTATAGAGCGTGGCATGCAAACGGAGAATTGTTTCGGGCGTGACAAGTTCATCGGGAGAGATGATGGTCATCGCCCCGACGCCTATGCCGCTGATGCCACGGAGGGCGTCCCGATATCCCGCTATCTCTTCTTCGGGTCTCCCATGAGGTGTACCGGCTAGTGCCATGAGGACCTTTAGCCGCTCAGGCGGAATGTGGATACCCTCGATTTCTCCCGAAGCCGCTGTGCTCTGAGCACTTACGGTTTCATAGAGAACGTCGAGCGTCTCGGGGCGGGTCCGCCCAAAATCGTTCTGCCGCCCTTTGTATTCTGCGAGAGTTTCGACCAAAGAAAGAATGTCAGATGGAAGCGCTCTGCCCCGCAGGCGATAGAGAAATGTGTGCATTGTCGTCTACACTGACTCCTATTAGTATACTTTAGACATCCACTATAGACTTGATCAGTGGACTATACAATAGCATACAATAGCGTACGTACGTTCGTAACTGTTTGGAGCCAATGTCAACGCAAGCACTAGGCCGCACGGCACCAACGCCCACGTGCGACTGAACGGTTGGTGTGCGCAAATGCAACCGATGCCATCGTAAAGATCGTGGTGAGCACCCAAGGGCAAGCTCGGGGCCGGACTTGACGTGGCTGCGGGACGCGAAGCCACGCGCGCGCCATCAACTGTCTGGCGGCGATCCTCAGCGTTCACCTTCCTAAGCTTGGATCGCGGATCGCTCTATTTATCCCAGATTTCCGATGTGACCACGTACTGAGAACCCCGGGGATGCGCCGAATATCTTTATTGATGCGGGTTTGCGCGCGATGATGATAGGGCGGAGGTCGATACCCAATGGGTGAGACAGCGAACCAGCCCTTTCAGCTCTCGTTCAATGCCGCTGAGGGTCGAGTTCCAGGGCTCGCGGGTTACCTCCGATGGCGGTCTGATCCTCGTGCGGGAGCTGGACGAACGGTTGGGCCTGAGCGATCTGATCGCCCAGCACTTGACCGACCCGCGAGGCAAGAACACCCCAGTTCCCGCTCGCCGACCTGGTCCGGCACCCAGTTTACCGCCGGTTGGCGGGCTATGAGGACGTGAACGATGCGGAGCCCCTCGCCCACGATCCGACGTTCCGGCTGATCGGCTCAGAGAAGATCTGGGAACGTGGGGCGGCCTTGACGTCTCGAGTCCATTCGTTCGAAACCGAGCTGTTGACCCAAGACGAGAACCTCACGGCGTTGGCCGCGCTCAACCGGGAGCTGCTCGCGAGGGTGGAAGCGATCGAGTTCTCGCGGCGGGTGGTGCTCGACATAGATAGCACCGAGATCCCAGTCTACGGCAAGCAGGAACAGAGCGCCTATAACGGGCACTTTGAGTCGACCTGCTATCATCCGCTGCTGTTGTTCAATCGGGAGGGCGACTCTCTGGCGGTGAAGCTGCGGCCGGGCAACGTCCACAGCGCCGAGCAGTGGGAGGAGGTGCTCCTACCCGAGACCGAGCTGCAGCAGCAACAGGGCAAGGACGTGGTCGTTCGCGCCGATGCCGCCTTCGCCAAGCCGGAGCTCTACGACGCCCTGGAGAATCGGGGCGTGAGGTACGCGATCCGCATCCCATCCAACGACATCCTGGAGCGCGAGGTCGAGGAGTGGCTCCGGCGGTCCGTGGGACGCCCCAGTCACACGCCGGTGGTCCGGTACAAGAGCTTCCGCTATGAGGCCGCCAGTTGGAAGACGGCACGGCGGGTGGTCGCGAAGATCGAGTTTCACTGTTGGGGAACTATTTCCCCGGGCGGGCTTCATCGTGACGACCCTGGAAACGGACAGCCGGGCGGTGGTGCGGTTTTACAACAAGCGGGGGACGGCAGAGCAATGGATTAGGGAAGGCAAGCAGGCGGTGAAGATGACGCGGGTTGAGCTGCCACCGGTTCCGGGCGAACGAAGTGCGGCTGTGGCTGAGCGTCTTTGCCTACAACCTGGGGAATCTGTGGCGGCGGCTCGGGCTCCCGAAGCGGATCGACACTTGGTCGCTGACGAGTCTGCAGCAGCGGCTGATGAAGACCGGTGGCCGGCTCGTGAAACTCGCGCGGTGCTATTGGCTACTGCTGGCGGAGGGGCATCTGACGCGGACTCTATTCGGAGCGATCCTGCGGCGGCTGACGGCGCTGTCGGTGCCAGCAGGGTAACGAAGCTCTCGTGGCTGCAAACTTGGGCGGCCACAGGGCCGAGGGTGGGGGCGGTGTCCGAGAAATCGGCGTGCGCCGGGAAAAGCCTGCGCCCGGGGAAGGAGGTGCAAGCCTCGGAAACTGGGCAAGCGAGCCTGATGGGTGGAAATCCCATGCGGTCAAAGCGTAACCGGCGGGCC
>Ga0207416_1002854_pt1 | contig 17707 bp, 13 predicted proteins | sample PaiPotPPM11metaG_FD_184107 | JGI IMG/M metagenome (GOLD analysis project Ga0207416, IMG submission 184107) | Iron sulfur acid spring bacterial and archeal communities from Banff, Canada, to study Microbial Dark Matter (Phase II) - Paint Pots PPM... ...
AGCGGTTGCGCCGCCTGCGGCAGCTTGGGCTGGCCTATCTCGCGTTTCCGTCGGCCGAGCACTCTCGCTTCGGGCATGCCCTCGGCGCGCTCGCGATGGGGACCCGCGTCTTCGATGAAATCGTCCGGCATGGCCGCGATACGTTCGCGAATGACGCCGACATCGCATACCAGCGCCGTCTCGTGCGCGCCGCTCTGATGCTGCACGACATCGGGCATGGCCCGTTCAGCCACGCCTGCGAAGCCGTGCTGGGCGTGCCGCACGAAGCCCGCACGCGCGCCTTGCTCCAAATCCCCGAGATGGTCGACCATATCGCGGAGCTCGACGTCGATCCTCACGACGTGCTCTCGCTGATTCTCGGCGCGCGCGACGGAAGCTACCCGGTGCTTAGCGAGATCGTCAGCGGACCGAATCTCGACGCCGACCGCATGGACTACCTGCAGCGCGATAGTTATTTTACCGGCGTTGCGAGCGGCCGCTACGATGCGGACCAGTTGGTCGCTTCGATGCGCGTTATCGAACATCAAGGCCGCAGCGTGCTCGGCATCGACGCACGCGGCGTCGTCGCCCTGGAATCGTTCGTCCTAGCCCGTTACATGATGTTCGCGTCGGTGTACTTCCATCACACGACCCGCATGTTCGAGCGGATCCTTCAGGACGCGCTGCGTGAGCTCTGGCCGGATCCGCGCGCGCTGGATCCCATCGAGACGTTTCTGAATTGGGACGATTCGCGCGTTCTCAACGACCTGCGCGAACATCGGAGCGTCGCCTCGCGAGCCTTGCGCGAGCGCACCCGTCTCTATGCCGTGGTCGCAGAATTCAACGCCGAGCGCGACCTCGGCCATTACGAACGCTGCGAAGCGGCCTTGATCGCCGCCTACGGCGCGCAGAACGTCTGGGGTGACGCGCAGGAGCAGGTGCTACATCGCCTCCCGCTCGGCGCGTCCGAGCACCACCGCACGGTGCTGGTGCGGACGTCGAGCGGCGCGATCGACGCCCGCGAAGCCAGCGACCTGATCGCGAAGCTCTCCGGAAAAGCGTATTGGCGCAAACTCTTCGTCGTCCGCGCCAATGTCGACCTTACCCAGGCTCGACGCCTGTGCCAAACGATCGCCGTGGGTTAACGATAGCGTATCGCCGCGAGTAATTCGTTGCTCGCCGACTGGAGCGCGGCGATCGCCGCGACGCGGTGGCCGCCGTAATCGCGACGGTCGCGGCCGAGTTGCGCGATCATTCGATTCACCGCCCGGCGAACGACCTGGATGTTGCGATTGCTCCCCGGTTGCCCTCGCATGCCGGTGCCCGCGCGGTCCGGGTCGGCTCCAAGCGCGGCGTACGGCGCGCAACGAGCCTCGCCATTATCGAAGTGAGCGCGATCGTAAGCCTCGGCCGCGACCAAATCCGCGCGAGCCTGCTGCAGGTCGCCGATCGCGTTGACCCGATGGCCGCCGTAGTCGTGACGATCGTGCGAGAGTTGGTCGCTCGCGGCGTCGAGATGTCCGTGAACGCTCCATAGGTTGCGATCGCTGGCACATTCGGCCCGCAGCGTGACGCCTTGCGCACCCGCGACGACCGGCGCCATCGCGCCGCCGAACGAGATGGCGATGGCAAAAGCCGTGCTCATCGCTGCCGCATGTCTGTTAAAAATACTCATCGGTAGTACCTCGTTAATAATAAGAAGACAGTAAACCTATCTATAGGTACGTCTCTCTGCAGGCTATCGTTCGCGCATCCCTATCACGCGGGCGACATCCTCATCCCGGTTTAATATCGCTACTCCAACGCACCGATCGTCGCTTGCGCCGCTGCGAGCCGCGCGATTGGAACCCGATAGGGCGAGCACGAGACATAATCGAGGCCCAGTTGGTCGCAGAACGCAACGCTACTCGGCTCGCCGCCATGCTCGCCACAGATGCCAATCTTCAGATCCGCGCGCGCGCCGCGCCCCTTCGCCACGGCTTCGCGCATCAATGCCCCGACGCCGCGGCGGTCCAACACTTGGAACGGATCGTCTTTGAGGATGCGCTTCTCGAGATACTGCGGGATGAACGATTGCTCCGCATCGTCGCGACTGTAGCCATACGTCGTCTGCGTAAGATCGTTCGTACCGAACGAGAAAAACTGCGCGTAGGCGGCCAGTTCGTCGGCAACCACGCAGGCACGCGGCAACTCGACCATCGTACCGATCTTATATGCGAGATCGACGCGGTGCGCCGCCAGGACTTCATCGGCGACCTTCTTCGCAGAGTCGTACGTCGTCTGCATCTCTTCCTTGGTTCCGACGCCGGGGATCATTACCTCGGGCCGGGCGTCGATGCCGCGCCGTTTCAGCAAGCATGCCGCTTCGAAGATCGCGCGCACTTGCATCGCATAGATTTCGGGATAGACGATGCCCAAACGGCAGACGCGCAAACCGAGCATCGGATTTTGCTCGTGCAGTTGCTGGACGCGGCGCAAGATCGCATCCTGCTTTTTGAACTCTTCGGATTCCGTGCCGCGCGTCAGGCGTAGCTCGGTCGTTTCCACGAGCAGTTGCTCGAGCGACGGCAAGAATTCGTGCAACGGCGGGTCCAGCAATCGAATCGTTACCGGCAGGCCGTGCATCGCTTCAAGGATCCCGGCAAAGTCCTCACGCTGGAACGGCAGGAGCTGTTGCAACGCGGTTTCGCGCGCCTCTTTCGTATTTGCTAGGATCATTTGTTGGACGACCGGGAGCCGATCCTGCTGCATGAACATATGCTCGGTCCGGCACAAGCCGATGCCTTCGGCCCCAAGCTCGCGGGCCTTTTGGGCGTCTTCGGGCGTATCGGCGTTGGCCCACACTTGCATGCGGCGTAGTTCGTCCGCCCAAGAAAGAAACGTCTGCAACCATTCCGGCAACTGCGACGGCGGCGGAATCAGCCCTAGTTTGCCGAGCATGATGTTTCCGGTCGTACCGTCGATCGTCAGCCAATCGCCTTCGTGTAACGCCACGCCACCCAGCGTGACGCTCTTGGTGCGGCGCTCGATCTGGAGCGCATCGCATCCGGCGACGCACGGCTTGCCCATACCGCGAGCGACCACCGCGGCGTGCGAGGTCGCGCCGCCTTTGGCGGTAAGGATGCCGCGCGCGGCGATCATGCCGTGCACGTCGTCCGGCGTGGTCTCCACGCGCACGAGAATGACGTCCTTGCCGGCATCGCGCCAGGCGACGGCGTCGTCCGCCGTTAGGACGATCTGCCCGGCGGCTGCGCCGGGCGAGGCGTTGAGGCCCTTGGCTGCAACGGCGAAGCCTTGCGTTGCGTCGATTCGAGCGTGGAAGAGCTGATCGAGCGACTGCGCGCCGACGCGGCCGACCGCCGTTTTACGGTCGAGCAGGCCTTCGTGGACGAGGTCGATCGCGATCCGCACCGCCGCCTCCGCACTGCGCTTGGCGCTGCGCGTCTGCAGCATGAAGAGCTTGCCTCGCTCGACCGTAAACTCGATATCTTGCACGTCGCGGTAGTGCCGCTCCAACCGATCGGCAATATCGACGAACTGCTTGTAGATGTCCGGTTGCGTTCGTTCGAGGTCCGAGATTTTCTCCGGCGTTCGAATGCCGGCCACCACGTCTTCGCCCTGCGCGTTGGTGAGGTATTCACCGAACAACTTGCGCTCGCCGGTATTCGGATCGCGGGTGAAGGCTACGCCCGTGCCAGAATCGCTCCCCATATTGCCGAACACCATCTCCATGACGGTGACGGCCGTTCCCCAACTATCGGAGATTTTATTGTATTGGCGATAGTCGATCGCGCGCTTGGAGTTCCACGAATCGAAGACGGCGCCGATCGCTAGACGGAGTTGCTCGCGCACGTCTTGCGGAAAGGCTTTGCCGGTCTCCCGGATGACGATGTCTTTGAACTGCGCGGCCAGCGTTTTCCAGGACTCGGCGTCGATATCGGGATCGTTCGCGATTCCGAGCGCCTTCTTGCGTTCGTCGATCAGCTCTTCGAACGGGTCTTTGTGCAGTCCGAGTACGACCGACGAGAACATCATGATAAACCGGCGATACGCATCCCACGCAAAGCGCTCGTTGCCGGTGAGCTTCGCCAAGCCCTCGACCGTGCGATCGTTGAGCCCGAGATTGAGGATCGTGTCCATCATGCCGGGCATCGAGACGCGCGCGCCGCTGCGAACCGATACCAACAGCGGGTCGCCGTGGTCGCCGAAAGACTTTCCCGTGCGCTTCTCGAGCGTTTCGATGCCCCGAGCGACTTGCGCGTCCAATCCGTCGGGGAAGCGTTTATCGGCGTCGTAGAAACCCAGGCAGGCCTCGGTCGTAATCGTAAAACCCGACGGCACGGGCAAGCCCGCGGCCGTCATCTCGGCGAGCCCAGCGCCTTTCCCGCCCAGCAGGTCGCTCATCGACCCATTGCCTTCTTCGAAGAAGTAGACGTACTTGGTCATGCGCCGATCCGCTCGTGCAGATAGCGTTCGAGGCCGGATTGCGAGATCCGTTCCTGCTTCATCGAATCACGTTCGCGCACGGTTACCGTCCCATCTTCAAGCGTATCGTAATCAATGGTCACGCACAGCGGCGTGCCGATCTCGTCTTGGCGTCGATAGAGTTGGCCGATATTGCCTTCGTCGTATTGCGTGCGATAGGTCGGGCGCAGCGCCATTTCGATGCTCCGGGCGCGCTCGACCAAGTCCGGTTTATTGCGGGCGAGCGAAAATACCGCTATTTGCACCGGTGCGATGTACGGGTGAAAGCGCAGGACGACGCGGTCGGTCGCTTTGCCGTTGGGATCGGTGCTGCGTTCGCGATCGTACGCGTCGACGAGCATGGTGAGCGTCGTGCGGTCCATTCCCGCCGAACTCTCGATGAGGATCGGCGTGTAATGCGCCTTCGACGCTTCGTCGAAGAAGCGCAGATCTTTGCCCGAAAGGGCCATGTGCGCGTCGAGATCGTAGGTGCCGCGATGAGCGATCGATTCGAGTTCGCCCCAGCCCCACGGGAAGAGATACTCGACGTCGATGCCGGCCTTGGCGTAGTGCGGGCGTTCCTTCTCCGTCAATTCGTAGAAGCGCAGGCGATCGGGTTTGACGCCGTAACTCGCATACCAGTTCTTCCGCCGATCGACCCACTCGCGAAAGATCTCCAGATCCTTACCGTCGTCGGGGACGAAGTACTCCAGTTCCGCCTGTTCGAATTCGCGCACGCGGTAGGTGAAGTTGCCGGGCGTGATCTCGTTCCGAAACGACTTGCCGATCTGCGCGATGCCGAACGGCGGTCGCTTGCGAGCGGTCTGGTAAACGTTCTTAAAATTCACGAAAATGCCCTGAGCGGTCTCCGGGCGCAGATAAGCGGTCGACGCGCTGTCTTCCATCGGCCCGATCTGCGTCTTCATCATGAGATTGAAATTGCGCGGCTCGGTGAACGACTGCTTGCTACCGCAGTCCGGGCATTGATTGGGATCTTTGAGATGATCGAAGCGAAAGCGATGCTTGCAGATGCGGCAGTCCACGAGCTTATCGTGGAATGCGTCGAGGTGTCCCGAAGCCTTCCACGTTAGCGGATGCATGATGATCGACGAATCGAAGGCGACCACGTCGTCGCGCAGTTCGACGGTATCGCGCCACCACGCGTTCTTCACGTTACGCTTGAGGATCGCGCCCAGCGGCCCATAATCGTAGAAGCCGTTGAGACCTCCGTAGATTTCACTGGACTGAAAGATGAAGCCACGGCGCTTCGCGAGCGCCGTTATTTCGTCCATCGTTACGCGAGATTCGGAGGCAGCCATGTCCATAAGGGGTTGTAGTTTTAATACGCTATAAGAAATATCCCGGCTGCCCGGTGGCCTCGTCGGGCAGGACAATCCTCGAACGATCGCTTCGCGGCGCCCTTAGGTGTAGCGCCGTCCGCGCCACTCGACGCCGACCCCGCTGGCATAGCGTACCAGCGACGTCGCGAAGATCGCGAATAATACTGCCACGCCGACCGGGATCGTCCAGCCCGACCCGTGAGGAAACCGAGCCCGAACCATCCCGTACTCCGCTGCCAGGGACGCCGCCAGCATTGCGAACCCGACCGCAAGCGCGAGGCCGGCGCGACCGCCGGCGGCAAACAGACAGAACGCGATCGCCGAAAGCGGGGAGAGGCTCGCCAAAAACAGCAGCCCGAGCGCCGTAGTCCCAGCCCTGCCGCGTGCCCCCAGCGCGAAATTTTTGACGAAACCATTCCACACTTCGCGAAACGAGCGGTACATTCGCGTGCGAACCAGCCCCTGCGCGCCGACGAGCGCAATCGAAAAGCGGCCGTCGGCCTTGAGGAGACGCGCGAGTTCGAGGTCTTCGGCAACCTCGCCGCGGAGCGCCGCATAGCCGCCGATCGCCTCGTACGCGTCCCGTGTCATCAGGACGAACTGACCGTTAAAGAGCGCCGCATCCGGTTTTCGCGGATCGCTGACGTCGTCGAGGCCGCCGACGGCGAGCGCAATAATCCACAGAATGCTCGGAAGGACCAGCCGCTCGGCCGGGCCGACCATCGTTTGGTCGGTGAGCAGGCTCAACGCATCGAGCCGATGCTTCACCGCATAGACGAGCGCCGAACCGGCTGCCAGCGGCTCGTGTTCGGTATCGGCATCGGTCGAAAGCAGCCACTCGCCGCGAGCCACGCGCATCCCCTGTTCGAGCGCCCACGGCTTACCAACCCATCTTTGCGGTAACGGCTCGCCGCCCACGACGATGAGCCGCTCGTCTTCAAGCGCGATCCGATCCAGGATCGCGCGCGTGCCGTCCTGCGAACAGTCGTCGACGACGATCACTTCGAAATTCGGATACTCCTGTGCGAGCAAGGAGCGCACGCACGCTTCGATCTGTCGCTCCTCATCGCGCGCCGGAACGACGATCGAAAGGGACGGGAAATTGCCGTCGATCTCGATTTCTTCCAGATGGGCTCGCGAACGTCGCGCTATCGTTAGCGAATGCACGGCAAACGCGACGTTCACTAGAATGACGTACGCACCAAGTATCGCTAGCATCGAGAACGAGTCCCCATTCGGTATGTATTCAAAAAATCGGTAGCATCTTCCCGAGCTGATTCCCGGCTTTAATTTCCACACCTCGACGGCTGACGAATGCTATCCCATTACCCTGAAGAATGGATGGGATCCAGTTAACATCTCGTTCCGGTTCTGCGCCGAAGGCCAGCACCGGCTCCGCTCCGGCTAGTTCCGCTTTATATCGGATTCCGTAGTCCATGAGCTGCCCAATGCCGTATCGCATGCGATTCACGGCCGACGCTTGGCGCGCTAAACTTTTTACCTCAAAAAGCATGCGGCGATCGCCTATCCTGGCAAAAAGGTCGACGTTGTTATTGTAAAAACAGACCCCGCCTAGGGCGGCGATGCGCTGGCGCAGCAGTTCTAGCGTATCTTGATGGTCGCCGCGAGCGCGCTCGTGAAGCGCCGCAGCCTCATGCCGATCGATCGGATCTAAATTTTTCGGGACGTACCCGGTTCCCGGCGGCACAACGAGCATCTCGCGGAAGGCGTCCCGCGGTGCCGACAGTGGGATAAATTCCGAGGCTTCTTGCAAATCGACGGGCTCGGGAATCGGCGAGTAGGCTTGACCCGCTGCTAGAATCGCAAAAAAATGCATCGGATCGACGTACCGAATCGAACGACCGCGCAGGTTGATCTGATCCGGTTTGCCGGTTTCATAGTAGTATCCCAGCTCGTTCCACAGCGGGACCGGCCGCAGCCGCTGATAATGCAACACGTCCAGCCAAAAATGCCCGGCGGTTCTTTCATCGGGATACGGCGCGCTTAACGTGCCGAAGCCGAAATACGTTCCGGCTTCGCCGGGCGGAGCTTCTCGGATGGGTCGCTGGTAGAGAAACCTATGGTCGCCCCCTTCGACGATCGTACGATTCACAACCGGAAGATACTGCGAAGGGAAATGATAAATGACGCCCTCTCGATCGAGATATCGATTAAGATCGCGAGAGTAGTGTTGCGTCAGAATGAGCGGCATCGTAATCTACGAAGCGAAGGATCTTCTCACGCAGACGAGCTTTCAGGTTCGTTGCCGCGCGTCCTTTGCGAAAGGCGTCTGCGGATCGGCGAGCCTCGATAAAGGCCGCTATGCGGCCGGCCCCTGGCGTAGGCTTGTCGTCTAGCACGGAACCGAGGATGAGAGGCGGCTGGAGCTTTTGGACCGGCGTCGACTGCCGGCTTGATACCCCGCGCAGTCCGGGTTCGATTCCCGGGCGCTCCAGCCGCGACAGTCCACCCGCTGTTGCGAAGCCGTTCCCGGTGTGCTATCGTCGGTTGGGGTATCAGGCCGACAGCGTACATCGAAACGCGCGAGGCGTCGCAGTAATGCGGCGCCTCGTTTTTTGTCTACGCACTCACCTTGTGCGCTCTCGGCTGCGTTTCCGCCCTGAGTTGCCCGCAAGTAGCGTGCCCGATCCGTGGCCGGCCCTTGCGATTTACGGCAAAGCGGGTGATGGAAAGGCGCTGGGGCGCTTCGATGGTGTCGACCGAAGGTCTGATACGCCGCTCGGCTCCGGGTTCGATTCCCGGGCCTTCCAGCCGCGACGTTCCCCCGAGCGTTGTGCAGTCGTCGGAGATGTGCTATCGTCGGCCCTGTATCAGGCCTTCGGCTCACATCGAAACGCGCGAGGCGTCGCAGTAATGCGGCGCCTCGCTTTTTTGTCTACGCGCTCGCGGGTGATGGAAAGGCGCTGGGGCGCTTCGATGGTGTCGACTGCAGGCTTGATACACCTTGCAGGTCCGGGTTCGATTCCCGGGCGTTCCAGCCGCGACGGCCACGCCGTTGCGCAGGCGCCGCAAGCGTGTTATCGTAGGCCTCGTATCAAGCCTGCGGACACATCGAAGCGCGCGAGGCGTCGCAGCAATGCGGCGCCTCGTTTTTTGTCTACGCGCTTACCTTGTGCGCCTTCGGCTGCGTCTCCGCCCTGAGTTGCCCGCAGGCTGCGGCGATATCGCGGCCCATGTTGTGGCGGACCGTGGTCGGAACCCCCGCCGCATCCAAAATGGCCGCGAATTTCCAAATGGCGTCGTCCGCCGTTCCCGCGAACGAGCCGTCCGGCGTGGCGTTATACGGAATGAGGTTGACGTGGTACAGCTTGCCGCGCATCAGCTCGGCGAGTTGATGCGCGCACTCGTCGGTGTCGTTCACGCCCGCGAGCATGACGTACTCGAAAAACACCTTGCGACGGGTCGTCGCCACGTATCGCTCGCAGGCTGCAAGCAGTTGCTCGGTATTGTAGCGGCGATTCACCGGCATGAACGAGTTGCGGACCTCGTCGTTCGGGGCGTGGAGCGAGATCGCGAGATTCACCTGCAACCCCTCCTGCGCGAATTGATCGATGCGATCGACCAATCCGACGGTGGAAATCGTGATGTGGCGATGCCCCAGCCCGAACCCGTGCGCGTCGTTGAGCAATGCGACCGCGCTCATCACCGCATCGTAGTTATGAAACGGCTCGCCCATCCCCATGAACACGATGTTGGTGATCTTCTTACCGCGCGTCGCGAGATCGCGAGCGAAGAAACGCGCTTGATCGAAAATTTCCGTCGCTTCGAGGTTTCGCGTGAACCCGGCTTGGCCGGTCGAACAAAACGCGCACGCGAACGCGCAGCCCGCCTGCGACGAGATGCACACGGTCGTGCGATCGCCTTTGTGTTCCATCAGCACCGCTTCGACTTCGTTGCCGTCGCGCAGACGAAACAGGCCCTTGGTCGTCTTCGCATCGTACGAGCGCTGCACCACGATCGGCTCGACCGATGAAAACGAAAGCCCTCGTTCGGTCAGCCCGGCCCGCAGCTCTTTGGGAAGCGTGGTCACCGCCTCCACGTTTTCGAGCAATTCTTTGGCCGCGGCGCGGTAGATCTGTTTGAGCCGGTAGGGCTTCAAGCCGAACGCCAGCGCGAACTCGTCTACATCGGCAAAGCCGATGCGGCGGGCATTATCGGTGAACCAGGTCGTTTGGGCGTCGCGCATCACGGCGCCCATGATACCACGGGGGGTGCTAAAAGAGTCCGACTTGTTCGGGTGGCCCCGGGGACGCAGGCTCGTTCAGCTCGGCGAGCTTCGTCCGCACCGCCTTCAGATCCGACCACACCAGGCGCTTGACGCCTTCGAGTTCGCCGCCGGTCTGGCGCAAGAGATAGGCCGGATGATAGGTGGCGATCAACGGGATGCCCAGTGGCCCCTCGTACCAGATGCCCCGCATCTTGCCGATCGCGAACTCGCGTCCAAGAAAGCTCTTGGCGGCCGGCGCCCCAAGCGCCAAGATCGCGCCCGGCCGAATGATATCGATCTGCTCGTCGAGGTAGGGGCGGCAGTTGGCCATCTCGCCCGGTTCGGGGGCACGATTCTTCGGCCCGCGCGGGCTCGGCGAGGTGGGGCGGCACTTGACCGTATTGCAGATGTATACGTCCTCACGCGCGAGATCGATCGCGGCCAGCATCCGTTCGAGCAATTGCCCGGCGCGCCCGACGAACGGCCGGCCCAATAGGTCCTCGGTCTCCCCGGGGCCCTCACCGACGATCATCAGCCGCGCGCACGGATCGCCCTCTCCGTAAACGGTATTGCGGCGCTCCGAACCGATCGCGCAGAGCCGGCAGGCTGCCGTTTTCGCTGCGGCTGCGGCGAGGAGCCTCGAACGGCGGGCGCGCTCTTCCAGCGGCACTACCCGCCCTCACCGATCGCTTCGACGAGCACGGCCTGCCCGAAGGCGACAACCTTACACGACCCGTCGCCGTCCTCCGAGACGTAGAACTGCAAACCGACGACCGCGTTGGCTCCGAGCGCATCCGCGCGCTTGTAGATGCCGTCCATCGCCTCAGAGCGCAGATGCTCGGCATCGCTCAAGAATTCGCCCGGCGACATGCCGATCAGCATGCCCAGGCTGCGAAAGGTGGCCCGCAGCCGGTTGCGCGGGCGCGCGGCGATACCGGAGACGTACCCGAAGGTCCGCACGATCCGATACCCTTCGAGATCGTCGAAGGTCGAAACGGCTTCACGTGCGATCACGCCGAAACTCCGCAAGAGGACATGGCGCAATCTTCACCATCGGTGCTCATCATCCGTCTGGACGCGATCGGCGACGCGGTCGCGCTAACGCCGTTGCTCCAGGCCCTCTCGCAGCGCGGAATCCCCACCGACATCGTGCTACGAGCCGAAAACTTCGACGCGTTGACGCCGTCGGCCGCGCGCGAACGCTTTATCGCACCGTTCGCCCTTCGCTCCGATACGCGCGAGAATCTCGCAGCGATCTCCCGTTTCGGTGCCGAGCTTGCGCAGCGCGCGTATACGCACGTACTGGTTGCGACGGAAGATCCCGGCGGATACCGGCTTGCCGCAGCAACCAAAGCGCCGGCGCGCATCGGTTTCGACAACGGCTGGGGCAAGCCGTTAAAGACGCTCTGGGTACGCTCGCTGCTCACGCGGACGCTGCATCGCAGCGCCGGATTGGATGCCAACGCACCGCACGAATGCGAGGTGCTGTTCGCCCTGGGGCAACAACTGCTCCCCGCAACGTCGCCGAGCAAAGACCCCGCATTGTTGCGACCGTTCGTTATCGACGGGAACGTTGCAGCGGATCCGCGGGTCGCTCTGCAGATCACCGACAAATGGGAACGCCTGGGTATCGCGTTCGAACGCGTCACGCAGCTCGCACGCGATCTCGCCGGCATCGCACCGTTGCGTGCCGTCGCTTCGGCTCGCGAATCGGCCTACGCCGCGCGCTGGCACGAGCGCACCGGTATCGAGGTCGAATTGTTTGAGGCGCTGCCGCCCTGGAAAACCGCGATCGCAAACGCGCGCGCGCTCGTCGCGCCGGATTCGGGAGCCATCCATATCGCCGGCATGGCGGGCACGCCGACGGTCGCAATCTTTCCGCCGGGTCCCGCCTTCGAGTTACAGGCGGCACGCTGGCACCCATGGGCGGCCTCGTACCGAGCGATCGAAGCTACGCCGGAATGGCATCGAAACGCAAGCGCGGCGTTAGCGCAGTTGTTGCTCGGCTAGCCGATCGCTCGGGAAGTGCTTGCCGTGGTTGGGGCACCTGTGATTTTTGCGCAATTGGCAGGATGCCAACTTCCTTTGGCCGTTGCGCAAAAACGCAGGAGCAGGAGGCGTGCAGGATGCACGCCGACGAGCGGTGCCCCAACCACGGCAAGCACCTCCCGAGCGATCGGCTAGCGGCACGCACCGCGGCGGCGGTACAGATCGATGCCGCCACGCTGCAACACCTTCGTGTAGACGCCGGAGCGAACCAGCGCATCCACCCTCGATCCGTATTCGACCAGCCGTGGCGAATCCGGATAGTCGCGATCGAGCAAGACGAAGCACGCGTGCGTGATCCGCGCGGGGTCGTCGGGTAGCGGGCGCGCGTACGGATCGCGTAACGCAAGATGCGTGTACGCTTCTTCTTGCGTCGCGATGCTGATGTCCGGCGGCAGGCCGCGCAGCACGCGCTCCAGTGCCGCATCTCGCGGGGCCGGCGGGTGGAGATTCAATCCCGGATGAAGCGGATTCGCCACGGCGTACTCCAGCACGCAAATCGCGATGCACCACCACAGGTACTTGCGCGCCAATGGCGCCTGAAGGCCGCCGACCGCGAACGCAAACGCTACCAGAACGTAACCGATCCACGCGCCGGCGTAATGCGTGCCCAGCGTGAATGTGGTCGACATTCTCGAGAGCAGCACCTCCGCCAGCGGTGCGGCGGCCAGCCACATCATGCGCGAGCGAAACGGCAGAAAGAGCAGCGGCCCAAACGCCAACGCGAAGAATCCCAGTCGCTGCAACACTCCGAGCGGAACGAGCGCGCGGACATCGGCGGCAGTCCAAGCGTAGAAGCGCGTCGGGGCCCATTGAGGATTCGCCGCGGCATGCGGTTGGATCGCCAGAAAAAACATGCCGAACACCGCAAGCGCTGCAACCGCGATCCCCAGCGCGTAACGGCCGGCGGTGCTGCCGCGGTAGCGCCAGGCGCCCATGCTGCCGGCGGCGGCCAAGAAGAGTGCTTGATCCTCTTTAACGCACAACACGATCGCCGCCGCGAAGGCGGTAGCGACCAAGTATCCGCCGTCGAACGCCCAAAGCATCCACGCAACCGCCGCCGGTGCGAATCCGTTTTCGTGAAAATCCGTGAAGATCGCGCCGCCGAGCGCCGGATAGAGAAAGACGACCGCAGCCGTCAATCGAGAGAGGCTCCGATCGCCGTGCCGCGCCACGATCCCGGCGATCGGCGGTATCACGAGCGCTCCGGCACTCGCCTGAAGCGCGATCAGCGCGATCGGCGATCGAACGAGCGCTATGACAGCTCCCACGATATAGAGCACCGGCGAGAAATGGAATGCGTAATGGCTGCCCTCGACCGCATTGCAGAAGCACCCGAACGCGCTTGCCGCCGTCTGCGCGAAGATTCCAAAATCGACGAAATTGCGATGCGCCGAGTACCGCACGGCGCCGAGGGCCGTAAAGAGCACCGCATAAAGCGCGGTAAGGCCCCAGACGACCCGATCCCTCAACGCGTCTATGCCTTCGCCGGCGTACGGCGCTGTTGCAAGTACGGCCAAATAAACGGGTCGACATCGCCGTCCAACACGCGCTGTGCGTCTCCGACGTCAACGTTCGTCCGGTGATCCTTCACCAATTGATACGGCTGCAGCACGTACGAGCGAATCTGCGATCCCCATTCGTTGGCTTGCCGCTCTCCGCGCAGTTCGTTCATCTTTGCGTCGCGTTCCTCGGCCGCCCGCAGGACGAGCTTGGCGCGCAGAATCGTCATCGCGACCTCGCGGTTTTGCGCTTGCGAGCGCTCTTGTTGCGATGCCACCACGATACCCGTGGGGATATGGACGATGCGCACGGCGGATTCGGTCTTGTTGACGTGCTGGCCGCCGGCGCCGCCGGACTTGAACGTTTCGAAACGCAAATCGTCGGATTTGATCTCGATATCGCTCTTCTCGCCGGCTTCGATTTCGGGGACGATATCGACCGCGGCGAACGACGTGTGGCGGCGATGCGCGGCATCGAAGGGCGAGAGGCGCACCAAGCGATGGACGCCGCGCTCGCTCTCGAGCATTCCGTAGGCGTTGCGACCGCGCAAGAAAAATGTCACCGATTTGAGGCCGGCCTCTTCCGCCTCCGACTGCTCGACGATTTGCGTGCGGAAGCCCTTGGTTTCGGCCCAGCGAAGATACATGCGCAGCAGCATCTGCGTCCAGTCGGCGGCATCGACGCCGCCGGCGCCCGCAAAGATGCTTACGATGGCGTTGTGCGCGTCGAATTCGCCGTCGAAATTGGCCGCCATCTCCAACGCTTCGATCGCAGCCTGAACGGCGTCCAGGTTGGCATCGATCTCGCGCTCGGCCGCGGGATCGGCGTCGAAAAGTTCGAGCATCTCCCGCGCGTCCGCAAGCGCGTTCGCGGCGCCGTCGATACGCGCGACCTCCTCTTTGAGGTCGGCCAGCAGCTTCATCGCCGTCTGCGCCCGTTCGGTATCGTTCCAGAAACCGTCGGCACGGGTACGCTCGTCGAGTTCGGCTATCTCACGCGTCTTGGCAGCGTAGTCAAAGACGCTCCTTGAGGGTCGCGAGACGGTCGTGCAGGCGGGTGATCGTGGTCGTCTGGGAATCGCTCATTGCGGGTGGAGCGGTTTCTCACCGGCCGCCCCGCTCCCTTGTCGCGGCATGCCTAACGCGTGATAGAGCGGCGTACTCGACACGATGGAGGGCTCCTATGATCGTTCAACCTCAGGCCGACCCAACGTTCGCGGCATTTGCCGGCGGCACCGATCCCGACGGCGGGGCAATCGCTCCGCCGTCCTTCAACCCTATGGGCACACCGCCCGATGCGATCGCCCGGCTCATCACTCCCCTAGGCCCCGGTGGCTACGGGGGCGGTTACTACGGACAAATGCCGGGGCAGCCGGGGGGCCTGTGGGGCGCGATTCAAAGCCTCATCCAACAACTCAGTTCGATGCTTTCGCAGTTCGCGAGCGGGGGCGCCGGCAGCCCCGGGGTCCCGAGCGAGCAGTACTACGGTAGTGCGAGCGGCGCATCGCTCGGCGACCCGCATTTAAGTTTCAACGGAACGGCTTGGGACAACATGGGCAACCAGCCCGATCTGCTGCACTCCGATTCGTTCCCGGGCGGTTTCTCGCTCGCCACGCAGACGACGCCGCCCAACGCCCAAGGCGTCGCGTGGAATCAACGCGCGACGATCTCCACCAACTACGGCGCGACAAGCGTCAGCCTCGATAATGCCGGCACCGCGAGCGTGATGCAGAACGGCATGCCGGTGCAGTTACAGTCGGGCACGCCCCTCAATCTCGGGAACGGCGACACCGTTATGCTCGGTACCGACGGTTCGGTGCAGATGACCGCGAATAACGGGCTAGGCGGCAGCATCGTCACGACCTTGCGCAAAAACGGCAACGGCGTGGACGTCACCTGTAACGCGAACAACGTCGATTTGGGCGGCGCCTTGACGAACGGTCCCGCAGGCATGCCGCAGACGCCGGCCGGCGGCAACGGCCTTCCCGGCACGTGGATGCGTCCCCGGCCGGTCGAGCCGATCGCCTTTCAATACGGCGACCCGAATCTCTAACGCGCTATGCGACCCCGCTGCCGTGGCATTTCTTGTATTTCTTCCCGCTGCCACACGGGCAGATGTCGTTGCGTCCCACCTTGGGTTCGTTACGATGCACCGGTGCCGCCGGCGATTCGTCGTCCTTATTGGTGTGCAGTTGCGCGGGGCGGCGTTGCGAGCCGGGGATCGGGCCGAGCAGTTGCTCGGCCTGATCCGGCGAGAGCCGGCCGTTCGGAGCGGCCTGCGGCAGCATCGCTCCATCGGGAATCGTCTCGAACTGCTGCATCGGCGACTGCTGATCCGGCGGCGGCCCGTGCTCGATCACGACGCGGAATATCCCCTTAACGGCTTCGTCCGCGATGTTGTTCTTGAGCGATTCGAAGATTTCGTACGCTTCTTTTTCGTACTCGACGCGGGGATCTTTCTGGCCGTAACCGCGTAAGCCGATGCCGGTTTTGAGATGATCCATCACGTAGAGGTGATCGACCCACTGCCGATCGATGATCGGCAGCATCAAGTAGCGCGACTCCACCACGCGCATGATCTCGGGCGTCACTTCCGTTTCTTTGGCTTCGTATGCCGCGAGCGCTTTCTCTTGCAGAAGGGCGCGGATCTCTTCCTTATCCTTACCGCGCAGGTCGTCCGAGCTCAACTCTTGCTTGATGGAGAAAATCAGTTCGAGTTCGTTGAGCATCTCGTCGTAATCCCACTCGCTCGGGTGGGCATTTTCCGGCGCATTGTGCTCGACCGCCTCGTCGACTTTGGCCGCGAGAGATTGGAGCAAGAAGGTGCGCCCGTCGAAGGTTCCCTCGAGAATCGCGCGGCGATCGGCATAGATGATCTCGCGCTGTTTGTTCATCACGTCGTCGTATTCGAGAACGTGCTTTCGCATCTCGTAGTTGTGGTTTTCAACCTTGCTCTGCGCGCGCTCGATCGACTTGGTCACCAGGCCCGATTCGATCGGCTGCTCGTCGGTAAAGCCGACGCGCTCCATGATCGCGTTCATGCGATCGCCGCCGAATAGACGCATCACTTCGTCTTCGAGGGAGATGTAGAAGCGCGTGGAACCGGGGTCGCCTTGGCGCCCGGCGCGGCCACGCAACTGATTGTCGATGCGCCGCGACTCGTGGCGCTCCGTCCCGATGATATGCAGGCCGCCGTTCGCCGCCACGCCTTCACCGAGCTTGATGTCGGTACCGCGCCCGGCCATGTTGGTGGCGATCGTCACCTGGGCGGGTTGGCCCGCGTCCTTGATGATCTCCGCTTCTTGTTCGTGATATTTCGCGTTGAGCACGTTGCATTCGACGCCGCGACGGCGCAACATCGAAGCCAGCAACTCGCTTTTTTCGATCGAACGCGTGCCCACCAGGACGGGGCGGCCTTTGGCGTGCTCCTCTAGGATTTCGTTAACGACGGCTTCGAACTTCGCCTTTTCGGATTTGAAGACGATGTCGGTGCTATCTTTACGCGCCATCGGTTGGTTCGTCGGAATGATGACGACGTCCAAGCCGTAGATATCGCGAAACTCGCGTTCTTCGGTTTTTGCGGTACCGGTCATACCGGCCAGATGGTCGTAGAGGCGGAACAAGTTTTGGAACGTAATCGTCGCGAGCGTTTGGTCCTCGCCACGAACTTTGATGCCTTCTTTGGCCTCGATTGCTTGATGGATGCCGTCGGAGTAGCGACGCCCGTACATCAGGCGTCCCGTAAATTCATCGACGATGACCACTTCGTCGTCTTTGACGATGTATTGCTGGTCGCGATGGAAGAGATTCCAGGCTTTGAGCGCGGCGTTGAGTTGGTGCGCGAGCTCGATGTTGCGCTGATCGTACAGATTTTGAATGCCGAGCATCTTCTCGACTTTTGCGACGCCGGGCTCGGCGATCGGCACGGCGTGTGCCTTCTCATCGACCGTGTAGTCTTCGCCCTTTTTCAAACGCGGGATGATCTGCGCGAACTTTCCGTAGAGTTCGGTCGATTCTTGCGACGGGCCGCTGATGATCAGCGGGGTGCGCGCCTCATCGACGAGGATCGAATCGACTTCGTCGATCAACGCGAAATACAACTCGCGCTGAACCAAGTCTTCTACCTGCCACGCCATGTTATCGCGTAG
>Ga0207416_1002855_pt1 | contig 17699 bp, 13 predicted proteins | sample PaiPotPPM11metaG_FD_184107 | JGI IMG/M metagenome (GOLD analysis project Ga0207416, IMG submission 184107) | Iron sulfur acid spring bacterial and archeal communities from Banff, Canada, to study Microbial Dark Matter (Phase II) - Paint Pots PPM... ...
CAAGAAGAGTGGGTGCTATGTGGTGGAAGTTGTCTATACTCAAGGAGAAAAGCAAGAGTTGCTCGATCATTCCCTTGTTGCAGCGGTAGACATTGGAGTCAATAATCTGGTGGCTTTAACATCAAACAAAAGAGGCTTTGTTCCTCATCTTGTTAACGGAAGACCCATCAAGAGCGTGAACCAGTGCTACAACAAACAGGTTGCAAAGCTGCAAAAGAAGATGAGCAGGAATCACTATACCTCATGTGAATTAGAACGTGTTGCGGCCAAACGAACGAGGCGCATCGATCACTACATGCACACGGCTTCTCGGCGCGTCATCGACTTGCTGGTTGGAGAAGGCATCGGCACACTGGTCATTGGGAAGAATCCAGGTTGGAAGCAAGCATGCAAAATGAGCAGAAGGAATAACCAGCATTTTGTACAGATTTCACACGCACGCTTCATTGACATGCTCAGCTATAAGGCCAAGCTTGTTGGCATACGCGTCATGGTGCAAGAGGAAAGCTACACGAGCAAAGCGAGCTTTCTTGATCTTGATCCTATCCCCGTCTATGGTGAGGAAGATGAGACATCGGTGAAATTTAGTGGCAAACGCGTAACACGTGGCATGTACCAATCGAAGTCTGGACAAGAAATAAATGCTGATGTTAACGGCAGTGGCAATATCATGCGCAAAGCACTCCCAAATGCCTTTGCAGCTCATGGGATAGGGGATGTGAATAAGGCGCTTGCGTCTTTAGTAGTGCATCCTGAGAGGATCGTCGTTCCCCTCCGAACCCGAAAGTCTAGAAAACGCTAGAGTTTTGGAACTATGATAAGTAGCACAATGTACACTTTTGTGTGATATAATCTTCACGAGACAAACTATTTCACACATAAAAGGCGTAATAATCGCATGAGTACAAGACAGGTCATCTCACATATGCAGCCATTCGATTATTTGCAGTGTAAACGCTGCAATTCAATATTGCCTATTGGTGCAGTTTTTTGCGGCAAATGTGGACTGCGCGTTGACAATGACGAGATGCATAATAGCGATACATCTCTATCTGGTCAGAGCAATATCGCTGCACGTTACCGCATTACCTCTTTGGTACGACGGCGCCCCTCGATGCAGCTTTCTTTCGCCTTCGATACGCAGCTGCAACGTCTCATAATGCTTCGTGACATCGATGTCAGTGGACTGGATAAGGCTGCCAAGGAACTAGCTCGTGCAGAGTTACAACAAGAATATGATCTGTTACGACGCCAGCACATCACCGATGTCATGCCCTTGATTGCTTCACACAGCTATGAAGGTCATCTCTATAGTGTTGCTGGCTGGCCTTTTCCCCTGGACGAGAAAGAAGCTGCCATTAGTAGTATCCCCTCTCGTCGGCCCTACACCCTCCACGATCTTTTACAAAGTGGCATTGGTCTCCCTAAGGAACAGATCGCAAGCTCGTGGATTGGCGGACTCGCCCTGGCAGTAGAGCGTCTGCATGAGCGTCAAATTATCATTGGTGAACTGGACCCTGATACTATCATCGTGAGTTCTCATGATTATAGCGGACAGCCAGCACTCACGGTATCATGGATGCCCGCTACAGTACGCCATGCACTTTCCCAAGCACCAGATACTGTATATTCATCCAGCTTCCGAGCGCCTGAGATATTGCATGGACAGGAAGACGGGCTGGCTGACATCTATAGTCTTGGTGCTCTTCTTTATTTGCTACTTACTGGCCGTGCACCTGGCCCCGTCGGATCGCCCAACCCAAAAAAACGCTATCCACTGTACTCTCCGCGCGATCTCAATCCCCATATCAGTAGCGCCCTCGATGCAATTGTCATGCAAGCTCTTGCCTTGGAACCCGACAAGCGTTTCCAACGTGCCAGCGAACTAGGAGAGGCGTTACTTCATCTAGAAAAGAGGCCGCATATCATTCGTTGGCCACAAACCCCTTTTGCACGTCCCCCAAAATCCACTCCTAAACCTGTAGAAGAGACAAACGTCTCTTCCGATAGGGATAATAATGAAAGTAACATAAGCAAAGAAGCACGGCCTATCGAAGAACCTAACGGTGAGACAATCCAGACTCGAGAGCTAGCACAGCGCTACTTGTCGAAGATAAACACTGGTGCATTGAGTTCTCACGAAAAACTGACTGGAGAAGCAACTGTGGATGAAATACAAATTCAAGAAGAACAGACTGAAGATGTGGCAGAAAATGAATATGTGCCAGAAAAAATAGCAGAGGAAACGTCGAAAAATAAAGGCAACAATGCAAAAAGAGGCAAGAAACGATCCAATAAAAAATCTCGAGCAGTAAATGGGCATACGCCAGAGGTAGCTGGCAGAGCTGAGGTACAGGATGAGATAGTACCGGCTACTGCAGCCTCTGCGCAGGCAGTGGAGGTCTCGGAGGAGTCTTCTAACAAGCTATCCCCGCAAGAAGTAGCAGATGGTACTTCGACTGAAGAGGTTGTTATAGGATCCTCCACCGAGGATATGGCGGAAGTGAAGTTTCCTTCAGAGTTGGCAGAGTCTGAGCGGTCCGTTGAGGAAGCATTGCAGCAGGAAGCGAATGTAGATGTCGAGCAACCACAAGATATAGCTACCAGGGAGATCACTCAGCAAAAAGAGGTAGAATCTGACCAAGAGGAAGCATTGCAGCAGGAAGCGCGTGTAGATGTCGAACAACCACAAGATATGGCTGCCAGGGAGATCACCCAGCAAGAAGGGGTAGAGCTTGACCAAGAAGCTACACAACAAAAAGAGGTAGAACCTGATCAGGAGGAAGTATCGCAGCAGGAAGCGAGTATAGATGTCGAACAACCACAAGATATGGCTACCAGGGAGATCACCCAGCAAGAAGGGGTAGAGCTTGACCAAGAACCTATGCAGCAAGCAGAAGGGATAGAGGCTGACCAGGAGGTCACCCTACTCCGAGAACTTCTTCAATCTGATCAAGAAGGAATAGAGGCTGACCAGGAGGTCACCCTACTCCGAGAACTTCTTCAACTTGACCAAGAACGAGTAGAGCCTGACCAGGAGGTCACCCTACAGCAAGAACGAGTAGAGCCTGACCAGGAGGTCACCCTACAAGAAGGAGAGCGTCAACCTGAGGCATCTCAAGAAGAACATGAAGTGCCGACATCACAGGCACTCCTGCCACAACCCACTTCTCGTCCAGGCATGCTATCAGCACTCCTGCCTGACATAAGCAAGGAAAGAGCACTTACACGTATAAAAGACCTGTTTATTGGTATACGATCATCGTTGACACACCAAATTCAACCCACAGGAGTGGATACCAATAAAGATATATCCTTTCTCCAACGTGTACAACGCTTCATCCTTGGCGAGCAAAGGCATACCACCATGGCTGTAGCGCTTATTGAGACACCGATGCGTATCCAGCCTACACAAAACTATGCTATTCGCATTCAGATTATAGGTCGTGATCGACTCGAAGATGAAGCCCAAACAGGGGGATTAAGTGCTCTGTCGCACAGAGATATTGTTCATATCGAGGTCCGTCTGGCTCTTTATCAGAACTACGCCTATATGGTCCAGCAAGCAGATGTAGCAATACCAGCTAGTGGCTACGCAGCAGAGGTAACAGTGCCAATGCATCCACTCTCCTCCGGACCCAGTTCACGCCGGGAACGCTTACATGTCTTCTTTATGGACAGGGAACGCAATCCACTTTATGAAAAACCATTTGTCATCGAACTCTTTGTTTCACCTCTGGTACAGTTGGGACATGAGGGACACAATGTCCTCTCAATTCCTATATAATGCAGTCCCATGGTCTGGCTCTCTCCTTGTCAAGTGAGTTGTGTTAAGGAGAGTTTACACATTAGTCAGTTTATGAGGCCGTTTGCCATAGTAAACGCGGGATACACCTATGATCGCCTGTACTTAATTTCCCTGAGTAGTTACTCCTAGTCCTTACTAGTATTTTCAGAACGGGAACTATTTTTCATGACAAAATAGACCGCTGCCTGCTCACGATCATGAAACTGTAGCTTTTTCAAGATATTTTGAATATGCGTCTTTACTGTACTAACACCGATAACTAATTCTTCTGCAATCTTCCCATTTTCAAGCCCCATCGCTACGAGATGGAGGATCTCTTTCTCACGCTCAGTGAGATGAACCTCACTCCGACTTCGCTGCCATGGATTGCATGAGTTAACAGACTCCAGACGGAAAAGGATAGCTTGCGCTAGTTCGGCATCAAATACATACTGATCAGATGCAACTGTTTTGATCATATCTGGTAAACGAGCACCTGATGTATGACCTTTACGTAGATACCCGTGAGCTCCTGCAAAATATGCATCTGGGACAAGATTGCCATCTGGATCAACAGCTGTTAGTACCACACATTTTGTGGACGGACTCAATCGTTTGATCTGGCGAATGAGATCAATACCACCATCTCGCTTCCAATTATGAAAGTGCAGGTCTATGAGTGCGACCTGCGGAGGCTGATCCGCGATCTTGCGAAGACACTCTTCATGATCGCCATACACACCTACCACTTCAATATCCGTGTCTATGAGCACTCCCTCCAGACCATCTCGAAAAATGTCATCATCATCAATAATAACAACCGTTATGGGCCGATGATCATTGTCTCCCATTTTCCTACTCCTCTTGTGTGGCTTATAGGGATTTCAATCCTATAAGCCCATAGATGTCTCTTCTGGAACAAACTTCATCAGTGTTTGATGCTTTTTTCTCGGAGCTTGCTTATCCTACTGACCGGCCTTTTCGGATGTTTGGGTCAGAATCCGCGGGCATCGAAAGCGGGATAACGGCTCGTAATGCCGTACCATGCCCCAGTTTGCTCTCTATGCTTACTGCTCCGCCTAGACGTTCCAGGCGATAGAAGTTATCACAAACTCCGCTAGCTTCGCGGTAGAAGATATTGCCCGCTCCATTCGCTTTAAGAACTTTCTGCACATCAAAACCTGTTCCATTATCTGTGATAGTAAGCCTTAATTCTCTGCCTTCAGCATCTAAATCTATCCTGATATCTGTAGCATGACCATGACGCACAGCATTATAAACAGCTTCTCTTGTTACCATATATACCTCGTGCTGCACTGATGGTAATACAGAATGATCGGTACCGTTACAGCTACACCCACAAGTTACTTCAAAGTTTTTTTGTACAGTGGCTGCATACTCTTGTAGTTCAATAAAAAGGCCAGACTGGGTTGCTGGATCTTTCCATGACTCGACCAGATAATTGACTTGCCGATTCGAGGATTGACTACTATTTAATGCTAAAAGAAGTTGCTTCTTATTCACCTGACCAGTCTTCTCAAATGTATCAACAATTCGCTCTAGGAGCATCCGGGTAATAGCAGCATCCTGCATTGACCCATGGTGAAGCTCTCTTCTGAGATGTTTCCGCTCTTCCCTTATTAAACTATCATGGAGTAGGGCATTCTGTAGAACAAGTGCAGCAAGATCTACTAGTGCTGTACACCATTCCTTATGTTCAGCTGTAAAAGAGCGAAAATTACGGTAACTCACAAACATAACGCCAAGTGTATCAGTAGCTGGATTCCTAGTCTGAGCCGTACCAAGTCGTAGGGGCAGTATAGCCGTTGATTGTATGTCTTCACGCTCTGCAAAATTGCTATACAGGACATCCCCTGAGGAAAATGTGGCAGGGCCTGTACTCGTTTGCATATATGTGTCGAATTGTGGTTCTCCTAATTCAATTGCTTGTACTACTGCAGAATGATCACTTTCATGGACACGGCGAGCTGAGGACGTATACGTACGTGGCTCTCCAGCAACGATCGGCTCTCCAATAGCTCTCCTTTCTGGGTTATAAGGATATAAGATAACAACATCAGCAAGCAGCACTTCACGAGCGACAGTAACGATCGAGTGTAAGACTGGATAGAGTTCCTGTTGTGAGAGAAGTCGCTTGGTAATACTTCGGGAGATCGTATAAAGACCTTTCACTCGTGCTAAATTCTGCGCGTTATCTAATGCTATAGCAAGATGAGTAGCAATTGCTTGTAGAATTCTTACATCATCCCAGTTGAAGCACTTTCGACTCTTACTCTCTACATCTAGCACTCCTATCAGCTCATCGCCAAGCAATATCGGAACTGCAAGCCCAGCCTGGATATCCGGAAAATCTTTATGGAACAGAAAGCGCTTTTCAGGATCATTTGAGACATCATTAACGAGGCAATAGTCCCTCTTCATAGCAGCCCAACTCGTAATGCTTGCTTGCCTTTCAGCCTTCTTTTCAAGAGAAAAACCTTTCTTCACTAATTGGCGGCCCGCTTCACTAGCGGAGCCGATCAAGTTGAGTACTTCATTTCCATGATATTCGTGCAATACTGCGACAAATATATGTACCTCTGGAAAACCTAATTCTCTTGCAATTACACTTGCTGCCTCATTTGCAAATTCCTGGTTAGCAGGAATACGTATTCGGGCAATATGGTCTAACACATTCATTACAGTATTCAGATCTGCTCCACGATCCGATATATAGCGTGTTAATATAACAGGTAAAAGACAGACAAGGACTAACCAGAGAGACTGAGTGATTGCAGGACGAATAGTATCAATGGAAAAGGAACCTGTGGCCAGACTATAGGTTACGATGTTAGCGACGCTGGCACCACATGTCAAAACAACGACCGCCCTTTTCCTGCTGTTACTACGTGCCATCAACCAGATGGGAGGGCCAAACACCAACCATGTTGCGTTATTCTCCCCCATCTGCAGACCTTGTGCCAGATAGGCAGATCTGATCGAAGCGACAAATATGACCGCAACGAGCGTAAGACAAATCGCCAGAATACGGTAGGGGCCGCGAGACTTCACCCATGCTTGAACGCCGCCTTTATCACGTATGAATGCTTCCTCAAAGCGAGCTATCCAAGCCTGAAACCAGAGGGAAGAACGGAAAGAGAGCTTTCTCCTGGTTTTTCTACTCATTCGAGCATCATATTGAATGCAAAGTTTTACGATAGAATACAAAGCATATGTCAATGGCCAAAGTATAAACAGATAATGAGAACGCACAATAGGCAAAATAATCAGGACCATCAGCCAAAAGATGACAAAAGCTGAGATCTCTTCATACCACCTCAGCATTCCAAAAAGCAACAGGCGACTCTGAGTTCTCACTGAAGAAGAGAAAGGACCAGGAGCGAGAGGATGATAGGTATTCATGGCAGCTCAAGCTCACTTTCCTAGGAAAGGTTCGAAAGAAGGTGACAATGTATAGGGTCAGTAACTGCTACTGAAGTAACTTCTGATAGTGTCCTCTATAGTTTTGGAATCGCTCAAATTGTCACATTACTTTCAGCTCTTTTCCTAACTTTGCCTTCGTTCATCATTCTTGATCATGGAATGGTGATATAATCCATCTGTACTAAAGATTATCATGCAACAGATTAGCCTATGGTATCGTCTAAAGGATGATCTATTATATCATTCTATATAGTTGGAAGAATGGCAGCAGACTCCTAACCAATTTTCTCAGCTAATGTGTTAATCCAAAACATTCGGTGACTGATACTTCACCTTCCCATAGCAAAAAAAACCTATTCTCGTCTTAAGAAGGAGAGTCATAGCACAAAATTCAGCTCATGTAATCCTCTTTGAGCGGAAGGACAAGCCAATCTTCCGATGATAATATTCTCAATCGAGAGAGTTAAGGGCTTGATGAAATCCACCGTTACGCCTCTTCTCAATTTACGACATCGAGGTACCTTTGAGTAGAGTCACCTTGCAGTTGTTTCATGTGACCAATGAATGTGGATTCCAATACTGCATAAGGCAGTTTGGGCATCTTATTCTGAACAGGAGAATTCATTATGGAAAAAGAAAAAGTTGTCTTCTTCCTCGACTATGCGAATATCAGCAGAACTGCCAGGGAGAAAAGATATCGCTTGGACTATCACAACTTGCTCCAATATATTGGTGAGAATCGATTTCTCATCGATGCTCATTGCTACATCCCAATAAATCCAAGGAATGAACATAGATTGGACGGAGAAATAGAGGAGCTATGGCGCTCTGGATATATTGTTACGACCAAGGTAGGTACTATCGTTAATGGAACGTACACATGCAATTTCGACGTTGAAATCACCACAGATATCCTAAAGGTAGCGTACCAGGTGAAACCCGATATCATTGTGTTAGCGACCAGTAACCCTGATTTTGTCCCACTCATTCAAGAAGTAAGAAAATCCGGTGTGCGTATTGAGGTGGCAGCTTTTGTAGAGGCAGCCGGAATAGATATCCTGCTCAAGTGTTCGGGTTTTATCGATCTGGCTGTCTACTATGAAGGCTATTTAGCAGCTCAACATGATGAGCAAAGTGAGGATCGTACGGAAGAACGGTACAAAGATCTTATCCAATCACAAAATAGTGAGCAGGATGAGGATGACACAGGAGAACAAGATCAGGACCCACTCCAACCACGTGATGGCGATCTGGACGGGGATGATGCGAAATTCCCTGGAGATCAGCTGGACGACCAGACACACGTGCCTGTGTCTGACATTCTTGACGAATTGGGCTTGTGAGCCTATCAGCATCTGAGTAGAAGGAGAATGTACTCATGGCAATCATTAACGGCAGAAGAATTCAAGTTCCACCCTCTGGCATTACTGGTCAGAATCTGATCCAACAGATGAATCCTGGTCCCGGTAGGCGACCAGTTATTCAACAAGGGATGGCTTTCAGACCTATTCAGTCAGGGTATACCTATAAACCTGCGGACTTGTTTGATAGACACGGCAATCCAGTCAAGATCACAACGATCCCTGATCGGACAAAGGGGATGGTCACCTATGGAGGAGATCGAACAGCTCTTTCAAAACAGATCATCACTGAACAAGTTTATGATGTCGCTGAGAAGCTGCTGAAGAGAGGCGTGTCGTTCGACGAAGAACATGCTGATTGGATGATTGCCAATCAGTATGTCCTGCCTCCATTATGGCATAGCATTGCCAGAACAACCGACCTGCTGATTATCTTTCCTACGGAGTATCCAGAGTTACCACCCGTCGGGTTCTATCTCAAGGAAGAGATACCCCTCTCCATTAATGGACACCTGTATCAGTCCGCCTATCATGACGCGTGTAGCGATCCGTTAACGCAGGGGTGGAAGTGGTATTGCGTCTATATCCACCCTGGCAGTTGGCAACCTGCTCCCGTCCAGCGTCCAGGCGATTGGAGGAAAGGTGATAGTCTCTGGACCTACTTTACACTGATCAGTGAGGTATTGTCAGGAACGGAGGAATGAAACTGTTCTCGTCGAAGCAGGAACCAGACCTCAGATATGGCTTGTCCATATTTGTCTCAGTCATGAGTCATCCCGAATTTTTGAAACAAAAATTCGAAAAGCGAGGGTGCAGGGAGCGCAGCGTCCCTGCTGGGGTTCGGGGTATCCCCGAAAAACTCTTTTTCCCTTTTTTTTCTCGCGCCGCCTGCGGCGGCACGAGAGGGGGAGAGAAGTGGGGCACAGCCCCACACCCCAGGCCAAGGGCTGGCTGCCCTTGGCAATCCCGCTTGGCAAGCGGCTTGACGTATATCGAACGTCGGTTCGAAAAATTCGGGATGACTCATGTTGGACAGTGCCAAGTGAAACTGGCTTGACTTCCCGTTTGTAAAAGAAATACGTCCAGGAGGTTCATTGAAATGAAAGTCTATTGCCCTTGCGGAAATGGGTGTAAAGGATTTAGCGGTAGCCCTCGAAAATGTGAGCAGATTGGAACGAGCGGAACGATGCCACAGGAATTCGTAGGCGATGAGGGTTTTTTGGACATAGTCATAAGAAATATGGCGCCAGCACTCGCCGGAATGGCAGGCACCGAGCTGACTTATCATGTGTACCAATGCCCGGCTTGCAAATGTAAAGTTTTGGTACAAAGTGTCAAAAATGGGAAGAATACTGATGTGAGTGAAGCAGGAAAAATCTCTCGGTGTAGGGGCTAGGGAGCTTTAGCCCCGAGTCTACGTACAGCCCCAGCTTCAGCTCGTCCGTTGCTCTCGCCGTACTATTTTGTCAAAGATCATCAGCTCGTCCGTGGGGGTAGAGGAGGGGATTGGCCAGTTTCATTTGTCAAAAATCATTATCGTATCCTTGGAGCTTTAGAAAGGAACCATCAGTGAGTACAAATGCTCGATGTTTTATTAAGTTTAAACAGGGTGATCTTGAGTATTTGAGGACAAGGCTTCTCGAAGACCTTTCACGAGAACATTTTGCGGTTCTGCTTGGAAAAACACGCAAGATTGATGGCTACACGATTATCACTATCATCGATCTCCTTTTCCCTGAACGGTCAGACTACAATCAGCAGAATGTGGCCTTTTTACGGATCAAAAAAGATTTCATCCACAGAGCTTTAGTTGAACTGACCAACAGGTATGATGTCGATACCATTATCGATGTCCATACACATCCGTTTTCCCAGGCGGGCGTCTCGTTTTCAGCAACCGATGATGGAGACGAACAAACGTTTTTTCAGTTTTTGAAGGAAAAGTTTGAAGATATTCACTATGCGAGCATTGTTTTCTCTCAAAGAAAGTATTCAGCACGAGTCTGGACATTCAGGAGCGGCTCTCTCATTGCGAGAAAGGCGCTGCTCAGAACGCAAACGAGTCCAGAGAACATTGTGAGTTCAGACTTTCATGAATATGCAGATGAACACTATGAAAAGATGGCAGTAACAGGCGTGGAGGGGTTTTTCAATCGGAGCACCTTAGCGCTTGGGCTCGATGTGATGCGAAGCATTATGCATGATCAGGTCATCTCAATCATTGGGGTTGGTGGATTGGGATCAGTTGTCGCAGAACATCTCATCCATATGGGATTTCACGAGATCAATCTCATTGATCCCGATGTCCTGGAAATGTCGAACTTGAACCGTGTTGTTGGAGCATATTATAAGGATGCCCAACAGAAGTGCTCGAAAGTTGATGTCGTCAAGAGACATGTCACAAACATCAATCCAAAGGCAACAGTCCTGGCGTGTCAAAAGGATATTCACGACAAGGAGATGGAAAGCATTCTGGCACTCTCTGATTGGATGATCGTCGCAACGGATAATCACTCCAGCAGGCTAAAAGCTCAGGAGCTATCAGTCAAATACTTTGTTCCGTTACTCTCTTTGGGGGTCAATATTACGGTGACAGATAAGAAGATAGAAGATATGAGTGGAGAGGTTATTATGGCCAGAGTGGGAGATTATCTGTGTTTACACTGCCTTCATCGCATCAATCCTACGAAGGTGGCAAGTGAGAGGCATCCAGACCAGGCGATTCGAGAAGAACTGGTAAAGAGGGGATATGTTACCGGGAAGGATATCAAAGAACCTGCAGTCAAGACGCTGAACACGGTCCTGGCAACGATGGCAGTAGAGATGTTGATCAATCAGTATACCAGTGCGAGAAGGCATGTTCCTATCCTGGTCTATGAAAACAATGGATCGATGAGTATTTACGAGGATAGAGAAAGTATGCAGCAAAGAAACAAGCGCTGTTTTCTCTGTCACATCTAATTGCTGCTTTGTATCATCTCATCAGCATTGAAAGTGAGCCAGACACATCAGATGAAGGAGAAAAAAGCACTCGGAACCCGGCATCCACAACAGACGCCCAATCCTGCCAGCCAGCCCCGGAACCGTTTGCCCTGGAACGCGTTAGAGCAGCAGGTGGTACGCATGCAAAAACAGATCTCTCAAGCCTGTCAGCATGGTGATAAACAGGCCGTTCACACCTTGCAACAGCAGTTGATGGAATCGGAAGCGGCCCGACTGCTGGCAGTCCGCCGAGTAACCGAGGAGAACCAGGGCAAGCATACCGCAGGAGTCGATGGAGTCAAATCTCTCACGGCCCAGGAGCGGCTGGCCATGGCATCGACTATTGACCCCAAAAACTGGAAGCATCAACATCCCGGGCCAGTTCGGCGGGTGTGGGTCCCCAAGCCAGGCACAACAGAACGGCGTCCACTGGCTATCCTGCCGATGATCGATCGCTGTAAGCAGGCACTGGTGAAATTGGCGCTTGAACCCGAATGGGAGATGCAATTTGAACCCCACAGTTACGGCTTTCGTCCCGGGCGTGGCACCCATGATGCAATAGCAGCCGTTGTGGTAGCGATTGAACGTCATCCTACCTTTGTGTTCAACGCCGATATTGAAGGAGCTTTCGATCATGTCAGCCAGGAAGTGATTCTGGAGAAGCTGCAAACCTTTCCTGCACTCAGGCAAGCCATCAATGCCTGGCTCACCGCAGGGGTGATGGACGGCAACATCTATTCCCCCAGTGAAACGGGGATAGCTCAGGGAAGTGTGCTCTCGCCACTGCTGATGAATGTTGCCCTGCATGGGATGGAAGCAGTGGCGACAGAGAGCTCCGACAACGGTTATAGCCGGGAACCTCCAAAGAGGGCACGGCAGCCACTGCTGGTACGGTATGCGGATAATTTCGTGATGTTGCACGCTGACCTCAAAGAACTGCAACGGGCAGTCAAGCGCGTCAAGCGGTGGTTAGCAGAGATAGGATTACAGCTCCATGCTGACAAAACACGCTTCACGCATACGCTGATGCCCTATCGAGGACGGGTCGGCTTTGATTTCTTGGGCTTCAGCATTCGCCAAGTGTCAGCAGAGAAATACAAGAGTGAACCGGAAGACTCGCTCTTTGGCAAGACGAGCATCACCTCGCGCATGCATCAGCCTGCTCTGCAGGAACACGTGCCGGGGGTGAAGACCATCATCAGCCCCAGTGAGGAAGCAATCAAGCGCCATCTGATGACCATTGAGCAGCGGTTACAGCTGTTGCAAGCAGCTCCACAAGCCCAGGTCATTGCCGAACTCAATCCATTGATTGTGGGATGGGCAGCCTACTACAACGGAGTCGTCGAGGCTTCAACCATGAGCCAGTACGATGACCTGATGGAGCAGTGCCTCACAAACTGGGCGAGCAAGCGCCATCCCGGCAAAGCCCGCGACTGGCTCCTCAGCCGCTACTGGCATCCTCTCGGAGAGCACGCAAGGGTCTTTGCCACTCACGACGGGGTCCAGTTGCGGACATACCGACAAACAAGCATTCTGAGAAGATAACTATAGACGAAGGACGCGATTTATCGCGTTCTTCATGCAACAGCATACCAGGAAGGTGAGCAATGGTTGATACATCTCATGTGGAGACAATTCCCATCTCCTCGCTCAATGCGCTGGAGTATTGTCCTCGCAAGTTTTACTACCAATTTGTGCAAGGGGAGACATTGGTCAACGAATTTGTGCTGGAAGGGACGCTGGCCCACCAGCGCGTTCATCAGTCTGGGACCCATACGATGAGAGATGGGGAGATGCAGACTACACAGTTGTACCTCTACAGCGAAGCATTCCGTCTTTCTGGCTTTGCTGATATTGTTGAGGAGCAGCCAGGTATGCTTGTTCCGGTAGAATACAAGCGTGGGCAACAGGGCCAATGGCTCAATGATCATATCCAACTCTGTGCACAGGCACTGTGTCTAGAAGAACGCCAGCCGGGCAAACCGCCCATTGCTTATGGCTACATCTACTATGTGAGCTCACGACGACGGGTACAGGTCCCATTCACCCAGCAGTTGCGGGCCGGGACGCGAGCAGCCATTGCACGAGCATTGCAGGTAGCAGCCCTTAAAATCCCTCCACCGCCGCTCTCAGGCAAATTGGTAGCACGCTGCCCCAATTGTAGCCTGTTGCCCCTTTGCATGCCAGAGGAAGTCCGGCTGCTACAATCTCAAAAGAGAAGGTGATCTGCCCGAAGCAAGCCTGCCCAACCTGTATCCGCAAACAGGATACTCCAGAGAACAATGATGAAGTACCTTTATTTCTCAAGAAGGAGAATTTCTGTGCCAACGCTTTATCTGACTGAAGAATATGCCCTTGTGCGCCGTGATAGCGAAGACTGCCTGCTGGTGCAAATTCCTGAAAGGCGAGCAAAGGATGGTGTGACACCTTCCCCTGCTCGTAAAGAGCGCATCCCGCTCATCAAAATAGATGAGGTAGTGGTGCTGGGTGAAGTGACCCTGACGGCCTCAGCTCTGCATTTGCTACTGGAACGCAACATCGAGATTACCTTTTTGGGCCATTACGGCCAGTTCAAAGGCCACCTCTCACCTCCATTTTCCAAGAATGCCATCTTGCGCATGGCCCAATACCGGGCCCATCAGGATATGACCAAACGCTGTGAGTTAGCACGACGCTTCGTGATCGGCAAACTCTCTAATCAGCGAACGATGTTGCAGCGCTACAATCGACGTCAATCTGACGCTGAAATGAGCCAAGCGATTGAGCAGATGGGTCATCTGCAACGCCAACTGGCAGACCTGCTCTTGGAGAAAGCTCACGTCGCTCAACGGCTGGCAAGCGGAGATAATCGTATCGCAGGTACTCCCCTTGAAGCGATTCTGGGCCTAGAAGGTGCAGGGAGTGCCGCCTACTTTGGCAGCTTTGGCAAGCTGCTGGGTGATCCCAAGCAATGGCCTTTTCCAGGACGTGTCAAACGTCCGGCTACCGATCCGGTCAATGCCTTGCTCAGTTTTGGCTACTCGTTGCTCACCAACAAGGTCGCCAGCGCGGTCCAATTAGTGGGCTTCGATCATTTTGTCGGCTACTTGCATAGTTCCTTTTACGGGCGTCCCGCCTTAGCTCTCGATCTGGTGGAAGAATTCCGACCAATTATTGTGGATTCGGTGGTCTTGACCTTGCTCAACAAACGCATGCTCACGCTTCATGACTTCGTGGTCGAACTGGGGGCGTATCGACTCAAAGATGAACGACGCAAAGTCTTCTTCACCCAATTTGAGGAGCGACTCAACGAAGAAGTGATCCATCCCCTCTTCGGCTATAAAGTGACCTATCGACGCTGCCTGGAATTGCAAGGGCGGCTCCTGGCCAAGGTTCTCACTGGAGAGATAGATCAGTACCCTCCATTGCTTGTCAAATAGGATGCAGGAGGCCAAAGAGCAAGGATGAGAAGTCAAACAGGGACAAGCAGCCAGATCAGCTGCTATGTGATTGCCTATGATATTCCCAATGACAAGAGGCGCATGAAAGTGCATAAAATCCTGCGAGGCTATGGCAAGTGGACGCAGTATTCGTTGTTTGAATGTTTCTTGACCAAGAAGCAGTTGGTGCTCTTGTGTTCCAAGCTGACAGAGCATTTGGTAGCCCAAGAGGATAGCGTGCGGTTTTATCCGCTGTGTGCAACCTGCGTCAGCAAGGTGGAAACGGTCGGAGGACCACCCCCAGCTGACGAGATTCTCTTTCTCGTATGAAATTCGCTTTCTCGTCTAAGACGAGCACTTTTCCGAGAGTCGCAGTGATGGCATGTCTGAGCAGAGACTCTCGGAGCACTCCAGAGGCGGCGTAGCGAGGAAAAGTGCTGAAAATGATCGCATTTTTTCCGGCCAAATACCCCCAAAAAAAGAGACTCTCGGAAATGCTTGCCTAGAATGGCTTCCCATGCTATACTAGAAGTACCGCAGGCTAAATGGCCTGGGAAGCCCGTTGGGGATTGAAACATTTCTAGCGGAACACTACAATTAGCAGTTCGTTTTTGGGCTAAATGGCCTGGGAAGCCCGTTGGGGATTGAAACTTGTCGTAGCTGTCGGGTGGTCAAGCATAGGATTAATGGCTAAATGGCCTGGGAAGCCCGTTGGGGATTGAAACGTTGTACCTGCGATAAGTCCTGTCCAAAGCCCTGCACTGGCTAAATGGCCTGGGAAGCCCGTTGGGGATTGAAACTCACATTTTCCCTATCTGTTACATGAACTGTGTTACCGGCTAAATGGCCTGGGAAGCCCGTTGGGGATTGAAACCCTTCAAAAACATGGTTTCCTGTAAGCAGTTCATACGGCTAAATGGCCTGGGAAGCCCGTTGGGGATTGAAACAATTTTAAGGAGGAGCTCATGGACGGATGTATATTACGGCTAAATGGCCTGGGAAGCCCGTTGGGGATTGAAACTCACAACATTGTAATGCGATCAGTGGAAAAAGCATTGGGCTAAATGGCCTGGGAAGCCCGTTGGGGATTGAAACACTTAATAAAAACTCACATGTACTTTTTAGAAAATAAGGCTAAATGGCCTGGGAAGCCCGTTGGGGATTGAAACTCGAATGGTTGAAGGATATTAAGATGATATTCTGCATTGGCTAAATGGCCTGGGAAGCCCGTTGGGGATTGAAACAATAGTCGCACGGCTTGCCACACTCCTCGTTGGAAAGGCTAAATGGCCTGGGAAGCCCGTTGGGGATTGAAACATAGCAGGCGAGGCACTTCCAACAGACTATGAAGGGGCTAAATGGCCTGGGAAGCCCGTTGGGGATTGAAACTCTTAAACTGGTAATGTATCCACCTGAGATGTACACAGGCTAAATGGCCTGGGAAGCCCGTTGGGGATTGAAACAGGGAGTCATCCGCATTACTGGGCTGTGAGTGTGAGGCTAAATGGCCTGGGAAGCCCGTTGGGGATTGAAACCCCGTTGCCATTCAGCTGTCCCAGCATCGGTGCTTTCCGGCTAAATGGCCTGGGAAGCCCGTTGGGGATTGAAACGATGCGAAGGGATGCATCCAGGCCATCACCTATCCAACGGCTAAATGGCCTGGGAAGCCCGTTGGGGATTGAAACCGTCTGCCCACAAGCTGGTGATGGCCGCGGAGTAGAGGCTAAATGGCCTGGGAAGCCCGTTGGGGATTGAAACACTACTGATATTGAGTGCATACGATTTTACGGCACAGGGGCTAAATGGCCTGGGAAGCCCGTTGGGGATTGAAACTTCCCTACGATGTCTAGGTAAGTCAGCAAACCATTCGGCTAAATGGCCTGGGAAGCCCGTTGGGGATTGAAACACAAATACAACGAACCGAATATTACGGGTCAGATGGGGCTAAATGGCCTGGGAAGCCCGTTGGGGATTGAAACTTCTGGATTATGTTGTACTCGTTCGCAGCAGATATGGCTAAATGGCCTGGGAAGCCCGTTGGGGATTGAAACTGGAAAGGATTTGCACCTTACATGCTTGACGAGTTTGGCTAAATGGCCTGGGAAGCCCGTTGGGGATTGAAACCACAACCTAATGAGAAAACACGAGGAAGTTTTTAGAAGGCTAAATGGCCTGGGAAGCCCGTTGGGGATTGAAACAGACAAGTGTCTCTGTGTCTGCTACTGCGAAATGTGGCTAAATGGCCTGGGAAGCCCGTTGGGGATTGAAACAGAAGATATTTGGCGCAAAAGCGCGAGACAAGATAATTGGCTAAATGGCCTGGGAAGCCCGTTGGGGATTGAAACTATATTACGTTGAGATCTACCGATCCCGCCTGAATCGGCTAAATGGCCTGGGAAGCCCGTTGGGGATTGAAACGGAACTCATAGCTTTTGAAAATTCACGTGCTCCGTATCGGCTAAATGGCCTGGGAAGCCCGTTGGGGATTGAAACTTTGGAAGTCTGAGGGTCTCGGTCCTCCCCGGACGAGGGCTAAATGGCCTGGGAAGCCCGTTGGGGATTGAAACGATTTTTCGCCAAACGTTTCGTGTCTTTGGGTTTGCTGGCTAAATGGCCTGGGAAGCCCGTTGGGGATTGTGCGCCTTCTAACGGCGGAAAGTGTTGCTCATTGAGAGCCGTGTTTAAGCAGTGACACGAGGATGGAGT
>Ga0207416_1002857_pt1 | contig 17691 bp, 13 predicted proteins | sample PaiPotPPM11metaG_FD_184107 | JGI IMG/M metagenome (GOLD analysis project Ga0207416, IMG submission 184107) | Iron sulfur acid spring bacterial and archeal communities from Banff, Canada, to study Microbial Dark Matter (Phase II) - Paint Pots PPM... ...
GGTGCCCTTTGGGGAAGGCAGCATGGGCAATCCGGGCCGTCTCCGCGGGAATAGCATGAACCAGGGTCGGTCGCATCGACATGGGGAGGCGCTCCTTTTCATGGGACTGATCTTCTATCTTCCTCCCCCGGCCTACCTTCCATAAAATGACCAGCAGTATCCTCCGTTGCCGCACAGTCTCTCCCAACCGCGACCGGTGGGAAATGGGCAGGCTCTCCCCGCCATTGCCCAGGCGGCAACGGAGTGCCGCGCTACATTTCAAACCCCATCTGTCGATCTCCCAAATGCAGTTCATTGACGGAATACAGACGGGGAACTAGACTGGTGTTGTCGTCAGGGGAAGATGGGCGTGAAGCAACTGTTCTACCTCTGTACTCTGCTCTTGGTCATCGGCTCGAATGCGGTCCTGGATGGCCGGGGCTATGCCGCGGGCCAGGCGAAGCCGGTCCACGCCATGCTGGATGTGCGGCTCTGCACGTCGCTCCCGATCGGTCTCCCGTCCTATTTGCAGCTCTCGCAGGGCATCGACAATAGCGTGATGCTGGCAACGGAGCAGTGGAAGACGCGCTTCCAGGCGGCGCACCTGGCTCTGCTCCCACCACTGACGCTCGACGATGCAGGGATCGGACGCCTCGATCCGAAGCGCGAGGAGCAAAATGCGAAGGCCTGCATCGGTAGACATGACATCTTCGGGTTCGTCGGGCCGCTGAACTCTGGAGACACCTTCACGTCCGAGCCCATCCTGAACCGGGCGGCCATGCTCCAGATCAATCCGGCCAATACCAATGCGTCCTTGACCAGTCCTGTAACGCGTAAGACGCTGGAGCCGGCCACGTTCAACCACCGGCTGGCCTACCCGACGTTCTACCGACTCGTGACCACCGACCTGCTGCAGGGTCCGGCGGATGCCGCGTTCATAAGACAGACGCTGCATGCTCACGGCTACTTCTTGGTGGACGAGCCGGGCGACTACGAGAGTGGTGTCGCCGGGGAGGCTCAAGCATACGGGACGAAGATTGGGCTCCAGCTCGTCGGCATGGCCCACATCGAAGGCAACTCTCCATCCATGATCGCGGCGAGCGCCGACAGGGTGGCCGATATCGTTGCTGCCAAACAGCCGGACGCAGTGTTCTGCGGGTGCGCCACTCCCGACCTGGGCGCAGCCTTCGCGAGCCCACTGCGGCGGAGGGGCTACTCCGGCCCATTGGTCGGCCCTGACGCGCTCTTGTCTGCTGACTTCATCACGCTTGCCGGCAGCGGCGCCGGCAACAGCTACGCCAGCAACGAAGGCTTGGACCCTGCGGGGGCCTCGAAAGCCTTCCGGAATGCGTATCGCTGGCGGTTTCACGTGCATCTGCAGTTCTACGACGCGCCCGCCTACGACGCGGCCAATATCAACTTGTATGGCATCTACATGGCGGCCACGCACGGCACCTTGCGCGGCAGCTTATTTCAGATGCGGGCAGCCATCCTTCCCTACGTGGCGCACGTACGCTGGCACGGTGCGACCGGGACTACGTCCTTTGACCGTAATGGCGACAACCGCCACATCGTTATCAGCATGTACGGCACCCGGAACGGGAAGTGGGTTTTCGTGGGTATAGCGCCACAGGTGCGAGGAGTCAGCCCGACCGGCTAAAGCGCACGCCTGAGGCATTGCAGGCCGGACCGCCGTGTCCGGCATGCGGCTGCTGGACACGGCGGTCCGGTCTACAGAATCACTGTGTGAACTTCTCGATGCGGTGATTCCCCGTGTCGGCCACGTAGACGTCGCCGTGGCCATCCACCGACACGCCGGCCGGCCGCGTGAAGTGACCGGGCAAGAAGCCAAGGGGCTTTCCGGCCGCGGAGAGCGCCTGGACACGATTGTTATCCGTGTCGGCGACATAGACGTTGCCGCGACCGTCGACGGCCACGCCCTGGGGGGCCCGCAGCTGTCCCGAGCCCGACCCGCGATTACCCCACCGGGCGACCACGCCCCTCTGTGGCGAGAGCTTCAGGACCTGATCTCCCACCTCGTCCGTAACGTACAGGTTGCCCGTGCGATCGACTGCCACACCGTAGAGGTATGGCTCGGACCCGCCGGAAGAATTGGTGACGCGCCAGAGGGTATGGAAGGTGCCATCCGCGGCAACAAACTGCTGAACGCGGCTGTTTCCCTGGTCGACGACGTAGAGATTGCCACTTCGGTCGACGGTGATTCCCTGCGGGTTGGTGAGCCCGGGGCCCACACCGCCCGACCCCCACATGCCGAGCGTCTGACCTGTTGCCGAGAGCTTCAGGATGTGGCTACCGTCATAGTCTGATATGTAGACATTGCCCTGGGGGTCGACTGCGATGCCGCCGATCGGGCCGACGAAGCTGGTTTGGCCGAAACCCTGGACCGTCCACGCGGCAAGCCGTTGCCCCGATGGCGAGAGCTTGAGGATGCCGGCATTCGCCGTGTCCGCTACGTAGATGTTCCCTTTGATATCAACCGCTGCAGACTCGGGTGACGGGGCGCGCCGTGGCTGCGACTGTTCATTCCACGCAGGAACCCACCGGTTCGAGGAGGAGAGCTTCAGAATCCGGCCGTTCCCCGTATCCGCGAGATACGCAGCGCCTCCCGTGCCGACCGCGATTCCCCCAGGGCCTCGGAACGGCCCCAAGCTCCCTCCGGACGTCTTCCAGGTGTCGAGCAGCCTCCCGGAGGGCGAAAAAAGCTGGACCCTGGATGCGCGGACATCCGTTACGTAGGCGTTTCCGTGCGCGTCGAGCGCCAAACCTGTCGGATCGCCGGAGCCGGGCCAGGCGCCCAGCTGAGTAATACCGTCTGGACCGAACTGTACAATCTGGTTATTGCCGTTGTCGGCCACATAGAGTTCGCCTTTGGCGTCGACGGCCAGGCCGGCCGGATGATTGAGACCCGTATACAGCGCCGTGAATGTCCCAACGTTCGTGACCTTCGGCCGGCCGGAGGGGCTCAACACCTGGATGCGGTTGTTCCCCCAATCCGCCACGTAGATTAAGCCGCTCCGATCCAGCGCAATGCCATCCGGAAACCGAAATTGGCCGAGCCCCGAGCCGGATCTCCCCCAGCTGGCAAGCAACCGGCCCGTTGAAGAGAACTTCTGGATGCGGTCGTTTCCGCTGTCTGCCACATACACGTTGCCCGTGGTGTCGACTGCCAGGGCGCCGGGATTGCGCAGCTGCCCGGGACCGCTGCCCAGGGTTCCCCAGGAGCCCAGGAGCGCTCCGGTGGAAGATAGCCGCTTGATACGGTTGGCATCCTGGTCGAGGACGTAGAAGGTGCCGCGCCCATCGACAGCCACCGCAGCCGGCTTCTTGAGAGACGAAGGAGGAGCCGCCGCCAGATTCCAGCCGGCGACCAGCCGGCCGAACGTGCTGCTGCCGGAACTCGATCGTGCTCTGTAGGCGAAGACGGCCAGCGCCACGAAGACGACAACCACGGCGGCCAGAGCAGGAATCACGGCGCGGCGGATGCGCGCCGTCTGGCGGGCATCTTCTGCACCTGTGCCGGTCCCCTCGCTCAGAGCGGCAAGCGCTTTCTCGAGCGCTGCCGCGCTCTGGAATCGATCCGCCGGGTCCTTGGCCAGCGCTTTCAAGATCAGCGCCTCCCAGTCCTTCGGGACGTTCGGGTTGACCTCGCGCGGAGGCCGCGGCGCATCGCGCACATGGCTGATCGCGACCGTTAGGGGATCCTCCCCTTCGAACGGAGGCACTCCCGTGACGGCCTGGTAGAGCACTGCCCCCAGCGAGTAAATATCGGCCCGTCCATCGACTTTCTTCCCCTCGATCTGCTCCGGCGCCATGTAGAGTGGTGTGCCCATCGTCATGCCCGTGCTGGTCATGGTGGTCACGGCGTCGATGGGCCGGAGCATGCGGGCAATGCCAAAGTCCGTGACTTTCACCCGGTCGTCGCCTACCACCATGATGTTGTCCGGCTTGATATCGCGATGCACGATGCCGCGGTCGTGGGCGCAGGCCAGCGCGGCAGCCACCTGTCGCATCAGCTGCTTCACCCTCTGTAGGGGCATTCCCTTGTGGGCGGCCGGAATCCCCTCACCCCCCAACCCCCCTCTCCCTCTCAGGAGCGAGGGGGGCTCAGAGGGTACGGTGCGCAGGATCTGGCCGAGCGAGTGACCCTCCAGCAGCTCCATGATGATGCAGCTGGCACGCTCTTCCAGAAACGTCCCGTGCACCGCGACGATGTTGGGGTGCGCCAGCGTGGCGAGCACCGCTCCTTCCTGCTCGAAACGCTGAAGGGCCTTGGGATCCGCCTCCGTGCGGGCGAACATAATCTTGGCGGCAACCCGCGCGCCGCTCGTGGTATCGACGGCTTCGAAGACTCGCCCCATGCCGCCCGCGCCGATCTGCCGGACCAACCGGTAGTGCCCTCCCAGCGCGCGCAGCATCCGCTCGACGTAGAAAGGATTCCCTTTCGTGCGGCGGTGGACGAACTCGACGAAATCCTGCGCTCCCTCTGTCTCTCCGATGGTCGTGGTCACCAGCGCCGCCGTCTCCTCCTCGGTGAAGCGGCGGATCGTGAGGCGTTCGACCAATCCCTCTCGATCCAGGTCGCGCACGGTCTGCCGGAGTGGGTGCTCCCGGTCGATCTCGGCGTCGCGATACGTGGCAAGCAGCAAGACGTGATGGCCGCGCGTCTGTCGGGCCAGGTGCTGCAGGAGGGCGAGGCTTGCCTCGTCTGCCCAATGGAGATCGTCCAGCAGCAGCGCGAGCGGACGTTCGTCGGCCATGCTCGTCAACAGGCCGGTCACCTCCCGTGCGACCTGCAGCTGGTCATGCCCTGCTGCTGCAGCGTGCTCTGTCAGGAGCCGCTGAATGTGCGGCCGGCGCTGCAGGATGTCGAGACGGGCTGCCGGCGGCAGCGACGCACAGGCCTGAGCCAATACTTCGAGGAAGGGATAGAAGATGATTCCGCACTCGCGCTCATAGCAGCGGCCGGTGACTACCAGGAAGCTCTGATCGCGCAAGCGCAGCATGGCTTCCTGGGCCAGGCGGGTCTTGCCCACGCCGGGCTCCCCTACCAGCATCAGGAAACGGCCGGTACCCGCCTCCACGGCATCCGCGGCCATTGCGAGCCGCTCGAGCTCGTCATCGCGGGCGACAATAGGTCCGGTGGGTATCGCTCCCAGGAAACCGCCGGTAGGCGGTGGGCGTTCCTCCGAGACTTCGTGGATAGCCGCTGGTCCGGTCTGTGCTTTTAGCCGTGCGACCAGGGCTACGGTTTCGGTAGATGGTGGAACCCCAATCTCCTCAGCCAGGCGCCGCTCGAATTCCTGGTACCGCCGCACCGCATCCGCTCGTCTGTCCAGTCCCGCGAGCGCCTGCAGCAGCTCCTGCAGCGCCTCCTCGTCCAGCGCGTCATGCTCGAGGAGACGTTCTGCCCAGCCGGCGGCAGCGTCGTATACGCCCAGCCGGCGATACTCCTGAGCCAGGCCCAGTGCGACGACCCGCCAGGTGCGTTCCGTGCGCTCCCGAACGGGTATCGCCCAGTCCTCGTACCGGTCCTCGAGCAGCGGCTCGCCGCGGTAAAGGATCATGGCCTCCTCAAGTGATTGCGGGTCGCTGGCGGCGCCAGAGGCCAGATGCTCGAAGCGCTGCAGATCGATCTCCCACTCGTAGCGCGGGTTAAGGCTGATCCACTCCCGCTCAGACAAAATGGGCGAGGGATCGCCACCACCCAGGTCGCGCCGCAGCATGTGGAGGACATACCGTAGGTTCCTACCGCCCGCCTCCGGCTCGGCCTCCGGCCAGAGGAGATCGATTACCTCGTCGCGCAGCCGCCGTCCCGACTCCGACGTGGCCAGCAGCTTGAGCAGGATCTGCGAGCGGCGCTGCCAGGTAGCTGTGTCCAGGGCGATGCCGTCACGCGAGACGCCAAACGGTCCGAGCACCAGCACCGTGTAACACGGGATGGTCTCCGACGAGGGCGAGGCGCTCGCCTCGCTCTGCCCCTCCAACCGATGAGCGGGATCTCTCATGCCGGTCTGCACCGAAAAGGCCCGAAATTCGGGTCCCATTTTCAAGTTGGGCCAATTATACGCCACCAAACGCACCATCAAACGCTTTTCTAACGCGCATCTGACGTGGCGCAAACGCCGGCACCGTATCGTGGTCGTCGAACCGAGGAAGGAAGAATCGGACCGGCCCCTGACGGTCGGGCACTGGACCCCTCCCCCGGCTGCATTTATCGCAAAGGAGGTGACCTCGCGGGACACGCAGAACACGCACGACATCCGAGTGACATGGTCGCTCGACGACGCACAGGAATGTTTGGACAGTACCCCCACACAGAAAGGCAATGCATAATGATTACCCCTCTCAAGCGCAGCATCCTCGGACTGGTCCTCTGTGCCGGCACGGTAGGAGCCATGGCGTCAGAGGCAGCTCCCCCTGTCGCCGCAGCTCCGGCGCCCGTCAGGGTGAACGCCACTCTCCAGAGTTACACGCTGCAGGTGACCGGCTCGAACTTCAAGCCGGGCAGCTGGTTAACGATCGGCCTGGTCAATGCCCGCTCCATGAAGTTGGTGGCCAGAGTCTCAACCTACGCGCAATTTGCGATTCGGCAGTGCTCCTGGACGATCCGCGACTGCTCAGAGCCGAACCCCGCGGCCGGGACCATCTCGTACACCATACACCTCAGGCATCTCGTCAAGGCATCGAACCTGGTGGTGTTGTATCGATACGCCGGACGCCTGGCGATGCTGGCGGTGAAGACTCAGTAGAAATCAGGGATCCCTCCGAGGACAGAGACCGGTGGCAGTGTGCCGTTGACGCCACCACCGGTCTCGTAATTCACCGAGGTGTCCATCAGTCGAGTTACATCAGGAGAACGACCATGATCTGCACAGGAGTACACCACGGGACTCGCACACGGGACTTACCCCGCATCTTGACGATGGCAGCAGCGTTGGTGGCTGCCACCCTGGCGTCGACCCTCACGGCGTCCGCCGCAAAGCCCCGCATCCCGGCCACATCCTACCCGGCAGGTGCACATATCGCATACTCGCCCTCTGTTTCAAACCATCAGCTCGACTGCTCGTGGGGCTTCTTCTGCGAGGGCAATGTGCCGCTCTTTCACTTCCAGACCCAAGACCAGCTCCATCGTATCGGCGGCTGGGCGATGTACGCCGGTTGGCGTCATCACCGCAGCAGCATGCAATTTGCGCTCTACGCTTCCCACTACCAGGCCGGCGTCGACTCCAACCGCAATCCCTGGAATCGTGCCGCCTTCGACGATCTGCTCCTCGCCACCCGCGCTCAGGGCTACGTCCCGCTGCGTCACGTTGCGCGACTCCTGCCTGCCCGGGTAGCCGGAGGCGACATGGATGAGCTCCAGCGCTCGGGCTTGAAGGATCTCATGGTCATGGCAGGCTGGAGCGGCTCGCTGGAGGTGGAAGCCATCGTCGTCTTCGATCACGGCTCTGCTACGGCCCGGCAGATGGCGACACACTATCTCACCCGGCAGGTGCAGGCCGCCATGCACACGACTTGATCTGAACTATTCAACGTTCCAGACTCTGGAAAGATTGCTACGATAGTCCCACGGGAGCCAGTGAGTCGCGGCCAGGTGAATGGACATGACAGCAGGGGAACACACCGGACGGTATGACGTTATCATCGTGGGCGCCGGCTCGGCCGGCTGTGTTCTAGCGGCCCGATTGAGCGAGGAGCCGAATCGATCCGTGCTGCTGCTGGAAGCAGGACCCGACTATCCTGATGAGTCCCTCCTCCCGGCCGACATCGCCAGTGGCTTGATCCCGACGGTTTCGCACGATTGGGAGTATGCCAGTGAATCCGGTCTCCTGGGTCGATCGCTTCCCCTGCCACGCGCCAGGGTGGTGGGCGGCTGTTCGGCAACCAACGGGACCATCGCGCTCCGGGGGACACCCGCGGATTACGACGATTGGGCCGAGCGAGGCAATTCCGGCTGGTCGTTCACCGATGTGCTCCCCTTCTTTCGCCGCCTGGAACGAGACCTCGACTTCGATGGCGAGTGGCATGGAAGCAGCGGTCCCATCCCGATCCAGCGGCGCCCGGCGCACGAGATGACGTCGGTAAGCGTCGCCTTCCTGGAGAGCTGCGCCCGCCTGGGCCATGCCGGCGTCGCCGATCACAATGCCCCGGGCGCGATCGGCGCAGGCCCCGTCCCAATGAACTGCGTCGCCGGGAGACGGCAGAGCACCGCCATCACCTATCTGGCGCAGGCGCGAGCGCGGGCCAACCTGCATCTGCGGAGCGCCACCATGATCGACCGTGTGCTGTTCGAGGGCCACCACGCCGTGGGCGTTCAGCTCGCCGGCTCGTTGGACGTGATCGGCGGTGAGCACATCGTTCTGGCGGCGGGTGCCTATGGAAGCCCGGCCATCCTCCTGCGATCCGGGCTGGGACCGGCCGATCATCTTCGCACCCTGGGGATCTCGATCCTTCAGGACATGCCCGGCGTCGGCCAGAACCTGATCGACCACCCCTATCTGGGGCTCATCTTCGCAGTCAAGCAGCGGTCGCTGGTGGAGGGCGTACCGTATTTCCAGGCCATCCTGACCGCCCGAAGTGCGACGTACGGCGACGGGCACGATCTCCACATCGTACCTACCACCGTCTTCAACCAACCGGCCGACGCCAGTCCGACTGGAGCCGAGATGGTCTTCTTGGCATCCGTCGTGAAGCCCCACTCGCAAGGCCGACTGCATCTGCACTCCTCGGATCCCTTCTCTCCACCACACATCGATCTTGGCTACTTCTCTCACCCTGGCGACATGCCGCGGATGATCGAAGTCGTCCGCATGGCGGGAGAGCTGGCGCACACGCCGCCGCTCTCCGATCTGGTGGTGCAGGACATGTATCCGAGCCCCCAGACCGGCGGCTCGGATGGAGATCTGGAACAGGCAATTCGCGATCGCGTCGAGAGCTATCACCATCCGGTTGGCACGTGCCGCATGGGCCCGTCCACAGAGATGGAGGCCGTGGTGGACGCGCACGGGAGGGTCCATGGCGTCGGTGCGCTCTCCGTCGCGGATGCCTCGATCATGCCGTCCATCCCTGCCGCGAACACCAATCTGCCGACCATCATAGTGGCGGAACGGGTGGCGGCCCGGCTGGCACCGGATCTCTAGCTTGCTCGATAGAGTCTCAGACCTCCCGAGCGCGGTAGATGTAGGCCTTCAGTTCTTCGCCCTCTTGAGGGGTTAATGTACCTGCAGCCGTCCGCAGCGCTTCATGAACAGCCTCAGGATCGTAGTTCGCCCAGACATCCTCTTCCTCACGGCTCAGCCGGTAGGTTACACCGTCTTTCTCCAGGCGAAGGGGCGCATCCCGTGCTTCATCAAGCAGGCGGGCAAGCTCGCTCTCTGGTGGGACATGAATTGTTCTTACTGTGTCAGCCATCCAGTTATCTTAGTGCATGACCACCTGATAGATTCCGGAGCTCTTGACAGTCTTGACGCGAGTGACCTTGTTCTTGCCCGGATTGAACCGATACAGTTTGCCCTTGGTCAGATGGAGCGGGTGGAATTTACCGGTAGCGCGCACGCGCACGCCCACACCGCCAAGAGACTTATTGGGAGCAGGCACGCGAGTGAGACAGATCTGCGTGCCGCGCGTCTTCGCGTTGCCGGTTCCCTTCAAGAACGTCTGGACGCCGGGCACGCCGATGGAAAAGCTTCCGTGGCTCGGTACCTTGGTGCAGCCCTTGCACGTGGTGGTATAGGAATTCGGAGGGCAGGACGCCGCATGCACGGGAAGCGGCGCTACAAAGCCGGCAGACATGCTCAGTGCAAGGATGCCTGTAATCAGAATCATCGCGCGAATTCTACTCATGGCCCGTTCCTCCAGGGTTGATTTACAGCTGTGACACGTCGAATCTTCTACTGGAAATTATGTACCATCTCCGCTACGAGTCATGAGCCCTGAGGCAAGCCCATAGCCCCGGACTCACAACCCATAGCTATTTCACATACGCTGACAGGTTTCACTCATAACGGGTGGCGTGGATCCCGAAAATATGCGTAGGGGATGTAGGGATCGGAGAATACGGTCGATGTGTGTGGAGGCGGGCCGGGAGGGCACCCACAAGGGGCTGCCCCTACAGGGGTGGTGTGTGGCTGGGAGGGAGGGCCGCTCGGGCGACCACGGGGGGTCGCCCCTGCGCCGGCCCCTACCGGAGCACGTACCGGGGCAAGTCCGTGAAGCGTAAGATTCAGGCGGGTCTGGCGCGCCAGGGCGAGAGCCGTCTGGAAGAGAGAGGATGGCTGTCCGCCCGGCGGTTCGATCGTCATTCCCGACGTCCCGTGTACCCGCACCTGGAGCGAGGTTAAATTGGCGCCGGACTGGCGCTGCACCGTGAGCCGGTAGCTCTGGAAATCTGAGGCGGCCAGCACGCTCGGGGGGAGGCGGTAGGTTATGGTGACGGTGGCGCTCTGGCCTGCGCGGACCAACAAACGGCCGGCAAATTGTGTCAAACCGTAGGCCGGAGCCGGTGCCCACTGCTGCACCCCGGACATACCGCGGAGTACGGCGCCCGGTGGGACATAGACACGCAGGAAATCCTGGTAGTCATGCTTGGTCCCGAAGAGGCCGTATCCCGGTCCGTATCCCTGCAGGTTGGCAGGTGAAGGGTCAACATGATAGCGGATGGTGAGCTTCGCATCCAGCCGGCCGGTAGGCAAGGGCCGGACATCGTAGGTAGCAGATTCATGAACGTAGGGATTGAGCTTGCTGTATGACCGGTTATCGTCCACCACATACAGATAGTCCCCCGCGGGATGGAGGATACTACCGTCCGCTCCGTCGGCTCGGATCGCCGCCTCCACCGAGGGCGAGCGATGGTACAGGAAGATATCGCCACGGATAACGGCATGAGCCAGAGCGGCGGCCAGAAGCGGCCATCGCTCCACCGGAAGCGCCTGAACCCGCCGCATTATGGCCTTCATCGTCGCATTCACGAACTGCTTGCGCAGGGTATCCGGGGATGCTCCTTGGTGCAGCGGTCCCCAGTATTTTCCGTTGACGTAGTGCTGAGCCAACGCCTCCACGTGAGCGGCGTCGACCCAGAGCCGGTACTCGGGCAGGTATACCGGACCGACGGCATGGAGGATGTCCGGCGTCGCCGTATCGAGGAAGTTGATGACGCCATCAGCCCAGCGGCCCGTATCCTCTCCATAGAACCAGCGCTCGAGGCGGGCGGAGAGTGGGAAATCCGGCGACCAATTCGAATCGCACAGGATCCAGTACGTCTCATTGGTGTAAAGGGCCTCGGGCAACGGAAGCAGCACGGAGGTGATCTCATGCGGTGGGGCGCGGCCGACGAAATGGCTCGAGATCTGGCCATTGCGCAATGTGATGAAGTCGCTCTCGCCGAGAAATCCGCCGGTGGCACGAAGCTCCGCCGGATTCTGCCACATAAAAAGGTAGTGAGCCGGCTGCCGAGCGCCCATCAGGTCCGGCGCCAGGATGAGCCAGGCGCTGGCTTGCTGCAGGAGCGGGAGATCGCGACCGAGCCGGGCGCGCGCTTTGTCCAGTGTCTGGTCACCACTCTGAGATGGTAGATGAGCCAGCGCAGCTGCAGCCGCCTTGGCTTCCCGTTGCGCGTCCACAAAATCAGAATGGCCGGCCTGCAACGCAAGGGCGAGGCGGACAAGGAGAGGACGTTGGTGGATGCCCCCTGCCGCGTGCGTGCCGCCTCCCCGTCCCTGGGTCGCAGACGCAGCCGGCCAGACCGGCGCCAGACCGTCGACCAGATCGATGGCGGCGTTGGTGGAGTGAAAAGCTGCATCGGCCGCGGGGGAGGCCGAGGCTACTCGCGGGCCGACGATGGGCAGCCATCCAAGATGGTCGAGGAGGGGTGCGGAGAAACGAAGCTCGGACCGGGCGCGGGCAAAGTCGAGCTGCGCCATGACGAGCGTCTCACGGATGCTCTGCCGCACTGCCGGATTACGTAAGCTGGCCGGCGACGTGATCACGGCGGCCACGGCATGGAGATCGTCGGATCCCTCAACCAGATGACGCCGCACCGTCCAGAGCTGGAGCGCGCTCAGGGCGGCAAGGGCGAGCACGACGGCGGAGAGGATAAGGATGCGCCGTCTGTACTGCCTGAGCAGGTGCAGAGGGAAAGACACCCAGAGCGGCACCCAAGCGCTTGCGCGCGGGGTACCCGGTCTCATGGGACCGCGTGGTGAATCCGATACGAGTATCGGCTGTTCAGACTTGATCTGTGCCAGGATAACCGCCTCAATTTCCCCTCACCCCCCAGCCCCTCTCCAGGGGAGAGGGGAGATGCGCACCTGGGTCGTTTCCAGAATTCCCCCTCTCTCAGCATGGGAGAGGGGGTCAGGGGGTGAGGGGACCCGGCCGCGAGGGGGCAAGCAGCACCCCTAATAACCTCTTCTTATTGAAATACGAATGTCATTACACAGGGAGGGATTCCATCAATAATGCCCGCCCTCCTCCAGCACCACCTTTCCTTTAAAGGTACGGTAGACGAACACCGTGTAGCCGAGGATCAGCACCAGGGCAAAGCTCACCCAGATGGTGGCGGGGAAGAGCGACCCTGAAGAAGCAGCCGCGTTGTTGACGGTGAAGCTTCGCTCCGGGTGCGGACGCGAGGGCAGCAGGTACGGGTAGAGTCCGATAGCCGTGGAGGCAAACAGAGCCAGGATGAGACCGGCGGAGTTGAGGAAGGCGTGTGTGTCCTGGCCGCGTTGCCGGAAGACGCGCAGCGCGACGAGCAGGACGGCCGTAGCCAGCGGCACCAGGACCCAGAGCGGAAAGTTGTGATAGTTGATACCCATTTCAGACCGCGCCAGGAAGGTAGCGACGGTGGTGATCACGACGAGCACGACGAGCGGCAGCCAGAGGACGCTCGCGGCACGCTGAGCGCGGGCTTGCACCAGGCCATCCGTCTTCATGCTGAGATAGTTGGCACCATGCAGGGTGAGCAGTACCAGACCGAGCAGGCCCACCAGGAGCGCATAGGGGTTGAGGATCCAGGCGAAGAGGCCCTGGTAGTACCCCTGAGGGTTGACCGGCACGCCGTTGACGACATTGCCCAGCGCCACGCCGAACACCAGCACCAGGAGGAAGCTACTCACCGAGAAGATCACATCCAGAGCCAGCCGCCACAAGGGATCGTCCAGGCGGCCGCGAAATTCGAGCGAGAGGCCGCGTCCCATGAGCATCCAGAGGACCATGATCAGGGGCAGATAGAAGCCGCTGAAGCCGGCGGCATAGACGGCCGGAAACGCCAGGAAGAGGGATGCGGCGCCCGTGATCAGCCAGACCTCGTTCCCATCCCACACCGGACCGATAGCGTTGAGCACGATACGGCGCTCCTCGTTGGTGCGTGCTACCCAGAGATGGAGGATGCCCACGCCAAGGTCAAAGCCGTCGAGGACGGCATAGCCGCCGAGAAGGAAGCCAAGAATCAGGAACCAGAATGTCGACATGCTGCCACCTCACTCTGCCGCGCTGATGGGCGGACTGGCTTGCGGCTCCGCCGGCGCAGGTACCTCCGTGGAAGGCTGGTCATCCGGTCCACGGAAGAGCTCACGCCCTGCCAGGAAGAGGAACAGCAAACCGATGAGCATGTACATGCCCGCGAAGCCCAGCAGGGTGAAAATGGTCTCGCCGGCCGTGACGGTCGTCGCCGGGGAGGCGCCCTGAGCGGTCTGCATGACTCCCCAGATCAGCCAGGGCTGTCGCCCGACCTCGGTCGTGACCCAACCCGCCTCGTTGGCGATGTAGGGGAAGGGAAGCAGAAGCATCAAGACCCAGAGGAACCATTTTGCGTCGAAGAGCCATTTCCTCCACCAGAGGAAGATACCGAGGAACATGACGCCGAGAAAGATCGTCCCCAGCCCGACCATGACGTGATAGGCGTAGTAGGTGACCTGGACCGGCGGCCACATGTTCTTGGGGAAGGCATTGAGGCCGAGCACCGTGTGCCGAAACTCTCCGTAGGCGAGAAAGCTCAGTGCACACGGTATCTGGATGGGATCGAGCAGCTTGTGCTGCTCGGTCGAGGGCATGCCGATGATCGCCTCGGAGGCACACTGCTGACTCTGGAAGAGGCCCTCGTACGCAGCCTGCTTGACCGGCTGGTACTCTACCACGTTCTTGGCGTTCATATCGCCGGTTGGGAAGATCTGAGTCACGGAGAAGATAGCCCCGGCTGCGACGGCGATGGTGATGGAGAGACGTCCAAACTCGGTGTGCCGGCCGGAAAGCAGGTAATAGGCGCCGATCGATCCCATCAGGATGGAGCCGGCCACGAACGCACCATTGATGACGTGCACGTACTGCCACCAGGCAAACGGATTGCTGACCAGCGCCCAGAAGCTGGTGAGATGCGCCACCCCATGCTCAATGCGATAGCCCACCGGATGCTGCATCCAGGCGTCGGTCGCCACGATAAAGAAGCCGGAGATCAATGCGCCCAGGGCGAGGAGCACACCAGACAGCCAGTGGACGAAGGGCGAGACGCGCTTCTCGCCGAAGAGGAAGATGCCGAGGAAGCTCGACTCGAGGAAGAAGGCGAACCAGCCCTCCATGGAGAGCGTCTGCCCAACAATGCCGCCGGAAAAGCGAGAGAAAGTGGCCCAGTTGGTGCCGAACTGAAACTCCATGGGGATACCCGTGACCACGCCGGTGGCAAAGTTGATGGCAAAGATACGAGCCCAGAATTTGGCGGCGACTGCATATTTCTGGTCGCCTTTAACGAGATGCAACGTGGAGAGGAGGACGATCAGGGGCCCCAATCCCATGGTGGTAATGGGAAAGAGGTAGTGGAACATGATGGTGAACGCAAACTGGATGCGGTCGGCAACTGCTGCATCGGTCATCACGAGTTCCTTAGTTGTGGGTTTTGAGTTGTGAGTTTTGGGTTCCCGGTCGCCAAGCGTGGCTACTCATAACTCACGACTCATGACTCATCACTCGACGGCTCCGATCCTACAACGCCATCATAGTAACAACGCCCAAGGGCATTGCGCCTTGGGTGGGTGCGCTGTGGGCAGAGAAAGCTGCGGCGGTCAGGGGGTGAAATACGGCTTCTGCGTCAGGAGGGGCGGGTCCGCACGGACAGAGAGTGTAGCTCGGTGCTCCGTTAGGGGGCGTAGCTCGGTGCTCTGTCACCGATGAACGCAGGCCGGTCTGACCCGTCCAGGGTCGGACTCAGCTGGGTTGGGCAGAGCTACTCGTTCCCGCTCCAGCCCCTGGATAAGCACCGCCCCAGCACCCAAACCAGGCGGGATGGGGAGGCCTCTGAGGCGCTCCCCGACCGGTTCCCAGTGGGTCCCCGGACTCCGTCCGACCCGCGGAAGCCCTGAACGGGCCGGTGCGGCCTGCCGTGATCGGGTATGGAGACCCGAGCTACGGTTGCGGTGGAATTGCCACAGGTGCCCATCTCCCGCTCGCCCAGAAGCTCTAGAGCGGCGATCAGAACGCTTGGGCGAGAGACGGTATGGCGGGCCGGGAGGGCACCACGCCCAGAGGCACCGGGCACCCCGCCGTTGGCTTGGATGACCCCGAGGGTATGGCACCCTCGGGGTACCCGCTGAGGATGGGTGCCCTCCCAGCCGCCCGTGCAGCACGGCCCGTTGTCATTGAGCGCGGCCTGATCCCAACTGATGCAGGCCGTATGCTCCGTCGTCGGCTGGCCCGTGCGCCGAGCAGCATCCCACCCGCCCAGCCGCCCACCCACGTTCGTGGGGATCAGGCTCCGAAGACACGCAGCCTACGTCGGAACAATAGGCAGCCTCCCATCCGAGCAACCGGCCACGGAGGGGCACGGCCTACACCCACAGCGACGACCAGAATTCTTGGGGCAGGGGCGGCACAGCTGGGGGCCCGTCTGCATTTACAATGAGGTCGGCTCAGCGTTTGCTGAAACCCAGATTTGACGGTAAGGAGGCGGGCAATGTGGGCGCAGATCATCAAGATGCGCATGAAGCCGGGAGTCGAACAGGACATGGCCGAAATCCGGGATCAGATAAAGACCCGCGTCGGCCAACGTCCGGGATTGATCCGTTCCCTGTGGATGCAGAATCAGAACGATCCGCAGGAGTATTACACCGTCATCGTCTTTGAGACCGAAGAACAGGCGCGGGCGGGTGAGCGTGAACTGGATCAGGACCCGGTGTTCCAGCGGATTCGCTCGCTGGGCGAGGGCACGCCGGAGTATGTCGACCTCAACGTAGTTGAGTCATTCCCGTAGGGAGACCTGCTCAGCGGATCCGGTAGGCGTTTTGTGCTGTGGCCGAGGCACCCGATGGTGTGTGGGCCGTTACGGTGACGTGGGCAACCTGACCCCCGGAGCCGGCAACGCGTGGCTGCCGGAAGGTCCAGATGAAGACCCCACGGGCACCGGCGGTCCCCGTACGGCGGGTACTGCCGTGATCGGGGAACGTCACCGTGATCGCAATCTGTGCGGCCGGCCAGGTGGTGATGGTCGCCGTCTGCAGCTGCCCGGCTGCGAGCGCCTGATGAGCCAAACTGACACGCACAAAGAGCGGAGCGGGCGTATAGGCCTCCACTGCTCGTGTGGCCGGACAAATACTGTAGCCGCCCATGGCGTAGATGCGGCCATCTCGACCGGTGGCCGTGGCTAGGCCCGCCCGACGGGCCGGCATCGGGGCGACCGTGCTCCACCGATTGGCGGCGGTGTCATAGGCTTCCACCGTGTTAACCGTCCTTTGCCCGGCCGCGGTGTCGCGTGAGCCCCCGATGGCATAGATCCGGCCATCCGGGCCGGTGGCCGCGGCCAGAGTGCCGAGAGGTGTCGGCATGGGGGCAACCGTCCTCCAGGTATTGGTGGCAGGATTGTAGACCTGGACCGTATTGAGGGCGTCGTCCCTTTCGTTCACCCCACCGACAACGTAGATGCGGCCATCCGGGCCGGTGGCCACGCCCATATCGGTGCGAGCGGTGGGCATCGGGGCCTTGACGCTCCACCTGTTGGTGGCGGGATTGTACGCCTCCACCGTCTTCAGAGCGCCGAGGACGGGGTTGCCGTTGGCCCCGGTATTGCCGCCGATGACGTAGATGCGGGCATCTCGGCCGGTGGCCGCGACCGGGTCCTCGCGGGCCGTGGGCATCGGGGCAATGGCGCTCCAGGTGTTGCGGGACGGATCGTACACCTCCGCCGTGTTGAGGGTGTAGTAGTTACTGTCATTGTTCCACCCACCGAAGGTGTAGATGCGGCCATCACGGCCGGTAGCCGCGGCCAGGCTCGACCGAGAGATCGGCATGGGAGTCAGCCTGCTCCACCGGTTGGTGGCGGGATCGTAGGCTTCCGCCTGGTTCACGGTGTAGGAGTTGGGGCTGGAGCAACTGCCGAAGCCGCCGCCGATAGCAAAGATGCGGCCACCCAATCCGGTGGTAGCGGCCAAACCGGCGAGAGCGATGGGCATCGGCGCAACGGCTGTCCAGGAGCCGCGCGAGGTCTGCGCCAAACCCGGGCGCACCGTGACCGCTTCGGCCACGACCACGGCCAGAGACATAATCCGGTGTCGGCTGCGCATGTTAGTCCTTTGCTACGTCTCCGTTAGGGTCCGGTAGGGATGGGGAGTCGCCTCCCCACCCCCCGGTCAGAACCCGGCGTGCAGATTTCCCGCACCGGGCTCCCCAGAACAGATCGGTCGCGCAGGCTCGTCATGATTAGACCCACGTGTT
>Ga0207416_1002858_pt1 | contig 17686 bp, 15 predicted proteins | sample PaiPotPPM11metaG_FD_184107 | JGI IMG/M metagenome (GOLD analysis project Ga0207416, IMG submission 184107) | Iron sulfur acid spring bacterial and archeal communities from Banff, Canada, to study Microbial Dark Matter (Phase II) - Paint Pots PPM... ...
GATGAAAAGAGTGCTGCAAAGCAAGACATTGGAGACAAAAGGAAAACTGGTCGTGGTTGAAGGTATCGACGGATCAGGAAAATCTACACAGATTCGTTTACTTGAAAAGTGGCTAAGATTCAGGGGTGTGCAAGTTTTTTTGACTGAGTGGAACTCATCTGACTTGGTCAAACAAATTACATCTAAAGGCAAGAAGAAAGGCACACTCACACCGACGACGTTTTGTCTGCTACATGCAACCGACTTTGCGGATAGATATGAGAGGAATATCTTCCCTTTGGTTCAGGCAGGGTATATAGTATTGGCTGATAGATATGTATACACTGCCTACGCGAGAGATATAGTTAGAGGCTGCGACCCCAGATGGGTTCGTGAAGTTTATGACTTTGCAATAAAGCCTGACCTCGTCTTTTACTTCAGAGTGCCTATTGACGTTGCAAGTGAACGAATACTAGCAGGCAGGCCTAAGTTAAAGTACTATGAGGCTGGTATGGATTTGAACCTAAGTAATGATCTTTATGAGAGTTACAGAATCTTCCAAAGCCGAATTATCGATCAGTATGAATCTATGATCCAGTCAGAAAGGTTTCTGCCTATAGACGGTACCTCCGGTATTGAAGAACAACAACGACTAGTAAGAAAAAAAATTGCGGAAATAATTCCACAAGGCAAAGGACCAATACGTATAATGAAAAAACAGGTGTTGAAAGATGCGTAATTTACGGCAATTAAGACCGACCAGTGACAGGCAGATAGAGTATTATGGTAAGGGTCTCCCGTATTTGGACGAAACGAGGATTAAAGGCCGACTCATTGTTATTGAAGGACCCGACGCATCAGGGAGAAGTACTCAAATTATTAGGATAACTTCTAAACTTGAAGCAGACGGTCATGCTGTTCTAAATACGGGCCTGAGGAGATCGGAACTAATAAGTCAAGGGATACTTGAAGCCAAAAGAAATTTTGTTTTAGGAAAAAGAACTATTAGCCTTTTTTATGCTGCTGATTTTGCTGATCAACTCGAGAATAAGATAATTCCTGCCCTGCGTTCAGGTTACATAGTTCTCGCTGATAGGTATATCTATACACTCATGGCGAGGGATGCAGTTAGAGGAATTAGCATTAGGTGGTCTCATAATCTATTTGGTTTCTCCATTAAACCAGATCTTGTATTTTATCTAGATGTAGATCCCAAGGAGCTAGTTCATAGGGTTTTCCAAAAAAAAGCATCGCTAGATTATTACGAGTCAGGAGCAGACCTTGGGCTTTCTGATAATATGTTTGAATCATTCCTGATTTATCAGCGCTTGGTTGCAAGGGAATTTCGCAAAATGCAAAAAAGATACGGTCTTGTGTTCATAAACGGAAATAGATCCATAGAAGAAATTGGCACAGAATTGCAAAAAAAAATTGACGACTTTGTGAATTTTCGCAGTTTAGATGATACTAATGAATTAGGGCTTATTGGACGTAAGACTCTGCCTGGACGTAAGCAGGAGTTGAATCAAACATAATGATACTATTAGATTCGTGCATTCTTTTTCTATGTAGAAGCAATAATGCCATAGTGTTTTTGTAGGTAATCATGAAATAGGCATATCCCCATTTTCAGATTGTATAAGAGGGGCCTTCATATTCTTACAAAATCGGGTAGCGAACAACGAAAGAAAGAATTGTTTTCATTTTTTCTTGGCGGCAAACGAAGAGGAGGTAAGATATTTTATGCCACAACGATAGGCGCCGACAGTTATACGCTTTTGATGTTTGCTCTCGTCATTTACGCAGTAGGTGAAAGGCTCCGTAAAGATATTTTCGTTTGAAGGTCTTTTTTACCGGTACAATTTGGAATTCAGTCGAAGGTCGCTAATCGTTTGGTGCCTCGCCGTACATTATCGGAGCTTTGGTTAGCCCGGCGATCGAGATCGTCATCGGGGTTCCGGTCAGCTTAGGAATTGCTATATTTGGTTCGGAGTTGCCTTCACCGAAAATAAGTACCCCATTATCCTTTGTTATAGAATAGTTAGCAGCAGTCCAAGAATAATTGATGGTCTATGGGCACTGCTGGTTTTTAGGGTCTGGAGCGTAGGTCTAATTGAAATGTCTCTGTATAAAGCCTTTGGAGGATCAATTCCATTTTTTTTGTAAAAGACCGTTCCAAATTCGACCCACGAAGCAGGTCATTCAATAGGAATTCCAAAGAGGAAAATTGCGTTATATATAGTTCTAGAACGCAAAAAGTAGGGTGCTAATCGGTATAATATTGGCTATATCTAGAATAGCTGGAAAAACGGCCCCTCTTATCATGACGATGCTGGGAACGACCTTGTTTTTTACTAGCCTGACAGGTCCAGTTGATGCACTTCCTCTGAGGATTTGGAGGCCAGCATCACAACCATATGATTCTGCTCCTAGTCCTCGTCATTAGCGTGATTCTGAGGCTGCTAGCACAAAGAAGAGGATTTAGAATAAGTACAACCATCGCAGATGGGTAAAAAGCGACTATATTGTCTATGTTATCTATATATGCAACAAATAATTATCACTTTGGAGAAATATAAATAGCATTTGAGTAACGAGGAGGAACTTGCTAGAGTAGTTTTTAGCCAGGGCTCTGAGAATGCTTTGAAGGAAGAGCAAAAGGAGCAAGCTTATAAAGTCTCTATTAAGAAGCTTGAAGCATGGTTTGGAACTAAACAAGCGGTAAAAGACGTTAGCTTGGATGTTAAAGAGAATACTATTACCGCTATTATAGGACCTTCAGGTTGTGGTAAGACTACACTTATTCGATGTCTGAATCGCATGCATGAGATGACTCCGAGCTCACGCTCAAGGGGTCAAGTTATTATTGACGGAATTGATATTTATGACCGAAATATAGATCCTGTGATTATTAAAAGACGTATTGGAATGGTCTTTCAAAAGCCAAATCCATTTCCTACCATGAGCATTTATGATAATGTTGCCGCAGGACTAAAGCTTAACGGTGTCAAAGATAGGCAACTTATTGATGAAATTGTCAAAGAAAGTCTCCAAGGGGCTGGCCTATGGGAGGAAGTAAAAAATGAACTCGACAAGCCGGGCATTGGGTTATCGGGTGGTCAGCAACAACGTCTATGCATTGCAAGGGCACTTGCCATGCAACCAGAAGTCCTACTAATGGACGAACCTACGTCCGCGTTGGACCCAATGGCATCTTCTAAAATTGAAGAACTTGTTCATGATTTGAAACAAGAATTAACAATAATTATTGTGACACATAACATGCAACAGGCCGCCCGAGTATCTGACTATACTGCTTTTATGTATCTTGGGGAGCTCGTAGAATATGGACCAACGAAGAAGATATTTGAGAATCCTGAAAAAGAGCTCACAGAACGCTATATATCTGGTAAATTTGGCTAGAAAATCTAATTTGGTTAGGCATCATTTTTTTGACTAGACTGTTGGATCTAGGTATTGACCGTATCCGGAATATCATAATGGATATGGCAAAATTATCTGAGCAATCAGTGTTCACATCTATTGACTCTTATGACAAAGGAACCAGTGTAAAAAAACAAATATTTGAGTGGTCAGAAAAGCTTCGTGTTCTACAAGATGAAACAGCCGACCTTGCAATTGAATTAATTGCACGCTACCAACCTGTCGCCACCGATCTGCGGCTTATTAGGTCCTGCATGGAAATTGCGTACGGGTTTTCTCGATTTGGACGCTATGCATATGACATTGTAGAGGTACTTGAAACCATAGGTCATATCAATGACTGCGATAAGACTGCTGTTCTGGGGATGGCCAGTACTGTGAGAGAAATGATCTTGCTCAGCGTGGAAGCACTTCAACTACGAGACAAAAATGCATCTGCTAAACTCTATGAAATGGATGATACGGTTGACGCTTTATACAGAAAATATTTGCGTGAGGTTATTAATCCGCAAAACGATCAAGACAAAAAGGACATGAATCCTCGTTGTTATATCTCTGCCTTACTAATATTGAGGTATTTGGAGCGAATTTCAGACCATGCCTGCTATATTAGCGACTCCATTCATTATATCATGACAGGAAGATCAAGTCCAAGACGCTAACTATATAGTATATTGTTTCATATATAGCGGTATATGATTAATTATCATAATATGTTTATTTAAGAAACCTTCTACAAGATGCTTGTTGAGTCGTCTATCTGAAGTGAATGAAGTACGTAAGATACAGTTTACAGGTAGATCTACATACATATTGTCCTTGCCTAAAAGATGGATGAATGAGATGCATCTTAAACCTGGTGATCCTGTAACAATAATTCGTGAATCCAATAATTCTTTGTCCATAGTCCCTAATGCCGTAAGGAGTCCTAGTTCAAATAACGAAGTAACTGCACTAATGCTGCAGGATGAAAGCGGCAATTCTTTAAAACGTAAGGTTGTGTCGATGTATTTGGCAGGATATAATATTATGCACTTGAAATCAAAGACTGGAAGAATTAATTCTTCTCAGCGTGATGCGGTCAGAGAAGTGGTGCGAAGAAACTTGGTAGGAACAGAAATAATTGCTGATGCATCTGATTTAATCACGATCCAGGTTTTGCTCAATTTACCAGAACTTTCAGTCAATACTGCTGTCCGAAGAATGTTTTTGATTTCAACTGCTATGCATAAAGATGCAATGGCTTCTCTGGCTGAACAAAGTTATGATCTAGCAAGAACAATATTAAAATCAGATGATGAAGTAGATAGATTTAGTCTGTACATACTACGAAACCTCGTAATGGCAACAAAGAACGAGAGGATGCTTCAAGAAATAGGATTAAGGGGCCCCTCTGACAGTTTGAGTTATCGTGTTGCAGTACGAAGTATCGAGCGTGTGGCTGACCACGCTGCCGGTATTGCAGACAAATCCCTCAATGTAATGGAGAAAATTTCAAAAGAAGCAATTCAAAAACTAGATAAGATGAGTAGAATATCGCTAGCGCTACTTAATGACTCAGTCGAAGCTTTTCTACGAAGAGACTATTATCTGGCTGATAGCATTGTAGATAAAACAGAAGGCATACGTTCTTTGGAAAATGAGATAATTTTATTCCTTGACAAAGAAAAGACTTCTTCCTCAACCCTGCATGAATCTACAAATGTGTATATCAAGCTAATTTTAGAGGACATACGAAGAACTGCGGAACATGCAAGTGATATAGCAGAAGCGACTATGAATGAGACCGTGAGTGAAGTAATCGAAAAAATACCCAGCCGTGAGAGGAAGGTGGTTGCTCAATGATCCATCCGCCATATTACATAACTTTGTAGAGATGAATGCACTTTTCGTAAGACACTGATCAATCAAATTAATTATTAACCAATCCTTGCATCAGCATTTTGTTCAGTAGTAGGAGCTAAACAGTCTTCGTAGAATAAATAAATGCTATGAAATAGAGTTATGACAATTCGACACGTTCTTTTATCCTGTCAAGCATCGAATCCAGCTTCTCAGAGCTAATCTGTGGTCTGTTCTTAAACATTGAATGAACTGGTCCTGCTCCGTCACCGCTGATACGTGGAATAATATGGATATGGACATGTAGTATTTCCTGTCCGGCTTCTAAGCCGTTATGTATTGCTATAGTTGAAGCCTTGACACCTGTTGCCTCTTCCACTGCTGGAGTTACAACTCTTAGCAAATCAAATATTGCAGATGAAAACTCCCTATTCATATCCTGTACTTTAGAATAATGTCTTTTTGGAATGATCAAAGTGTGTCCTACAGATAAGGGAAAAGCATCTAGAAAAGCGACAGCTTTATCATTCTGACTAATAATTCTTGCAGAAATGCTACCATCGACAATTTTGCAAAAAGTACAATTCTTTTCTAACGTTTTCAATGACACTTAAAAATGATCTGCGCCATATTTATAAAATACTAATAAGAAAATATCCCAAGAACTAATTATTTTTATCCATGGTAGACATTTGGGTGAAAAATAAGAAGGTATAAGGATCGTGTTTATTCCAGAGATTTACAAATCTTGGTAGTTTGCGATCTCCTGACAAAGACAGTTCTACTACGACTAGTGATTTCATACTCTGATAATGTCTATACGGCTGTCATCTTTAGATGATTTAGTTGCTCTCGGCTATATCTGTAAGACTACTTTGATATTGACAGACAGAATATGAATGTCTTCATCGATACGCAGTTGGCGGCAATGAATTAGAACAGTCTGTCGCATTTTGACAGCAATTAATCCCAAGTGTTTTCCTTTTGTTCCTCACTAACGGTACATTCTGTCTTTACTCGTGTGCTCCCATCTTTACATAAACCATGCTTGCGTAACAGCTTGATGCACTTACGAGAATATTATAAAGGTCATATGCAGCATGAGAAGGTTCTCAACAGACCATAATATCTTATTCTCAGGTTTTAATAATTTTTATCAATTAATATCAACCACTGGAAATAACGTCTTTAGATTCAGTTAATATAGCCATATTTGCACGAATTGTCCATCTTCCTTCAATAATCTTTAGAAAACGTACGATAATGTAAAATAATGCATTTATAGATTGAACTAATTAATAATAATTCGTGTGTGTCCCACGAAGTGTTCCCATGCCCCAACTTGTCTGCAACGATGTCAAAAGAATAGTAGAACAGCAGCAGACTCTATTCGCTACTTTATGGGACAAGGCGACACTAGCCGAACAGAAGACTGGAGAGATTGAAGAATGAGGGGTATTATGTAATGTATCATGAATCAGCTAACATAGAAATTATTCGAAATACTAGAGCGTCGATAAAGCGATCTTTTGATCTAGTAGAATCCGCAAGCGATGAAGTGTTGAGAATATTTTCATCAATCAACGCATTTCGTCGCCAAGCACGGATTGGAGTGCTTCACTTATTCAAAGAATCAATAGAACATGGTGTAAAAATTAGAGTCTTGATACCTGCTGATTACCAGCAGATTACACAGATAATAAATGAAGTGAATTTGGTACTGCCGGAGTTATCCATTAGAAGCGTTGACGTGAGTTTACAAAATACAATTGGAATTTTAGTTGTTGATCGAACACAATCTCTAATTATAGAAACAAAGGACGATACAAAAGATAATTCTTACGACGCAGCGGGACTGGGGGCATACTCTGATAGCAAGCCGATTGCTTTATCATATGCTTCAATCTTTGATAGTCTTTGGAAACAAAGAGAATTATATGAAAAATTAAATGAGACGTATGAGCAGCTAAAAATCAATAATAAAATGCAAAAAGAATTTCTCGATATAGCGGCTCATGAATTACGAACTCCTATTGAGCCGATACTTGGATTAACTGGAGTTCTACGTTCAGATAAAACAATGGATAGAGCAGCAGTAGAAGAATTACTGGATGTTATAGCTAGGAATGCAAAGAGGTTGCAGCGACTTGCCGATGACGTTTTAGATGTTACAAAAATTGAAAGCCAATCATTGGAGCTAAAAAAAGAACTAATCAATGTAAATGATGTGATATCAAATACCGTACAGGAAATTAACAATCAAATAGATCATGATGTGAAAATAGAATTGGTATTCATTCCTAGTGACCACGATATTATATCTGTAGAAGCAGATAAAGCAAGATTAACTCAAGTTATTTTCAATCTCTTAACTAACGCTGTTAAATTTACCAAGAAAGGCGGCGGCACTGTATCCATAACTCTAGAAGAGAAAAAAGACAACGGCCCTCAAAAGCTTGCCGTTGTTACCGTCAAAGATTCTGGTACAGGAATAAATCAGGAGATATTGCCTAGATTATTTGAGAAATTCACTTCAAAATCGTCTCAAGGAACAGGTTTAGGGTTGTTTATTTCTAAAAGTATCATCGAGGCTTATGGTGGAAAGATATGGGTAAAGAATAATACTGAAGATAAAGGAGCAACATTTGCATTCAGTCTACCATCAGCAAAAACAACAGTTAAGATATAATATCTTAAGATATAATGTGGTCGACCATCGATAAAAATAACAAAAGAAGGATATCGTTAGTAGGCGATGATCTGACGTTATTTTAGATTAAAAACGGTCTTAGATTAGATTCATTCATTGATCCTACTTGAGCATCATAGAATTTCAAACCCTGGAATAATGCAGGTCCAATTCAATAATTGACCCTGAACTCTTCAAATTCACCAGTATACTTTTCATACTTTATATCAATGTCATCAACAATAGCCTTTGGTGGGCCTGCGTGGCACCATTCAATCACCTGTCCAACGTCTGCCTCATATCCTTCTAAAAGCAACTCCACTCGTCCATCTTTTAGATTACATACCCAACCCGTTACACCATGCCTAGAAGCTACTATTCGAGTGTTTTGTCGAAAATACACACCCTGCACTTTGCCGAGTACGAAAATATGTGCTCTGATTTTCTTGTTACTATAGTCATAGCCTTTTCTGGTAAATGAGGATGGAGAGGATGACAGTATAACCAACCAATCTCTGTAAGTAAAATATATATAAACTCTATTCGGGGATAAAAAAGCGTGGTTAGAATATATCTCCTCCTTCTTCTATAAAAAGTCGTTCATATGACGACCCTTTTCTAACTAGTTTAAATTCTGCATTGGCAGTCTTCATAATGACAGGTGGTTTTATCTGACAGTGAAATGGCATATTGAATACGAGGGAGTACGCTCCTACATTATAGAATGACATATATCTTCCAACATCTGCCTCATTCAGGCTCGATGCTTTCGATAAGGGAAAAATGTCATAGGTATCACATAACCTACCTGCCAAATGGATGTTCTTTGTAGGTATCTGACTTGTTATCTTGACTTTGTTTTTAGGCGTTGAAACTATTTCTTGTGGATATTCTTGTTTTAAAAGAGCTGCATCTAACAATAAATGATAACCTGCATCTAATATGACAATTTTGTGTTCACTATATTCCTTAGTATTTACTATCTTAGAAACCAAGATCGATGATTCAGCTACAAGAAACCTGCCGCTTTCGACCATCAATTCGAATATTCCGTGAGTGTCTACTAGTTGGTTGAGTCGAGAGATAAGGTTTTCAGCCATCTGCGTGGGACTTGGTACTGGTTCGTCATAGAACACTGGCGTCCCTCCCCCAATATCAAATGTATTAACCTGGAAGCTTGGATACTCCTTCTTCATTTTTGTCATAAATGCATCCATCTTGTCAAGCGCATGTATAAAACACGAGAAGTCCGTAATTTGCGACCCCAGATGAAAGTGAAAGCCCTCAAATCTAAGTAAATCATTGTCCATCAGGTGTTTGATCATTTTGGTTGCGCTATCGATGGTTCCACCATTGAATGGAACTCCAAATTTGCCGTTTCTGTATGATGCGCGAACTCCAGCTTTAACTCCTACCTCTGGATTCACTCGGATCATAGTTGGTACCTTCACACCTATTTTGCTAGCTGCTTTTGCCAAATTCGTCATTCCATTAAATGAACTCACAACAATCTTTCTTACACCACTCTGTAATACCTCAAGGTATTCTTCCAATTCCTCGGTAACGCTTGTATAAATGATGTTTTCGGGAGCTGCTTTGCATTGTTTTATAAAATGAAGTTCGCCAATCGATGTCAAATCGAATGTTACACCATCAGTTATGAATGTACGTAAGATCGCTGGGTTAAAGTTAGCTTTAATAGAGTAGGCGATCTTCAGAGGCCCAACGAACTTTGCATATGCTGTATGTAATTCCTTGACTTTGGCATGCAGCGTATCTTCGTCAATCAGATAAAGCGGGGTGCCGTACTGTGCAACTAATTTGCTGATTTCATTTGGTTTTACAAAGCGGTTTAACGCTGGTGCCGTTAGATCTAGATTTTCCACCAGTTGAATCTGAGAATTCTCCACCAATTTCTTTTTGTTATTTTATTGCTAAAACATATAACTTAAAAACATTGCCCCACAGTCAATTTATTACTGTTGTAATAACAAAAAATAAGGTCGTGTTCCTTAATCGAGGACAAATTATTCCTATCCAGCCCCCCCTAAAATGCTCCAAAACACTTCTCTACCAAATTCGTTCATGGTTTTTTTACTACGAGATTATAAGAATTGTTAATGTCCAAAAATGCTGCATAATATGATTTAGCGTTGGGAGAGATGGAACTGGCATTGTCATAATTGATTGTTGGAGAAACGAGTGCAGCCAGAACAATAAATGTAATACGAATAACGAAAGAACGTGCAAAGTATCTATCTCATAATTAATAACAAATCAGTGCCTGTTTTAGACTTATCAAGATCGATTTACTTTGAATTTAAGACCAAGCCATCACAATTAGCCAAATGGAAAAATAGTACAAAGGACCCAGTATCAATGTAGTCCGTGAGACAGATTATTTTATATGGCCTTCTTTACGCAATTCTGCAAGTATTATCATTAAGGTGTCATAATCTATATCCACTTCATTCAGAATAACAGAATGATCCACTTTTCCAGATCTTCTGATAAATTTTTCGACCATCATCTTTTTCTTGTGATACTCCCTACCTTTCATAATCATCATACTCTAATATTAAAAATGATTAGATTATTGTTTCTATTTATGCTCTGGAAAAAAAGAAATAAACTTGTATGATTCCTATGATCAGATTTATAACTGACACATAAACAGAAATCTAAAGATACTGACCAGCAACTAAAGAGTTCTAAACCCAATATAATAATTAAAAGAGAGGGTTTGAAGCGTGCGATAACGAAATGATGAAAATCTTGGATTCGAAAACGTACCAGTCAAAGCAACAACATTAGATGAGTGAGAAGAAATAGTATAATAATAGGATGGGAATAAAAATTAGACTTCGTTTTTCTCTATCGCTAACTACTAGCGTAAGCAACATCTTCAATCATCTTTATTCCACTTCTTTTTGAATAATAGTATCTAAACCACAACATCATGCTAAAAAAGACCATCGAAATAACGTGTATTTCTAATCCAACATCACCTTGTAGACCGGAAAGGACAGTGATTCCATTGTTTTGAAGAATACCAGTTATCTCTCCTAAAATCCAAATTATTATAAATATTGAAATTTGAAACTGAAAACTTCTGATATTCCTAGATCGCACTGCCAGCCACACAAATATACCCAATGCTACCAAAAGTAGCAATGTTGTAATACTATTCATGAGAAGAAATAAGGTACCTGGATTCCATACTACAACCGTCGTATTTTTTACTCCCGTATTTTTTGGTTTGGTGAAACCAGAATAAACAATTCCAAAGAATATCAATACTGCAACAGAAAGTGGTTCAAAAACTCCTTCTACTAATAAAGTTAAGCCATAAAATCCAACAATATGTAAACGGCATGTGTCAGTATAAAAATCGTAAGTATCAGCGTTAATTTCCTTATACTGTTTTTTAATTTTAGAGTAAGATAAATTGGAACTATAGCCGCAAGACAAATAACGATGGCACTGATGAAATGAAGATTAGTTTTTAACATTTCGGTGGATTACGCAGCCCAAAGATGGCCGATAGACATTGCATTTCTTCGCATACTATGTTTACGTATGAATGCCTTAACGTGGGACATAACCGTCCTTCCAGCATTTAATGTGTAGATGAGTCACATAAAGAAGTTTTAATACTCAAAAATCGTTAAGTGGTTTCCCTTACATAAGATCAATGGTTATGTCGGGCGTGATGTACATCTTCAATTAGGAAAAATTTAACACTATTAGTAACAGAAAAGAACTATCGTGAGAGTATACAGGATATCTGCAATTACGCTATCAGTTAAAAACATGGAAAAGTCATGCAAATTTTATTCCATCATACCTGGTTTTAAGGTTGCGTATGGGGGATCATATGGCGATTCCTTTACAACATTTGAGATTGGTGAGGATAGTACTTACAAAATGTGCCTCAACTTGGAAGTAAAGAATAACATTGATTCTACTATCCGTCACCATAGCCATAAAATGGATTTTGGTAGGATAATATTTTACTCTGAAGATGTAGATAAACTATACTCCCGATTTACGAATGATGCTTCTATATCAGAATTAGTATCATTTGAAAATGTGCCTATGAATGCTTCATGGGGTGAAAGATTCTTTCATATGCGAGACCCAGATGGCTACCAGCTATCATTTGCTATGCCAATAGGAAGAAAAAAGTAGGAACAGGTGCTAATCCTATTGTTACTTTGTTGGCCCGTGTTTTATATGATTATGCTCTGTCAGTTCAGATCCAGTCTTGAATTTCTCGTCACATATATTGCATTTGAATTTTTTCCTATCGAAAGGATTGAATTTCATTACTATCAATACTGATATATCTGGCATATAAATCGCTGAGGTTTAAAATCGCAAAATAGCTTACTATTAGCTTGATGGCCGCCTCTGCATTTGGTAGTTATTTCTAATAATAGTTTATGATTTGTCTATCTTTCATGTCACTTTGCCGTGTCGTCATCTTTCATTAAGAATGTACGTAATTTTTCATATACGAGAGCTGTCTTCTCAACAAACGGTGCATGACCCGCATCTGCTATTGTTTCATATTGGGCCATTGGGAGCTCCTGTCTAAACCTATGATAATATTCAATCGGTATTAGATTGTCCTCTTCACCCCATATGATAAAGCAAGGAATATTTTCTATTTGTTTGAATCCTTCTGGTTCAATCTGTGTTGTTGTACTGTTATCGAAAGCGGCTTCAAACGCATGTTTTGCGCCTGGCTTTTCAATTGTGTAATCAAACAAATCAACTGCTACGGGAAGCAGCCTTGAAGGACCAGAATATAGGTCCTCTAATACTCTTTTGACTTTTTCATATCTTGTTACTGGATTTACCTCAGTCGCTGCAATACGATAATCTTTCAGCAACTGCGTTGGCCCATCAAGCAGACCCGAGGAATCTATCAAAACAAGCTTTTCTATCATCTCTTTATTTTGTATAGCAACTTGTGCAGCTATATACCCGCCCAATGAGTGCCCCACGATGCTTATCTTTGTATGCTCCTTCTCCTCTATCCCAATTCTTTCTATAAGGAAATCCATAATGAATTTGCTGAACCCTTTGACTGTATAATCTGCATTCTCTGGCTTTTCACTTCCACCAAAACCTATCAAATCAACTGTTATTGTGTGAAAATATTTTGACAATGCATCTGGAATATCTCTCCAAACAAGAGATGAGGCTCCAAGTCCATGTAGAAATAAGACATGCTTATCTTTAGGATTTCCATATTCTTTGTAGAACGTACCGACTCCTTTCACAGTTGGAAGGGGCATTTGTATTGAACGTCAAAATTAGCATACTGTGCCTAATAAGTTTGCTACCGAGCTTCCGATACTTGCCTATGCCCAGTGCAATCGCGAAAGCCTTCGGTAAGACAAACATGAAGTTTCCGTCACCCTGTCAGTACCTGAACTCGCCTCATCTTGTTTCGTCATACTTGTTCTTTATCGAAGTTTATTGTACATTCTATCACATACATTACTACAGGACAAAGGGAATTGTAATAAAAAGAACTAAAAGTATGGAAGATCCCTGAATAGACTTGTGGGAGGAGTTATGCTTGCCCAGGATCCTCAAAAAATCAAACAAAAACAAAAAAGGAATAGAGAGTACTAGTCTAGTTTTAGAAAATGAACATGCATTATCGTAGCTGACGAAGATGAGAAGATACCTAAGCAACTATACTTAAGACTGGCTAGGATATACAAATCGTTTCCAGAAATGACCATTGGAGTGATCTATTTATTCATATCGTTTTTACAAGTAGGGTTTGTGATACAATGTTACAATAACTATCATATACCTAATGTAGAGGTAATAAATAATGCTAATGATTCTCTTACTGGCAGCGGAATATCCTTACCCGCACAGCTGCAAAATTCCACTATTCCAACTTGTTTGGTTGGATTAAATCCAACAAAGGTGGTATAGACGACTATACCGCCATTATGCTGAATAACTTCTGTGGCAAGATTAGTATCTACAAACCATCATAGACCAGCATAACTAGCACCTAAGCTCTTATTGGAAGCAAAAAGTAAAGCAGTTACACGATTATTGCTTCGGAAAGGGTGTCATTCATGATAGCAGTGTTTAGTAAGAGGTGGAGACCAGCTAAACATAAACATAACATACTGCTAGTAGGCAATTCTAGAAAAGGCAGTTTTCCTGATATGTTAAATATTAGTTACCAGAGATACCTAAATGACTGAAAAGATGAAAAAACAGTCTAACCGCTCATGTGATGTTCTAATTATAGGTGGTGGCTCTGCAGGTCTTCGAGCTGCAATAGAGGCTCATGATGCCGGTGCACATGTTCTTATAATAAGCAAGAGTAGAAAAGGAGACCCACATACAGTATTAGCTAGAGGTGGCATTAATGCAGCTCTTGCTACTATGGACCCAGATGATAATTGGATGATTCATGCTGCTGATACTCTAAGAGAGGGGGAATTTCTTGCTGACTACAACAAGGTAGAAGTACTGTGTAAAAATGCACCTGAGGCTATAAATGAACTAGTAGGATGGGGTGCTCGATTTCATAGAGAGAAAGATGGCCGGTTAACACAGCGATTTTTTGGCGCCCATACTTACAGAAGAACTGTGTTTTACGAAGATTGGACTGGCAAGGAAATAATTCGTGTATTGATGGATCAAGTTCGTCGACGGAAAATCGAAATTGTAGACAACGTTTACATCACGATATTATTGAAGTCGCGTGGTGCAAGTGGAAAAAGAGGTAGAGTGGTAGTAGAACATATCAAAGGTGCAACTGGCATAGATGTCAAAAGGAAAAAAATTGCCATGTTCGAATGCAAGTCATTGATCCTCGCGGCTGGTGGATATACGCGAGTCTATGCCGTGAGTAGTTCTAGAATTTTTGAAAACTACGGGGAAGGTGTGGCACTTGCATATGAAGTAGGTGCCGATTTGGTGGACATGGAGATGGTCCAATTTCATCCTACTGGAATGGTCTGGCCAAGGAAAGTAGTGGGTACTCTGGCTACTGAAGCAATCCGGGGCGAAGGAGGTATTTTGCTAAATTCAAAAGGTGAAAGGTTCATGAAAAATTATTATCCCGAAAGAATGGAGCTAGGACCACGTGACGTAGTGGCACGTGCAATTTTTAATGAAATCGCATCAGGTAGGGGTACTAAACACGGTGGAATTTGGTTGGATGTAACCCATCTACCAAAGGCAAAAATTTTGGAAAGATTGCCGACCATGTACAAACAGTTCAAACAGCTTGATGGAATCGACATATCCAAGGAGAAAATGGAGGTTGCACCCACAGCACATTATTCTATGGGTGGGGTCCAAGTAGGCAGAGATTGTAAAACGAGAATTAGAGGTTTATTTGCGGTTGGAGAAGTAATAAGTCAGATTCATGGTGCTAATCGTTTAGGTGGAAATAGTTTACTGGATACAGTAGTTTTCGGAAAAATTGCTGGAAGAGCAGCAGCTATCTTTGCAAAGAAGGTGAAACCACAATTACTAGGACTGAGTGCTAATAGACAAAACGGATTTGATTATGGAATATTTGTCACTAAGGATCCAATTAAATTTCGCACTGAAATAGAAAAGTTGATGAAAGATAGCGCAGGAATAGTAAGAGAAGCAGGCAAACTACAAGAGGGATTGAAAAAAATTTTGAAGCTAAAGAAGGAATTTTATTCTAAAGATAATATTCTGAAAAAATTCAAAATTAATGAGAATGTTGTTAGAACTTGGGAAGTAAAATCCGCTATAGTTGTTTCTGAGGCCATAATAAGAAGCGCTTTAATGCGACAAGAGAGTAGAGGGGCTCACTACAGGATTGATTTTCCCAAGCTAGATGACAAAAAATGGAAACTAAATATCTATTGTAAGCAAAAGGGAAATGGCATAGCATTGTTTAAAAGGAGAGTTAGAGAAGGGAAAGGACCCTTGGAGGAATTTCTTAAAGCTCACGTCAAAGCAGAGCATCATCGGGAATTCGAATAATCATATAGATCGTTCGTTAATCTGTTTATTAGTAGATATGTACTACTTCTTTATACTTATTTGGTGCTGAGGTATGTTGTATATTGGTGTAATAGTCTAATCTTACAAGGGCTTGTTCTTGGCTCGATTATCTCTTTAGATGTTGTCATTATGGGTGGATAGTAAATTTTTTGACTCGGCTCACGATACGAGTCACCTCGACTTCGTGAATACAGGCCCTTATATTCCTGAGCAATGTAAGCACGAACGGTTGGACTTTAGTCAGATCCTATTAATTAATGACTTTTTTTCCAATATTTGATTAGTCTTTGATTCACCCTCCTTAATTGAATTCTTTATAGCTTCTATAGAAAAATCAGTATTCTCGTAGAAGCGTGGTAAAGGCTCATCTCTAATTATTCGAAATATGTTCTTTATTTCCGCCCCATGTTCACGTTTCATTTTGGTATAATTACGATGAATCTTTTCGAGTTGTTTTTTATCTATTCTAGCAGGATCAATATTTTTGTCGATTATCTGGTAGAGCTCTTCTATATATTTCAGATATCGTGTTATTACTTTAGCCATCTTTATGCTGTGTTGAGATTTATCTGAAAACATGATATCTCTAGTTCTATGGTAGACTTCAGCCAAGTTGTCTGGTAGCTTATCCATTCTCCTAGGATAGTTTTCAACAAGGAAAAGTCTTTTGTCAATCACAGGTGAGGCATCTATAACCTCGCCGAAGGGTGTGTTACTTAACAAACCGCCGTCCCAAGCATATACACCTTCTTCTACTTGAACCCATGGAAAACTATATGATGGATAACCAGAAGTTGCAAGTATATGTTTAGGTGTTATTTTCTGCCTGGAGCTATCGAAAGTTAATGGTTCCGATGTTAAGACATTTACTGCAGTCATTATTAGACGTGCGTTAGGATTACCATTAGGCTGAAGTTTATTATAGTCAATATATTTTGCAAGAGTTTTTACCACCGGTGAATGGTCGTATATGTACGTCCATCTTGATGGGTTGAAATATTGTGGGTCCTTTAAAGCATAATCCGCTCTCCATCTGGGGACGAAGAACTTATCATTGCCATAAAATATGGAGCTGAGTGTGTTCAATAGTGCATTAACTTCGTCTGTGGATGGTAAATGATTCTCTGCAGCTCTAATAAGTTGCCCTCTAGATTTGTCAAATAGCCAATCCAGTACGGGATGAGTCAAATTTACAGAGTTCTCTGCAAGTTCTAACCAAAACTCTTCTAGCGTGCGCTCTGGATGCTCTGTATCTATACTACCAGCTATTATAGCAGCGTTTATGCCACCCATCGATGTACCCGCTACAATATCTATTTTTATATCGTTATCTGCAAGAGCTTTAAAAACTCCACATCCAAATGCACCTAAGGATCCCCCACCTTGGAGCACTAGAACATTTTCAATATTATTAAAAGACATGACCACATCCCCTTATCTGGGAAGTTACTAACGCCATTATCATTACCATGAAGTTGGTTTACAGACTCTTATATAACATAACTCCCTCCAGAATCTGGGAAATGTATTAGGATTAGATAGATATAGAATCCTACTAGGTCGAGTGCCTTAGGAGTCGTCCTAGTTCATCTTACGAGTCCATTCTGGAGGTCTAGAGTGGACGAAGGAATAATAATCATACCTCTCGATTCTCTGCTATTTGATGAATTCTTTCGGGCCTGAATGTGTTTTCAG
>Ga0207416_1002859_pt1 | contig 17685 bp, 15 predicted proteins | sample PaiPotPPM11metaG_FD_184107 | JGI IMG/M metagenome (GOLD analysis project Ga0207416, IMG submission 184107) | Iron sulfur acid spring bacterial and archeal communities from Banff, Canada, to study Microbial Dark Matter (Phase II) - Paint Pots PPM... ...
CTGTTTTTCCAAGCGCATTCACTTTGCCCGAGTCTTCGTCGCGAATCGCATCGCCCACCGCGCGGCGCGCAAACCAAAATGCGCTCCCCTCGTCGCCGAACAAGTATCCCCAGCCGCCGAGGGTCGCGCTTTCGCCGCGCGCATTTACACCGTAGGCAACCGATCCGGTCCCGGCAATCACGACGACGCCCGGGCCAGCTTCGAATGCGCCGGCTTGCGCGATCACCGCGTCGTGCAGCAGCACGAGCTCATCGCACGGCAATTCCGGCGCGCGTCCATACACGCGTCCTTCGTAACCGCTGATTCCGGCCACGATCCGCGCGCAACGCGCATCGGCTGGGAGTTTCGCAGCCGCGGCAGCTTCGTCGTATGCTGCGCGCAGCGCATCGCGCAGGCGGGTCGTCTGCGCGTCTTGCCCGATCTCATCGGCGGCGCCGGCTTGCCCGCGACCGAGAACGCGTCCCCCCTCGTCGCCGATCAACGCGACGGTACCGCTCTGTCCGGCATCGATCCCCGCAAAAAGTGTCATCCGAAGTTGTCATCCTGAGGAATCGAATTGTCATCCTGAGGAATCGAAGGACCCTGAGGTAACGAAGGGCTGTCGAAGGATGACGCAGCAACTTCGCGTGCGTTTCGATCAGCAATGACGGGGATTACTCCGCAACGTTCGAGATGGTGGTAGAATTCGTGCGCGATCGCGCGCGTTATGAATCCTTCGCGCGCTTCGGCAGGCAGCCGCTCGAGCACGCGTTGGTTTACGCGAATAACCGGGCCTTGCGGATCGTACTCGGCGCGCAGCTCTGCGTCGCCCCAGTCGCCCAAATCGGCGATCTCGACTCTCATAGAATCACTCCGTCGGCGGTCAGCACGGAACGAAGCTCCTTGGCATCCACGTCGCGCAAACGCACGCCCTCTTTTTGCGCAAGCGCCGCCGCCGTACCCGCAGCTTGTCCGAGCGTCATCACCGTCGGCGTGAGCCGTGTCGACGCGAGCGCTTCGTGTGTCGTCGAAATGCAGCGGCCGGCGACGAGCAGCCGTTCCACGGTCGCCGGAACCAAGCAGCGATACGGAATCTCGTAGCTTTCACCCGGACGTAAACGCTGCGTCTGTGTGCCGGTTCCCGACGGATTGTGAATGTCGATCGGATAGGCGCTGCGGGCAATGGCGTCTTCGAAATGACGCGCCTCCAGCACGTCGTCGCGCGTGAGCGTATATGCGCCGACGATGCGGCGCGATTCACGAATGCCGATTTGCGTCGCGGTTGCGGCGATGCGCGAGTTTTCAAAACCCGGCACGTGCTTACGGAAGAATTCAAAGAGTTGCATCGCCTGCAGGCGCGCCGCAACCTCGGCGCGCGTCAAGTCGTCGGGGTCGAGCGGATCGATGTCAACAACGCGCGTCATATTCACGGTCACTTCATCGGGATACGGCGTGATGAAGAACGACACGACCTCGCGCGGAATGTCGACCTCGCCTTTGCCCTGAGCTTCATGCCAGAGATCGTAGAGGCCTGCCACCGCGGTCAGTGTCGAGGCCGTGCGTTCGTGCGTCTTCAGCGACGTGCGCATCTGATCGGGATGCATGCGCAGGTAAGCGGCAGTTTTCGCAAGATCGACGTGACTCAATCGGAAGATAAGCGTCGCCGGCTGCACGCGGCCGCGCTCGTCGCCTTGCTGGGTCGCGACGCCGGCCGATGCGGCGACGTACGCATCCGCCGTTGCATCAATCGTAACGCGCGCCCGGTATTCTCGCTCGCCGGCGACGGTTGCGAAGACGGCGCCTTCAACGGCTCGCCCTTCGACGGGCTCAGGGTCCTTCGATACCTCAGGATGACAAATGGCGCGCAAGAAATAGGCGTGCAACAGCAAATGCACGCCCGCTTCTTGCATCATTTCAAAGAGCAGCGCTTTGTGTATCTCGGGATCGAATGGCGTGATGGTCGGAACATAATCGGAAGAATCGTGCAAGTGGCCGGGCGATCCGCCCATGCGCTGCAGCCGCTCGACGATTTCTTGCGCGATCCCGCCGACTATCCGCTTTTGGCCCGAATGAAATGTCATCCACGGTCCGACCATGGCCGCGGTTGCCGTTCCGCCCAAAAATCCATAGCGCTCGACGAGCATCGTACGCGCGCCATGACGCGCTGCTGCAATCGCGGCCGCACAACCCGCGTTACCGCCGCCGACGACCAAAACGTCGTACTCTTTCACTTGGCGCGCCCTTCGACGCGCACGTGCGGCCTCCGGCGACAAGGGAGGAGCAAGGCAAGGGGTAAACGGCTCGGCATGCTATCACGCGTGAAGCCTCTCGCGACGATTCTCGCCGAGGGCACCGACTCAGAACATGGTCTAAAACGATCGCTCGGCCCATGGGCACTCACCGCAATGGGCATCGGCGCAATCATCGGCACCGGCATCTTCGTTCTCACCGGCGTCGCCTCGGCGACGCGCGCGGGCCCATCGATTACGATTTCATTCGTGGTCGCCGGCGTCGTCAGCGCACTGGCCGCGCTCTGTTACGCGGAAGTATCGTCCAAGATTCCGATCGCGGGAAGCGCGTATACCTACACGTACGCAACGCTTGGCGAATTCTTGGCGTGGGTCATCGGTTGGGACTTGATTCTCGAATACGCGCTCGGCGCGGCCACCGTGAGCATCGGATGGTCGGGATACTTCGTCAATATTCTGCACCAAACTGGATTAGGTTGGTTGAACATCTCTCCCATGTGGGCCAACGGTCCGCACTGGGGGCTGGCCGGACAAGCGGGCGTTTCGGGCTACGCGAACTTGCCGGCGGCCGGCGCCATTCTGGTCATCACTGCATTATTGGCGCGCGGCACGAGAGAATCCGGAACCGTCAATGGCATTATCGTGATGATCAAGCTGCTTATCGTGCTCTTCTTTATCGCGATCGGCGTTGGCCACATTAACGGCGCGAACTATCACTTGCCACCGGGCGGTTTGGCCGGCATGGGCGGATACTTTCCGTTCGGCGTGTCGGGAATGCTCGGCGGAGCAGCCTTCATCTTCTTCGCATACATCGGCTTTGACGCAGTTTCAACAACCGCCGAAGAAGCCAAAAACCCGGCAAAAGATCTGCCGTTCGGCATCCTGATGAGTCTCGCGATTTGCACGATTCTTTACATCATCGTCGTCGCGATTCTCAATGGAATGGTTCCGTTCTACACGCTGAACGTCACATACCCGGTCGCGTTCGCGCTGAATAGCGTTGGGCTCGGGTGGGCAGGCACGATCATCTCTCTGGGGGCGATCGCGGGCTTGACAACAGTGTTGCTCGTCATGATGTTCGGACAAAGCCGCGTATGGTATGCGATGTCACGCGACAAACTGATTCCACCTGGATTCACCCGCGTCCATCCGGTGTGGAGAACGCCCATTTATTCGACGGTGTTCTTTGGCATCGCCATCGCGATCGTCGCGGCGCTAACGCCGATCAATATCGTTGGTTCGCTGGTGAACATGGGCACGCTGTTCGCGTTCATCCTGGTTTCCATTGCAGTCCCGGTGTTGCGGAAGCGACACGCGGGTCTCACGGGAAGCTTTGCAGTGCCGTTCGGCCCGTATCTTATTCCCGTGCTTTCCGCGGTGACGGCATTCGGATTGATCCTGTATCTGCGCGTCGGCAACCCGTTACTGTGGAATTTCTTTCCGCTGGTGTGGTTTGCGTTTATCGTCTGGCTCATTATTGGGCTCATCTTCTATTACAGCTACGGCCGCCACAAGAGCACTGTAGCGCTGCAAGAAGTTGAGCGCATGGGCATCAGCCAACCGCGGATGTAGCTATCTGCCAATCCGGCGATTGATCTCGGCAGCCACGCTGTCGGGATCGTCGTCGGTTTGAACGATAACGAGCTTGTAGCGCTCGTGTTGCGTCTCGAGCACGACGCAGTTTCGCCCGGTTCCAAAATCGAGGAACGCTAAACCGCCGTTTGCGAAGAACGTGCCGGCGGTTTCTAAACCTGGCGCGCTCGTGCCGATAATCTTGCGCCACCAGAACTGCCAGCCGCCCAAACTTTGTCGAGCGCCGGCAGATCGACGTTCACGGTGTTTCCTTCGATTGCAACGCGTGCCATATATGAATATATCGTCATATTTTAGGCCGGGCGGCGCGCGGTCAAGATGACGACGGGAGCGTCCGGTTCGCGACCGGCGAGCTCTTCCTGCGCGAGCGCGACTGCTTGCTCTGCTGAAATCAAGCCGCTGTAATCGGCGATGCGCGCGCCGTGCAAAACGTAAAGATTCGGCATCGCCCGGCCGACGTCACCGAAAGCGGTCGCGTCTTCGATGGCGGTGCGCAGGTCGTCAGGCGCTTGGTCGGCCGTCGTCACCTGAACGGATCCGTCGCGCAGAATCAATCGCCCTACGCCTTTTCGATCGAGCACGCGCAGCAAGCGTCCGCTTTGATACACCGTCAATCCGGGCGTCTGTGCCAGCGCGCGGACATCGGATTGCGGCGCGCGCATCAAACGCGCCGCCGCTGAGAGCCGCGCTGCTTCGTCGAGCACGCCATGCGCCGCGGTTTCCGCGAGTTCCGTCGCGCCCGAAGCGGTCGCGCGCACGAGGTTTCGCTGCGAGTCGATCTCCACGATCGTCTCGACGCCTTCGGGGGAAGCTCCCGCGGCGATGACCGCGTCCTGCGCTTCACGCCGGATGCGCAGAATTTCTTCGGGCGTTGGATCGACGATGGTGCGCTCAACAACTTCGCGCACGAGCGCAAGCGCCACACCGATGGGTGAAATGACTTCGGCATCGCGCGCGAGCCGAAAATCGAGACCGGTGCGTTTTGCAGCGTACGGGACGAGTGCCGCGGCGCCGCCGCCTCCGCCAACCACGACAAGTGTTTCTCGATCGAGTTCGTAGTCGGCGATCAGTTCTTCGATGGCGGCGATGACTTTACCCGACGCAATCTCCAGCACGTCGCGTGCAAACGCTTCGGGCGAGGTCTCGAAGCGTTCGGCGAGCACTGAAAACGCACGCTTCGCCGACTCGGCGTTTCCGCGCGCGAACGCCCCCGCCGGGACGTAGCCGAGGAAATTGGCGGCGCATGTGGGCGTCACGGCGATGCGGGTTCCGTCCCGCGCGCGCAGCGCCACATAATCGTCTGAATCGTGGGCGCTCGGGCGAAAGCGTTCGACTGTCGCTCCTTCGATCGCGCTCGGATCCACGAAACTGGCGTACTTCAACCCCGCGATGTGCGCCGAGCGCGGCCCCACGTCGATAATTTTTCCATCCGCAATTCGAATGAGGCTGCCGCCGGCGATCCCGAGCGTGCGCACGTCGAGCGTGCGCAGCATCGTCCGGTGACCGCCGACGCGCGCGGGACGCATCTGCGGCATCCCCGCCCGAATCGCAGAACAATCGGAACTGGTGCCGCCGACTTCAATAAAAATTCCGTCGGTCACATTTTCGTGCAGCAGTGCGCCGGCCACGCCCGCGGCCGGACCGGAAAGCAAGGTGAGAATCGGGCGGCGCTCCATTTCGCGTGCATCCATCACCCCGCCGTCGCTGCGCATCACCATGAGCGGTGATGAGATAGCGGCTTGGCGCACGGCACCTGCGGTCATGCGCGCGGTGCGCACCATCTTCGGTAGAATTGCGGCGTTGATGGCGGCGGTGCGCGTGCGCGCGCGCAAGCCGTACATCGTGCTGACATCATGACCGCTCGTTGCCAAGAGTCCGGCCGCGGTCGCGAGCGCAACCGCATCGTTCTCCGCTTGCGGACGGTCAACCGAAAATGCCTGCGTTGCAGCCACCACTTCCGAATCTTTTTGACGCAGCGCGGAGATCGCTTGTTCCATGCTTCCGCGATCGTGAGCCGACGCAAACGCAAACGCGGGCGCAAACGGCAGGCCGGGCGCGAGCTGTAACTGTCCAAAGCGCATTTGCCAGCGCGCGAGCGGACCCAGCCCGTTGAGCAAACCGAGCACGCCGACTTGTGCGACGTCGCCTTCCAGCAGCGCGTTCGTGGCCTGCGTGGTCGAGTGCGCGATGAACGCAACGTCGCGTGGATCGATCGAACTGCCGGATAGTAATCGTTCGATGCCGGCGACAATGCCCGCCGCCACGCCTTCCGGGGCGGTGTGTGTCGTTGGAATCTTCACGCTCGCGACCATCTCCCGGCTTTCTGCGTCGATCGCGACAACGTCGGTGAACGTGCCCCCCACGTCTACGCCAAGGCGAAGCTTACGCATCGGCATAGAGCACGTAACAGATCATCGCGAGCGAAACGCGCCCGCCTTGCGCAAAACGTTCGAACAGCGCTTCTACTTCGCGGCGGAGCTCGCCGGCTTGCGGGCCGTCGCGCGGCAAATACGATGTGGATGCCATCCGCCCGAGCAACTGCCCGGAATCTAAACTTTGTTCGTAGGCGTGCTCGCTTCGTTTGCAGCTGGGCCCGGCCAGCCGCGCGAAGTTTGTCAGCGCTTGTGCGCGCCGTTCTTCGACATTTTCGGTCGCGAAGCGGCGGACCAACGCTCCATACGCGGCTGCAAATGCGCTATTCTCGTCACGTTCGTATTGCACCAAGGCGATCCGCCGCCGGCTAATCCGCTTGAACTCCGCGATCGCACGCTCCGGCTCGAACCAATGAAACGCTTGAAATGCGCCCGCGACGTCAACGCCCTTGGACGGCAGATGCGTATCTTCGCCCGTTCCGTCGATCCACTCGATCCGAGGATCGGGTTCGGCCTGTTCAGCCATGGAATGATTGGGCTCGACCGCAAAAACCGTCGCTCCGCCTTCGGCCAGTAGACGTGATGCGATTCCGGTGCCCGCGCCGATATCGGCGATCGTGAGCTGCGCCGGCGGCCCCAACCCTTCGAGCAGTGCATCGAGCGCCGCGGGCGGATAGCCCGGACGGTTGGCGGCATACGCACTCGCGCGTTCGGAGAAACGCGCGGTCGGAGGATTCGTCACGTCGTAAACGGCGTGCCCAATTGCACCGCGATCGTCGAACCGTCTCGTTCCAGTTGGAAGGAGTGCGGTTTTCCATCGTAAGCGCGCGCTTGCGCTTGGTACGTGCCGTACATCCACCAATCCAAACCGTCGAGCTTGTCGACGACGTCGTTCGTGCGCATGCCTGCGGCATAGGCCGGCCCGCCGGCTCGCACGTAGGCGCGCATGTTCCCGTCGACCGTCTTGTACAGCGCATAAAAATACGAAGGCGGATCGCCCGGCGCATACGCAAGGCCTTGCTCCTGCAGGTTCTGCCAGCGGCGCGGATTATCGCTAGCCCACTCCAGTAATCGCGCGACCCCGGCGCGAGCGAGCTGCGTGACGTCTTGCGGAGAAGGTTGCGCGAAAACCGCATGGTCGTGCCACTCGGACACTTCCCAGCCGCCGCAATCGAAGAGCTGCACGCCGATGTCGACGTCGGTCCCTTCGACCAACGCAAATCGGGCCGAAGTGGCGTTCACATAAGCCGCGTAGCGCTTCGCGCTGCAGTCGGCGGCGTTCGGATCGTCTTGCTGCGCGAAAACTTGGGCCGCCGCTGCGCCGCGCAGCGCCTCTACGATCGCCGATGCCGCCAGCTGCGCATCCGGCGTGCCGTCGTTACCAACCGCAACCCGGCGAGCTGCATTTGTTCCGACGAACATGCCCGGCGGAGCAAGTTCTTGTGCGCTGGCGGCCGGAATGGCGGCCACGAACGGTTGCACTCCGAACAAACGCGGCGCTGACGTCACGACGACGATGCACGCAATGATCGCGACCGCGACTTGGTAGGGCAGCGTCCGTTTGGTTATGTCGACGATCTGCACGCCGGTGAAATTCGCGATCCACACGTTGGCAGTGTTGGTCGGATCGCAGACGTTCTGCACTTGCACGACAGCCATGATCGCGGCGACGAGAACAACAGGCGGCAGCACGTGCCCTGAGAGCAGCACGGTGAAGACCGCGATGCCGACGCCGAAAGGATTGAGCGGACCACGGTAGAGCGCGAGCGGGCTCAAGACCCCGAAAATTGCGACATAGATAATCGGATTACGTAATGCTTCCCAGGTGGCGAGCGAATGGAGAGCCGCGACGAACTGCGGCTCCTGTGTCGCGTTAAAGAGCATGCCGATTCCGATGAAGAGTACTATCGCCGGCGCGACGTCCTCGATTCCCCGGATAGCGGCCGCCGTCAAAGTGGAAACGGCGTGCGCTGGGCGGGTGGTTAGCACGCCGTAGAGCGCCGAAAGAGCAAACGCCAATATCGGATCCACGTGCAATGCAAAGTACAAAATAATTGGCAGAATCGGCGTGATGAGCGCATAGACCGGTATGCGACGCGTCTGCGGATCCGCTTCCGCGCGAACCGCCCACGTCGCATATCCGCGCGCATTGCGGAACGAAACGAATGCATAGACCAGCAGGGCCGCCAGGTCGATCACGGCCAGTACGATTGCGTAACCGTACATCTGCTGCTGGTTCACGCCGAAGAATTGAGTGTAGAACTTCCAATTTACGATGTTAAAAATGAACCCAAGTGCGAAGGCCATTAAGAACATCGTGGCCGCAATCTTTCGCGGAACACCGATGGTCATCATAATCGGCAGCACGATGGACCCTACCATGATGACAGCGCCCAACCCGGAGAGCGACACGAAGAGCAACGCTACCACTGCGCTCAACGCTAGCGCAACCGCCAGCGGCTGCTCGCCGCCGAACTCGGCCGCGAAGTTCACGATGCTGCGCGCGATGCCGGTGTCCAGCGTCACGCGCCCGAGCAAGGCTCCGAAAATCACGGCCACGTAAACCGAAGCGAGCTTCGACGCGCCCAGCACCACGACGGTCGTCCCGACATCGGTAAGGGGTACGCCCGCGACCAGCGCCATGATCACCGCCATCGCCGGCACCGCGAGCAGCGCGGGGATCTTGCGCGAGTACATCAGCGCGGCAAATATAAGGAAGACGGCGAGGATTAGGAGCGGGGCGATCATCGCTGGCCTCGGCAAGCTCGGCCGTCCTTCGACAGGCTCAGGATGACAATATTTATGTCATCAGCGCTTCTCAAGGTGACACTCGAATAGGTCACCATCACACTCTTTTGTCGCGGAATCATGGCGTTGTGTCATCCTGAGCCTGTCGAAGGATGACGCTTAATGGGGGCAGTGGTTTGCCCGCGTAGTAATCAAGCGTTATCGCGAACATGCGCTCAGCGCGATCGATATTGCGCTGCGCCGCGAGGTGATAACGCTCGAGATTGCTCGCCAAGTGGCTCTCGCGGTTTTCAAAACGCCAGGCGGCAGCATAAAGCGGCTCGAGTTCCTCGTAGCGATCGCGCAGCTCCCAAAACCAATATTTGCACCACTGCAAGTCACGGCCGGTTGGACTGTGCGGCTGGCCCGCGTGCGCCTGCGCCTCGGCGTAGTAACCGCGAATCTCTTGGGCGGCTTGAAATTTGCGCCCGATAAAATCATATTTCCGGGCCGCCAGAAACATCACGCGCGCGGTGTTGGCGCGCAGCGGCGGAGTGTGCAACAGCAAATGCTGTTCCGCGTCTTCGGCTTCCAAGCGCAGCGCTCGCATGTCCAGGTTCTGCATGTGGGCTGCTGCGCGCGGATCGAACGGATCGGCCCAAAACAGATAGTCGCTCGAAAAATTATAAGAATCCGCCATGCGCGCTTGAACGTCGGTGAGCTCGGCCACGTCGCGTCCGTAACCCGCATCGTCGATGCCGAAGAACGCGGCCGGAAAATCCTGTTGAAAGCGGGCCGGATCGACCGACCGGCTCTCCCATGCGCTCGCCGCCGAATAGAGCACCGGATACCAAGTCGCTTCGAAGAGTGACTCGCCGTCGTCGTGCCACACCGTTTGAAACAATCCAAAAACGTGCGCGTCCTTGCCTTCGTCGATGAAGCGCTGCTCGTTCGTCAGCGCCGCACGAATGTCGGGATAGACCTGATTCCAATTGTTCGCACCCGGCGCGACCATCTGCGCGAACCCGCCCGACGCGATGAGATTGATATATTTCGTAAAACTCTTCTCGGCGCCGTAATGCCAGTTCACGATCACGGCATTCTTCGGAATCATGGTCATAATCGCGGGATCGTTTTCGATCCCGTCGTCCCACAACATAATGCGCGCGCCTGAAGGCGCGATGATGCTATTCATCTGCCGGATGTGCTCTGCATAGATCTGGCTCAGGCCGCGCTGCGCGACCAGCGCCCGACTTTGGCCCTGGCCGAGCACCGACGTTTCGTCGGATCCGATGTGAAAGAAGAGCGGGTGCGGCACGGCCGCCAATTCGTCGCGAATCAGCTGCGTCAGATACTCCAGTGACAGCGGCGAGGCCGGACTGAGGAGAAAATCGTGCGAGAATTCAGCGGCCGGCGCATATTTCTCAATCGCTAGCGTGCCGTGCATGTGTGCGAATGTCTGCTGCTCCGGAATGAACGTCACGTGATAGCGTTTCGCATAGACCCAGAGTTCGCGCAGCTGCGCGGGCGTAATGCCTTCGAGCGGAGCGGGCAGCGGGTTGCGCGGGTCGAGGAAGACGTGCTCCATGTACGGCGAGTAGCCGTTCATTTTAAAAGCCGCGATCGTGCGGATCCGTTCCTTGAAATAGCGCATGTTCGGCAGCGGTCCGCGCGAGACGTCGTCGCTGAGCACGCGCCAGCGCAAGGCCGGCGCATCGGAGATATCGACGCACGGCAAAACCCATTTGCCGGCAACGCGCTGCGGCAGCTGCGCCAGCGTCATCGCCGCATAGAATTCTCCGTCGGAATCACCGGCTTGAATCTCTATGGCGCCATTCGCGGCGACGCGTAGCGCGTAAGCCTGCGCGGGCAGGACTGTTTGTTCAACGCTTACGTCCGATACGTACGGATCGGGGCCAGGGCGCGCGCCCGCGCGCACGCGCACGCGAAACTGAAGGCCGCTCGAGCTTACCTCCACGCGCCGCAGCGGTGCTATCCCAAGCGCTTTCCAGCGTTCGTTGATTTCATCCAACGCGGCCGGATCGAATTCCGTCGGAACGCGCAACGACTCCGTGAGCGCAACGCTGCAAGGCTTAGTCTGCACTGATTGCGGAAGCGGAATTAGGTGCAGTGAAAGGGCTGCCGCGAGAACGAGCACGGCTACGGCGGCGCCAGCATCGCGGCGTCACGCCGGTCGAATGCGTCGTTGATGGCTTTAAGCGCATCGGCCAGCTTACCACCGGGCGCGTCCAACGGCTTTGCGGCGGCGATCAGGGCGGCATCGGCATCCAGCACGGCGGCGATCCGTTTGTCGTCGCGGTTTTCGTCGAAAATGCGGAACGCTTCCTGATTCATGAACTCGCTGCGAAACATCACGCGATCGAAGAGCTCTTTTTCTTCCGCCGATAGCTGATCTTCGGCCAACCCGGCAAGCCGCTCCCCAACATACGAGCGAACTTGCTCGTCCGAGAGCCGGCATTCCATTTCGCCTTCGCAACCCGGAAAATCCGGAATATCCTTGCGAATCTCTTCCAATGCGTTCATCGCCCGGACCTACGACGTCCCAATCCGCGAGGCCCGCCCAGCCGTTACCAGACCGGGGGAACCTCCCGATGAAGCGAAGCAAATGGCCTTGGAAGACGCCGCCCGGCTCATGGCACGCGTGCGAACGCGCGACGCGGCCGCGTTCGAAACTTTGTACGATGCATATCACCGCCTGGTGTACGGCGTCGCCATTCGCATTCTGGGCGATACAAACGCGGCGGAGGACGTCACGCAAGCCGTCTTCCTTAAAATATGGTCTGCGCCCGAGCGGTTTGAGAGCGGCAATTTTCCGGGTTGGATCGCGCGCGTCGCGCGAAACCAAGCGGTGGACGTGCTTCGCCGTAAGCCGCATGCGGAAACCGAGCTGAGCGAAGCTGTGCCGGACGGCGACCTGCTCGAAGAGCGTGTGTTTTCCGATATCGACGCAGCCAGCGTCCGCACTGCGCTCGCGCAGCTGCCGCCGGAACAGCGCGAGCCGATCGAGCTCGGCTTCTTCAGCGGCATTACGCACGCCGAGATCGCGCGCCGCACGGGCATTCCGTTGGGAACCATCAAGACGCGCATCCGCACGGGTCTTCGTCAGTTGCGCAATGCACTCGACGGAGCGGTGACAGCATGAACGCGCATGACGCGATGCTCGAAGACGTAGCCGTCTACGCGCTGGGCGCTCTGCCCCCCAAAGAAGCTGCCGCCGTGCGAAAGCACATCGCGAGCTGCGCGGAATGCGCTGCCGAGTACCGCCGCCTCAAACCCGCGGTCGATGCCGTCGCGTATTCCGCCGAAGCCTGCCCCGATCTCTCCAGCGGCGCGGTCGTTCCCAGCCCACGGCTCAAAGCGCGGATCATGAACGAGATCCGTCGCAGCGCGCCGCGCCTTTCGAATGTCGGTGAAATGCGCGCGGTTCGCCCAATCGTGTGGCCCGCCTACGCCGTAGCAGCTGCCTGCCTGGCGGTCGCGCTGATCACCGGTGTTTTCAACATCTCTTTAAATGAGGCGGTACGATCCTCGAAGGCGCAGATCGCGCAGCTCGACACGCAGGCCAAAATGCTCCATCGTGCGGTTGCCGCACAGCGCATCGAACTGGCGGATCTCACGTCGTCCGACTCGCAGCATTATGCGGTCGAGGACGGAGAAGTCGTTCGCCACGGCAACCGGCTCTATATCGCAATGGAGTCGATGGATATGCCGCCGCGCGGCAAGGTCTATCAGGCGTGGGTGATGCGCCGCGGCTCAACGCAGATGACGCCTTCGGTGACATTTATGCCCGACCATAGCGGTATCGCCGTGATACATTTGCCCGTGCAAGCTTCGAAGGTCATCGAGCTTGCGGTCACCATGGAGCCCGATGGCGGAAGCAAACAGCCGACGAGCAAGCCGACATTCGTAGTGAAACTGAGCTGACCGGCGTCCGGCGCCTGCGGCCGCAGGACGACGCAGCGGCGCTCGCATACCTCGACGCATCCCCGTACGAGAACGTGTTCCTGAGCTGGGCGATCGCTTCACACGAATTCGGATCGTACCGCTCGTCGGTTTACGTGTATGCCGAGGGATCGCGCATGCGCGGTGTGGCGTTCTTCGGCAGGCACATGGTTTTGGCGGCAGATGACGGCAACCCGGTCGAAGCCTTTGCGGAGCTGGCGCCTTTGAAAGATTCCGAGCGCATGATCGTTGGACCGCGCCGCACTGTCGAACAGTATTGGGCGCGCGTGAAAGATCGCCACGCCCCGCCGCGGCTCGTGCGTGAGAGCCAGCCGCTTCTCGCTGTCGATCGAAAAAGCTTGCGCGGCCATGCCGACTGCGTCACCGTTCGCCAGGCGCGAACGGCCGAATGGGAATCGGTCGCGTTCAACTCCGCGGCCATGATTCGCGAAGAGCTCGGCTACGATCCGCGCATCGCCTCACCCGAGTTCGATGCGAACGTGCGCTTGGCGGTCGAACGCGGTGCGTGGTGGGTTGGGGAAAATGAGGACGGCCTCTGTTTCTACTGCAGCGCCGGTCCTCACAGTCCGCGCACGCTGCAACTCCAAGGCATTTGGACGCCGCCGAAATTGCGCAGGCGCGGTCTCGCATCCGCGGCGATGTACGGCATCTGCGACGTTCTGCTCAACGAACACCCGACGCTCTCGCTTTACGTCAACGACTTCAACGCGCCGGCACTGGCGCTTTACGATCGCTTGGGCTTTACGCAAGCCGGCGAGTTTTCGACGCTACTTTTTTAGCGCGCGGCGTACCGATATTGACCGGGCAGCCATTCGCACAGGCTGTCGTCCTGCATAACAAATGATTCGCAGCCGTCGACTTCAGGATTGAAATCCTCGTTGCGCGCCTTCGTCGCCGGCCAATTCACGGCCGGCTCGCTGCGGGCGGCCGCGCGCGCCTTCGTATACGAGAACTGCGGCATCTTCGTAAGGGGATTGAGCGCCTGCGCGAGGCGCTGTGCATCGGTCATGTAGGCGCAGTTCTGATGTGACGGCGAACGTTCCCGCGATGCGCAGCGATCAGACGCGCCGGGCAATGTGGGCTTCCGGTCTGGGCTGGGGTCTGGACGCGTTCGATTTTTATCTCTACGTGTATGCCCTGCCCGCCATCCTCGTCGCCTTCGGCTTGAACAAATCTGCCGGCGGGTTGCTCGCAACGTACACGCTCGTTGCCAGCGCGATCGGCGGCATCACGATGGGAACGCTGGCCGACCGCATCGGGCGCCGGCGCGCGCTGATGATCTCGATCGCCTGCTACGCACTCTTCACGTTCTTGTGCGGCTTCGCGCAAACATACGATCAGTTGGCGATCCTGCGCGCACTGGAAGGATTAGGTTTCGGCGCGGAATGGGCCGTCGGCTCGGTGCTCGTCGCGGAATGGTCGCAAGCCCAGCGTCGCGGGCGAAATTTGGGAATCGTGCAGGGCTCCTGGGCGATTGGGTGGCTGGGCGCCAATCTCGCATTTCAAATCGTCTTTTCGCTCAGCCCCGCGGCGGTTGCGTGGCGTTATCTGTTCTTTCTTGGAATTCTTCCGGCGCTCGCTTTATTCTATATTCGCCGCGGCGTTGACGACCCGCCGCGGTTTCGCGCGCAATCGAACGTGACGCTCGCCGAAATTTTCCGGCCGGCTCTGCTTCGTACGACCCTGCTCGCTTCGCTTCTGGCAATTGGTGCGCAGAGCGGGTATTACGCGCTGTTCACGTGGATGCCGACGTACTTGACCACGCAACGTCACCTGGCGGCAGTAACGAGCGGAGCCTATCTGTATCTCGTGATCGCCGGTGCGTTTGCCGGCTACGTCAGCGCCGGCTATTTGAACGATCGGCTGGGGCGGCGGCGCACGTTTGCATTGTTTGCGATCTGTTCGGCGATCATGGTGCCACTCTATCTCTACTTCGTCGCCGCAAACTGGCAATTGATTCTTGCCGGGCCGCTGCTTGGCTATTTCTCGTCGGGAATTTTCAGCGGCTTCGGTCCGTACTTGAGCGAGCTCTATCCTGACACGGCACGCGGGGCGGGCCAAGGCTTTTGTTACAATTTCGGGCGGGGCGTGGCCGGATTAACTCCATGGCTGATCGGCGGGCTGGCGGGTCATTATGCGATTGGAAGCGCCATGACTGCCGTGGCGATCGGGTCCTACGCGCTGGTGATCGTGGCGCTCGTTTTCCTTCCCGAGACCCGAGGGATGGAGCTTTCTCAGGAAATTCCACGAAAGCGAGCCTACAACTGAGCTATGAGCAGACTCCTTATTCTCTTTGCCATGCTCGCGTCGATACCGGCGCTCGTACTGGCGCAAGCGACCCCTCCGCCGGCCCCCATGGTGACCGGCGCCCCGTGGCCGCGTCCTGATTTTCAGGCGATGCGCCAAGGCATGCAGCAGCAAGAAGCGATGCACAAACAATTTCGTGCCAAAGTCTTGGGAACGCTGACGCCGGCCCACCGGAATCAGCTTGCAATGGTGATCGGCCAGCTTGCGATCTCGGCTAGTCCCGACCCGCGTGCCGCGATCCAAAAGATCGATGCCTTCCTTTCGAGCGGTGAAAAACAAGCGATCTTGAGCGCGGCGCAAACGTTCATGTCGCAAGAGCGCGCGCTGCACTTTCCGTCGCCGCCCCCGATGCCGAACGGCGAACCTCGTGCTCGTCATACACCGGATCCTGGAGCTCTGCTCTTCATGCTCGCGACCGGAGGCGGACCGGGCATGGGCGCCCACCGGCTCATGATGGAACGCGGGCGGTTTGGTCCGCCCGGCGGATTCATGCGGCGGCCGCGTCCGTCGCCCACGCCGACGTAAAGTTTAACTCTCTTTTTTGACGAAGCGCACCTCATGTCTGAGGTGCGCGGGTTGCGGCGCGTTCTCGGCCCGTGGTCGGTCGTCGCGTTCGGCGTGACCAACCAAATCGGCGCCGGGCTCTTCTTCGTTTCGACGCAGGTTCAGCAAACGGCGCCGGGCGTCGGCGATCTCGTACCGTGGCTGATGGTCGTGGGCGGAGCGCTCACGTTGCTGACGGTGGTCGCGTACCGCTACTTCTTTTCGCACGGTCTGATCGGCGCGGGCGGCGAATATGTGATCGTTTCGCGCGCACTGAATCCTTTCACCGGCTTCATCGTGACGTTTCTCGCGTGGTTCGGCGTAACGGGTTCGCTCGGCACGCTCGCGTATGCCGCCCCGAAGTTTTTGGCGACGGCGTTCAACGCAATCGGCGCCACGGATACATCTCGCTTCTTTTCCTCCGATCTTGGAACGCTGGTCACCGGCCTGGGACTCTTGTGGATCGTTTGGCTGATTCACGTGCGCGGCGTGCATCTGGCTGCCGCGATCGCCGTGCTCTCGATGTGCTTCGTCGTAGCCGTAACCGCCGTCGTGATCGGATATGGCTTTAGTACGAGTCCGCAAACATTTTCAGCCGCACTGATGGCGCACTTGCATCTCTCAGCTGCGAAGCTGTCCGCGCAGGCGCCCGTACATCGCGTGGATTGGGGGGCCGCATTCGGAACCGCACTGCCGGTGCTGTTCTTCGCCTATCTCGGCCTTTCGACTGCGACGCAAACCGGCGGCGAAGCGATCGACGCGCGACGCACGTTGGCACGCGGCGTGCTGATCGCGGTCTGCATCGTTACCGCAATCTACGTGCTCTTCACATTTGCGATCTACCACGCCGTGCCGTGGCAAATCATTGCGGGGCTCGCGAAGCTAAAACTCACCGCCTACACGACATCGACGGGTTTGTTCGGATTGGTCATGCCCGGCTGGCTTGCGTCGGTGATAAATCTGTCCGTCGCCTTCATCATGGTCAAGACGTTCATCCCGCTGTTTTTGGCGCAGTCCCGCTGGATCTTTGCGTGGAGCGAAGACGGACTCATCCCCGACCGTTTCGCGCGCACGCACAGGCGTTACGACACGCCGGTTCTCGCCCTGACGATCAGCGCACTGCTCGCTTCGCTCAGCTTGGTGGAATCGCTCAAACTCGGTTACGTCTTCGGCGTGAACCTGCGCGTGCTTTCCGTGATGAGCGTGTTTTTCTGCATCGGCTTGGCGATGCTGCTGTACTCGGTGCGCGAGCGCGACCGGGTGTTGAAAGCCGCCGTCGGCATCGCGATTATGGGCTTCGCGTTATGGTTTGCGATTTCGATCGTGGTGACCACGCATCTGCAAGCGTGGTATCTGCAGCCAATCGTGCAGGCCGCTATCGTCGCGGCGGTTGCTGCGCTTATCTACCGCTTTCGATCGCAATCGCCGCATCGCGAGCCAGCAACGGCAAATCCGGAACCATAACGTCCGGGTATTTTAAACCCGTGCCGGTATTGATCGCCAGCACGCGCTCGTCGGGACCAATCCAGCCTCTCCCGCGCAATTCATCGGCGGCCACGACCGTGGCGGCGCCTTCCGGGCAAACGAACAGGCCTTCGAGCGCGCCGATGCGCCGCTGCATCTCGAGGATGCTCTGGTCGCTCACCGCGATCGCCGCACCGTTGCTTTCATACAATGCTTCCAGGACCAAAAAATCTCCCAGTGCTTTTGGGACGTTGATACCGAAGGCGATCGTGTGCGAATCGTTCCAAAAAACGGACTCGCTCTTGTGCTCTTCCCAGGCGCGCACGATCGGCGCGCAGCCTTCAGCCTGAACCGCGACCAGGCGCGGCAACCGCTCGTCGAGCAATCCCATCGCCTGCAGCTCGCGGATCGCTTTATAGATGCCGATTAAGCCGACGCCGCCGCCGGTCGGATACAGAATGACGTCG
>Ga0207416_1002862_pt1 | contig 17671 bp, 31 predicted proteins | sample PaiPotPPM11metaG_FD_184107 | JGI IMG/M metagenome (GOLD analysis project Ga0207416, IMG submission 184107) | Iron sulfur acid spring bacterial and archeal communities from Banff, Canada, to study Microbial Dark Matter (Phase II) - Paint Pots PPM... ...
GAACGAGATCGTCATTCATCTCGGAGGAGTCGACGACGATGATTGCCGTTCAGACCGGACCCGACCTCGGCGACCGATTCGACGACATGCAAATCACGCTCGGCGGCGTACTGCGAGAGCCGAGCCAGCCCTCGGTCGAGATCGTTGCGCTGATCGTGGCCGCTCACCCGCGCGTAGAGCGCGACGGTGGACGACAGCTCATCCACGGGCGCATCGACAAGGATCGTCCGGCTCGCCGACTGCCGCCACGGCACCGGCATCGCATCGTCTTTCACCCAGCGCCAGGCGGTCTTATACGAAATCCCTTGCCGTCGTGCCCACTCGACCAGCTTCACCTTGCCAGGTTAGCATACGAACGTACGTTTGGCTATACCTGGCTCCCTGTGACGGAACTTGGGGCTCGAGTTTCATCCGATACTGAGGTCGCCCCGGCGGAACCCGGGGAAGGTGCGGACGCGGTCCGGCAAGGAATTTGCAAGAACGGCGCCTCGCTTGTGCGAGCGGTCAACTCTTATTGCGTACGTTTCGCTAGGAGCGCTAAGTCGATTCGCACGATTGCATCCCTTTTGTGCTACGCGCTCTTGCTCGTCCCCGCTCCGGCGTCGGCCGAGTTCGTCACCTCGATTCCGTGGAAGAATCTCAGCAGGCAAAGCCCGGTCTTTATCACCGCGTCGTCGACGTTCATCAACACCGACGGCACCGTTCGCTGTGCGTGAGCTTTCGCAACCTCTCGAACAAAACTGCGACGGCCGCGCGCATCACGTTCGAGTTCGACGACCTCTTCGGTCACCCGTTGCGCGAAGCGATCCTCGATCGCTCCGGCTCCTTCGCCCCGGGCATCTTGATCGAGGGCAAGATGGACGCACTGGGCGGGAATTCGGATTCGTTCAGCAACTGCGTGAAGGTCAGCGGAACGAGCGTCAAGCCCAGCCTGAAGAAGGTCGACGTCACCGAAGTAACGTTCTCGGACAGCACGCACTGGAAGAAAGGCGATTCGTTCGTCCAGGCGTTCGACGTGGCACGGAAACCACGTCGCCTCGGGGACGGTAGCCGGGGCGTCAGGGTCGGCACCGGAGGCAACTCGGGTGGAGATCGGCGGAGCAACCGCCGTCGGCGGGTCGGTCGGACCGGCCGAGACCCTGTTCGGAACGATCGCCTGGCTGCCAGGCTCGCGCACGGCCTACGGGGTCGCCGTCGACGCCCAGACGCAAGACGAGGCGGACTTCGCGGCGATGACGGCGTGCACGCAGCTGAATCATGGCAACGCAGGGTGTAAGCCGGCTGTGCGGATGTTCGGCACCGACAAGAAGTGCGGCGCGATCGCGACCGACGAGCGCAAGACCGCGATTGCCTTCGGTCCCGGACGTGAGCTCGACGATTCAGAGCGTGTTGGCCGTTCTCGCCAAAGAAGGCGGTACCGTCGAGGGCAACAGCATCGTGGCGAACAAGTGCAATTCGCATTGACCGGCGCCTGAAAAAGGGAAAGGCCCGCATTACGGGCCTTTCCTAATTCGAGACCGTCGCCGTCCTTTGCGTGTGGCGAGCGCGATCACGACGTGATGTTGCCGATCCCAGGGCCGGGATACTCGGTGAACCACAGGTTGCCGTCAAGGCTCCTCGTTATTTCTTGCGGTGGATCCATGATGTAATGGTTAGGTTGTCGGGGTCATTCCCATACGTTGGGCAATCCTAGCTGCCGGCAAATTCCGATTGTGAACCTTTGGTCATGCGAAAGAACCGGCACCCGCTCACGTTCGCATGCTGAAAAGCAAAGAACCGCGCCGTAGCACGGTTCTTTTCGCAATGGAGACGAGCGGATTCGAACCGCTGACATCCTGCTTGCAAAGCAGGCGCTCTACCAACTGAGCTACGTCCCCGTTTCCGAACCATTCGCCGCGAGGGTGCGGCTGCGCCTGGCAGCCTTGCTGGCAATCACGCGAGAACCTCCGGATATACGGAGATTGGTGACCCGCGGCCGCCGTCCGGAAGGTGCGAAACGGCCGCGCGACAAGCCTCCCCCAATGCCCTCGGCCCCGACGACTTCCCTGCCCTACCCGACCACCCCCCGGGTGGACCAGACCGACGACTATTTCGGAACCGTGGTCGCGGACCCGTATCGATGGCTCGAGGACGTCGACTCCACGCAGAGCCGAGCCTGGATCGCGGAGCAGAACGCGCTTACGGCCTCGGTGCTCGCAACCGTGCCGCAGCGCGACGCGATTCACGCGCGGCTGACCCAGCTGTGGGACTACGAGCGCCGTTCCGTCCCTGAGCGGGCCGGGGAGCTCTATGCCTACTATCGCAACACCGGCCTGCAGAATCAGACCGTGTTGTGGGTGACTCGCGACCTTGCCGAACCCGGACGCGTGCTGCTCGATCCGAATACGCTCTCCGAGGACGGTACCGTCGCGCTCTCGATCGCGTCGTTCAGCGAGGACGGATCGCGGCTCGCGTACGGCATCTCGTCGTCCGGTTCGGATTGGGTCGAATGGCGCGTCCGCGACGTCGCAACCGGTGCGGATCTGCCCGACATCGTGCGGTGGTCGAAGTTCTCCGGCGCATCCTGGCGGCGCGACGGCAGCGGGTTTTACTACAGCCGCTACGATGAGCCGGCTGCCGAGACGCGGTTCAAAGACGCGACGTATTTCCACAAAGTGTACTTCCACCGGCTCGGGACGCCGCAGTCCACGGACGTTTTGGTCTACGAACGGCCGGACCACAAGGACTGGAGCCTCAACGCCCATACCACCGAGGACGGGCGGTATCTCCTCATCGACTCCACCCGCGGAAGCGATCCGAACAACCGGCTCTTCCTCCAAGATCTGAGCACGGGCGGCCCGGTCGTCGAATTGCTCGCCGAGGGCGACGCGCGGTACAGTTATCTCGCCAACGACGGTCCGACGTTTTACCTCTGCACCACGAAAGATGCGCCGCGAGCTCGCGTGATCGCGTTCGACGTGCGCGAACACTCGGTTCGCGAAATCGTCGCCGAGTCGGCGGACGCGCTGAACGACGTGTCGTTCTTCGGCGATCGCATCGTCGCGTCGTACTTGCGCGACGCACTCGCGTACGTTGCGGTCTACAGGCTGGACGGCGCGCTCGTCGGTGAGGTCGCGCTGCCCGGATTGGGCACCGTGACCGGTTTCGGCGGAAAGCGCGCGGCGCAAGAGACGTTCTACGCGTACACGAGCTACACCGAACCGATCACGATCTATCGGTACGACATCGCGACGGCGGAGTCGACCCGCGTGTTCGCGCCGCGACTGGCCTACGATGCAATGGCGTTGACCAGCGAGCAAGTCTTTTTCACGTCGAAGGACGGAACGCGCATCCCGATGATCGTCACCTCGAAGAAGGGGACGCCGCGCGACGGCAGCGCGCCGGTGATCCTGTACGGGTACGGCGGATTCGACATCTCCCTCACGCCGGCATTCTCGTCGGCTGCGATCGTGTGGCTCGAGATGGGCGGCGTCTATGCCGTCGCGAACTTGCGCGGCGGCGGTGAATACGGCGAGGCATGGCATCTCGCGGGCACCCGCCGGCGGCGTCAGAACGTGTTCGACGACTTCATCGCGGCGGCCGAGTACTTGATCGACGAGCGCTGGACGACGACCCCGAAGCTCGCCATCCACGGTGGCTCGAACGGCGGGCTGCTGGTCGGCGCATGCATGACGCAGCGGCCGGAACTCTTCGGCGCCGCGCTGCCGGCAGTCGGTGTGATGGACATGCTGCGCTTCCCGTGCTTCACGATCGGCTGGGCCTGGACGTCGGATTACGGCTCGCCGGACGATCCCGACGACGCGCGCACGCTGCTCAGTTACTCGCCGTACCACAACCTGCACGAAGGCACGCACTACCCGCCGACCTTCGTGACGACCGCCGACCACGACGACCGCGTCTTTCCGGCGCACTCGTTCAAATTCGCGGCCGCACTGCAGCACGCACAAGGCGGATCCGCGCCGGTGCTGCTGCGCGTCGAGACGAAAGCCGGTCACGGCCTCGGGAAGCCGACCTCGAAGGTCATCGACGAGGTCGCCGATCGCTACGCATTCCTGGTGAAGACGCTGGGCTTCGAACCCAGCGCGTGACCGATCTGGCCGAACCGAAAAGAAGAAGCCCGCGAGCGCGTCGCGGGCTTCCGACTTGGTGGGCCATCCTGGGTTCGAACCAGGGACCTCATGCTTATCAAGCATGCGCTCTAACCAACTGAGCTAATGGCCCGGAGCGGGGACGACTTAGTGTATTGGAGCCCCGGGCCCTTGTCAACGGAGTAGGCGTCAGATCAGCTTGATCCATGCTCCCATGGTAGCGTCGTCCTTTTTGACCTGTTCCATCGCGAGGTCGCGCAGGGCGTTCGCCTCGCGCTGAAGTTCGGCGCGCTCCTGCATCATGCGGTCGAACGCCGCCTGCTCGGCGAGCAGGGCGATGTCTTCGGGGCCGGCCGGTGCGACCGGATGCGCTGGGTGAGCGGGGTGGGCCGCCGCCGGGTGTGCGGCGGCGGCGGCCTTGGCGCCGGCCGCCCGGGACGTCCCGCGGGACGTCGCCGGAGCGGTGCGGGCGAGCGGCACCGGTCGTACGGCGATGATCTCCATCAGCCGATCGAGCGGATGAACTCTTTGGTGATCCTGTTGTATCGCTCAAAAACGCTGTAACCACGCGGTTTTTCGAATCGCTGGGCTTGGCACTGTACCCGTGGGGTTACCGTCTCGCCTCAAGACGTTGCCTGTACGAGCCCCGGAGGAGCCGTTCGCGGGCCAGCAAGACGACGCGATCCGGGTCGGCGTCGGCCGGCAACCCCTCGGCGCCGAGCAAGTCGTCGATCCCGCGCGCCGCGGCGATCAGCGCCTCTGGGACGGTATGGCCGTAGGTGTCCGCGGTCGTGCGGCTGCTGGCGTGTCCGAGCTGCTGGCGGCGCGTCTCGAGGTCGGCGCCGATCGAGCGCTGCAGCTGGCCGAGGGTGTGCCGCAGGTCGTGGAAGTGGAGGACGACGCCAGCCGGCAGGCCGAGCTTCGCACGGACCTTCGACCAGGACCCCCGCCAGAAATTCGCCTTGTGGACGACCCCGCCGGTCGTGTTCGTGAAGACGTAGCCGTGGTCGGTCGGCATACCCTTGCTCTTTGCCGCCTCGCGGCGCGCCAGGAGCGCTGAGACGACGACGGCCGGTAGCGGGAGCTCCCGGCGCTGCCGACGGCGCTTGAGTCCCTTGAGGCGCGTGCGGCCGGACGTCTCCTGAAGATTGTGTCGCAGCCGTAGGATCCGGCGCTCAAGGTCGAGGTCGTCCCACTGCAGCCCGAAGATCTCGCCCTGGCGCAGGCCCATTGAGATCGCGATGACGTAGACGCCGGCGAGGCGGTCGGCGCGGATCAGGTCGAGGAGCTTGCGGGCGCGAGCGACGTCGAGCGTCGGGCGTTCGGGTGGCTCGTGTGCAGGTGGCCGCGCGCTCTTGGACAGCGCGGGGTTGATCGGGATCAGGTCCCACTCGACGGCCGTCTCGAGGGCTGTGCGCAGCGTCGCGTGCGTCTTGCGGATCGTCGGCAGCCCTACGCCGTCGGCGGCGAGCTCGCGGAGCAGCGCGGCGATCCGCTTCGCGTCCAGGGCGGCGAGCGCGACCTCGCCGACGTAGGGGATGACGTACTCCTTGATGGAGCGGCGGTAGCCGGGGAGCGTGCCCTGGTCGACGCGCGGCGCAGCGACGTCGGTCAGCCAGCGCTCGAGAAACTCCTCGACCGAGCCCGCGATCGCGCGCCGGCTGCGCATCGTCGTGAGGGCGCGAACCGCGTCGTCGCGCTCGCGGAACGCCTTTCGGATCCGCGTCGTCTTGCCGTGCGTGTCGCGCGCCGGGATCTGCGCGACCCAGAGGCCGTCCGACTTGCGTTGGAAGACGGTGCCGAGACCTTTCGGGCGGCGAGCGGCGGGCATGCGCGGTGCTACGGAGCCTTGCTGTCGGGCGCCTTCACGATCGCTTCGGCGGCTCGGCGCGCGTCGCGCTCGAGTTTCGCGGCGAGCAGCGCTTCGAGGAGCGGCATCCCGTCAGGGTATCCATCGCCACCCTCTTCGATCGGAGCAGTGCCGAAGATGATCGTGGGCTCATCGTTCATCGGTTGACCTCATCGTTTCTTCGTGGTCGAATAGGGACAATGGATACAATCACGATCAAGGTGATGGTCGATGCGAGCGAAGCGACCGCGGTGCTCGACGCGCTGGCCGCGAAGGCGCGCGCCGTCGCCGCGGAGACGGACGCGCTTGGGCGCGCGAGTCCCGGCGCCGACGTTCTCCTCCACGTTGCGACCGGCAGCGTTGTCGGCTGCATCTCGCTGGCACTCGCCGCGAAGCTCGCGCCAGTCATCGCCTCCGGGTTGCGTCGACGATACGGGTGCGGGCCCTACGGCTCGGTTTAGCCCGTCCACTCCGCCGCCTGCGCCGCGATCGAGTCGAGCTCGCGCATCGCCGCGGCATAGTCGGCCTCGGTCATCGAGCCATTCGCGCGCTGCCGCGCCATGATGACGCGATCGCGATTGACTCGCGCCATTGCCGCGGCAGCACGATCCTGCACTGTCGCCGGCGCGGCCGTCGCGGACTTCTCTTTCAAGGCGTGGCTCAAGGCCGTCGTGACATCGGCGCCTGCGTTTAACGTTTCCTGGACTAGCTGGATCAGTCCGTACTTTCGCATCGTCGACATGAAGCGCGGATCACGACGGTCGACCTCCTTCATTCTGGCGAACAGCGCATCGACCGCGTTCGTCGCGCGCTGTGCCAGTGAGGTAAGCTCTGCGTCCGTCACCAGCGCGGCTTCTTTCCGGTCACGGCGCGCCAGAGCGCCGTCTTCGCTTTGTTGCGCGCGCGCGTCGTGATGCTGCGCTCGATCGACTTCGTGTTGCCGGTCAGGATCGATTCAGCTAGGTGTGCGTTGGACGCCGCGCGCCCGCCCCGAAATAGGGCGGACGCCAGCGCGCCGAGGAGTGAACGGGCCATCAGCCGTGCTTCTTGTGCGAGCGCGGGTTGTGGTGGTAGCCGCCGTGGACGTAGGTTCCGTGAGAGTTTGTGTATCCGTGCGAGTAGTGAGAGCCGCCCTTGTGTCCGCGTGCGATCGCGGCGTTTGGAACGAGGAGCGCGACGACGACCGCCGCGATGATGCTAACCCGATAGATCATATGGTTCTCCTTGATTGCTGGTGGTGTGTAAACCGCGGCTGCGCCGCAGCTACTTCTTGCGCGCCTTCGCCAATCGCAGCGCCTCGCGGGCGATCGCATCGGTCTCGTCGATCTTCTCGCGCAACTGCGCGATCTCGCCCTCGATCGTCGCTGGTGGTCCGTCGCTGAGGAGATCCACGACGCGCACGCCGAGCAATCGCGCGAGCGCCTCGATCATCGAGAGCTTCGGGTCCGTGACTCCGCGCTCCAGACGAGAGACGACCGCCACGTCGATCCGCAGGTCGCGAGCGAGGTCGCGCTGCGTCAGATCCCGTGCGATGCGCAGCCTGGCGAGGCGCTTCCCAAAGGCAGCGCGGATCGGTCCGTCGGCCACCTACGAGCGGTTCCCGGCACCAACGCGCTCGCTTGCGATGAGGCTGTCGAGTGACCGGCGGTACTGTCCCGGCGACTTTCGTTTCCGTCCTATCGTACCGTGCCCCGATTGCCGATGCCGTGTCCATACACATCCCATTTCTGGGAGATCGGTTGATTGCTTGTGCCCCTGTACTACCTAACTCTGTACGTCGGGGCGCACAGTGCCACGCATCTGGCCGCCCGGGGTGAGACAAGGGTAAGGTCGGCCAGCCGGGGCCGGCCGACGATGCCGGTGTGGCGTCGATGACCGGCAGGGGTGTCATGGACGAGTCGCTCCCCCTCTTCAACCCGATTCGGCAACGCATCACGAACCTGTCCGCCCTTGCGTCGGTTCTTGACGATCTCGCTCCGCTTGCGCCCGAATCGCGTCGTCCAGTTGATCTCCCACGACCTGCCGAAGCGCTCGCGTCAGGAGATCCACCCGAACTTCGATTGCTCGAAGGCGGTCGGCGGGAGCAGCCGGCGGCTTAGGATCGTCCGAAAGAAACGAGACGCGGGGCGCTAGGCGCTCGCGCCCGATTAACTCGTCGATCGTCACGCCGAGGCGGTCCGCTATTCCCGCAAGCATGACCGCGCCGGGGTCCCCGATCTGGTCGCGCTCGAGCTTCGAGACGGCCGACTGGGCAACGCCAGCCGCGGCGGCGAGTTGGTCTTGCGACACGCCGCGCTCTGATCGGAGCTTCTTGACGCGCTGACCGATCGTCACCCCGGTGCTTTTCAGGAGGAGCACCGGCCGGCTCCCTCCATCCCTAAGAGAATAGTCCTAAAGTGTTGACAAATTAGTCCGCTCGGGATATTCTCTGAGGCATGAACCCAGTCTCGTTCGCCGACGCTCTTCGCGGGGCGATGGACGGCCTGACCCAAGAGCAGCTCGAGGAGCAGTCCGGCGTCTCGCAGGCGATGATCTCGAAATACCTGCGCGGTGTCGCGAAGCCGCGGCTCGACCAGCTCGAAGCGCTCGAGCGCGCCCTCCCGCGGCTCAGGGACTTGCGTCATGCCGCTGCCTGAAGTGCACCCCGCGACCGTAGCACCCGCGAGCCCCAACGGCATGAGCCCCACGGCCCCAGCCAAGGGCTCGCAGTCCCGGTCTGGCGCCAAGCGTCCCGGTTTTCATGGCGAGACCGTAGCACGACCCGAGCAAGCGCGCCCAAAACAGGGCGGCCGGCCCGTGGGCTCGGCGCATCCGATCGTTCGCCTCGCGGAAGAGGTCGTCGAAGCGATCGCGCTCTGCGATAACGAGGCCGACGTCCTCGAAAAGATCGCCCGTCTCAACATCGAGACGGCGCGGATCGCGCATGAACGCGCCAAGGTGTTGCGCGAGCGCATTCGCCCTGGCTTCGTCTACGCGTCTTCGGTCGCCGAGTCGATCGTCCTGACGCGCGGAGTAGCGGCGTGAAGCGCTGGTGTAACGACGAGCCGCGTTTTTGGGCCCGCGTTGATCGACGCGGCCCCAACGACTGCTGGCTGTGGACCCGATCGGTCAACTCGAGCGGATACGGTCAGATGCAGTACTCCGGAAGAGTGCGTCGGACACACCAACTCGCGTGGTCTTTCGTGAACGGCCCGATTCCGCCAGGGCTCCAAGTGCTGCATCGCTGCGACAATCCGCCGTGCTGCAATCCGGCACACCTCTTCCTCGGGACCCATGCGGACAACATGCGCGACATGGCCCAAAAAGGCCGCGCTGCTCGCGCGCAATCGCCGCTCACGTCGGAACAGGTTCGCGAGATACAGGCCCTTGCGCATGCGGGCTTAGGGCGCCGAGAGATTGCCGGCCGCTTTGGCGTCCACCCGGACACCGTCTCGAAAATTTCGCGCGGGCGGGCATGGAAGCCGCTAACTGAGGAGCCGGCCGCAGCGGCGCCGCTTCGCCAACCGCTCTCGACTGACTCAATAGCCGAGATCCGTCGACTGTTAAGCGCCGGCCTGTCTCGATCCGAGATCGCGCGAAGATTCGGCGTGAACCCGACGACGGTGGGTCGCATCCGGATGGGCCGGATCGGAGCCGCCGCCTGATGCCCGTCTCGCTCGTCCTCAATGACGCCGAGCGCGCGCGTGTGGTCGCCGACGGCTACCTGACCGTCGCCGAGGCGGCTCGCATCAGCTCGTTCAGCGAGAGCTTCATCCGCAAGCAGGTTCGCCTGCGCGCCTTCTACGCCGAGATCCATCGCTCGCCGGGCTCCACGCGCAATGCGGTGCGGATACCTCGCATCGCTTTCGACGAGTGGCGTCGCGGCGCCGTGCAGCCGCTCCAAAACCAGATCGTCGGCGGCCACGGCCGTCAGCGCGTCAACCGCGCCTCTTAACCCACCAAACGACCGCGAGGGCCCGGTTGCAACCCCGGAGCCCTCGCATGGAGAAGTCGATGACGCCGACCGCTACCGACAACAGTTTACCCCGAATCCACGCTCCCGTCCAATTGCGGTCGCAAATCGCCGCGCGCCGCGTCGCCTCCGTCATCGAGATGGGCCGCGACGCGCGCTCGTTCTGCCCGCTGCATGGCACGCGGCTGCGCTTCGGGGCATGCCCCAGGTGCACGCCGCCCGCGACGACGTTTGAGGCTGCGGCGTAATGGCGACCAAGAAGCGCTGCTCGCAACCCGGCTGCGACAAGGCCGGCAAGTCCGTCAAAGCCGCGGTCGACAACACATCCGGCAGCCAGAACGGCTCGCGCCGCTGCCGCTGCAAGGCGCATCGCTGATGCCCGCCGACATTCTGCAGTTCCGCCCCGCGCAACGACACGCCCCGGACGCCGTTGTCCGTGTATCGAGCGGCGGCGCCGTCCACCACGCGTCGCTGACGCTGCTCGAACAGCACCTCGCGAAGCCCGCCGATGACCATTCGAGCGCGCGACTCGTCTGCTGCTGCACGCAGCGGCTCGACGATCCGGCGATGGTGCTCACGGCGGTCTCGTGCTCGTTCTGCGCGCCGGGTGCGGCGAACATGAACGATGTCACTGAGGACGTCATCGCTGGAGCGATTGCGTGATGGCGACGATGACGGCCGCTGATCTCGTCGCCCGCGCGAAGCAGGTGGCTCCGCTCGTCCTCGCGAGCATTGCCGAGACGATCGCGGCGGGCGAGGACTTCCACTTCGACGACTCCACAGGACCGCAGGACGAACTCGCGATCGACGACCGCGCTGGTTTCGCGATCGGCGACAGCGCTGGGGATGCTCCGTGGGCCGTCATGTCGATTGCGCTGACGAAGGAGAACGTCGCATCGGATGGCGCGCTCATTCGCGCGCTGGTAGCGAGCAAGGTGCACTACGATCCGCCTTGCTACAAACTGCGCGACGGCGAGCACGTCGCATGCCTCGGCGCCTGGAACCGCGCCGGATCGACTCGCGAAGAGGCGCTTACCTCACTGCTCGACGCCCTGCTCGCATCAACGACGATGACGGCCCAGAACTACGCCGACCTGGCGCTGCGCACCGCGCGTGCTCGTCAGGAGCAGGCTGCCCGCCTCGCACTTGAGCCGCTCGGCTTTCCGATGCGCATGCAAGTCACGATCGTCAGCGGCGACGACGTAGCGTACGTCACCCACGTCGACGCAGAGCCGAAAGCGGACCTGTGGTGCGACATCACGTTCGAGAACGCCCGCTCGGTGGCCGCCCTCGCCCGCGCGCTGTACGAAAGTGCCGCGATGCGCCTCACCAAGGACGACTTCATTTCCGGGCTCGCACTCCTCGACGCGCACGCTGACGCGGCCGTCGATGGAGCGCTCGCCGAACTCGCCGCGCTTCCGCGCAAGGACGGGTAGCATCATCGCTCAGACACACCTCGACCCCGCCAGCGCGCAATACCGGAGCCTCCTCGCTCCGCGCGAGCGTCTGCCGCGCGGGCAAAAGATCGAGTCGCTCGTCGATCGCGCCAAGCGTGGCGACGTCCCGCCGTGCATGTGCCCCGGCAACCCGCCGCGCATCGCGCGCGAGCTGCATCATGCCGAGTGCCCGTGGGCGGCGCAATCATGAGCCTCTTGCTGACGACCCTCGTGCGCGCCGGCGTCCCCGAATCCGTCGCCAACGCGATCGAGCGCGGCTACGATCCGCGCAAGGGAACGCCGGCGTCGTACATCGCGGGGCTCGGGATCGTGGCGCTCAACTGCGCTGAGGACCTCGGCGGACGCAGGACGCTCGACGTGCTGGCTGAGCGGGCTGAGGCGCGGGCGTGATGGATCGACCGACGATGTTCTATCGCCTCGGCGGCCGCGTTGTATTCTCGCCCGGGATGCCGCCGCCGTGGTCGCTGGTGCGCTCCAGAGACGAGCGCGTTCTTGCCTTCGGCCACGCCGGCCAGAACGTCGCGCTGCCGCCGGCGATCCCGGCGCGGCAGGGTGCGCTTGTTGCGATTGGCGGCGCGTTGTGAGCGCGGCGATCGAGCGCGTCCTCCCGCCGAACGAAGATCCGGCGTTCCGCATGACGGGCCTGGGCGGCACCGACATGGCGATCATCGCGGGCTTTGGCTACGGCGACAACACAAGCCTGACTCTCTGGGAGGAGAAGCTCGGGCTTCGCCAGTCAGAAGATCCCGGCGAGCCGGCCTTCTGGGGCAAGCGCCTCGAGAACGAGGTCGCGACCGTCGCCGCCGAGCGGCTCGGCGTGAAGATCGCGCGCGTCAACAGCACGATCCGCCACCCGCAGCACCCGTTCTTGTTCGGGCACTTCGACCGACGCATCATCACCGCGTCGATCACGGGCGAGACGCTGGCGCGCATCCAGGCGCTACTGCAGCGCGACGATCCCGGTCGCTGGCTGATGGAGGTCAAGACCGCCAACCCGTATACCGCACGCGAAGCGTGGGGCGCGGACTGGACAGATCTACCGCCGCGCGTACTGATTCAGGTTCAAGACTACCTCGAGCTGGGCGACTACGACGGCGCGATCGTCGTCGTGCTAATCGGCGGCCAGGAGTTGCGGATCTATTTCGTGCCGCGCGATCGCGCAATGGGCGCGAACATCATCACGCTCGGCGTCCGCTTCTGGACCGAGCACGTTCTCACGAAGATCCCGCCGCGCGTCACGACGTACACCGATGCGAAGCGCCTCTTCCCGCAGCACGTCGAGAGCCGCGTCGCGGCGACCGACGAGATCGCGGCGATCGCGGCGACGTATGCCGAGTTGAAGGCGCGCGAGAAGCAGTTGGCCGGCGAGATCGAGGCGGCACAGACCGACCTGGCGCGCTTCCTTGGCGAGAGCGACACCCTCACGGTCTACGACGATCCCGTGCTGACGTGGCGCACGCAAGCGCAGCGCCGCTTTAACGAGCAAGCCTTCAAGGCTGAGCACCCTGACCTCCACGCGCAGTTTGTGCGCGAGTCGACGATCCGCGTCATGCGGCTGAAAGGAAACTCGAAATGACAGCTATTGCACGGCGCGAGAACGGCGCGGTTGCCACCAAGGCGCCACGCGCGCTTGCGGAACGACTGGGCTACGAACACGAAACGCTCGAGTTCATCCGCCAAGAGATCGCCCAGGGCGCTCCTGACCCGCAACTCGAGTACTTCCTGCGGCTCTGCCAGGCGCGCGGACTCGACCCGACCGCTCGCGAGATCTACTACATCGCGCGCAACTCGCGCGACGGTAAGAAGTGGACCGCGCAAATCGGCATCGACGGTTATCGTACGATGGCGGAACGCACCGGGCTCTACGACGGCCAGGATGCGGCGACGTACACGTTCGACAACGACGGCAAGCTCGAATCGGCAACGGTCATCGTCTACCGCAAAGGAACGGCGCGCGGCATCCCGGGCACCGCGTTCTTCAGCGAGTACGTCCAGCGCGATCGCGACGGCAGCGTCGTGGACATGTGGAAGCGGATGCCGCGCAACCAGCTCGCCAAGTGCGCCGAGGCGCTAGCGCTGCGCAAGGCGTTCCCGCGCAACCTCGGCGGCGTCTACACGCGCGAGGAGATGGCGCAGGCTGAGAACGCTCCAATCGACGTGACGCCGGCGCGGACGCTCCCTGAAGGCGCGACGAAGGCTGACCGCGTTCGCGGCGCGCTCGCGCAGCAGGTCCAAGAAGTCGAGCCGCCCACGAAGATTGACGAGACGCGCGAGGCAGCCGACGAGCTCGACATCTCGAACATGACCAACGACGACATCACGCAACTCGTCGCTGACGAGGCGCGCGCGCGGGGCCTCGAGCCGGCCGATGTCAACGAGATCCTCAAACGGCACGGTGGGCTCAAGCGGTCGACGGCCTCAGCGGTCATCGCCGAGATCTGCGCGCACCCCATCATCGAGGCCGACGCGGAGCTGCCGCTGTCGTGACGATCGACGAAGCGCCGTTCACCTTGACGACGAGTAACGGCTTCGTGATTCTTCTCGATGCTGTCGACGCGGATCTCGCTTCGCTTTATTGGGGCGCGTACCCGAACAGTAAGGGCAAGATCTACGTTTACCAACACCTCTGGAAGAAGCGTCCGCTCATGCACCGCATCATCGGCGCACGGATCGTGGGGCGCGAGTTGGCGGGGCCAAGCGAACCGGTGGATCATCGTAATGGCAACGGCCTCGACAATCGGCGCTCGAATCTGCGCGTTGTTTCCCGCTCGATCAATATGCAGAATCGCGTCGGCCATGATCGTCGCAATAGAACCGGCTACCGAGGCGTCGTCCCCAGCCGGAATGGCAATCGCTTCATCGCTCAAGCGAACCACGCGGATCGACACATCTATCTCGGCACATTTGACACACCCGAAGCTGCCTCGGAAGTCATCCGCGCGTGGCGACGCGAGAACATGCCGGGCTACATCGAGGAGAACTCCTAGATGACCATTGACGAGGCCCCTTTCACCTTGATCGACTGCGAAACCGCCGGCCTCGAAAAGACCGACGACCTCCTCGAGATCGCCGCGCATCGGATTCCGGGCGAGGCGTCGTTCGCGACCCTCGTCCGGCCGACGCGGCCGATTCCGCCCGAAGCGTCCGCGATCCATCACCTCGTCGAGGCGGACTTCGTCGACGCTCCCGATCGCGAGACGGCGCTTCACGCTCTGCAGACATGGCTCGATCCCGAGGCTGTGTTGATCGCGCACAACGCGCCCTTCGATCGCGGCTTCTTGCCGGAATTGAACGAGCGCGTCTGGGTCGACACGCTCCGTCTCGCGCGCCACCTGCTGCCCGATCTGCCGTCGTACAAGAACGCCGCGCTCTGGTATCACCTCGGCGGCCACAAGATCACGGATCGCCTGCATGGCGCCGTCGCTGACATCACTGTCACGCGGTTCATCTTCGAGCGGTTGATCGAGCGCTACCGGGCCTGGGCGCAGGAGAAGTGCAACGCGGAGCAGCTCGCGCGATCGGAAGAGATCGACTCACTGCTCGCGTTCATCGCCCGCCCGATCATGATGAAGCGCTGGATGATCGGGCCGACCGACGCGAAGGGGCGGCTTCTCTCGGAGGTCGACCACGGCCTGATCAAGTGGGCGCTGCGGCAGACGGGCCTCGACGCGGACTTCCGGTGGAACGTGGAGCGCGAGGCCCAGCGCCGCGCGGCCGCGGCGTGACGTGCCCCGTGAAATACCCCCCCCCCATCCCAAGGGCCGCTCTCACGCGCAGATCGTCTCCCGCGTTGTCCGCTGCGCGTGGATGGTCGCGATGATGCAGCGCCACGGCTTCACACGATGCGACTACGACAGCCGCTTCGGAGCGCCGGCGACTCGCACGTTCCGCCGCGACCTCTCGACGTTGCGCGACGCGGGGCTCTACGTCACCGCGCCGCTCGCACGTAGCGATGGCCGCTACACCATGACCGCTTTCTTCTCCGACAGAGAGGCTGCCTAAGATGGGACTCTTCGACCCCGACGCCCGCGACCGCGCCGTATCACGCGCGCTGATGATCGGCGCCCTGCTCCACGATACCGACCAAGCCGCGCTCGTCGAGGGCCTCGGCCTTGCAACGGACGAGTCCGTGCGCGCCGAGCTGACGCCGTTCGCGAACGCGTTGTACGCCGCGCGGCTCGCCTACCGCGGCATCTCCGAGGGCACGCGGCAGCTCATCGCCGACCCGCGCCGGGATGCGCGCGTTGCCAGCGCTGCGGCGCTGCTCGACGGCGCCGAGAAGACGCGGCCGATCCCGTTCGGGGGACACGTCGATGCTCGCTGACCTCCTTCCCGCCGCAACGTCATCCCCGGCCCTCGCGGGCCTCACCCTGCGTCGCGGGACGCGCAACGGCCTGATCGCCTACCGCGACGGGCTACGGCTGCTGCGCGAGCGCCGCGAGGCCGTGCTGCCGTTGCTCGACGAGCGGGCCGCGGAGGCCCACCAGGCGGCGCTGACGGCGCGCTTGGAGGTCGCGACGATCGATGGTCAGCTCGCGGCGATCGAGGCGGCTCTGGCGACGCCGGAGGCGGTGGCGTGATGGTCGACCTCAATTCGCCCGCCGCGTTCACGTTGTTCATCATCGTCGTCATCGTCGGCGGCGCGGCGTTCCATTTTCTGCGCTGGTGGCGCACGGAAGGTCGGCCGCCGCTGCGCGAGCAGATCGCGCGCCACAACTCGCAGCTGCTCACCGAGGCTGGGCTGATCTATCAGGCTCCGCGCGTCGAGACGCATACGCAGGAAGTGCGGGAGCGCTGATGGGCGCCGACAGCGACATCTCCTGGACGCGGCACACGTTCAACCCTTGGATCGGCTGCGCGAAGGTCACCGACGGCTGCCGGTTTTGCTACGCGGAGGCGCAGTCGAATCGCTGGAAGCGCGCCGAGTGGGGCGTGAACGCGCAGCGCGTGATGACGTCGGACACGTACTGGAAGCAGCCGTTCAGGTGGGACGCTGCGGCCCTTGCGGCCCTGGAGCGTCATCGCGTGTTCTGCGCGTCGCTCGCCGACGTGTTCGACGCGCACCCCGGCGTTGTCGAGCAGCGCGCGCGGCTATGGCCGCTGATCACGGCGACGCCGAACCTCGACTGGTTGCTGCTGACGAAGCGGCCTGAGAACGTCGCGGCGATGCTGCCGGACGATTGGGGCGCGGGCTTTGCGAACGTTTGGCTCGGCACGACCGTCGAAGATGAACGGGTCGCCGCTAGAATCGACGCATTGCGGACTATTCCGGCCGCTGTGCGATTCTTGAGCGTCGAGCCGATGATTGGGCCGCTGGAATTGCGCGGGCGCCTGGACGGCATTGATTGGGTGATCGTCGGCGGAGAAAGTGGGCACGGCGCGCGACCGCTGGATCTTCGCTGGGTTCGCGACGTCGTTGACGCGGCGCTCGCGGCCGGGGCTGCCGTTCACGTCAAGCAGCTTGGCGCGGCGTGGTCGAAGGAGACGTCGTTCGGCTGGCGCGTCGATCCGAAGGGCGGGAACATCGAGCGATTCCCGCTCGACCTGCGGCTGCGGCAGTATCCGCGCTCGGCGGTGACGGCGTGACGCGAAATACCCCCCCCCCATTCATCGCCTGGGGCCTCATTTTCTGGACGGTCGGCGATCGGTACGTCGTGCGGCGCGCGACGGCAGAGGAGCGCGTGCGGTATGCGCATCCTCGGGATCGGGGCGCGTTATGACCGCCGGTGAACACGCTGAGGTCGAAGTCGCCAACTGCGAGATGTCGTCCAAGGTCATCGCCGGCGTGTTCCCGTGCGCCTCGCGGCCGCCGGGGATCCACCCGTGCGCGCGGCCGGCGCAGCGGCGCTGTCCGGTCAGCCGGAAGGGCCTCTGCGACAGCCATAGTCGGTCGCTGACAGGGCGCGATGAGTTGCGCCGTGGCGATCGGCGCTGTGGCGCGTGTAAGAGCGTGCATGGCGGGTCGGCGTGGCTGGGGATTGGGCGGTCGGCGTGATCCGTTCCGCGATCATCCAGGCGGCGTATTACACCTGCCTCGCTTGGAACGAGAACCCAGACGTGCGCGCTGTCAACGCGCGGATCGCCCTCAATTCTCCGACCGGAAAGCGCGGCTTCCGGTGGTCGGAAGTAAACGCCTGGCTCGACGCCCACGTCCCGAATCGGCCGAAGCGGGCAACAAAGCGGCAACACACGGGCAACAAAGCGGCAACACATACTGAGCACGAAACAGGCGCCGCGGGCAACCAAGCGGGCAACCTTCGCACGCGCTCTTCAACGGTATTGGTTAAGACAGAAACAGATACCGGCGCGGGCGTGCGCGTAGACG